>Ga0209479_1000580_pt1 | contig 54045 bp, 56 predicted proteins | sample DewCreD2012metaG_2_FD_184112 | JGI IMG/M metagenome (GOLD analysis project Ga0209479, IMG submission 184112) | Hot spring sediment bacterial and archeal communities from British Columbia, Canada, to study Microbial Dark Matter (Phase II) - Dewar... ...
CTGCTGCCACTTATACATAGTTATCATCCCCCTTTACCTCCTTCCTGTTTTTAGAAGGAGATTATATCCTTATTAGGGGGTCAATTTTAAATGACGATGGGGGGTCAATTCTATTTTACGATCTACAGTTAAAGAGATTTATGTAGATATCTTTAAGATGAATGATGTTTTTATCCCTGACATAGTATTTTCGGAATTAAATAAGTAGGAAGCCTGCCTGACAAAGAAAACCAAGTTAAAGAAAAATGAGTTCAGAACATTTGTACAAATGCTTTTTGAGGAAATAACAGTTATTCCTAAACTTGCTATCTCTCCAGAAAATTAGCAGAAGGCCTATAAAATCTGTTATGCCATAAATGAAAAAGATACACCGTTTATAGCTTTAAGCCTTGAATTCAAAGTTCCTTTGTGCACAAATGATAAGACACTATATGAAAAGCTTAAGGAAAAGGGTTTTGATAATTTTGTGACTATTGAAGAACTGATGAAACTGATAAAATACTATAAGCAATGAGGCAGGCTGAATTAACCAGATGAACCAGATAACCCAGAATGTCAATAGTCAAGTCTGACCCTGTAGAAAGTCTATAGACTATAGCAGAAAATGAGGGCTTGGCTGAAAGAATTTTGTCTTGATAGAGGGAAGGGAAAAGGGAGGAGAGAGGACAATGAAAGGAAATGTCAAATGTCAAGACCTGACACCGACACCGTGCGATACCGACTACTGGATAAAACAGATAAAATTAATTAGGTTATAATAAAACATGAATTGACAGATTATAGGAGGTAAGAAGATGGAAATTACCATTGATAAAAATGAACTTTATAGCCTTATAAAAAAGGCTGTCAGAGAAGTTTTACATGAAGAGACATTAGAGTTATTCCTTAAAAGCATTCCTATGGTATCGAAAGAAGAGATGGAAGATATCAAAAAACTATATGGCAAACCATCATCAGACAAAGAAGTAGCCTATAGTGAGACTGTAGAAATATGAAATGAGGGATAGATTATTCGCCAGATGCGGAAAAGTTTATTGAAAAGCAAAACATCCGCATCGAGGTTAAAGAAGAACTAAAGAAGTTTTTAATGAAAATGAAAGGCGAGGATGTAAATATTGATCTTAAGAAACTGAGCGGAGAATAGGAAGGTTATTATAGGTTAAGAAAAGGGAAATTAAGGATAATTTTTGAACCAAATAAAACCGACTCAATAACTCCTAAAAATATGGGAAGTGTCCCTGGTTTTTACTACAGATGTAGTTAATCTGCTTAGAGGGAATAAAAGGATAGAGGCAGATGAGCATGTTACAACATACAGGCCGTGGGGAAGCTATACTGTTTTAAAAGAAGGTCAAGAGATACAAAATTGAGCGCATAACAGTAAATCCGCAGGAAAAGCTGAGCCTTTTCAGATGCACTACCATCACTCGGGGCATGCAGTGACCTTCTTGAGATAATTGAGGTGCAGAATGGTGAGTATGTCGGAGAAGACGATATTGTGAGGGTGGATGATATTTTATGACAGATAGAATTCAAAAGGACTGCTATGGCAGTCTAATTATGTGTCCAATAGAACGAGGAAATGTCCATCAGGGGAAAGGATAATTTTCAGCTCGAAGTGGCTTTAGAAGGGAAGGCTGATTATCTTGTTACAGGAGATGAAGATCTCCTCATGTTAAATCCGCTTCAAAATATAAAAATTATAGAACCTAAAGATTTTGAAAAGATGCTTAAGAATGATGGAAAATAGAACCGTCCCCTTTTCTTTCTTTTAAAAGTAGCCTGTCCCCTTTTTGTTTCTCTTTTCAAACGACAGTCTTTTTCATAAGTAACTCCAACTATACCATTTTTAGTGGTATAATTATAACAGTGTTGTAATTAAAAGGGGGTGTTGATAATGTTAAAAACAATTTCAGATGCAGGCTTAAATAAAATTAAAAAAGCCGTTAAGGACTTACCGTTAGAAAGGAAAATAGAGGTGTTGACTATGTTGGAAGAAGAACTTTTTGCTACGAGGTTTAAGAGTCTTCTAACGGAATTCAGGGAGTCTGCAAAAAAATATCCTATAACGATAGAGGAGATTACTAGAGAGGCAGAGGCTGTTAGGCAAAAAAGATATGAAAGTCGTAATTGATACCAATATATGGGTCAGTTACTTGATTGGAAGCCTTTTACAGGATTTAGATGAAAAGATACTCTCAAAGGAAATAAAAGTTGTCGTATCAGAGGAGATGCTTAAAGAACTTAGCGAAGTATCCAGCCGTCCAAAATTTAAAAATATTTTTACTATCAAAAGGATTAAAGAACTCTTTTCACTTCTTGACAGCTATGCGATAGTAGTTTCTCCAAGTCAAAAGGTTGATGCTTGCAGAGATGAAAAGGATAATTTTTTGCTCGAAGTGGCTTTAGAAGGGGAAGCAAATTATCTCATTACGGGAGATGAGGATCTTCTGGTGTTAAACCCATTTCATAAAATAAAAATTATAATGCCTGAAGATTTTGAAAAGATGCTTAAGAATGATGGAAAATAGAACCGTTCCCTTTTTTTCTTGCCTAAGATGTTATGATGTAATGCACATTTGCAAGCCTGACCCCAAAAACCTTGTTAGCTTACCCTGAAAGAGATGCCAAGATTAAAGACCTGAGTCCTTAGAGCCCCTTCCCTAAAGTGGAAATACTTTAAAATAAAGTAAAGATTAAAATAAATGATGTGATATAATGATTTTAGGGGGTAATCTGAATTAAAGGAGGCTTAGACATATGGGTAACGCAACTTTAAATAAATTAATTGAGGATTTTAGTCATTTACCACTGGACGATAAAGAGTATGCGGTTGATGTGATAAGAAAACAGCTTATAGAAGCTAAAAGAGAAGCTATCGCAAAGAGGACTAAAGAAGCAATGGCTAACCTAAAAAAGGGGATGATAAAAGGCGGGACCGTAAAAGAACTATATAGGGATTTAGAAAGTGATTAAAATCACCTGGGATTATGGTTTTAAGAGAATTTACAAGAAGAAAGGACAATAAAGAACCTAAAAATAGATTTTGGGATGCGAAGGAGTTATTTTCAAAAGAACCTTTTAACTCTCGTTTAAGAACCCATAAGTTGACCGGGGAAGCTTGAAGGACTCGGGGCTTTTAGTGTTACTTATGACTGTCGTGTAATTTTTAAATTTTTAGGCAAAAATGAAGTCTTGTTAATAGATATTGGTGGACATAACGAAGTGTATTAGTCAGCTTGTGAGCTGTTAGCTTGCCAGCTGTGAGCTACGAGCTATTGTGCTTGTCAGTTTACCATGAAAAAGATATCAAGACCTGACCCCCCATACGGGATAGATGAAGAAATTGAAAAACTTTTGTCAAGATAGAGAAATTAAGGATAGAAGGTTGTCTCCGATTTGCTGGTTTTTAAATGGCTTGCCCGCTTTCAAGCCTATTAGCCTACAGGCTTGTTGTTAGCAAGGATAAGAAATGAGAAATGTCAAGATTAAAGACCTGACCCTGAACGAAACTCTAAAATGTCAAAAACCGCTTTAATCACAGGCATTACTGGGCAAGATGGATCATATCTGGCAGAGTTATTGCTTTCTAAGGAATACGAAGTTCACGGTATTATAAGAAGGGCAAGCACCTTTAATACGGAAAGATTAGACCATATTTATGTTGACCCGCATAAGCCAGATGCACGGTTATTTCTTCATTATGGCGATCTTTCTGATTCTGAGCAGATTTCCAATATTATCTATAATATAAGGCCTGATGAGATATATCACTTAGGGGCACAATCCCATGTAAGGGTCAGTTTTGATATTCCTGAATATACAGGAAATATTACTGCCTTAGGTACCACTCGTCTTCTGGAAGCAGTTAGAAGGAGTGGGAATAAAACAAGATTCTATCAAGCCTCAAGTAGTGAGATGTTTGGGCAAGCAGAGCCACCGCAAAATGAAAATACTCCTTTTATGCCTCGCAGCCCCTATGCCTGCGCAAAGGTTTATGCCTATTGGATGGTAAAAAACTGTAAAAAAACTTTGACAATTCCAAATCAAGATAATAGACTAACAAATCCCAAAAAGTTTTAATTCCTAGGAGGAGATTCTTATGAAAAAAGCATTAGTTTGTGGTGCAGGTGGTTTTATAGGAAGCCATCTTGTTAAGAGATTAAAAAAAGAAGGTTTCTGGGTTAGGGGTGTAGACCTGAAATATCCAGAGTTTTCTGAAACCGAGGCGGATGATTTTGTTATTGGTGATTTAAGAGATCCGTATCTTTGTAGAAGTATTGTAGATACAAAGTTTGATGAGGTTTATCAACTTGCAGCGGATATGGGAGGTGCGGGGTTTGTGTTTACAGGTGAGAATGATGCAGACATTATGCACAATTCTGCAATGATTAACCTAAATATGTTAGACGCCTGCTACAAAAGAAATGTTAAAAGGATTTTTTATTCATCCTCTGCCTGTATGTATCCAGAATATAATCAGTTAGACCCTGACAATCCAAAATGCTCAGAGGATTCAGCATATCCTGCTGCTCCTGATAGTGAGTACGGATGGGAAAAATTATTCAGCGAAAGGCTTTATTTGGCATTTCATAGGAATTATGGAATGGAGGTAAGAATTGCAAGGTATCATAATATTTTTGGTCCCGAAGGCACATGGCAGGGTGGCAGAGAAAAGGCGCCTGCTGCTCTTTGCCGTAAGGTGGCAATGGCTCAAGATGGAGATGAAATAGAAATATGGGGCGATGGCAAGCAAACCCGTTCATTTTTATATATTGATGAGTGTCTTGAAGGGACATTAAGGCTTACAAGGTCAGATTGGACAGGCCCTGTAAATATCGGTTCAGAGGAAATGGTTACAATAAATCAGTTAGCTGAAATCATTATGGATATTGCAGGTAAAAAGCTTTCAATAAAACATGTGCCGGGACCACTTGGTGTAAGGGGTAGGAATTCAGATAACAGGCTAATATTTGAAAAGTTAGGATGGAAGCCAGTCATGCCTTTAAAAGAAGGGTTGAAGATCACTTATGCGTGGATAAAAGAGCAGGTGGAAAAGACTAAGAAAGCGAGATAGTGAGTTAAATGAGAATTGCATTATTGCAACTTAATTTTACTGTTGGTGATATTGAAGGGAATGCCCTAAAGATAATTGATGCTGTCAGGACAGTAAAGGAACAGAATGTAGACCTTTGCATTACTTCTGAACTGGCGATAATGGGGTATCCGCCAAGAGACCTTTTGCTTAATCGGACCTTCGTAAACAAATCTCAAGAAAAGATAACGCATGTAGCATCTGTATTAACTGAATGTCCTCCAGTATTGGTGGGGGTTGCTACGCCAAATCATTCAGGTCAGGGGAGACCACTATTTAATTCTGCGGTTTTGCTGAGGGATGGAAAAGTTGAGGCAGTATTTTACAAGAGTCTTCTGCCAACTTATGATGTCTTTGATGAAGACAGATATTTTGAACCCTCGCCAGAATTAGGAATTCTTAACCTTAATGGAAAGAGAATTGGTGTTACCATATGCGAAGATATATGGAATGACAAGACATTCTGGTCAGCCAAACGCTATGTCAATGATCCTGTTGAAGAGATTGTTAATCAAGGCATTGACTTCATTGTTAATATATCGGCTTCTCCTTTTATAATTGGGAAGCAAAGGATTAGAGAAGCAATGCTTGGCAATATGGCAAAGAAATACCAAATGCCTGTTCTGTATGTAAATCAGGTTGGTGGAAATGATGACCTTGTCTTTGATGGTAGAAGTTGCGCCTTTGATCCAAATGGAAGACTTATTACCCGTGGGAAGCCTTTTTTAGACGATATAGTACTAGTGGATACAAAATCATTGTCAGGTGTAATTGCTGCTGATGACTTTACTCCAGAATCGGAAGTATGGAATGCCCTTGTTTGCGGCACCCGTGATTATATCAGAAAGTGCGGTTTTAGAAAGGCATTGTTGGGTCTTTCAGGTGGAATTGATTCTTCTTTAACTGCAGTAATAGCAGTTGAGGCAATAGGAAAGGAAAATGTCATCGGCGTTTTAATGCCTTCTCCTTATTCAAGTAGGGGTAGTGTTGATGATTCTTTAAATTTGGCACAAAGTCTTGGAATAAAGACCTTGACGCTTCCAATAAATTTTCTAATGGAGACATTTGATAAGACTTTGGAAAGTGCATTTACCGGATACGGACAGGATATTACCGAGGAGAATATTCAATCCCGTGTCAGAGGAAATTTGCTGATGGCACTCTCTAATAAATACGGGGCACTGCTTCTTACAACGGGCAACAAGTCTGAACTCGCAGTAGGTTATTGCACAATCTATGGGGATATGTCCGGTGGATTGGCTGTTATTGCCGATGTTCCAAAAACAATGGTCTATCGGTTGTCTAATTGGGTAAATAGGACAAAAGGTAGTATAATCCCCCCGGCAGTAATAGATAAAGCCCCAACTGCAGAATTAAGACCAAATCAAAAAGATCAGGATACTTTGCCGCCCTATGATATTCTTGATGAAATTCTGCACAGACATATAGAACTTCACAAATCCGCAGAAGAAATTATTGAAGATGGTTTTGATGAAACAACTGTATTGAAGGTTCTAAGTTTAGTGGGAAAGGCTGAATTTAAGAGAAAACAGGCAGCTCCAGGAATTAAGGTAACAGACCGTGCCTTTGGCACTGGCTGGAGAATGCCTATTGCATGTAAGAGACTATCTTAAAAAGGAGATTAATGCTTTTATGCGACTATCAGTAATAGGTCTTGGTAAACTTGGCGCATGTTCTGCTGCGTGTTTTTCAGTAAAAGGATTTGAGGTTATCGGCGTTGACATCAATAAGGATTTCGTGGATGCAGTGAATAATGGCAAAGCTCCAGTTTATGAGCCGAGACTGCAGGAGTTAATTGATGCTTCGGAAGGGAGGTTAAAGGCAACTCAGGACTATGAATATGCCTTGAGTAATTCTGATATAACATTTTTAATTGTTCCCACTCCCAGCAAGGAGGACGGGCATTTTTCTGACAGATATCTTAAGGATGCCCTTAAATATCTTGCAGAAGCATTTAAGAAAAAAGATGCCTACCACATATTTGTTATTACATCAACTGTTTCGCCAGGAACCACAGAAGAAGTCCTCATACCCTTAATAGAATCCATATCAGAGAAGAAACTGAATAAGGACTTTGGAGTATGTTATAATCCAGAGTTTATCGCACTGGGAAGTGTGATTACAGATTTTTTAAATCCTGACATGGTTCTGATCGGTGAAAGTGATAAAACTGTTGGAGATAAACTTGTGGAAATTTATAAGAATGTGTGCGAGAATACTCCCTATATCGCAAGAATGTCACTAATTAGTGCAGAAATTACAAAGATCAGCCTCAATTCTTACATTACTATGAAAATAAGTTATGCCAATACCCTTGCAAATATCTGCGAGAAAATACCCAATGCAAATATAGATGACATAACAAGGGCATTAGGAGCAGATAAAAGGATTTCCCCATATTACCTTAAGGGAGGATTAAGTTATGGTGGTCCATGCTTTCCAAGAGATAACAGGGCATTTACAGCCTTTGCCCAGAAGTATGGAATAGATGCAAAGCTTGCAAAGACAACGGATGAAGTAAATAAATTTCAAACCAGCCATCTTGCTGAACTGGTTTTAAAACATACTGATAAAAATCACAGCAACAGAATAGCGGTTCTCGGACTTACATATAAGCCAAATACCCCTGTGATTGAGGAATCACCTGCGATAAAACTCATTGAAGAACTTTTGAAAAAGGATTTAGAAATAATAGCTTATGACCCATTGGCAGTAGATAACGCACGGACGCATTTTGGAGACAATATCCTCTATGCTTCATCAGTTAAAGACTGCATGGCACATGCACCTGTCTGTGTTATCACAACACCTGATAAAGAATTCAAGGCTATTGACGAAAGTTATATTGTTTATAATCCGACAACTATTATTGACTGTTGGAGAATATTGGATGGGGCAAAGTTCGGCAAAAAGGTAAAATATATTGCCATTGGGAGAGCACTATGAGTACAATCGAAAAAGTAAAGGAATACTGGAACAGCCGTCCTTGCAATATCAGGCATTCACCTCTCCCTGTGGGAACGAGGGAATATTTTGATGAGGTTGAGGCTCGAAAGTATTTTGTAGAACCGCATATCCCGCGGTTTGCTGAGTTCAAAAGGTGGAGAGGCAAGAAGGTGCTTGAAATCGGGTGTGGAATTGGTACAGATGCAGTAAATTTTGCTCGAGCTGGTGCTGATTACACTGCAATAGAACTCTCGGAAGAAAGTCTGAAAATAACAAAAGAGCGTTTCAAAGTCTATAACTTGAAAGGGGCCTTTTACCTTGGCAATGCAGAAGAGCTTGATAGCATTATCCCACCTCAAACATTTGAACTCGTATATTCATTTGGAGTAATTCACCATACGCCACATCCTGAGAGAGTAGTCTCAGCAGTAAAAAGATATATGGGCCTGATTCTGAATTCAGGTTAATGTTATACGCTAAAAATTCATGGAAGTCTTTTATGATTGAGGCAGGCTTTGATCAGCCCGAGGCTCAAAGCGGGTGCCCTATTGCATATACTTTCTCACATGATGAAATAAAGGAACTGCTTAAGGATTACCGGATTTTAAGCATTGAACAGGAGCATATCTTTCCATATATTATTGAAAAATATAAAAACTACGAATATATAAAACAGCCATGGTTTGAAGCTATGCCGCCAGAGATGTTTCGTGTGCTTGAGAAAAAACTCGGCTGGCATACATTGATAGTGGCAAAACTTAGTGGCTAAATCCAACGGGTGTGTTAAAAAATGAGTCAAACAGTGAAAATACAAGGTAACCTGCTAATAAAAAACACAGTCCTGAATTTTATCGGTCAAGCGATGCCACTCATCGTGGCAGTTGCTGCTGTACCTTTCATTATTCGTGGTCTGGGGGCAGAGCGCTTTGGGATATTCTCACTGGCCTTCGTTGTCCTTGGATATTTCAGCATATTTGATTTAGGGTTGGGTCGAGCCACAACAAAGTTTGTGTCAGAGGCTTTGGGGAAGGGTGAAGCGGAACGCATACCTACGATTGTATGGACATCCCTTAGTGTCATCTCGATGTTAGGCTTGTTGGGAGGAGCTATTCTGTTTGCACTGACACCTGTACTTGTTGGGCGTATCCTTAATGTTCCAGCCAATTTAATTGAAGAGGCAAAGTTAGTTTTCCACATTGCATCTATTTCAATTTTAATAACGCTTATTACCGCAACCCTAAGTGGAGTATTGGAGGCATATCAGAGGTTTGATTTAATAAATGCTCTTAAGGTTCCTTCGAATATTTTATCCTATCTCATTCCAGCAATTGCACTTTTCTTCGGGGCTAATCTTCCTGTTATTGTCCTTCTATTGGTTATAAAAAATGTTAGCTTCTTATTTGTTTATTTTTTGTATTGTATTAAGATTATGCCATTATCAAGACATTTTTTTTTAATAAACTTTAAGGTTGCTCCATCTCTATTTAGTTATGGAGGGTGGATAGCTCTCACCAATATCGCAGTGGCAATTCTTTTATATTTAGACCGTATTTTAGTGGGCGTACTTCTCACAATGTCAGCAGTAACTTATTACACTGCTCCTTATGAACTGGTGAATAGAGCTCTTATTATTCCTTCAAGCATGATGATGGTTTTATTCCCTGCCTTTAGTACCTTGGAAGCTATGGATGAAGAGAAATTACAAAATCTCTTTAATCGAGCTCTCAAGTATTTGATTCTAATTATGGGATTAATCATTGGGATTATTTTTGTCTTTTCAAGGGAAATTCTCTTGCTCTGGCTTGGAAACGAGTTTGCAGAAAAAAGCACTATAGTTCTTCAAATTTTTGCTATAGGCGTTTTTTTCAGTTCACTTGCGTGGCTTGGTGGGACATTGCTTCAGGGTACAGGTAACCCTAAAGTTGTAACAATTATTCATGTCTTACAAGTTCCGATATATATATTATCAACATGGTTACTGATTAAAGCGATTGGTGTTGAAGGTGCAGCATTGTCGTGGACAATACGGGTTCTTTTGTCGTTGGTTCTACTTTTCTTTGCCTGTTGGAGGGTAAGATTATTTAAACCTATTTTTTTGCTACAAAATGGATCCCTGAAATTGGTAGTAGTGCTTGGGGTAATTTCAGGAATTACAATTGTAGTTAAGTCGTTTATACCTTTTTCATTAATAAACATACTATTGATTTTCTCAGTTTTTACGATACTCGTGTTGATAACTATGTGGAAGTGTGTACTAGACCAAGAAGATAAAACATTTGTGGCATATACTATAGGTAGGTTTAATTTTCAAAAATTAACGGGGGGATATATGTCTGCCAAAATATTTCTTGTTGCCACAACTATCGGAGATGGCAATTTTCTTGATAATTATTTAAAAGCGATTCTAAATGAGAAATTATTAGAAGAGGTTTCAATCATAATCATTCCTGACCTCAAAACTCCTTCAAAATTATTTGATAAATGTGAGGAACTCAAAAATCGTGGTATAAATGTACTTTGTCCTACGGTGGAAGAGCAAGATGCCTATTTAGATAAACTTGGTAATATCAAACAAATTATTCCTTATAATTCTGATAATCGTAGAAACATTGGTTTTCTTATGGCTCTTGAAAAAGGATGTGAAGTTCTAATTTCTGTAGACGATGATAATTTCCCTCGGGCGTCAGAATCATTTTTCAAAGAGCATTTAATTGTAAATCAAAAAGTTGAGATGGAGGTGGTAAATAGCAATAATGGCTGGTTTAATATCTGTGATTTAATGGATGTAGAGCCTAAAACCACATATCCTCGAGGATTTCCCTACCGGCATCGTCACAAGAATCCTAAAATAGATAGCAAGACAGAAGAGGGCACTATTCACATTAATGCAGGTCTCTGGCTTGGGCACCCTGATATTGATGCTGTGAGCTGTCTTTATTCGCCCGCACAGGCAAAGGCATTTAAAGGCAAATCAGTGTTGTTGGGACACAATACATGGTCTCCAATTAATACTCAGAATACAGCAATAGCTCGCGATGCCATAGCGGCTTATTACTTTTTGCGGATGGGGTATCCAGTAATGGGCATGCCTATTGATAGAGATGGGGACATCTTCAGTGGATATTTTGTTCAGGCTTGTTCAAGACATTTAGGGTATCGTATACGTGTTGGTACTCCTGTTTCTAACCATATACGAAATACACACAACTCTCTAAAAGATTTAACCCACGAGCTTGCCTGTATCTGGATACTTGAAGATATAACAGAGTGGCTTCAAGGGCTCAAACTCGAAGGCAATACCTATACACAGACTTATTTATGTTTAGCAGACATGATTGAAGATGCAGTTGAAAAGTTTTCAGGTTTTATATGGAATGATGTTACCCGTGGCTATTTTCATTACATCTCATATTGCATGAGAACTTGGATTAAAGCGGTTAAATCTTTGGAGCAGTTTTGATGGATACTCGTCCCTACATTAGCTTTGTAGTTGTAGCCCGTAACGATAACTATGGTGGGGATTTCCTTCATCGCATTGATGTATTTGTAAAGGTTCTTCTAACCTTATGTGAAAAACACAAACTCCCTTCTGAGTTAATTATTGTTGAATGGAATCCGCCTCAGGATAGAGCACGTTTAAAAGATGCCATATCATGGCCAGATATTAAAAGGAAGTATTGTCAGGTTAAAATTATAGAAGTTCCGAATGAAATCCATAAAAAACTACCCAATCCTGCGTTAATGCCCCTATTTGAGTATATTGGTAAAAATGTAGGAGTAAGACGATCAAGAGGCGAGTATGTCCTTGTCACCAACCCAGATGTTTTGTTTAGCGAAGGGTTGATGAAGCTACTGGCAAGAAATAACTTAATATCAGGCTGTTATTATAGAACTGCAAGATACGATGTAAGTTCACCTGTACCTGAAGTTGCTATAGAAGAGCAACTGATATATTGTAAGAAGAACACAATTAAGAAAAATGGATACTGGTATTCTCCAGAATGGAAATTTACTAAGAGGTTTAATCTATATAGGCTCTTAAGGGCAGCAGCTGGATATATAAAGTGGCAGATATGGAATCGTTCCTTTGTTAATCCTTATGTTAATGCATCGGGTGATTTCTTTCTAATGCATAGGAATCAATGGCAAGAGTTACGCGGATATCCTGAATTGAAAACTCATTCTTTTATAGATAGTTATCTTACTTATATGGCACATTCAAATGGTTACAAGCTGAAGATTTTATGGGGAAAAGATGTATTTTTGTTTCATCAAGAGCACAGTCGCAGTGAACATTCTAAACGACCTCTTACGGATATTGAAGAATACCATCGAAATTGTAAACAGATGATAAGGCAGCGAAAGCCAATTATATTTAACGGTGAAGGCTGGGGAATTGGTGAGGTAGATTTGCCTGAATATGAACTATGATGATGTGGAAGTTGCAAAGAGCATAATAAATATGGCAATTAAATTTCTCAAACGAGGTTTTCGATTTTTATGGTTTGGAAGAAATCGGCTTCCATATCTCAATATTCCTTGTCCATGCCGTTTACCGTCTGGCCATTGGTTTTAGCCTATGGTGATGAAATGGGGTTAAATGTTATAAAAAGTGCCTTTTTCCCTAATAAGATGGCATATGAACAAGGCGAATGGTTTTTTGTCAGAAGTTTTCTTAGGCCAGGAATGTGTTTCTTTGATATCGGGGCAAATCAAGGGTTTTATACTTTACTTGCATCAAAATGCGTAGGCCGTAAAGGGAAGGTATATGCCTTTGAGCCTGCGCCAAGCGAATTCCGGAAGTTGAAATGGAATGTGCTTATCAACCGTCTTCAGAACATCATGATGGAACCCTTAGCACTTGGTTGTCAAGAAGGATCGAGCGTTATGTATCTCTGCCTTAATGGAAAAGGGTCATATAGCAGTTTACGTTCACCCTCTGAGGGTAGAAAGAAACTTATTCGAGTGGCTATAACTACTCTGGATGCCTATATTCAACGCAATAATATACCATCCATCGACTTTATTAAAATCGATGTAGAAGGTGGAGAATTGGATGTGCTTAAAGGTGGTGAAAAGATGTTGAATGAATTGAGACCGATTATCATGGCTGAGATTGCTGATGTAACAACTCAACAGTGGGGATATAAGGCATCTGAAATTTATAAGTTTTTAGAGGTATTCGGCTATTTATGGTTTCGAATTGGTCGGAATGGACTGATCAAGCATGCGGAACTTAAAGAAAGATACGAGCCTGATTGGGAAAATCTGGTAGGTGTACCTACTGAAAAATTGAATATAATTTCTAATTTAAGGAGCGATTTATAATTGATGTGGCGTTTTGTTGAAAAGATAGATCCAGTTCTAAAACGAATATATCAGAAAATTATCCAACCTCCTGTGCCAAACCTTAAGGGTGACAGGGATATCGAGTATTCATGGGTTGTAGCAAATATGCCTAAAGGTCCTGGAGAGGCATTAGATTTTGGATGTGGCCCGGGCTGGCTTGGTCTCTCAGCAGCAATGAGAGGTTTTAATACCACTGGAGTTGATTTAGAGGATGTAACATGGTTTTATAAACACCCTAAGTTAAAGTTTGTTCAAGGGGATATCTTGAAACTTGACCTACCATCCAACCATTTTGATTTAATAATCAATTGCTCTGCTATAGAACATGTTGGTTTAGCAGGGCGATATAGTGTGATAGAAGCACGTTCAGATGGAGACATCGAAGCTATGAAAGTGCTTAAAAATATCTTAAAGACTAACGGAGTCATGCTCTTAACTATTCCCGTTGGACAAGATAAGGTATTTGCCCCTTTACACCGTATATATGGAGAAAAGCGCTTACCGGTATTGCTTCAAGGCTGGGAAGTGGTGCAAAAGGAATATTGGGTAAAAGATGAGGAAAATCGCTGGATTTGTGTTGAAGAGTCAGTATCCCTTAATAAAGAGCCATTAGCTCACTGCTACGGATTGGGGCTTTTTGTTCTAAGGCGGCCAGTAGACAATGCAGGAGGTGAGTAATTTATGCTTACAATTTTTTCATGCCCTAAGCCTTTTACGGACCCTCATATAAACATTATCCAGCGGAATGCAATAAAAAGTTGGACGCTCCTTAAGCCAAGACCTGAGATTATACTTATCGGCGATGAAGAAGGTACAGCAGAGATTTGCAATGAATTTGGCCTTCGCCATATTCCTGAAGTAGAGAAAAACGAATATGGAACGCCACTAGTAAGTTCAATATTTGAAATAGGGCAATCTACTGCCAGCCATCCATTGGTCTGTTACATCAATGCTGACATCATCGTGCTGAGCAATTTTATGGAATCAGTCAATATGGTAGTCAAGTTAATGGATGGTCAGAGCTTCGTCCTAACTGGTGGAAGATGGAATATTGATAAACTTGTTCCTTTAGATTTTAAAGCTCCCAATTGGGAGGAAAAATTGGGAGATTATGTTAGAACTTATGGCTGGCAGGATAAGAAAATCGCTATGGATTACTTCCTCTTTCCCAAAAACATGGTTTGGGGGATTCCACTTTTTGCCATTGGGCGCCAGTCTTGGGACAGTTGGTTTGTTTACAAGGCATGTGTAGATAAGATACCTAGCATTGATGGAACCAATATGATTACTGTTATTCATACAGATCATAATTATTCTCATATTCCCATCAATAAGAGAAATCCGTTACATTCACCTGAATCAAAGCTCAATCTTAGGTTGCTGGGTTTTTGGAGAAGATACACAATACAAGACTCAACCCATGTGCTGATACCAGAAGGTTTGAAAAAGCAAAGATTTTGGTTGCGGTTTTTTATCCCTCGACTAATGAGAATAGAGCTTTGGCTTACATATTATCTAAAAGGCGCTTTTCATCCTTATTCATATCCTTTGTATATTACACTAAGATTCATGAAACATTGCTTAACTGCCACTCTCAGTATTGTCCGAACCTTGGGGTATCCCAAACTTAAAAAATAGAATATGCTTACATTGTTTACTACTCCTAAACCATTCAGAGGGATTTTCAATACTATTCAGCGTAATGCCATTCGTAGCTGGACATTGCTCTATCCCAGGCCCGAAATTATTCTGGTTGATGATGTAGAAGGCTCTGATAGTGTGGTTAAAGAGTTTGGTCTCCATCACATACCTGATGTAGAACGTAATGAGTTTGGTACGCCTCTGGTTAGTTCAATATTTGAGACCGGGCAACGCGCTGCCAGTAACCGATTCGTATGCTATATAAACGCTGATATAATTCTAACGGATAGTTTTCTGCAAGGAGTTCAAAGCGCAGCGCAGATGCTGTCAGAAAATAATTTTTTGCTCATTGGTCGCCGCTGGAATGTTTACTTAAAGAACTATTGGGATTTTGAAAAGGGAGACTGGCAGGAAAGACTCAAAAAATATGCTATAGAAAATGGCTACCATGAGACTGCAGGGGCTACTGATTATTTCGTATTTCCAAAAGGGGTAAATTGGGACATCCCCCCTTTTGCAATTGGGAGAGGTGCCTGGGATGGCTGGTTTTTATGGAATGCTTGCAGAATGGGTATTCCTGTAATTGATGCCACAGAAGTCATCACCGTCTATCATCAACAGCATGACTATTCTCACTGGAAAGGTATTAAACATAATTCTTATAATTATTTTAAAAGTAAAGAGTTCAAGAGAAATGAAAGACTAAGAGGCACTTTTGCTCATCAATACAACATATGGGATTCAACACATATTCTTACAAGAGGAGGTTTGCAGTTAGCTTCTTCCCAGAGGTGGTTTTTTGCAAATATCTTACGATTGAAGATGTGTGTTACATATTATCTTCATCTTTTCCACCCGTATTCTTACCCACTAGTCGCATTTCTTAAAACAATTAGAAAATTGGTAAAGCTCCTGAAGAAATGAATTACTACATAGTTTTAGCTATAGCCATTATAGGAGTGTTAGTTCAACCTATACTTGTTGTTAAATTTAGGAAGGTCTTTTATCAATATCTTTTTCTGTTTATACCAGTTTATTTATTAATTTTTAGGGAACTGTATGTTAGACTTACCCATGTTTATGAGATACCCGATGGTATCAAGATGATAAGGGACGTAGCTTGGGTGTATATATTAACCTGTTTTATTCTCTGGATACTGCTTTCAAGAAAGAGGATACATTTCCCTATTAAAGTTGGGATACCGCTTATCGTATTTACAGGATATTTACTTATTCAACTTCCAAGGGGTTACTATGAATTGGGAGAACTTGAAACTACTCTTGTCGCTTTGCGAAACACATTAATGTACATTCCAACAGTTTTGATGGCACTTTATATGATTAACGATAAAGATGATCTTAGAATGATCATAAAAGGCTATTGTTATGTGATGATAGTCGCTGGGTTATATGGTTTGATACAGATGACTTTTAAGATGGAGACTGTCTATTATATGCTTTCTCCTGAGAATATAGCGGTAAGATACTTATATTCTTCATTCTTTTCCGATTATAACGCTTTCGGCTGGTTTTCAGGTATAGTTCTATCATTGACTTTACCCCAAAAAGAAGTATTTCGTAATAAAATGTGGTTATATTACCTGACAATTTCTCTTTCGATATTTTGGTTAATAGCAAGTCAGTCCAGAACCGCTATTATAGTTTTAATTGCGGTATTGTTACTTATGGTTATTTTTAAAGCTATCAAATTAAGCAACATAGTGTCTATTACTTTAGTTTTTATTTTCATCCTTGCAGTTTTAGCAATCTTATCTGCAGAGCTTCTTGAAGGTCATAGAGTCATGGTGGGAGTGTTTGGTGATACCAGAATTATTGAAACGTGGCCTATCCTGTGGAATACCTTCAAAGAAAATCCTATCTTTGGATATGGATTTGGAGTGTTTGGCTTTGCTGCCCTCAGGGGAGGAATTGATGTAGCAAATATAGGTGGACATATCGGCGTTGATAATTTTTATCTAACGCTTGCGCTAAATACTGGAATTATAGGGCTTCTATTATTTTTTGCAATTATGGCTATAATATTTCAGAGCTCATTTAAACTTATCAGAAACTCTAAGGATAAATTTATTAAAAACCTCGTTATTGGCATAACCATAGCCTTAGTAGTGAATCTGATTTATGCAATTCCGAGTAATTTTTTAGAGGGTTTCCCTCAGAGTGTCCATTTCTGGTTTTTGGTGGGCACTGTTGTTGCTATAGGGAATTTACATCGGAATACGGTTAAACAATGGCAAGGAGTAAGCCATAGTGAATGAGAAGAGTGTTGTCATAGTAATACACGCTTGGTTCCCTAATAATCAGAAACTGATTGACCTACTTCAAAGATATTTACCATATCCAGTCTGTTATTTTACACTATCTGATAAAGACCGCAACAGGGTGTGGAAGGCTGGTGGAGATTCTCAAGTTAAACCCGTGGTTATACCTGGATTTTTACTATCCTTCTTATCCCGAGACATCAATATTAATCCAACCTTACCCTGGTACCTTTTAAAAGTGAAACCTGCTGTAGTGATAACCAAGGGGTGGGGAGACCCTGGATATTTTATTGCTCAACGATTTGCCAGAAAACGTAATGTGCCGTTCATTACGTGGATGTGTGGTAGAGATAAAAATGTTAATCCTTCTAACCTGCTGAGAAAAATATCAACAGCGATTGCCAAAAAAGTTATCAAGAATAGCAGATTTGTATTTGTGTATGGCACACGTGCGGAGATGAACGCTATTGACCTTGGAGCAGAGAAAGAAAAAGTGATCATTGTTAAGCAGGTGGTTGATGATACTCACTTTGATTACAGATATTATTCTTTAAATGATACGGATAGGATTCTTTTTAGAAAAAATCTTGGGCTCAGTGATAGACCGTTATTTCTTTGTATTTCTCAATTGATTCCACGGAAAGGGATAAAAGATCTCTTAAAAGCATTCGCTATATTAAGAGAGAAAGGCACTGATATTCAACTGCTCCTTATTGGTACTGGTCCTATGAAATCACTCGTTCAAAAGTATTCTGAAGATTACAGTCAGCATTTTGTATGGTTATCATCAGTGCCTTATGAAAAGATTCCATTTTACTATTTAATCTCTGATTACTTTGTTTTCCCTACACATTTTGATGCTTGGGGAAACGTAGTAAATGAAAGCCACTGGGCTAAACTTCCAATTATCTGTTCAGATGGTGCTCATTCCTCTTATGACCTCATAAAGTATGGGTATAGTGGACTCATTTATAAAGCAGGAGATATCACAAGCTTAGCAGAGATGATGGAATACGCTGTGAAACATCCAACAGAGATGAAAAAAATGGCAGAAAATGGATATAATTTTGTCAGATCAGAATGGAATTTAAAAGAATCTGTAAAAATATGGAGCAAATATATCAAACTGGCAATAGAGGAGAATGAGTAGAAATGAAACTCGATTTAGAATATGTTTTTTGCAATTTATGTGGCAGAGACGATTATAAAGTTGTTTATAAGAAAAAAAGCTCATTCTGCCAAAGAATTTTTAATGTAGTCCAATGTAGGAATTGTGGACTTGTTTTTCTAAATCCAAGGGTGGCAAAAGATGATCTTGCTAAACTATACAGCCACTTCTATTATGAACAGAGGGGTTTCACTGGGTGTAGAAAAGGAGAAAAGGGAGATTGTGAAATTCTTGCAAGATGCTTAAAAGAGGGTATTTTAAAAAACTTGAATCGGAGACCAAAATTATTAGATATAGGAGGTTACTATTATGGGACTTTAGTTTCTGTAGCCACAGAAATGGGATTTGATGCTGAATTAGTGGACATATCAGAATCTGCAATATCCATAGCAAAGATAAAAGGTGCTACTGCTTACAAAGGTGAGATAACAGATTCTTTTTTTGATGAACGATTGGCTTCTTACGATGTGATAACAGCGATGGAAGTGATAGAGCATTGTTATGATCCGATGGCTTTTGTTAAACGGATCTTTGAGCTGTTGAAGCGAGGTGGAGTATTTGTATATACAACAGGGAATTTTAAAGAGACACGCTTTAAAGGAATAAAATGGGCATATTTTGATGAAATACCTTATCATGTTTATTTCTTTACTCCCAGAACAATCATGGCTTACTTTAAAAAAATAGGATTTAGTGAGTTTTTAGACCCCTACAGTGTTATTTACAATAACAGAGACTTGGGGGTTAGGGTTTTGTCAAAAATTGGTTTAATTGATATAAAAGAGGTTGTTAAACCATCCTCATTTTTGGCAAAAGTTGCTTACACTTATTTTTTCAAAGCAGTGGCAAGTATTATTGGTAGAAAGCGTCTTCCGTTTCCTGTGAAGTAAGTGATTTATGAAAATGAAAGATTACCCAAATGTTTCAATTATTATTCCAGTTCGAAATGAAGAAAAATATATAGAAGAATGCTTAAAACAATTACTTAATCAAATCTATCCCGAAGACAAAATAGAAATCATCGTTATTGATGGTATGAGTGAGGATGGAACGAGGGAAGTAGTAAAAAGGTTCGAGGTTCATGGTTCTAAGTTCGAGGTTCAAGGTTCTGAAAATGAAAAACCAGTTATTCGGCTTATTGATAATCCGAATGGACAGAGAGCGTCAGCACTAAATATAGGTATTAGAGAGGCTAAGGGTGATGTGATTATGAGGATTGATGCAAGGACAATAATACCACCAGATTATATTGAGAAATGTGTAAATACCCTTATTGAGACAGGGGTGGATAATGTGGGAGGGGTGCAAAAACCAGTAACAATGTTGGAGGTCAGAGGCGAGAGGTTCGAGACAGGGAAAAGTCAACCTCAAACCTTAACCCTCAACCCCCATGCATTGACCCAGGAGGCAATTGGAATTGCATTGAGCCATCCATTTGGTGTTGGTGATGCTCAATTTAGATTGGGAAAGAAAAGTGGTTATGTAGATACGGTATATCTTGGCTGTTTTAGAAAAGAGATATTTGATAAAGTTGGTCTTTTTGATGAAGAATCTGCTGTAGTGAGTGAAGATGCTGATATGAATCAGAGGATACGAGACGCTGGGGGGAAGGTTTATCTCAATAAAGACATTGTGGCATTTTATTATCCAAGAGATAATTTCAAAGATTTATGGAAGCTTTACTTTCGCTATGGTGGGGCTAAAGCAGGAAATTTAATTAAAAGGGGGAGATTAACTGCTTGGAGACAATTTGTCCCCCCTGCATTTTTATTGAGTCTTGTTTTATTTCCGATATTGGGAATCTTTAATAAATTATTTTTCTACTTATGGCTTTTAATTGTTGGAAGTTATATATGTGTTGATTTATTAGTCTCCATCTATTTATCCTTTAAACACAAAATTTCAAGCTTTATGCCTCAAACTTTGGATGTAGAGCACAGAACTTCGGATCGAGGATCTTCCAAACCATCCCTCTTATGGCGTCTGCTTTTAGTCTTTCCTGTAATCCATTTTTCTTGGGCTATGGGATTCTGGCGAAGATTGCTACAGAGACCTAAACTAGGAGAGTACTGGGGATATTAATCAGAGCCTTTATAATGAAGATATTAATTACCGGTGTAGCAGGCTTCATAGGCAGTAATCTTGCGGAAAGATTATTGAACGACTCCAAACTACCGACTCACGACTTACGAATTGTAGGTATAGACAACCTTGCCTATGGAGTAAGGGAGCAAGTGCCAGAGGAAGTTGAGTTTTATCAACTGGATATTCGCTATAAGGAAATCTATCCTTTGTTTGAGGGGGTTGATTATGTATTTCATCTTGCAGCAAAGAACTGCATTAGCGATTGTCAGGCTGACCCTGTAGAAACCGTAGAAATAAATGTGGCTGGAACGGTCAATGTTTTTGAAGCGGCAAGAAGGGCAAGAGTGAAGAAGGTTATCTATGCTGAATCTTCGGCAATGTATGAGGGAAGCAATGTTTTCCCTACCTCTGAATCTGAGGTTAAGCCTGAAAGCTTTTACGCAATAAGTAAGCTTGCATCTATGTATTTTGCAGAAGCCTACTCACGATTTCACAACTTACGACTTACGGCACTGCGATATTTCAATGTCTATGGCCCAAGGCAGGACTATCGGAGAACCATCCCGCCTGTTATGAGTGCCTTTATCATTAAGCTATTGAGAGGTGAAGCACCCATAATTTATGGTAGCGGAGAAAAAAGAAGGGATTTTGTCTATGTGGATGATGTGAATGATTTTCACTTTTTATGTATGACAGATAAAAGGACTGACGGAAGGGTATTTAATATTGGCTCAGGGGAAAATTACTCTGTAAACGAGATTTATAAAATGACAGGCGAGCTTTTAGATATTCATATCCCTCCTGTTTATAAGCCCGACCTACAAGGAGAAGCAGAAGTTACCCTTGCAGACATAAAGGAAGCGAGAAAGCTTGGGTGGGAACCCAAAACGGATATAATTAGTGGACTTAAGGAAATGATAAAGTATATTAGGCAAGAGATGATGGAAGGAAGGATCTAAATACATGAAGGCTATCGTCCTTGCTGCGGGTAAAGGGGAAAGGCTTAAGGGAACGGTAGACAATATCCCGAAGCCAATGGTAAAGGTCAAAGGGAAGCCTATTCTTGAGTATAATATACTCTTATTAAAAAAGTATGGTATTTTTGATATTTATATAAACCTTCATCACTATCCTGATGTAATAAAGGAATACTTCGGCAACGGTGAAAAGCTTGATGTGAATATCAAGTATTCCTATGAGGAAACATTGCTTGGTACTGCAGGTGCTGTAAGAAAAATTGCTGATGAATACTGGAGTAATCCAGGGTGTTTTATTGTTTTATATGGGGATAATCTTTTTGAATGCGATTTAAATGAAATCATAGATTTTCATGAAAGGAAAAAAGGCATAGCAACTATTGCAGTGTATCAAAAAGATGATGTTAGCCATAGCGGGATTGTTTTGCTTGATAGTGATAACAAAATTATAAAATTCATAGAAAAGCCGAATCCAGAAGAGTGTATAAGCCATCTGGTAAATACAGGTTTTTATATTTTAGAACCCCATGTGTTAAATTATATTCCACCAGATAGACCCCTTGACTTTGGTAAGGATATGTTCCCAAAAATGATACAGCAAGGGGAAAACATTTTTGGGGTAATAGTTAAATGCAATTTAACCGCAGTGGATACCCCTAAACTTTTAAAAGAAGCTTTACAAATGAAAAATATAAAAAACGAGGTTTTTGATGATAATCACAAGGACACCTTTTAGATTTACTCTTGGTGGTGGCGGAACTGATTTACCTTCGTATTATTCGAAGTACGGTGGTTTTATATTTGCTGCAGGGATTAACAAATATATGTTTATTAACCTGAATAGACCAATTGTGGATGACCTTGTAAGAGTAAAATATACTAAGTCCGAAATAGTGCATCATAGAGATGAATTGCAGCATGATATTGCGAGAGAGGCTATGAGGCTAATGGGAATAGAAAACGCTCTTGAGATAATTTCCATTGCAGATGTGCCTGCAGGCACCGGGCTTGGTTCTTCAAGTTGCTATGCAGTAGGTATTCTCAATGCCCTTCATACCCTAAGACGTGAATACATTCCGCTACAAGATTTGGCTGAGGAAGCCTGTCATCTGGAGATAGATATCCTGAAGAAGCCTATAGGGAAGCAAGACCAATACATGGCTGCCTTTGGTGGGTTGACGGTATTGAATATTGAGAAAGACGGAACTGTCCATGTAAGGAAGGCAAATGTTTCGGATACAACTATAGATGATTTAAATAAAAATCTTCTTATATTTTATACAAACACCTCACGAAGTGCTGATGAGATACTCTTTGAGCAGAGTAAAGGAGCTAAAGAAGCGAAAAAGGATGTTATTGAGAGTATGCATTATATTAAAGAACTTGGTTATAAAATACTTGATGCGGCAGAAAGTGGAAATATTACCGATATTGGCTTAATGTTTGACCAGCACTGGCAGTATAAGAAAAGGATATCCAGCAAAATGTCAAACCCCCGACTTGATGAGATATATAAGATTGCAAAAGAAAATGGTGCCTTAGGTGGAAAAATTTCAGGGGCTGGTGGCGGTGGATTCTTTTTATTTTACATAGAGGAAAAACACGGAAGGTTTAGAGAAAAGATGAAAGAGTTAGGATTGAGAGAAATGAGGTATCGGTTTGACTTTGAAGGAACAAAGGTGCTGGTGAATTTTGTGGATGGGGTGAGGTAGAGAGTTAAATGTTAGAGGTTTGAGGTTGGAGACAGAAGGTGAAACTTAGGGATAAGGTGGCAATAATTACAGGTGGAAGCAGGGGAATTGGAAAAGCCATAGCAAAGGCATTTCTTCAAAATGGAGCAAGGGTGACTATTTGTGCTCGCTCTCTGATAGAGATTGACAATACCGTTCAGGATTTACGGTCAAAAGGGGAGATATTCGGTATTGTTATAGATGTTTCGAGGGAGGAGGATGTTCAAAATCTGGTCGAGCAGACCCTAAGCCGATATGAAGGTCTTGACATTCTGGTAAACGCCGCTGGCGTTCAAGGGCCGATAGGACCTTTGATAGAAGTGGATATTCAGGAATGGATTAAGAATATCCATATCAACCTTATTGGTACGGTATTATGCTGTAAGCATCTGCTGCCAATTATGATAAACAAAAAGAGAGGGAAGATTATAAATTTTTCAGGAGGTGGAGCCACTTTACCAAGACCTAATTTTAGCGCTTATGCCTGCTCAAAAACTGCTATTGTTAGATTTACAGAGATATTGGCTTTGGAGGTCAAGGGTTACGGAATAGATGTAAATGCAATTGCTCCAGGAGCTGTAAATACAAGGATGTTAAATGAGATTATTAATGCTGGTGATAAGGCTGGAGAGCAAGAGCTTTTAGAGGCGATTGAGCGAAGTAAAAAGGGTGGCACTCTCCCAGAATTAGCTGCTGAGCTGGCTGTTTTCCTGGCTTCTGAAGATTCCAATGGTCTCACCGGACGATTGATTAGCACTGTATGGGATGACTGGAGAAATTTTGAAAAGGATAATATTAGAAAAATAATTGATTCTTCCATTTATACTCTTAGAAGGATAGATGGAAGGAATTTTATGGAACAAAAGCCATGAGTATCAGGTTTGCCATAATCGGAGCGGGTCGCATCGGCTGGAAGCGCGCTGCTGCTTTACGAAAATGTGATGATTGTCAACTGGTGGTAACAGTGGATATTAACAAGGCTGCCGCTGAAGCTTTATCGCGGGAGTTTGGGGGTGAAGCAGAAATGGATTGGGAAAAAGCTGTTTGTAGAAGCGACATTGATGCGGTTATTGTCGCTACCTATAACAAATATCTGACCCCTATCAGTGTTGCTGCTCTCGAGAACAAGAAACATGTGCTCTGCGAGAAGCCATTGGGGAGAAAGCTGGAGGAATCCCGACTTATCCTTGATGCCGCTAAACGTAATGACGTCATCCTTAAAACAGGATTGAACCATCGGCATCATCCAGCGATAGCACGGGCAAAGGAGTTGTTAGACAATGGTGAAATAGGGAATTTATACTTTATGAGATGTCGGTACGGTCATGGTGGTAGGCCTGGTTACAATAAGGAATGGCGAGCAGACAAAGAGTTATGCGGTGGTGGAGAGTTGTTAGATCAGGGAGTTCATGTGGTAGATTTGTTTCGATGGTTTGCTGGGGATTTTAATGAGGCATTTGGTTATACATCTACTTACTTTTGGGATATGGAGGTTGAAGACAATGCCTTTGCTTTCTTTAAAAATAAAGCTGGGGTTATAGCCTCCATGCATACCAGCTGGACCCAATGGAAAAATATTTTTTCTTTTGAGGTATTTGGGAGAGATGGCTATTTGGTGATAGAAGGATTGGGCGGGAGTTATGGAGTTGAAACACTGAAAATAGGAAAACGAAGGCCTGAAAGCGGACCGCCTGATGAAGGAATAGTGGAATTTCCTGAACCTGATATTTCATGGGATGCGGAATGGAAAGAGTTTATTTCGGCTATTAAAGATGGAAGAGAACCTTTGGGTAATGGTTGGGATGGCTATCAGGCAAATAAGATGATTGAAGCGGTGTATGAATCGGCAAGAGCTGGAAAAGTTGTAAGGTTGGAGGATTGATGTTGAAGGCACGAAAGGCAATATTCCTTGACAGAGATGGCGTAATAAATAAGGTTTTATTAAATAATGGGAAACCTTTTTCACCAAGAAAGTTTGAGGAATTTGAATTGCTTCCTGAAGTAGAAAAGGTCTTGAACTCTTTTAAGGATATAGGCTTTATAAATATAGTCATTACTAATCAACCAGATATAGCTCGTGGCCTTATGAGGATGAAAGAATTGGACAAGATGCATTTACTGATAAGAAAAAGGTTACCTGTTGAAGATATTTTAGTGTGTCCCCATGATGATATTCATGATTGTAATTGCCGTAAGCCAAAACCGGGTATGATTATTGAGGCGGCCGAAAGGAGGTCAATCAATCTAAAGAAATCTTTCTTAATTGGTGATACATGGAAGGATATTGAGGCTGGCAAGGCAGCAGGCTGTAAGACTATTTTGATTGACATGCCATACAATAAAGATGTGCAGGTAGATTTTAGGGTGGACGGGCTTCCATCTGTTGTTAAGTTGATAACAGATATTAGCTGGGAGATGCTGGATAGATAGTAGGTGATAGAGATATAGAGGAGGATTGAAGATGTCGTATATTGCTAAATATTTGTCTGAGATGGAAGAGATTATAAAAAGATTGGATGTATCTATTATTGAAAAGATGGTAAATCTACTTATCGATATCAGAAAGGATAATGGCCGCCTATTTTTTCTTGGAGTAGGGGGTGGGGCAGGAAATGCCTCTCATGCAGTAAACGACTTCAGAAAGATTGCCGGCTTTGAGGCTTATACCCCTACAGATAATGTTTCTGAATTAACTGCCCGAATTAACGATGATGGATGGGAGAGTGTTTTTGTCGAGTGGCTTAAGGGATGCAAGTTGAAGACCAGGGATGGGGTTTTTGTTTTTTCGGTAGGTGGAGGGAATGCTGAGAAGAATATCAGTGCCAATATAGTCGAGGCTTTAAAATATGCTAAGGAGGTGGGAGCCAAGATCTTTGGAATTGTTGGGAGAGATGGAGGATATACTGCTAGGGTCGCAGACGCTTGTGTAGTTGTGCCTGTTGTAAGTCCGGGTACTGTAACAGCCCATACAGAGTCCTTTCAGGCAGTGGTATGGCATCTAATTGTTTCTCATCCGGAAATGAAAGTTTCTGAAATGAAGTGGGAATCGCTTAAATAAGGAGGTAAAGAAAATGCCAATATTTCTTGATTCAGGGAAGATAACAGAGATAGAAAAATTTATGGAAATGGGAATTATAAGAGGTGTAACTACTAATCCAACTATTCTGTTAAAAGATGGTGTGACCGGTGGCATGGAAGGTATAAAAAAACGGTCTATTGAGATTGCTAAGGTGATTCATCCTTATCCACTATCTGTAGAAGTTACGACAAATGATAAGGTAAAAATGATAGAACAGGCAAGAGAATTCGCTCAATGGTCAGATAACATTGTTGTTAAAGTAACGATTCATGGCCCAAATGGAGAATTAGAAAATTTGGAGGCAATCCATGAGCTCGAAACCAAACATAGTGTCCGAATAAATGTAACTGCAATGATGAGTGCACAGCAATGTTTTCTTGCTGCCCTTGCAGGAGCTACCTATCTATCTCTTTTCGGAGGCAGGGTCAATAACATGGGGTACAATGCCTGTGGTGAGATAAGAAAGCTACGAAAGGTTCTTAATGATTTTGGACTAAAAGCCAAAATGATAATTGGTTCAACAAGGGAAATCCTAAATGTGATTGAATGGCTTGAAGCTGGTGCCCACATCGTTACCGTAGTGCCTGATTTATTAAAAGGTATGATTATCCATCCATATAGTAAAGAAACAGTGCACATGTTTTTAAATGACGCTAAGAAAGCAGAGGAGATGCTAGGATAAAAAAGAGTGCAAAGAGTAGAGCCGCCCATTTAAAAAGAAGATACAGGGTCAAAAAGAAGATACAGGGTCAGGTCTTGAAATATCAGATTTAGCTATCAAGCTGTCAACCCTTGTGGAAAGTAAATGGGCTGAGGTATCCGTTTACACTTCTTTTAAAACCCTTCTCAAAAATAATGCAATTTGTAAATAAAGGGAGTAATTTATAACACCGATCGACCTTTACTCGAGTAATATAAAATGCGGAGCAGGGCAGACAAGTGCGGAATGACAGATTATTAAAGACAATAAAGGTATTTTAATGTGAACATCCTTGTAATTGGTGGTAGCGGGTTTATCGGGACTGCCCTGATAAGGGAGTTGCTTACACTCGGTTATTATGTGAGGAATTTCGATAAGAACCCGAGTGTTGATTTTAGTGAGCTTTCTACCATTGCAGATGTGCGTGACAAGGATGCACTGATTTGCCTTCAAGGTTCTTAAGGAATTTATAAACCTGAAAATAAAAGTTATAAATAAAGAAAGTAGGAGGATAAATGAAGGCATTAATTACAGGCATCACAGGTCAGGACGGCTCATATTTAGCTGAGTTTTTGCTATCAAAAGGCTATGAGGTTTATGGTTTAATCCGCCGGGCAAGCACATTTAACACAGGGAGGATAGACCATATCTACACAGACCCACATATTCCGCGGGTAAGGCTTTTTCTACATTATGGAGATTTAAACGACGGAGGTCAGTTAAACAATCTCATTTACAACATCCAGCCAGATGAAATTTATCATCTTGGAGCACAAAGCCATGTAAGGGTGAGTTTTGATATGCCTGAATATACCGGGGACATTGCCGGTCTGGGTACAACAAGGCTCCTTGAAGCCATAAGAAGAAGTGGAATCAAGACAAGGTTTTATCAGGCAAGTAGTAGTGAAATGTTTGGGGATGCCCCAGCGCCTCAAAATGAAGAAACTCCTTTTATCCAAGAAGCCCTTATGCAGCATCCAAGGTCTATGCTTACTGGATGGTGAGAAATTATCGGGAAGGATATAAAATGTTTGCCTGTAACGGAATCCTTTTTAATCATGAATCCCCAAGGCGTGGTGAGACATTTGTCACAAGAAAGATTACAAGGGCTATTGCCAGAATTAAGGCAGGATTACAAGAGAAACTATATCTGGGTAATCTTGAGGCAAAAAGGGACTGGGGATTTGCTCCAGAATATGTGGAAGCAATGTGGTTAATGTTACAACAAGATGAACCAGAAGATTTTGTTATCGGGACGGGGGAGAGCCATTCTGTAAGGGAATTTTTAGAGGAGGCTTTCTCATATGCTGGGCTTGATTGGAAGGATTATGTGGAAATTGATTCAAGGTATTTCAGGCCTACTGAAGTAGAATTTCTCCTCTCAGATCCATCAAAAGCAAGGGAAAGGCTTGGATGGAACCCCAGAGTAAACTTTAAAGAGCTTGTTAAGATAATGGTTGATGCAGACATGGAGTTAATCGGCCTTGACCCACCAGGAGAAGGCAAAAGAATTTTAGAAGATAAAGGGATAAATTGGACGAAGAATCAAATAACAACAAGATAAGGTTAAGGCTGAGGCTAAGGCTAAGTACAAGAATAAGGATGAGCAATAACTTTAAACTTGACCTCAACCTTAACCTCGGCTTTGTCCTATGAAATTTGATTCAAAGATATATGTTGCAGGTCATAGAGGTCTGGTAGGTTCTGCTCTGGTTCGTAGACTCTCGGAGCTAAGTTATAATAATCTTGTTGTCCTTACCCATGCTGAACTTGATCTTACCCGTCAAAGGGATGTTGAAGATTTTTTTGATAAGGAGCGTCCGGAATATGTCTTTTTAGCAGCTGCCAAAGTAGGAGGGATTCTTGCCAACAACACCTATCCTGCCGAATTCATTTATAGCAATATCGTGATTCAATCAAATGTCATTCATAGCTCTTATCTTTTTGGTGTAAAAAAACTTTTATTTCTCGGAAGTTCCTGCATCTATCCACGTGATTGTCCACAGCCAATGAAGGAGGATTATTTGCTTTCAGGATACTTAGAACCGACCAATGAACCTTATGCCATTGCCAAGATTGCTGGAATAAAGATGTGCCAGGCCTATAACCGACAATACGGGGCTAATTTTATTTCGGTAATGCCTACTAATCTATACGGACCAAACGATAATTTTGATATACAGAGCGCACATGTTTTACCAGCACTTATCAGAAAATTCCACGAGGCTAAAGTTGCGGGTCAAAAAGACGTTGTGGTTTGGGGTACAGGATATCCACGAAGAGAGTTTCTCTATGTAGACGACTTAGCAGATGCCTGTATTTTTCTCATGAATAATTATAATAGCTCTGAAATTATTAATATAGGTATAGGTAAGGATATTTCTGTAAAGGAGTTGGCCTTAATGATAAAAGAAATAGTTGATTTTGATGGAGAGATTGTGTTTGACACCTCTAAACCAGATGGAACTCCAAGGAAATTACTGGATATATCGAGATTGAGTTTGTTAGGCTGGCAGGCTAAAACAAGTCTAAAGGAGGGGATTAAAAGGACCTATGAATGGTATCTCCAGAATGCTCGGGTTTTAGCGTGATAGGATAACCTTCTTTTTCAGCTTATCTCAATACGCTATGAAAAGGGCTCTATTATCCTTACCAGTAATTATAACTTTGATGAATGGGGGAGGGTATTTGAGGATAATGTTTCCGCTTCTGCCAATAATAGATAGGCTTGTGCATCATGCCTTGATATTCTATATTAATGGCAGTAGCTACAGGGTAAAGGATAAGCTAAAGAGGGTTAATTAGAGGGGTCAATTTTATTTGCACATAAGGGGTCAAATCTCTTGACTATCAACTGATGAAGACCAACACTTAAAAGAGATCCGGACGGCGGTCAAACAAGGGTGTGCATACGGTAGTAAGGATTTTATTCGTTGGCTAACTGAAAAGCTTCAGTGTATTGTTACTCCCCGTCCTAAAGGTCGCTCCCGAAAGACTATAAAATCAAGCAGGAAAATAAGTGCAGGGGAAAAGGAGAGCACCTCAGGAAATCTTAAGAGGCCAAAATTTTGGATATAGGAAGGATAAGAAGGCTTGTCACTGAGGGGAGGTACGGGTACTCAAAGCATGCAGTATGCACCATAAAAACAGAGCCAGAAGAACTGTTCCTTATCACTGTTTATGATCCATCCAAACGGCCCGATAAGTGGACTGAAAATTACAGAAAAAGGAGGTAACTCATATGTCTAGAGTCTATCATAAATGCCACTTTTGTGGAGGTGAGGTCTTAGAAAAGAGGATCACGGTGGACTACCGTTGGGGAGGAGATCTGATTGCCTTAATTGAGAATGTCCCGACTGGGGTCTGCCAAATTTGCGGAGAGCAATACCTTAAGGCAGAAATTGTAAAGGAGATGGAGAGGGTGGTACATTCAAGAGAAAAACCCAAGAAGATGATTAAGGTTCCATTAAGGGAGCTGGCAGTTGGTTAGTATATTTAAGAGGAGAAAAGGGAAGGGGAAAGGCTACTTTTTGATAGAAAGAAGAAGGGCTGAGGGTCTATAATTAAATGAGACGGTTCTATTTTATTGACTGTCATTGATGGGGCAGGTGAGAGGTGATAAGTGTGAAAATAGAAAATAAGGAGGATTGGTTATGGCAAATAAGGCGTTATTGGTTGGAATCAACAAATATAAGATTCCCGGGGCGGATTTGAGAGGGTGTGTAAATGATGTTACCAATGTTCGGGATATCCTTTTAAAGTATTTTGGTTTTACCGTAAAAGAAATAAGGGTATTGGTAGATGAGCGGGCTACAAAGAAAAACATCCTCAATCGGCTTAACTGGTTGGTGGATAAGGCAAAAGCCGGTGATTGTCTTTTGTTTCATTATTCTGGCCATGGCTCGCAGGTAGTTGACCGGGATGGTGATGAGCTCAAAGACCGGATGGATGAGATAATCTGCCCGCATGATATGGATTGGGATGGAAACTTTATCACTGATGATGATCTGGGAGGGCTGTTTAGAAACCTTCCCAAAGGAGTAAATCTGGAGGTATTGCTTGATTCCTGCCATTCAGGCACTGGCACCAGGGAGATGATGGGAATAAATAGCCTACCTTTAGAGATGTCTTTTAAACCGAGATTCCTTCCCCCACCGGTTGATATTGCCTGCCGGGTTGATGAGGATATGGAGGTGAGGAGATTACTTAAAGGTAATAATCCCCTAAACCATGTCCTGTTTTCCGGATGCCGGGATAACCAGACCTCCGCAGATGCTTATATCAACGGCAGTTATAATGGCGCCTTTACTTATTATTTCGCAAAACATTTAAGGGAGGCACAAGGCAACCTCACCCGGGTGGAGTTGATAAAAAGGGTAAGGGCCTCATTAAGGTTCAATGGCTTCAGTCAGATACCCCAGCTTGAATGTGAGAAGGCAGAAAGAAAGAAGAAGGTGCTGGGGTGAAGCGTGTATAAGAAAATTTTCTATTTTCCCGATTGATTCTGTTATAGGTTATATGTTATTCTGTATTTCAGAAATACAGAAAGGAGGAAATGATGCTTTTAAGTGTGAAAAAAAGGTATACACTTACCATTCCAAAAAGTATTAGAGAAAAACTTCATGTTAAAGAAGGAGAGTATGTTGAAGCTGAGGTTAAAGGGCATAGCCTTGTTCTTACCCCTGTAAAGATGATAAAAAAGGATCAAGAATACTTCTGGACCAGGGAATGGCAGGAAGGGGAAAGGGAGGCAGATGAGGATATAAAGGCAGGTAGGCTATCAAGGGCCTATGGAGAAGATGAGTTAGACCAGTTTATCAAGGATCTACGTAAAGAGGCAAAAGGTATTGCAACTAAGGCGGACTAAACGCTTTGTAAAGGATTATGCTGCCCTGCCAGATGAGCTGAGGGGAAGAACTGAAAAGGCCATATCTGTCTTATTAAAAAGTCCTCACCATCCATCTCTGAGGATTAAAAAGATGGAAGGGCAAGAGGACATCTGGGAACTCAGGGTAAGTTATAGTTATAGACTAACATTTCAAATATCTGGAGATACATATATCCTTCGGAGGGTTGGAACCCATGATGTTTTAAAGAAACCATAAACATTGGGACTCTTGCCTGGATTCGTTCCAACAATCTTTTGTGATATGACCTGGCGTCAAAGGCTGTTAATCCTTACGGTGATGGAAAAGCAGCAGAAAAAAAATAGTGAATATACTTAAAGAGCGTTTGATGTAATTCAGAAAATCCATTTATGATTAAGCGCCTCTTTGACATCTTTCTTTCCTCTATCGGCCTGGTTTTATCCTCCCCTATCTGGCTTATCTTTTCTTTAGCTATCAAATTAGAAGATGGGGGGCCTATATTCTATTCACAGGAAAGAGTAGGCAAAAACGGCAGAATATTCAAGGCACTAAAATTCCGTTCCATGATTCCTGATGCTGAAAGGCATACTGGGGCAGTATGGGCATCAGAGAATGACCCGAGGGTTACAAAAACAGGGAAAATTCTCAGGGCAATTGCTATGGATGAATTACCTCAATTATGGAATATCTTTAAGGGAGACATGAGTTTTGTAGGACCAAGGGCTGAAAGGCCAGAGCTTGTTGAACAGTTTGCTCAAAAGATAAAAAATTACCATTATAGACTTTTGGTTACACCAGGCCTTACAGGATTAGCGCAGGTCTATGGCAAATACGATACCCCACCCCATCAAAAACTCCACTATGACCTCCTCTACATCAAAAACCAATCCTTCCTCCTTGACCTCAAACTCATCTTCTTATCATTCTATATCACCTTCAGGGGTAAATGGGAAAGCAGGGATAGAAAGATTTAAACAATTTAAAAAGCCATTGAAAAAATAACTTCATTATTATATAGTTATATCACTTATCCATTTAAGTAAGGAGTAAACCCCTGAGTTATTTAGTGCGAGTCCTGACACTTCAGGAGGAAGCAATCCTGGTTAATGAAGATGCATGACATAACCATAGTGGGTGGAGGCCCAGTCGGAAGTTTTACTGCTTATTTACTTGCAAGAGAGGGGCTTGATGTTGTATTGCTTGAAAAAAAACCAGCTATCGGCAAAGACATTAACTGCACGGGTATTGTCAGCACCGAATGTTTTAAAAAATTCAATCTCCCAGAGAATGCAATAGTTAAGCCTATAAAGACCATAAAGGCCTTTTCACCCTCTGGGAATCAGGTTGTGTATAATGCTCCTTCAACCATTGCCTTTGTTGTTGACCGCGGTATCTTTGACCCTGAGATTAACAGAAGGGCATTAAAAGAGGGTGCGACTCTTTATTTAGAGGCAAAGGCTGAAAAGGCAGTGGTTACAGATGATAGCTTCAAGGTTAAGGTAAAAATTAAGGGAGATACAATGGAATTGAATTCAAAAGTAGGTGTAATTGCTACAGGCTTTGAGTTAAATCCTTTTGATACATTATTTGAAAGAACTAAAAATTTTTTATATGGCGCACAGACTGATGTAGAGATGGATGGCGTTAAGGATGTTAATGTCTTTTTTGGCAATAAGATTGCCCCAGGGTCTTTTGCATGGGTTGTGCCGACAAATGGTAAGTCAGTAAAAGTGGGGCTCATCTCAGATAAAAATCCAGTAGCATATTTAAAAAATTTCCTCAAAAACCCCCTTATTACCCATAAATTAAATGGCTATAATAACAATTATATAAAATGTAGTCCTATCCCACTGGGAAGGATTCCAAAAAGTTATGGAAAGAGACTTATTATAGTAGGTGAGGCTGCAGGTCAGGTTAAGACAACCACAGGCGGTGGTATTTACTTTGGGCTCCTCTCTGCAGAGATTGCAGCCCAGACTATTCTAAAGGCATTCAAGGAAAATAACTTTAGTGAGAAGACATTTAAAGAATATGAGGTGAGGTGGAGAGAAAAGATAGAGGCTGAGATGAAAACCGGGATTTATCTTAGAAATATTTTTTCAAGGCTTTCTGACGATCAGATAGACAGACTGATAGATCTTGTCAGTAGAAACGGTATACTCACAACTATCAAAAAAGAGGCTAAATTCGACTGGCATAAGGACATTATTATTTCATTACTTCAAAATACATTTTTTAAAAGACCTTTTAGAATCTAATTTTTTCAGCCTCGGCTGATTTGCTGAGGCGAATAAGTTTTAGGAGTTGATATGTCTATGAGAGAACAGGAGAAAATGGGAATCAAGGGAAAGGAAGATTTGAAAGAGGATATTAGGTATTTTCTAACAGGGTGAAAAAGATACAATCTATTGAAGAAATCAGGGAGAGGCTGAGACCTCTTTTTAATCCCCCCCATCTCCCCTTTAGAAAAGGGATTTGAGGGGCTACAGCTTGCTTTGGTGTTTGGCTCTATTGTGTCAGGAAGGGCACACAAACAAAGCGATATTGACCTTGCATTTCTCTTTGATAGGCATGTAGATATTCTGGAACTCACAAATAGGGTTATCAGGCTCCTCCACAATGACAATGTTGATGTGATTGACCTGAGACAGGTGAATCCGCTTTTAAGATTTTCTATAGTCAAATATGGCAGGCTTCTTTATGAGAGATCACCTGGTATATTCAATGAGTTTTGTTCACTTGCATTCAGGATGTATATTGACACAAAAAAAATGCGTGATGCACAGGCAGTAGCAATCAAACATTTTCTTAAATTAAGAGGGTTGGTATGAGTCCTATAGAGAAGGAGATAAGGATTATATTTCACTCACATAAACCATCTGCAAGTCTTATAAAGTCCTTTATGCTTAATTCCTCTGGCCTTGACCTATAATCAATACCTGCCTCAAGTAGTGCATCCTTAATCCTTTTAAAGGACCTGAGGCTGTTCATTATAGTCTTTCTTCTCTGGCTGAATGCCATTTTTACAATCCCTATAAAAAACGCCTCATCCTTTATCTTATAAAGCGGTGTGGGTGAGACCTCAAAATGCACGACTGCAGAATCAACCTCTGGCGGAGGAGAGAATGCACCCTTTGGTACAAAGAATTTTAATGTGGGCTTTGTGTATAGCTGTAAGGTAATAGAAAGAACACCGTAATCTTTACATCCTGGAGATGCAATGACCCTTTGAGCTACTTCTTTCTGAAGAAGCAGTGTCATACTTGAAATCTTCTCTCTGAATTCAAGGAGCCTGAATAAGAGTGGCGTTGTGATGTAATAAGGGATATTGGCTACAACCTTGAACCTGCCATTGATTGTTTCATATGGGAATTTTAATGCATCCCCGGCTATTGCTTCTACATTCTTCATCGTGGAGAAGTTTTCTTTTAGCCTTCTAAGCAATCTTCTGTCAATCTCTATGGCAATGACCTTTTTGGCACGCTCGGCAAGAAGTCTTGTAAGGCTTCCTGAGCCAGGGCCTATCTCCACAACTGTGTCATCCGCTATGATTGCACTACAGTCAATGATTTTTTTGAGTATATTCACATCAAAGAGGAAATGCTGTCCGAGTGGTCTTCTCACTTCTTCTATACCCAGAATATTAAATGTTACACCTTCTTAAATCCTGGGTTACCGCTCACTATGGTAACCTTTGTAGTGTAAATAATCTCACCCAGGTTAATAATACAAACGCAGTATGACACTTCTTAATGCGTTTTTAATTAATGCATAACATTTGAATTAGTCCATCAAGACACCTCTTTCACCTCTCCTATATGTGTAAACACAATGAAGGACCTCACACTCTTTGCATCAAAAAGCCTTCTGACTGCCTCTCTGTATATACCGAGCTGGAAGGAATATTCTCTGAGGAGATAATCTATCTCCTTTTCACTCACAGGAAAGGTCTTATAATCATAGATGTTAAAACTCCCATCTTTAATTATAATCCTGTCTATCCTTCCTGTATAAATGTCATGCCCAACCTCAAGTATAAATGGGAGTTCAGAGTAGTCCCTGCGCCTTGGGATTGGCAGGACAATCTCCTGCCATATACCTTTTTGTTTTAGAAGGCTGATATCTTTTTCAATGATTGATAGGGGTTTTTCTCTCTCAGCCTTTAAAATACCTTTTAATTCAAGAAGTCTATCAGCTTTTAATCTGATATCCTTTTCATCAAGTGTCCCTTTTGATATCTCCTCAAAAATCCTGTGAATTACATCTCCCATAATCACCCAGTCTCTTCCGTGCTTGCGCCTTATGTCCACAACCTCTGTAACTGCCCTCCATTTAGGTCTTCCCTCTATCCTAAGAGGGATGAACCCATTGGTGTAGGGCGGAATCTCCATCTCCACCTCTAATGGATGCATCTTTTCATATAAATTATTAACCTCTCCCTCCGAGAGTACCGAAACCCCCTCAATTTCCTCCATCCTCCATCCTCCATCCTCCATCCTCCTAAGGCCCAGTCCTTGTTTAAGAAATGAAAGAAAGCTATTATTATCTTTATCAGTCCATCTCCCAGTAAGAAAGAGCGCATCCTCTGCCCTTGTCACTGCCACATAAAAAAGTCTTTTCTGCTCTTCCATCTCTTTTTTTAGATGAAGCAGAAAATCATCATCCGTCTTTCTCACTGCTCCATCAGGCTCATATTTAAAAAATAGCCTCGGGGGTAAGCCAGAGCGGCTTTTGGTGGACTCATATATAAGACTGTCCCCTGTCTTTAACTTGAAGTCTTCCTCAAGAGCCGGAATAAACACTATGGGGAATTCAAGCCCCTTTGATGCATGAATGGTCATTATCCTGACTGCATCCATACCTTCTGTGTTGACATTTGCCTTTGGCTCCTCATCCTTATTGAAGGTTCGCTCCAGAAAATCCCTTATCTTGATTAGCGATTTACCTTTTGCCTCAAGGTCCTCCATTATCCTTATAAACTTTTTAACATTTGCCATCCGCTGTGCCTCATAAAAATATTCCCACGCCTTAGTCTTTACAAATGCCTTTTCTATCAACTCTCCTATTGGAGTGGACGGAAGCTCCATAAGCCATTCCTCAAGGAGTGCTATAGCATCCTTTGCCTCCTCAATTGCCTTTAGCTTTGAAAATAAACTGTCCCCTTGAGGGACCCCCTCTCTCACGGGGTTTATCGCCTTTATAATCACATCCTCATCAACCAAAAATAATGGACTCTTAAGTAAGATATAAAGGCTATAATCATCCTTCGGGTTTGAAAGAAAATATAGAAATGCCCTAAGCATTGCCACTTCAGGCTCCTGATAAAAACCAATGCCTTTGACCGTAACAAAAGGTATGCCATATTCTCTTAATGCCTCCTCATAGTTTTTTAGATGGGTCCTTTTTCTTAAAAGAATTGCCATATCCATATATCTGCAGGGCCTCTGCTGGTTTGTCTTTCTGTCAGATATCTGAAGACCCCCTACGAGGGACCTTATCCTCTTTGCAATGACCTTTGCCTCTCTTTGTTTTGCCTCAGATATTGGCTCTCTGCCATTCTCCTCTAAAAGGATTAATTCAACACGACCCCTCCCTACAGAGTCTCCCCTACATGCATTAAATGGGCTATATCTTGTCATCCATGAAGGGCTCTCCGCGGTAGCCGTCATTATCCTTGAGAAGACATGGTTTGTAAAATCTATTATTGCAGGAAGACTCCTGAAATTTTCTTTAACCTCCTCATAATAGAATTCCTCTCTTAGCCATTCTGTTAGTTTCTCTTTTGCCCTTCTGAAAAGCTCTACATTAGCCCCTCTGAAAAGATATATTGATTGTTTTTCGTCTCCAACGAGGAATATTGTCGGCTTTATACCTTCTTCCCTCTTTGCCCCAATGCCCGAGCGCCACTCCTCTGTGAGCTTATCAATTATTGACCACTGAAAATTGTTTATATCCTGAAATTCATCAACAAGTATGTGGTCTGTCCTCTCATCAAAGGCGTATAGGATATTTGCCCATTCAGGGTTTTCTGTAAGCAGTCTATAGGCAAGGTATTCAAGGTCACTGAAATCAAGAATCCCTCTTGAGCATTTTTTGTCTCTGTATCTCAGGTAGCATTTCTTAAATATATCCTTTATCCTCTCAGCCCTTTTTGAATGTTCATCAATAATTTTATTCCTCCAGTATAGATACATCTTTTCTGCCCAGTCCTGAAAATCCACAATTCCTTTAAGGGATGGAGGTGGTTTTTTCCTCGGTTTTCTATTTTCGGTTAAAAAATACCATTCTATTTTGGAAGGAATCTCTGAAAAAAGCCTTTTATAGTCTTCTATAGCGTCTGCACCGCGCCATTCTCTAAGTTCCTTTATAAGGGTCTCCAAAGAGCTGTAAGAGTCTTCGGGAATGCCTGCCTCTAAGGAGAATGGGCTTTTTTCGTAGAGATAATTTATCGTGTTCTTCAGCTCCTCAAGCCCCCTGAAACCCTTCTCAGCAATGGTTTGAAGGATGAGCTCATAACCTTCCTTGTCTACATCCATAAGGATTTCATAAAGGATTTCCTCCCATGTTATACGGGAGTCAAGTGCCTCTTCTATTCTGTAATTCGGCTCAATCCCTGCCTCAAGAGAAAAACGCCTAAGCAGTGTGCCACAGAATGAATGAATCGTTGATACACGCATGAGGGACATCTTTTCAAGGAGTTTTTTGAATAGCCCACTATCCTCATCCTTTAGAATCCTTAAAATCCTCTGCTTCATCTCAGCCGATGCCTTATCTGTAAATGTAATTGCGAGGATTCGCTCTACCTCCACACCCTTCCTGAGGAGGGCAATATATCGCCTTGCCAGCTTCTCTGTCTTGCCTGAGCCTGCAGGCGATGAGATAATTACACTTCTTTCCACATCAAGATAGGTGCTCATAAATCCAATTGACTATATTTTTATTACTCATTTTGCCCCCCTGCACAAGGCACCATGATAACAATATCTGCACTCTTTATCCCTGAAAGGAATCGGCGTGAATACTCCCTTTCTTAATCTCTGAAGGAGTCCAAATGCATCCTGCAAGGCATCCTCAATAAATTCCTCCATGCCTTTCCCCTTAGCTGGATACCACTGCACACTGCCATTTCTTAAGGAATAAAAACCAACCCTTTCTACAGAACCTTTATTCTCCTTCTGCCACATCAGGGCATAAAGTGGAAGCTGAAGGCTGTCTTTATCTATACTGCCAGTCTTATAGTCCAAAAGTATTACTGTATCTTGTATCTTGTATCTTTTATCTTTTATCTTTCTGTCAACCCTGTCTATCTTCCCCTTTAATCTGAGTCCGTTTATCCCTGTCTTTATAGTCTTCTCAACGACATAAGGACTGAAGCCTTGCTTCTTTATGTCTTCCTCCTGTGTCTCAATCATCGGGATGAGTCTTAAGAAAATCTCCCTTGCAACCTTTGACCAGAAGTCTCCTATCGTCCTGATTTCTCTGGATTTAATTGCAAGCTCAAGCCCTTCCATGATTCTATTAGGTATGTCTTTTAACTCTATATCTCCATCCCTGTATAAATACTCCATTGTCTTATGGGCAAGTCTTCCCCACAACCTTGCCTCAACCTCAAAGCGGGGCGGAAGTTCTGCCTCAAATCCAAGGACCTTTTCAATATAAAATCTGAGTGGGCATCGTCTATATGCGTCTATGTCTGTTACACTGATAAATACATTCTTACCGAAATGCTTTTTTAAAAGTCTTTCAACCTCTTTTCCTCTTTGTAATTGTCCATTTAGTAAGGTCTCTCTAAAATCTCTTCTACGGAACATACCTTCTCTCAGTAGTATCTCTTCTTCACTCGGTATATTGAGGGCTGGTGGGATAAGGCTCTTCCCCCACTCAAGAAAGGGTGATGGAAGAAAGACCTTATCGCCCTCCATAGATGGATAGGAAAAATAGGGCTCCTCCTTGGATACATTCAGAAGCCTTCTGAAATACCGCTTTTGCCTGTCTAAATAATATTCAAGAAATGGCATGCCCAATGCCTCCTTTACCCTCTCAGGCAGGAGGGGGTCAATGTCAGGTCTGTATGGAAAGTCTCCCTCAATCATTCCACCAAAAAACATTGCCTCTGATTCAAGGCCTGCGGCAAATTCATAAGGGACAACCCTTACACCATCCTCTCCCTCATCCCTTCCTTTTAGCCCTTTGAGGAGATGCCTTAGATAAGGTATGGCTTCCATGCCACTTAGGGTCTTTGTTTCAGAAAACCCTTGATCCTCTGGAGACTTAAACCTTCCACATATTCCGGAGAAATATCTTAATTCAGTAAATTGCTTATTAATGGTTTCTGATATCTGTGCTGATTGCCCTATCAGGGAATCCCAGAAACCAAATCTATGGAGGAGCCTTTCTATTTCATCAATAAAAGAGGTTAAATCTTCTGTTTCTCTGAGCTTTTCAAGGGCATCTATAACAGAGTTTATACCCCTCTGAACCTCATTGATGAGTTTTTCCTCCTCTGCAGTAACCTCAGTGGAATTAAGCAATATATCCCTCATTGAAAGCCATGCTGTCTTTCCCTTAATAATCCCTGCCCTTCGGGAATAAGATACTGCCCATTCCCTGAGAATCTGTGGGACCTGAGGGAAATGCGGTGATGTAAGAAAAGAGAGAAAATCATTTCTTGGATAGTCCTCCTCAATACTTGTAATCATATCCAGTAGTGCTATCAGAGCTCTTGTATTTGACAGGTCATACTGAGCAATGCTTAGTGGGATGGCATGTTTTTGAAATACCCTTTTAAGCATTGGAAGATAAACTGAAGGTTGAGGAAAGGTAACTATTATATCCCCGGCTCTTTTTCCCTCAAGGATTAGCCTCTTTACCCCTCTGGCAATTCCCTCAACCTCATCCTCCATTGATGGATAGACATAATATCCTGTGCCTTCTCTACGGGTTACTGAGGAAATCTGCCTCTTCTCAATTTTATCTAAGTGTGCTTCAAAGAACCTGAGAAATTCCGCCTCTTCCTCTAAAAGCACCAGAGACTTCTGAGCCTTCTCAATAAGGGCTTCAATAATCTTTAGCTCTAAGGGTGTAGGGTCAAAAAATCCATCAAGCACAAGAAGTTCTGGCTCTAAATGCTCCTTTATGAGGGGAATGCCTTCTCTCAGTGCGCCCTCAAAATCAATAAGACCACCTTCTTCAAGTCTTTTCTCATAAAGCTCAAGTGTCTCTAAAGACTTAAGTGCCCGTTTCATTGTCTTTTCTTCAAAGATTAGCTTTTTGATTTCCTCTTTTATTTGAGGGATATCCACATTTAGGATATAATTCCTCAGTTTACTCAGGAGCTGGGCTAAAAGGACTGCATAACCAAGATTTTTCTCTCCCATGATTTCACAAAGAAGAAGTGGCTCTATGCCCTCAGGGATTATGGCTTTTTCACCATAGTGTTCATAAAGGTTAATGCAGAGCTCCCTTAATGATATAGAATGGAAAGGTATATATGTGGTCTTTCTATGTCTGCCCTTTAGATAATAGAAGAATTGCCTTCTTGCCTCTGCCTCACCAAAGGCAGTTGGTGTGAGGTATAAAACAGAGGAATAATCATTGCCTGGGCATGATGAAGTGATCTCCTCAAAAATATGTGCCTTTTTCTCTCTTGCACCAAGTGAGGCTATAAAAACAATTGTCTTTTTCACCCGAGGGGTGGCCTTAAATATATGTAAGATAGGGGTTATAAGTTTTATCCTCTCCCTTTACTATCCTGAAGAAGAGGTCCTGCAGTTTTTTAGTTGTAGGTCCTGGACTGCCATTGCCAATAACCCTTCCATCTACCTCCCTTATGGGTGTTATCTCTGCAGCGGTGCCCGTAAGGAATGCCTCATCTGCAATATAGAGCTCATCCCTTGTGAAGGGCATTTCTTTCAGAGGGATTTTTTCCATTTCTGCTATCTCAATTACACTCCTTCTTGTAATACCCTCAAGGACTGAGATAAGCGGCGGCGTCTTTAGCACTCCACCCCTTACAATAAATATATTCTGCCCGCTTCCCTCTGCTACATAGCCCCCTGTATCAAGGAGCAACGCCTCATCATAACCCGAAGATATAGCCTCTCTCTTTGCAAGGATGGAATTAACATAATCACCGCATGTCTTGGCCTTTGTCATGCTTACATTCACATGATGCCTCATAAAGGAGGATATCTTTAGCCTTATGCCCTTCTGAAGACCCTCCTCTCCAAGATATGCACCCCATGGCCAGACAGCTATTGCAACCCTTACAGGGTTATCCTTTGGATAAAGCCCCATGCTACCATAACCAAGATAGACAATCGGGCGGATATAACACTCCTCAAGATTATTAATCCTTACTGATTCAATAATTGCCTGAGCGATCTCTTCTTCTGAATAGTTGGGCCTAATCTGCATGATATGGCAGGAGTCAAAGAGCCTCTTGACATGTTCCTTTAGCCTAAATATGGCTGAACCATTTTTGGTCTTATAACACCTTATCCCTTCAAAGACCCCAAGACCATAATGAAGTGTATGGGTTAGGATATGGACATTTGCATGAGCCCAATCAACAAATTTACCATCCATCCATATCTTCTTGGATTCTTCAATCATGAAACTATATTGTTTTACATGAAAGGTGTTCTTCTTGTCAATAGAGCCCCACAAATCGGAGATTCATTCCGAAGAAGACTTCTTGGGAACTCCTTTGATATACTTTGATTTGGGGCTTGTGACATCAGGGCATAAAAAGATTTTAGGCTTACAGAGGAATGTCCTTTTCACAGGGCTTGTGAGTTTTTTTATGGACATAAGCTCTGAGATGATATATCCGCTTGTCCCGATATTCTTAAGCTCCGTGTTTGGGGTTAATAAGGCTGTGATAGGACTGATAGAAGGCATTGCAGAAAGCACAGCAAGTTTATTGAAGACCTTCTCAGGCTGGTTTTCAGACAGAATTGGTAAGAGAAAGATTCTCCTTATTGCAGGCTATGGCATCTCAACCTTAAGCAGACCGATAGTAGCACTTTCAACCCTTTGGGGACATGTCCTTGTGTTTCGTTTTATTGACAGGTTTGGCAAGGGCATAAGAACCTCTCCGAGGGATGCCATAATAGCAGAGTCTACCCCATCAAAAGACCTAGGGCGTGCATTCGGTTTTCACAGGGGGATGGATACACTCGGTGCGGTTACAGGACCTCTAATAGCATTCTTTCTGCTTTCTATCTTTGTAAGCAATTTTAGATTGGTCTTCTGGCTCTCTTTAATACCAGGGATAATTGCAGTTTTGATAGCTACCTTCTTTGTTAAAGAAACCGCCAGGAAGAATGAATTACAGGGTATCCTTCCTCAGGAAACACAGTCCTTCCAGAAAAAATTTTCATTGAAGGATTTTCACTGGAGGTATAAGGCATTTATAGTTATTGCGACCATCTTTGCCTTAGGCAAATCAAGTGATGTGTTTCTGATACTGAGGGCAACTGATATCGGCATAAAGGAAGCCGAGATACCGATTCTCTATCTCTCATATAATCTCGTATATTCCCTTATGGCTCCATCGGCAGGGATTCTATCAGATAGGATTGGAAGGGGAAAGGTCATACTCTCTGGATTTATATTGTTTGGTTTTATTTACCTTGGATTTGCGGTCTCTTCAGCGCAATGGCACATCTGGGGTCTCTTTCTCCTTTATGGTGTATTCATGGGACTGACAGAAGGTGTTCAAAGGGCATACATTGGAACAATTATCCCTGAGGGTCTGAAGGCAACAGGCTATGGGATTTATCATACCTCTAGCGGGCTTACATTACTGCCAGCAAGCATTATAGGAGGATGGCTCTGGGATAGATACGGCGCTCCTGCAACCTTCTATTACGGTGTATTTACAGCCTTTACATCATCAGTGCTTTTCCTGATAATATTTGGCATGGAAAAGATGAAAGGGGAGGTTTAGATTGAGCAAAAAAATTTCCTTTGAACTTGCAGATAGGGTAAAGAACCTTCCACCTTATCTCTTTGCAGCAATAGACAGGATGAAGCAAGAGGCAATAAGTAAAGGTGTTGACCTTATAGATTTAAGCATTGGTGACCCTGATATGCCAACACCAGTACACATTGTTGAAAAATTAAAAAGGGCAGTAGAAGACCCTGCCAATCATCGCTATCCCTCCTATGAAGGTATGCCTTCTTTCAGAGAGGCAGTCTCGGAGTGGTATAAAAAGAGGTTTAATGTATCCTTGAATCCTGAGACAGAGGTTCTCTCCCTGATTGGCTCAAAGGAGGGGATTGGGCATATCCCTCTGGCATTTGTTAATTCAGGGGATGTTGTGCTTGTGCCTTCTCCTTCATACCCTGTTTATCCTGTTGCTACGCTTTTTGCAGGGGGAGAAAATTATATCATGCCTCTCCTTAAGCAAAATAAATTTCTCCCTGATTTAAAGGCTATCCCTGAGAGTGTCTTGAAAAGGGCAAAACTCATGTTTATAAATTATCCAAATAATCCCACATCTGCTACTGCAGGGAGGGATTTCTTTGAAGAGGTTGCCGATTTTTCAGCAAAGAATAACATTATTGTCTGTCATGACGCTGCATATTCAGAGATTTACTATGATGACAAAAAACCACTTAGTTTTCTGCAAATCCCTGCTGCTATGGATGTTGGGATAGAGTTTCATTCCCTTTCAAAGACATTCAACATGACAGGCTGGAGGATAGGCTTTGCGGTTGGAAATGAAAAGATTCTTGCAGGTCTGGGTAAGATTAAGACAAATCTTGACTCAGGTGTGTTTCAGGCAATTCAGGAGGCAGGCATAGAGGCATTGAAAACTGAGGAATTGGCCATTACAAGGGATACATATCAGGAGAGGAGGGATGTCTTGTATAATGGGCTTAAGGGTATTGGGTTTGAACTTGAAAGACCCGAGGCAACCTTTTACCTATGGGTGAAGGTGCCTGAAGGTTTTGATTCAGTAAGTTTTGTAAGCCATATGCTTGAGAAGGCAGGCGTGCTTACTACACCCGGCAATGGATTTGGTGCTTATGGTGAAGGCTATGTAAGATTTGCCCTGACGGTTAATGTGGAGAGGATCAAAGAGGCAGTGGAAAGAATCAAAAGAGTAGTCTGAAATTCAAAATATGGAATGTGTCCCTAACATCAATATCATATCAAATACATTGAATGTTATATCCTTTTCTGGTATCTTAAATCTGAGGCTGAGGTCAATTAAGTGGGTTTTTGGAGTAAGAAATCCGACCTATCATATAACTTTTGAACATGTCCAAATCTTTAATCTTGAATCTTGAATTTTGAATCTTGAATCTTGAATCTTGAATCTTGAATCTTGAATCTTGAATCTTTATTATGGATACACCTGGTAAACTCCTGAAGACAGCAAGAGAGGAGAAAGGCAAGTCCTTAGAGGACTTTGCAGAGCTTTTAAAGGTAAGATATGAATATCTCAAGGCGATTGAGGAGGAGGATTATCAATTTATACCTGGTGAAGTATTTGTTAAGGGTTATATGCGCATTTATGCGACTGCATTAGGGCTTGATAGCGATTATATATTAGACCTCTACAAAAAACAAATCTCTACTTCTCAACAGCCTGAAGAACCTCCTAAGGTGAAAACCTCCCGCCTTCCAAAGGTATATAAATCCCGTGCAATAATAATATCAGTTGTCTTGATTATTTTATTCCTAATTTTATTATTCTCATATAACTCTCACAAACCTGATGTGAGGTCAGCTAAAGAGTTCAAGAAGCACGAGGTTCTGCTGGTGGAGAGACCGAAAATGCTCTCTCTCCTTATTATAGCCACAGAAGAGACCTGGGTATCTGTAAATGTTGACAAGGGTATATCTCAGGAACGACTCCTCAAGGCTGGAGAGGTTATGAGATGGACAGCATCTGAAGGATTCTCCATAAAGATAGGTAATGCAGGTGGCGCAAGGGTTATCTTTAATGGCAAAGATATTGGTGACTTGGGACCTCATGGTAAGGTCGTAAGACTTAACTTACCTGACAATAAAGTTAAGGGGGAAGTAAAAACGAAAAACCAAGAAACGGAAAGCAGAAAGTAGAAAATGGAGGATGGTTAATGAGTGTGCCGAGAAAACATAAAGCAGGCAGCATTTCAAGATTCCCTGCAGCTTGGCGAAGAGAAAGAAAGATTGATTTGACATTTGAAGAGAATAATACAGGCTAAATAGGCAAGTGTGAAATTTTTATTTCTATTTTTTGGAATATTTGTCTTCTTGGGAGGTGGGGCATCCTATGCCGCGAATGTAGAGACTAAAAGCGATCTCTATCTTGACCTTGAGCGCCTCTCTGCCTATGGCCTGATAGACTCGGCAATCCTCGGTGCAAGACCCATTGATAGACGTGAGTTCGCAAGGCTCGTAATCGAGGCCTCTAAGAAGTTTGAGGTTCAAGCAACCTCTAACTTACCTCAAACCCTCAAGTTCATCCTCGAAAAACTTAAGGAAGAGTTCAGAGAGGAGATTGCAGAGATAGGATACGAGGCGTCTTATATAAAACCGATAAGAAAGGCCAATCTGAAATATTCCCATCTTGAAGGTGATGCATCAACATTTCCAGGGATAAAGGCATCGCAGGAGCCGTTTAACTATAACAACGAGGGAATAGCCTTGGATAAGGATAATCTATTCATAAATCTTGAGGGTGATGCAAGATATGGTTCGCTATCTTTTTATATCAATCCTCTTTTAACCTCAAACCTTGAACCCCAAACCTTTAAACTTAACAAGGGCTATGGAAAGTTTTATATTGGCAGATTCTCCGTAGAAGCCGGAAAGGACTCTCTCTGGTGGGGGCAGGGAAGGCATGGAAGTCTTATACTCACGAACAATGCAGAGCCCTTTAAACTCCTAAAAATAAGCAACGAGGTTCCTTTTAATCTGCCCATATTAGGCCTTTTCAGGATTGATTTTCTCCTCACAAGACTTGAGGAGGACAGGGATCATCCAAAGCCCTACTTCGGAGGAATCAGGCTGAGCTTTAAGCCAGGGCCATGGCTTGAATTTGGTCTGACAAGGACAGTCATAACAGGGGGCAGAGGTATGCCGAGCCTCGGACCTGGTGATATAGGCACAATCCTTATAGGTAAGAATTTAGAGGGTAAAGCAAAGGGTGAGAGCAACCAGATAGCAGGTGTGGATGTTCGCATGAGAATCACCCCTCTTAAGGCTTACATCTATGGAGAGGCTGCTGGCGAGGATGAGGCAGGATGGCTTCCGTATAAGTGGGCATATATTGCGGGCATTTATTTTGCGGATATCCTTGGTGCTGATTTGAGGGTGGAGTATGCGAATACTGCCTTTCAGTATGCCGGGTGGTACACCCATGGTGTTTATACCTCAGGCTATACCTATAAAGGCAGGCTTATCGGCCATCATATGGGTGGAGATGCAAAGGATATCTTTGTTGGTTCCTCGCTTTTTCTGAGTAGAAATACAAAGGTCTCTCTGCACTATGATTATGAAAAAAGAGGAGTCTCAAGGCCGAATCCAGAAAGCCACAATGAGGTGCTTTTTGGCTTGAAGCAGAAGATCTCAAAAGGGATTACCCTGAGCTTAAAAGGCGGGTATGAAAAGGTTAAAAACTCAGACTACGTTTCTGGAAGGGATAGAGAGAATAAACTTATTGAATTTTCAGTTGAATTAATGAGGTGATGCGATTAAAATAAGTTTAAGGTTGATGTTCGAAAGTTGGAGGGAAGGGAGAATTTTCACGCTGTTCTTGTTGAAACCTTGAACTTACAAGAGGTGTTTATATGATAAAACCGATTCGTCTTACATCTTACGTCTCACATCTTACGTCTCACGTTGCAGCCTTACTGTTCATATTTATAGTGAGCTTGTCGAACCTATTGATTTTTACAGGCATTGCATCTGCCCAGCAGATTCAGATGGTTCCTGTAACGCCTGCAGGACAGCCATCCATTCAGACTCAACCGATGCAGGGACAACAGCCCGCCTTACAACAACCGCTACCACAGCCAGTACAACCTGTTCAACCATCAACTCCTCTACAACCTCCCATAGAAAGACCATCAGAGTTTGAGCAATATATATCAGGACATGCCCCTGCGACGGTATCTACGGCTATAAAGCAATTTGGCTACGACCTCTTCAGGCAGCCTCCTTCAACCTTTGCACCAGTTGATAAGATTCCTGTTGGACCAGATTATGTCCTTGGTCCTGGGGATGAGATAAGGATAACAATCTGGGGAAAGGTAGAGGGTCAGTGGAATGTTATTGTTGACAGGGATGGTAACATCAGCTTACCGAAGGCAGGCATCATTGGTGTAACGGGGCTCACTTTTAAGGAGCTTAAAGAGACGCTTCATAAGGAATTCTCAAAATATTTTACTGGCTTTGAGATGAATGTGAGCATGGGTGCATTGAGGACGATAAGAGTCTATGTTGTGGGCAATGCAGAGAGGCCAGGAAGCTACACTGTCTCTGCGCTTTCTACCCTTATAAATGCCCTTTTTGAGGCTGGTGGTCCGAGTAAGGTCGGCACCATGAGAGACATACAGTTAAAGAGAAACGGTAAGACCATTGTCCATTTTGATATGTATGATTTCCTTCTCAAAGGCGATAAGACAAAGGATGTGAGGCTCATGCCTGAGGATGTGATATTTATACCGACAGTGGGGGTGCTTGCTGCCATCGCCGGCAGTGTGAATAACCCTGCCATATATGAGCTTAAAGATGAAACAAAGATTTCTCGATTGATAGAGTTAGCTGGAGGGTTGAGTGCAATTGCCTTTAAAGGTAGGGTCCAGATCGAGCGGATTATTGATAGCAGCCGACAGGTTGTTTTTGAATCTAACCTGGATGATATAAGGGACAGAGATATTACACTTCAACCGGGGGATGTGGTAAAGATCTTCCAGATCGTTCAAGACAGAAAAATAGTCAGGCTTTCTGGCGCAGTTCAAAGGGAAGGTGAATATGGATTTAGCCCTGGTATAACTGTGAAGGACCTTATATCTATGTCAGGTGGGCTTAAATATTATGCGTACAATAAAGAGGCAGAATTAACCAGGGTATATGTTACTGACAAGGGGCCAAGAACTGAAAAGATCATAATAAATCTTGAAAAGGCATTAGCAGGAGACAGAGAAAACAATATAGAGCTTAAAGAGGATGATTACCTCTTTGTCCGTCCTGTTCCTGAATGGAAACTCTATCAGACAGTAACCCTGCAAGGAGAGGTCAAATTCCCGGGAATCTATACCATTCAAAGAGGAGAGAGATTATCCTCCCTGATTGAAAGGGCTGGGGGCTATACAGATAGGGCATATCTAAGGGGCGCTGTATTTACAAGAGAAAGGGTAAGGGAGCTTCAGCAGAGACAGCTTAATGAAATGGTAGAAAGGCTTGAAAGGGAGTTGTTAGGAAGAGGTGTAGCAGAGACAGCAACTGCATTATCCCCTGAGGAGGCAAAGATTAAGGAATACGAGATCAAGCAGAGAAGGGACTTTGTAGCAAAACTCAAGGAAGTGAAGGCAAAGGGCAGGATGGTCATAATTTTAAATCAACCTGAGCTTCTGAAAAAGACGCCTTATGACATTGAACTTGAGGAAGGTGACAGCCTGTCTATCCCTTCAAATCCTCAGAGTGTTCAGGTTATAGGGTCTGTATATAATCAGACAGCATTTGTCTATGATAAAGACAAGGGTTATCGTAGATATATTGATTTAGCCGGCGGATACACCGAGAATGCTGATAAAAAGAGAGTATATATCTTGAAGGCCGATGGGACTGCTGTGAGACCAGGTGGTGGTTTTCTCGGCATATCCTGGAGCAAGGATTCGAACAGGTGGGAGTTCGGCAGCCAGGATATAGAGCCGGGCGATACAATAGTAGTCCCTGAAAAACTCGAGAGGATTGCATGGATGCGCGAGATAAAGGATTTAACACAGATACTCTACCAGATTGCAGTTACAGCAGGAGTATTGATTGTGGCGTTCTAAACGCATGATCCCCACCCCCCTCCTCTCGAAGGGGGGGGGTGATGCGTGTATAATTTAGTAAGGAGATTGGCATGGATGAGAAGAGTTTGGCTAAGACGGTAAGAGAGGTAGTTAAAGAGGAACTAAATGCCTTTAAGCAAGAGGTTGCAACCAAAGAAGACCTCAAGGCATTTGCCACAAAGGAAGACCTCAAGGCATTTGCCACAAAAGAGGATATTGAAAAAGTCCGTTCTGAGATGGCTACAAAAGAAGACCTTAGGGTATTTGCTACAAAAGAAGACTTTGGTGACTTTCTCTTGAGATTTGATGCAAGGATGAAACAGTTTCAGGAAGGCGTTCAGTTAATGCTAAAGAAGTATGGAAATGACATACAGGAGATAAAACTCAAGCTTTCTCTGGAATACGGTTCTTATAGCGGTGTAATGTCATTAATAGAGCAAGCAGTCGGAATTATACAAAGAAGCGAACACGAACAGATGCTACATCGCAAGCAGACTGTAAGAGAGCTGGTAGAGCTTGAAAAGAGAATACAAAGGATTGAGGAGTTTAAAAATAGGGTTCTGGAGAAGATAGCAAAGGATTAATAAATGGAAGAAAAACAGACACAAAACGCTGACGAGATAAACCTCCTTGACTACCTCATTGTCCTTCTAAAGCGTAAGAGGCTTATTGTTGGTATTACACTTTCGACTGCCATAATCACTGCCATTATAAGCCTTATCATGCCCCCCATCTATAAGGCTGAGACAAAGATACTCCCCCCGCAACAAGGTAGCTCAAGCGCGGCACAGCTTTTAAGCCAGCTTGGTGGCGCTGCAGGACTGGCTCAAGGCGCCATCGGCATAAAGACCCCCAATGAGCTCTATATCGGATTATTAAAAAGCAGACCTGTCCTTGACCGCATTATTGATAGGTTCAATCTAATAGGGCTTTATAAGGCTAAAATGCGTGAGGATGCAAGGCGAAGTCTTGCTGATGTACTTAAGGCGCAAGATGATAAAAAAAGTGGCATAATAACCATTGGAGTTGAGGATAAAGACCCAAAAAGGGCTGCTGATATGGCAAATGCATTTGTGGAGGAATTAAAGAATATGAATAAAGGACTTGCTGTCACAGAGGCCAGCCAGAGAAGGCTTTTCTTTGAGGAGCAGTTGAAGGACACAAAAGATGCCCTTATAAAGGCAGAGGAGTCTATGAAAGGGTTTCAGGAGAGGACAGGCGCCATCAAGATAGATGAGCAGGCAAGGGCAGTCATTGAGGGCATTGCTCAATTGAGGGCACAGATTGCTGCTAAAGAGGTAGGGCTTAAGGTGATGCGAACCTATGCAACCCCACAGAACCCTGACATCCAGAGAGCGGAGGAGGAACTCAGGGGGTTAAGGGAGCAGCTTACAAGGCTTGAGGCAAAAGGCAGCAGCCATAATCCAGACCCCCTCATGCCAACAGGTAGAATACCAGGAGTGGGCACGGAGTATGTAAGAAAGCTCAGGGAGTTTAAATACCAGGAGGCCCTTTACGAAATCTTACTAAGGCAGTATGGGGCAGCAAAGCTTGATGAGGCAAGGGATGCTCCAATAATACAGGTAATAGAGAAGGCAATACCTCCAGAAAAAAGGATAAAGCCTAAAAGAAGGCAGATGGTTATGATTGCAACATTTGTGGGTTTCTTTTTCTCAGTATTTGCAGCATTCTTTATGGAATATATAGAGAGGTCATCGAAGGACTCTAACAATAAAGAGAGATTTGATACACTTAAAAAATATATTAACCCTCGACTAAAATTCTGAAAAGGCCATCCCTCTCAGAGTTGACCCCAATGGTTGTTTAATCGTATAATTGGCAATGCCTACCATAGAAGAACTTGAACATAGGGTATCAAGATTAGAGACCCTTTTTGAAGAGGTCATAAAGGAGAGGCTTACCTATATCTCTCAAAGACTTGACCAGCTTTATGAGAAGACAGAAAGGGACAAAACTGAGCTTCTTGAGAAGATAGGATTACTTTATGCTAAGACAGAGAAGGACAAAGGTGAGCTTCTTGAGAAGATAGGATTACTTCATGCTAAGACAGAAAAGGACAAAGGTGAGCTTCTTGCTAAAACAGACAGAGATAAAAGGGAGCTCATCTACTGGATGGCTGGCCTTATTCTTGGTTTTTCGGCCCTGACGATTACAGCTATATGGGCAATCCTGTCTTTTGCATTAAAGTAGCCGTGTATTTTTACAGCTTGAATGAAGAATAAAGACCAGACCCCAATCCGCTAAAAGCTTACAGGCAGTCGAGCAGATGAAAAGTATTGAGGCTCTAAAGGAGACAGAGATAAAGAGAATTGTGGATGAGGCGGTAAAGATCATCAGGTCATACCTATCCCAGAAAGATTATACAATTCTGTTTTTTGGGTCATGGGCAACCATAAAGGCACTTCCCACATCCGATATAGACATCGCCATTCTGGGTAAGAATAGGGTTGATGATTTCATATTAATCAAGATAAAGGAGGAGATTGAAAATCTCCCCACGCTGAGAAGCATAGATATTGTGGACCTGAATACCTTTGATGAGAGGTCAAGGGAAAAAATTCTAAGATATGCAGAGGTTATAGATTAAAATGTATTATGGAGATATTATAGAGTCTTTTGAAAAGGCTTTAAGCAGGTTGAAGGAAGCCCTATATGCACAAAAAACGGTTCTGACAAGGGACGCTGCCATAAAGAGGTTTGAGTTTACATTTGAGCTTGCATGGAAATCCATTCAGAAATTTTTAGCTGATCAGGGAATTGTTTGCGGTTCTCCGAAAGGATGTTTTAAGGAAGCCTTCAAGTTCGGCTTGATAAAGGACAATCCCCTATGGATAAGGATGATTGAGGATAGAAACATGACGGTTCATACTTACAATGAGTTGATAGCCGAGGCTATATACGAAAAACTGAGAGATTATTTACCTTTGTTTGATGAGCTATCGGAAAAGTTAGAAATTGGAGATTAACTATAAGGAAAGACCTGTTGCCTCACGTAAACCCCCACACCCATCCTGAAGGATGGGGCATTCTGGGTGTGGGGGGTAAAAATCTAAACGAAATGATTATTCGTTGCCTCATGAAAACTATAGTTAACCGCCTTGCAGGCTTGCCAGCTTGTAGGCCTGATAGCTTGATAGCTATGAAATCTGATATTTCAAGACTTGACCCCTCTTTACTCTTGACCCCTCTTTACTCTTTATTATTCTACTCATTTCCCCTTTTCCTTTGTTCCTGATGGCTTTAATATGCTAAAATGGAACAAAAGTTGGAAGGAGGTTAAACCGTGTTATTTGAATATATTCAAGGCGCATTAGAAAAGGCAGAATATAAAATATTAGATGACAGAACCTGGTTTGCTGAAATTCCAGGGTTTGAAGGAGTTTGGGCTAACAGCAAAACAGTTGAAGGGTGTAGAAAAGAGCTTGTAGAAGTATTAGAGGAGTGGCTCATTCTTAAATTAAAAGAGGGGGACCCTATCCCTGAAGTTAAAGGCACAAAGATAGGGATCAAAGAAGTAGTAACTGCTTGATCATGCCCTCCAAATTTCATGGAAAGAGCGAATCAGAAAGTTCAGGGCACTTGGGTATCCAGGTCCTTTTTCTGGAGGTAGACATCAGTTTATGATAAAGGGTAGAAAGAAAATTCGTATTCCCAATCCACACGGAAGTAGAGATATACATATAAGCTTGGTTAAAGAGATACTTAGACAAGCAGGTATAAGTAATGATGAATGGAATAAAGTTTAATCTTTACCTCTTTCAGATCCTGGATGTGTCAAATGTCAAGACCTGACACCCACCCAACCCAGTATAATTGGCAATGCCTACCATAGAAGAACTTGAACATAGGGTATCAAGATTAGAGACCCTTTTTGAAGAGGTCATAAAGGAGAGGCTTACCTATATCTCTCAAAGACTTGACCAGCTTTATGATAAGACAGAAAAGGACAAAACTTGTGTAGATCGTAAAATAGAATTGACCCCCCATCGTCATTTAAAATTGACCCCCTAATAAGGATATAATCTCCTTCTAAAAACAGGAAGGAGGTAAAGGGGGATGATAACTATGTATAAGTGGCAGCAG
>Ga0209479_1000586_pt1 | contig 53926 bp, 51 predicted proteins | sample DewCreD2012metaG_2_FD_184112 | JGI IMG/M metagenome (GOLD analysis project Ga0209479, IMG submission 184112) | Hot spring sediment bacterial and archeal communities from British Columbia, Canada, to study Microbial Dark Matter (Phase II) - Dewar... ...
AATCCTCCTTTCTCGGTATTTGTAGTATTATTACTACAATATAATAAAAAATTTCTCTTTTGTCAATAAAAAATTCGGATTGAAATTCCTATGACCTAATAGGGGGATAAAAGTGATAGACGGTCAGGCTTTTCGGAGAGGTGAGGAATTTTGAGGGAAAAATTTGACATTGAAAACAAAATATAATAATTTATGTGAAAAATTTAACAGGTCTCTTCAACTCATTTTTAGAGAAAAAGAGAGGATCTAAAAAATGAGAGGGGGGACAGAGAGGAGGGAGAAGCGATGGAAATTAAAAAGATAGGTGTATTGGGAGCTGGGACGATGGGCAATGGCATTGCACAGGTGGCTGCCCAATCAGGCTTTGAGGTCGTCATGCGGGATATAGAGGACCGTTTCGTAGAGAATGGCCTCAAGGCGATCGAAAAGTTCCTGACGAAGAGTGTGGAGAAAGGAAAGATAACTGAGAGTCAGAAGAAAGAGGTCCTTCTTCGAATCAAAGGAACGACTCAAATGGAAGACCTGAAAGATGTGGATTTTGTCATTGAGGCCATCTTTGAGGATCTGGAGCTCAAGAAGAGTGTCTTTCGACAATTGGATGAGTTGACCCGCCCCCATGTCATTCTAACGACCAATACTTCTTCTATGTCTGTTACGGAAATTTCTATGGCCACAAAGCGACCCGAAAAAGTGGCTGGAATGCATTTCTTCAATCCAGCTCCTCTCATGAGGCTTGTGGAGGTGATTCACGGGTATCATACCAGTGATGAAACCGTAACGGTAGTGATGGAGATGGCCAGAAAATTTGGCAAAGAGCCTGTGGAGGTCAAAAAGGATACCCCCGGTTTTATCGTAAATCGGTTATTGATGCCCCACTTTATTGAAGCGATCAAAATGGCAGAGGAAGGGATCGCAAGCATTGAAGACATTGATAAGGCCGTGAAATTAGGACTAAACTATCCGATGGGTCCATTTGAACTCATGGATCTTACAGGGATCGATATTGCGCTCCATGTCATTGAATATCTATACAAGGAACTCAATAAAGAGAGTAAATGGTCAGCCCCCACCCTTTTGAGGTCCATGGTTCGAGCCGGTAGACTGGGGAAAAAGACCGGTGGGGGATGGTATAAGTCTTAACAAGAAGGAGGAAACGATGAGCAGACTGACAAAAGCATTTATTCCTTACAAAGGTTACTATTCTTCCCCTTTCTGTCGATGGCAGGGGAGCCTCGCCAATGAAAATGCGATTGTCCTTGGAGCGATGACGGCGAATCGATGGTTCAAGTGGAGAAAGATTGATCCAACGATCATCGACTATTTTTACTACGGGATCACGGTGGCTCAACATCACATGTTTTACAGTCATACCTGGGCGGCCGCCATGGTGGTAGAAGGGAAAAAAGACATCCCTGCCCTGATGGTCAATCAAGCCTGTACCACCTCAACCACCTGTATCTATTTAGCCGCAAGCAATATCGAGATCGGGGCTTATGAAACCGGTTATGCCCTTATGTCTGATCGAACCTCCAACGGACCCCATACGGTTTGGCCTGCCCCTCTCAATCCAGGGGGAGAAGTCGAATCGGAGAACTGGATGATGGATAATTTCAATCGAGATCCATGGGCAGGGTTCAAAATGATTCAAACCGCTGAGAATGTGGCCAAAAAGATAGGGGCCACTAAAGAGGATGCTGACCGGGTGACCTTAAGAAGATATCACCAGTATTTAGATGCCCTGGCCAATGATCGGGCCTTCCAAAAAAGGTATATGTTTCCTGTAGAGGTAAGGGTGGGGAAAAAAGAGACAAAACTTATCGAAGAGGATGAGGGAATCATCCCAAGCACCGCTGAGGGTTTGGCTAAGCTTGCTCCTGTTGAACCAGGAGGAATCCATAGCTATGGGGCTCAAACCCATCCTGCCGATGGCAATTGTGGATTTATTATCACCACCCGAGATAAGGCAAGAGAGCTTTCTGCCGACCCGAAGATCGAGATTCAGATTCTCTCATACGGGTTTTCGAGGGCCCAAAAAGGTTACATGGCTGAAGCCCCCGTTCCTGCTGCTCAGATGGCTTTACGGAATGCAGGGATCACCGTTAAAGATTTAAAAGCCGTCAAAACCCATTGCCCATTTGCGATCAATGATATTTATATGAGTCGTGTGATGGGAATGGATATCGATTGGATGAACAATTACGGGAATTCAATGATCTATGGTCACCCCCAAGGACCTACCGCTGGAAGGTTGATTGCAGAATTGATCGAAGAGATTGTCATGCTTGGAGGAGGCTATGGGCTATGGGCTGGCTGCGCAGCAGGGGACACGGGAGCAGCCATGGTCTTTAAGATTGGATAAGGATCATTGAAAGAGGGGAATTCCTTTTTCTATGAGGATTTCCCCTCTCATCTATAAATAGAGAATAAACCGTCCCTCCTTTCTTGATCCCTCCGCTCAGAAATGATATTAAGAAGAGGTGAGCTCGATCCAAAAAGAGCCTAAAAAAGGAACCCTTTTTGTGGTCTCGACTCCCATCGGGAATTTAGAGGATATCACCCTTAGAGCCCTTCGAATCCTTAAAGAAGTTGATCTAATTGCTGCTGAAGATACCCGTCGGACCGGACTTCTCCTCAAACACTTTAGGATCGAGACTCCTCTGACCAGTTACTTCGAAGGGAATGAGTTAAAAAAAGGGGAATGGCTTATGACTCGGTTAAAGGAGGGAGATCGAATCGCTCTGGTTTCTGATGCAGGGACTCCAGGTATCTCCGATCCTGGGTACCGTCTTGTTCGATTGGCAATTGAAAATGAAATCCCTGTCATCCCAATCCCTGGCCCTTCGGCAATCATCACCGCCCTTAGTACCTCAGGACTACCCACAGATGCCTTTCTTTTTAAAGGGTTTCTTCCTCACAAATCAAAAAGAAGGAGAGAGATTCTCCAGGAGGTGAAGGAAGTCCGAGACACCCTTATTTTTTACGAATCTCCCCATCGTATCCTCCAAACCCTAAACGATATGGTTGAGATCCTGGGAGATCGAGAGATGGTTCTCGCCCGGGAACTCACGAAGAGATACGAAGACATCCTTCGGGGAAAGGTGAGTCAAATCATCGAACAACTCAAAGGGAAAAAATTAAAGGGGGAGATCACCCTCATCGTTTCCGGAAAGAGGAGGAAGGATTTATCCGGTCTAACGCCAGAAAGTACGGGTAAAGAGGACCAGAACAGTGAAGAGTTCCAACCGTCCCACTAACATCAGAAAAGAAAGGACCCACTTACCAAGGGCAGGAATATGGGAATAATTATCAACAGGACCCACCCCCCCTATTCCTGGGCCAACGTTGCCAAGGGTCGCTGCGACAGCACCCACAGAGGTATCGATATCCAGCCCCAATCCGGTCATGACCAACACACTCAAGAAGAAGACCAATATGTAAGTGGCCACGAACCCCATTATATTTAAGACCAAAGGTTCATTGACAGTCCGATCACCCATTCGGATGGGAAAGATTCCATGAGGGTGAAACAATTTTTTCAGTTCCGAACCGATAAACTTAAAGACGACCATCACCCTGACCTGTTTCATTCCTCCTCCTGTTGAGCTTGTGCAACCTCCAAACATCATTAAAGCCAGCAGGAGAATCTGGGCAACAAAAGGCCATCTCTCATAATCTTCTGTAACAAAGCCAGTCGTGGTCACGATGGAGACGATCTGAAAGAGTGAGTGTCTAAATAACTCTTCGGATAACCCATCTCCTCTCAATAAGCGGGCCAGAAGAACCAGCCCAGTGGTCAGCAGAATCACTCCGAGAAAAAAAAGAAATTCAGGATTAGAAAGATAATAGCGTACTCTTCCTTTCAAAGCCCAAAAGTGAAGTGAAAAATTGCCTCCCGCAATAAACATAAAAAGAATGATCACATAATGGACATAAGGAGAGGAATAAGCAGCAATGCTATTATTGGTCGGCGTATATCCTCCCGTGGCTAAAGTCCCAAATGTCACACAGATGGAATCGAAAAGGGAAAGACCTCCTATCTTTAAAAGAAGGATCTCTGCAAAGGTGAAGATAAAATAGACTCCCCAGAGGATCTTGGCTGTTTCGCTGATTCTTGGAGAAAGTTTATCTTTAATGGGCCCTGGGACTTCTGCTTTAAACAGTTGGACTCCTCCAACTCCCAAAAAGGGAAGGATGGCTACAGCCAATGCAATCACCCCCATCCCTCCTAACCATTGAGTCATGTTTCGCCAGAGAAGAAGGCTCTTTGGAAGAGCTTCAATATCTTTAAGAATGGTTGCCCCTGTGGTGGTAAACCCTGACATGGTTTCAAAATAGGCATCGGTTAAATTCGGTATATAACCCGAAACCATAAATGGGATTGCTCCTAAGAAGGAGAAGGTCACCCAGCAGAGGGTGACTGTGAGAAAGGCTTCCCGAATCTGAAACTCAATGGGTCTCTGGGTCACAAAACGGAGCAAGAGACTGAGTGCACCCATCCCGATCATTTGAAAGAGATAGATAAAATGAAGTCCATCCCTTTCATAGATGGAAAAACCGAAGGGAAGAAGAAGGAATCCGCTGAGGAGAAGCCAGAGGCTGGAAAGAAGATAAAGGACGTTGGATAGTCTCACTTTTCCCCTTTTATGAAAACTTCTTCTCGATGGATGGGATGGCCTGGTGGAGAACGACCACAATCGCTTTGTCTCCAGGCTCCATCACACTATTCCCATAAGGGATAATCACATCGTCTCCTTTTACAATTGCGGCAATAATGGCGCCTCTGGGTAACCCAAGCTCTTTGAGGGGTTTTCCCACCAATTTATTGGACTTTGGAATCTCAAATTCAATGGCTTCAGCATCGATTCCATGAAGGGTCGCTGCAGAAAGGATGGCTCCTCTTCGGATAAACCTCAAAATGGCGCTCCCTGTGGCGATCCGAACATTCACCGTTGAATCGATTCCAATGACTGGAAGCAGTGGAAGGTAGGTCTGTTTGTTCACCAAGGCAATGGTTTTATGAATGCCAAGGTGCTTGGCAAGGAGGCATGAAAGAATGTTAATCTCATCGTCGGAGGTGACGGCAATAAAGGCATCCATATTAAGAAGCCCTTCTCGAGCCAATGTGTCAATTTCCGTTCCATCCGCCTGATAGACGAAGGTTCGCTTCAGTTGGGACGCAATCTGGATCGATTTTTCACGATTTGACTCTATTAGAGTCACCTCGACCTTCTTCTCTAATTTTTCTGCAAGTCCCCTTCCAATCCTTCCCCCTCCAAGAATCATAATCCGTTCAAGCTTCTCATCTGTCTTTCCGGTGAGAGCGAGAACCTGTGGAAGATAATCCCTTTTGGTAATCACAAAGACCTGGTCATTTTTATTGAAATAATCCTCTCCGGTGGGAATGATCGTCTTCTCGCCTTTGAGCATCGCCACCACTCTAAAATTTTTCCTCTCCTCTTCTGTCCCGATCTCTTTCAGAGGTTTGTTAAGATTCGGACAATTGGGGTCGAGTTTAAGCCCGACCAGTAGAATCTTTCCTTGTTCAAATTCGATGACTTCAGAGGCAGAGGCTCTCATCAACAGCCGGGCAATCTCTTCGATCACCTCTTCTTCTGGATGAATAAAAAGATCGACTCCCAGATCCTCAGGTTTTAAGATGGATGAGGGGTGATAGTACTCAGGATTTCTCACCCGAGCCACTCTTCGCTTGACCCCCATCTTGGAGGCTATCATACAGGCAAGGATATTGACTTCATCAACTCCTGAAGCAGCGATTAAAAGATCGGAAGACCCGAGCCCTGCTTCCTTTAACACGCTCTGGCTCGAAGCGTTCCCCTGGACGACCCCCACATCAAGCGCTTCCTGAACCCGGGCACATTTCTCAGGATCAATATCAATCAGGACCAGATCGTGTTTCTCGTAAGAGAGTCGTTTGGCCAGATAAAACCCTACCTCCCCAGCGCCAATGATCACGATTTTCATTTCTCTTTTTGCCTCTCTCTTCTTTAACGGATTCTCTGGATGTCCTTTTCCCTTCCAATAACGACTAAAATATCGCTATCTTTGATCATAAAATCAGCGTTTTGGGTTAAACTTTAATTAAAATTTTTTCTGCTGTCAATCCAAGCCGCTACAAAGCGGGAAAACATGAGAAATATTTCACTTGACTTTCCAATAATAAAAAAGTTAAATTTCTCACGGTTTTATTTAAATTGAGGAAAAGGTATGATTTCTATTTTCTTAGCCACAGGGATTCTCATTTCCATTGCCATCGGCCTAAGTCTTTATCGAGTGGTAAAAGGACCAGGGATATTTAACCGGACGGCAGCGGTCAACATCATTGGGACGAAAACCATCGCCCTGTTGGTGGTGATGGGTTATTATTTCGAAAGACCTTACTTTTTTGACATTGCCCTTCTTTATGCGATGATAAATTTTATCGGAACCCTGGTTTTTGCTAAATATCTCGAAAAGGGAAACCTATGGTCCTAATCCATATCCTTGTCAGTTTCCTGTTGGGGACAGGCCTATTCTTTACGTTTGTTGGATCTATTGGGTTGCTGCGATTCCCAGACTTTTACACCCGCCTCCATGCGACCGGAAAATGCGATACCCTCGGTGCTGGACTCATCATTCTTGGGCTCCTTGTCTATCACTTTTTCCATTATACGGAGACGCCCTTAATCCCTACCAAACTTGTTTTTTTGATCTTTTTTATCTTCATTGCGAACCCTACTGCAACCCACGCCCTTATGAAGGCGGCCTATCAGATTGGAATCAAACCCTGGCGTCTTGGAGAGAAAAGACAATGAGAAAAGAGGAAAGATTATTTGCTATTATCCTCACTTTTTTCATCATGGCTCTTTTTTGGATCCTCCTTTCTGGGAAATTCGACGCCTTTCATTTAATTTCAGGGCTCATCTCTTGTCTGATCGTAGCCTTCCTTTCCCACGATCTTTTAGTCACGAAGAAGACTCAAAAGAAGCTCTTAAAATCGGTTCGACTTGTGCGATATATCCCCTGGGAGTTATGGCAGATTGTACTGGCTAATATAGACGTAGCCTATCGCGTATTACATCCAAAGATGCCTATTGATCCCCGTATCATTGAATTTGAGACCTCCCTAAGAGGAGAATTTTCTCAAGTCACACTGGCTAACTCGATCACCCTCACTCCTGGGACCATCACGATTTGGGTAGAGCCTGAACGTGGGAAATTCTGCGTCCATGCCATTGCAAAGGAACCTGCAGATGCCCTATTGGTCGACCAGACGATGCAAAAGAAGGTCGCCCATGTATTTATGGAGGGGTAGATAAAAAGCGCTCTATGATTGTCTCTATAGATCTCATCCTACTTTTTTTTGTTGTGATTCTTGCCATCTCTGTGATCCACCTGAAAGACCTACTGGCGGCCGTGATCCTATTGGGGGCCTATAGTTTCCTGATAGCCCTCATCTGGGTGGAACTTCAATCCGTAGATGTGGGATTTACTGAAGCAGCCGTGGGAGCCGGGGCCACCACTGCCTTTTTGATTGCTGCGATTGCAAGAACGACGAGGTGGGAAAAGTAATGAGAGGCATTCGGGCCCTTACCCTCATCCTTATTGCTTTTCTCTGTGCCCTTTTTATTTATGTCGCAGAAGATATCCCAATCTTTGGTGATCCTGAAGCTGCTACCATTAAATACGTTGAACTCTTCCAAATACACGCTAAGGATTTAGAATCATTGGAAGGAGGGACTCTTCCTCACTCCTTGGTCCGAAACCTTAAAGATAGAGGATTCCCTCCTATTATCCGAATCGAAAAAATCCCACACACCGAAGGTCAGTGGAATGGCTATGTCGAAAAGGAAGAACCTCATTACCCAAAGGAAGAAAAATATTATTTCATCAAAAAAGAAGGAACCCTTTGGAAAGTCTACCGTTATGCCTTTGTGGTTCGGTGGATAGAGAAGGGCCTAAAAGAGACGGCGGTTCCCAATATGGTGACCTATGGACTGGCCGATTACCGGGGGTACGATACCTTGGGGGAAACCACCGTCATCTTTACGGCAGGTGTCTCCGTGATTTTGCTCTTAAGGAGGAAAGGAAGGCTTTGAGTGAGAAAGAAAAAGAGAGGGATGTGATCGTTGAGACCGTCTCTCGCGTCATGATCCCTTTCATTCAACTCTTTGCCCTTTATGTGATTGTCCATGGGGCTGGAGGGCCAGGAGGAGGATTCCAGGGAGGAGTAGTCTTTGCCTCTTCATTTATTCTTTACGTAATTGCCTTTGGACTTGCAGGCGGAAGAAAGCGATTCCCCGAATCGGTAAATACGCTCTTCAGTTCTTTGGGTCTCTATATTTATGGGGGGATCGGGCTTTTGGCCATCCTTTTCAGCAAGGGAATGGCCCAATATCTCAATTACGGATTCATCCCCTTCACCTCTCACTTTGAAGAGAATCGGGCCCTCGGGATGGATTTTGTGGAAATGGGGATAGGCATTACGGTCATGGCCATCATCGCTTCTATCTTTTTTGACTTAGCCGAAAAAGAAGAAGGCAAGGGAGAGAAAGAAAATTCATGGAATGGTTCTTAGCAAAAATCTTTGCAAAATATAATTACTGGGTCTTTATTCTTCTCATGCTGATTGGATTCTATGGAATCGTGGCTAAGGAGAATCTCATCAAGAAAATCTTAGGCCTTAATATCTTTCAGACAGCCATATTTCTTTATTTCATCTCACTGGGGGCAGTCAAAGGAGGAACCGCTCCTATAGTAGATGAGACAATCATTCAAAAAGGATATATTTATACCAATCCCCTTCCCCATGTGTTGATCCTAACGGCGATTGTAGTTTCTGTGGCTACCACGGCGGTGGCCCTTTCCCTTGTCATTCGAATGCACCGGGAGTATGGAACGATTGAGGAGAGCGAGATTATAGAAAAATCCCTCAGAGAGCCTCCTCATGGAGAGAATTCGAAACCCGGTACTTAGAGGATCTTAATGAATCACCATGGTCAGCTTGGTTGAGCATCTCCCCATATTGATCGTTGTTCTATCTCTTCTTTCGGCGATCACCATTTTGATTGCAGGATGGATCCATCGAAGAACAGCCTGGTTTATTTCTCTTGGAACCCTCCTCTTCCAATTCATTTCCTCCCTCTTTATCCTCGAGTATGTGTTGACTCGGGGTTCGATTCGCTATCGCTTGGGCGGGTGGGTTCCCCCATGGGGCATTGAGTATGTGATGGATCCCTTAAATTCCTATGTGTTAATCATCCTCCTATTTCTGGCTTTAATCTGCCTCCTCTATTCAAAAAAGAATATCGAGCATGAACTTCCAGAAAAGGTCGTCTCTTTTTACACGGTCTACCAACTCCTAATCACCGGACTCTGTGGGATTGTCGTCACTGGAGATATCTTTAATATGTATGTCTTTATTGAGATTGCCTCCCTCTCTGCCTATGCCCTTATTGCCTCGAGGGGAAAGATTGCCTTGAGGGCAAGTTTCACCTATCTCGTTTTAGGTTCCATTGGGGCTTGTTTCTTCCTCCTCGGGATAGGATTTCTTTACGCCATCACAGGGTCCCTCAACATGCATGACCTCTCTCTTCTGCTTCCTCCTTTTTATAAGAATCGAGTCGTCATCGCAGCCTTTGCCTTCATCCTTGTAGGTCTAAGTATCAAGATGGCCCTCTTCCCCCTCCATACCTGGCTTCCTGACGCCCATGCCTTCGCTCCCTCAGAGATCAGTGCGATGCTTTCGGGGATCATCATCGAAGTCTCCACTTATGCCTTTATACGGGTCGCTTTTTCTGTATTTACCCCTCCCTTCCTCGGGCTCTTCCCTATCCTGGAGATCCTGAGCTGGCTGGCTGCGATAGCCATCCTCTTTGGCTCCGTTCTCGCCATCACTCAAAGGAATTTAAAAAGGATGCTTGCCTATTCGAGTGTAGCCAATATGGGCTATATCGTCTTGGCCTTAGGCCTTTCCCTCTCTGCAACCACTCCACCCTGGGGAGGACTCAATCCTGCGTTGATGCATATTTTGAATCACGCCTTGATGAAAGGGTGCCTCTTTCTTGCGGCAGGGGGATTCATCTATAAGGCTGAGCTGTGGGATATAGACCAGTTCTATCAATTGGGGAAAAAGATGCCCTACACTTGCGCTGCCTTTGTCATTGCAGCCCTCTCCATGATAGGGATTCCCCCGAGTGTGGGCTTTGTCTCTAAACTCTATATCATCCTTGCCTCCATTGAAGCCAAACAATTCTTTTTTGTCGCTGTGTTGCTCCTGAGTTCTCTTCTCAATCTGATCTATTTTTGGCGAGTGATCGAAACGATGTACATGAAGACCCAAGGAGAAGAAGGTCATGAACCCTCTTCCTATTCAAAACATGAAATTCCCATGGGGATGCTCATCCCGATCTGGATTCTATCCTCCCTGTGCATCCTGATGGGCATTTTCTGGCTTGCAAAGATTCCTATGCCGATCCTTGATCGAGTGAATCTTTTATTTGGGCTATTTCAAAAACCATGACAGAACCTGTGATTGAATCCCTAAAACCCACATGGGCTCTTCTCTGCCCTGCTCTTTCGTCGGTTCTGATCCTCCTCTCAGGCAAGAGGCCCAATCTGAGGGAAACGTGGACGATCCTTGCAAGCCTTATTCAGTTCATCCTTGTGCTTTCCATGGCGCCCTGGGTCACCCAAGGCTATATCATTGAATCCTATCTCTTTAGGGATATCCTACCCCAAGTCCATTTTGGATTTCGAGTGGATGCCTTTGGTCTTCTCTTTGCCCTCACCGCTTCTTTTCTCTGGATCCTTGTTTCCCTCTATTCGATTGGATATATGAGAGCACTCAAGGAACATGCTCAGACCCGATATTACTTCTGTTTTGCCCTGGCCATTCTTGGGGCCATGGGAGTGGCACTCTCTGGGAATTTGGTCACCCTCTTCGTCTTTTATGAAATCCTTACCATCTCAACCTATCCTCTGGTTGCTCACGAGCAGTCCCAAGAGGCCCTCTTTGCAGGAAGGAAATATCTGGCTTATCTTCTTACCTCTGGGGTCTTTCTCCTTGCCGCCATTGCCTGGACCTACTCTCTGGTTGGAACCACCGATTTTAGCCCTAAAGGAATATTAAACTCTATCCCCCCTCTTCCCTCCACCCTCTCAATCCTCTTCGTCCTCTTTATCCTTGGCTTTATGAAAGCCGCCTATATCCCTTTTCATTCCTGGCTTCCAACGGCTATGGTGGCTCCAACTCCTGTCAGTGCCTTGCTCCATGCCGTAGCGGTTGTAAAGGCGGGAGTCTTTGGAATCGTGAGGATGGTCTGTTATGTCTATGGAATAGACCTTTTGAAACAACTCGGTTTGGGAACCCTTCTCTCCTCTTTTGCTGCCATCACGATGATTGGAGCCTCTCTCTTTGCTATAGCTCAAGACAATCTTAAAAGAAGGCTGGCTTACTCCACCATCAGCCAGCTCTCCTTTATCATTTTTGGAGTAGGGCTTCTGACCCCCATGGGAATTACCGGAGCCATGATCCATATCCCTTTCCATGGATTGATGAAGATTACCTTGTTTCTCTGTGCTGGCTCAATTCTTGTGGCCTCAGGAAAGAAAAACATTAGTGAGCTTGAGGGGATCGGGAGAACGATGCCTTATACTATGTTTGCATTTTTGATAGGCAGTTTTGGTATGTGTGGAGTACCCCCTGTGAGTGGATTTCTAAGTAAATGGCTTCTTGGATTGGGAACCCTCGAATCCGGAAATGGAGTGTTTCTATTTCTTCTTCTTTTAAGCTCTTTTCTGGATGTAGTATACTTTTTCCCCATCATTTATATCGCTTTTTTTAGTCACCCTTTGGATGGGATTAAAAAAGATGGCCAAAAAAGGAGGGAAGCCCCCTTATCCATGACGATCCCTTTAAGTGTGACGGCCTTATTGTCTATCATCGTCACTTTTCCAAATCCCCTTGCCAATATCCTTTTTAATCTTGTAAAGATAGCCGTAAGACAGTTAGGAGGTGGAGGATAATTATATGAAAAAAAGTCTCTACAGGAAGGGTTTTTATGGAGTTCTTCTTTTGAGCCTTCTCGCAGGTGTTTTCGCCCACGCCATTCTTCATCCTGAATCTCATTTTTTCTGGAGTTCCTTTCCTGTTTTTAGTGCCCTCTATGGTTTCTTGGGTTGTATTCTCATCATCTTTGGCTCGAAAGCTTTGGGACATTATTGGCTCCAACGAAAAGAAAATTATTATGAGAAGAAATAACTTGGGGGTATAGATTAAAGATGGAGTGGATTCATCCCGGTTTTATTTATATTCTTGGTGCCCCACTCATCGTCTTATTAAGAGGGAAGGTTAAAAGTTTTTTTCTATTGTCTATTCCTGTACTCGCCTTCACAACCCTTCTCCTCATGTCAAAGGGAATACTCCTCACGGAGGGGAAAACATGGATCCTTCCTTTCTGGGGATACCGATTAATTCTTGGCCAGGTCGATAAATTAAGCCTCGTTTTTGCTTACGTATTCGTGATCGCTTCCTTCTGCATGTTCCTCTATGCCCTTCATATTAAAGATGATTCCCAACATATCGCTGCTTCTCTTTACATAGGAAGCACGATTGGGGTCATCTTTGCAGGAGATCTTTTAACGCTTTTCTTCTTCTGGGAGACTATGGCCTGGTCTGCATTATTCCTTATCTGGGCTCGGAGAACAAAAAAGGCTTTTGATGCAGGGTTCCGATATATTTTAGTTCACCTCTTTGGTGGAGCCTGCCTTCTGGGAGGAATCCTTCTTCATCTTTACTCCACAGGTTCCATTGAATTCAGTAAACCTTTCCTCTTCGAATGGGGATGGGAAGCCAAACATTTTGCCTCTTACCTCATTCTTCTTGCCTTCCTGATCAATGCGGCAGTCCCACCCCTCCATGCCTGGTTATCCGATGCCTACCCAGAGGCGACTGTCACAGGGGCCGTATTTCTCACTGCTTTCACCACGAAAAGCGCTGTTTATGTCCTCATTAGGGGTTTTGCAGGAACAGAACTCCTTGTTTGGTTAGGGGCCATCATGGCGGTTTACGGGGTCGTGTTTGCGGTGTTAGAGAACGATATTCGAAGGCTTCTTGCTTACCATATCATTTCTCAAGTTGGATATATGGTGTGTGGTGTGGGGATGGGGGTGATCGGAACTATTCCTGGAGAAATGGGGATTAACGGTGCAGCCGCTCATGCATTCTGTCATATCTTGTATAAGGCCCTCCTCTTTATGGGGGCAGGGGCCGTGATGGAAGTCACGGGCAGGAGTAAATTGACTGAATTGGGAGGTCTTTATCGATTTATGCCAACGACCTTTCACCTTTATATGGTGGGAGCTTATTCGATCTCAGGATTTCCACTCTTTAACGGATTTATTAGTAAAACGATGGTGGTTGAAGCTTCTGCGATGTGGCATCTGCCTGTAATTTGGTTAATGTTGGAGGGAGCCTCTATAGGCACTTTTCTTCATACAGGTTTAAAACTTCCTTGGGGAACATGGTTTGCTAAAAGTGAACCCGCTTGTGAGGCAAAAGAGCCCCACTTAAATATGCTCGTGGCTATGGGATTTACAGCCTTTTTATGCATTCTTCTTGGAGTCTATCCACAACTCCTCTACGATCTTCTTCCTTACCCTGTGAAGTATCAACCCTATAACCCTATCCATGTGGTATCGATGGCCCAACTCCTTATCTTCACCTTTGTTGCTTTTTGGCTTTTTAGAGAAAAACTTCACGGTGAACCTACCATTACCCTTGATACAGATTGGGTCTATCGAATGATGGGGAGAAAAGTCCTCTGGTTCTGTGAAAAACCTTTGATGGCCTTTGCTTCTTATATGGATCAAAAAGTCACGGAGGTCGTCCATTTCTTTGTCTGGATGAGTCGAAACCCTGTCCTGGCCTTAAGAATCAAGAGGGAAGAGATGACCTTAAAGATGAAAAGCCTCTTTGCCAATCCTTCCCATTTAAAAGAAAGGGAACTGCGTTTGGTGGAGAAAAAGAGGAACTATCCGGGAGAACTTCCCAAACTTGGCTTAGGGGGTTCGCTCTTCCTGATCCTTCTGGCCCTCTCTCTCTATCTCATTCTCTATCTCATCTCGCTTGAATGAGAGCTTCCCCAGCCATCCTTTGTGATCTAAAAGATATCGGCTGAAAAGATATAGATCTCTGTATCTTTATCCTTCCAGGCATTTAGGGGGAGGCCTGCCTTCTGGCAGGTATGCTCCAAGAAAGTCTGTCGATCCCATCCATATTCCGTGGCCACCTGAGGAAGGAGAAGACCTGAAAACCATCCCTTCTTGATATAGATTCCATGCTTCCCTACCTGGATCTCACTAATGTCCGTAATCTTTTTGAGAGGAGTCAATACGGAGATTTCTATATCCAATTCAGGCAATTCCTTCTCCGTGACCGGGCTAAATCTTGGATCCCGGAATGCAGCCGCCTCTGCCATCTCTTCCACCGTTTTGTAAAGTGGCCCGTGCCCTTCAATGTAGCCAATACAGCCTCTCAGTTGTCCTCTTTTATGGATTGAGACAAAGGCCCCTCGATTCTCTTTTAGGGTGGGAGAGTCAACTTTAAATTCTGGGACAGGCTTCCCTTTGACTTTGTTCTCGATCACGGTCCTTGCAATCTGATGAAGGACTTTTTTGTCCTGTTCGCTTAATCCCAAATCTACCCCTATTTTTTTCTCTCCTTTCATTTTGGCTTCTCCTCCTTTGGTCCGGTAAAGGACAGCCGAGGCGTATCCTACTACCCGACTCCGATCTCCGGTCACATCTCCAGAGTTAAGGTATTGAAGGACTTTTGCACGATTGGCCCCCAGGGTTTTAGCGGCCAAAAGGACGGTAAGAACAGGACCTCCTCCACAGGCCTCACATCGCCCCCCTTTGAGATCTCGATACAATCCTTCAGGATCAAATCGTTCAAGGTGGTTCAGGACGATCTGATCTAAACGCCTCGCCTCCTCATAACCATGAAAGTGCGATAGGTCAGTGCTGGCCACCAGAAGAACCCGCTTCCCCTTGATCCCTCCTGAAATCGCAGAGGCAAGGGACTTGCAGCTTTCCCAACTCCAGTAAGGTTCCATCACGATGGGAACCAATTTAAAAGGGGTTAATACGACCTGAAGAAAGGGAATCTGAACCTCCAAGGAATGCTCCTCCCGATGAGCCTCGGGCAAGAATTTAATCCCCTTCCATCTCTCCATGATCGCTTTAGAAAGTTCCCTATCCACAGGCACAGTCCCAAGGGGAGTTCTAAACCCTCCTCGATCATAAATGGAAGCTCCCTGGAAATCGAACCGATGACTTGGAGCCACAACGACTACAGAATCAAAGGATTGGCCTTCAATCAATTTATACCCATAAGCCGCAACTCGTCCTGAATACATATAACCTGCATGGGGGGAGATGAGTGCGATGATTTCTCCATCCAGAGGTTCCTTCTTTACCTCACCCAGATACTTTTTAATCTCGCTCAAAAGAGTGGCCGGATGGTCGGGGTAAAACATTCCTGAAACGGCAGGCTCTCTGATCTCACCCATCCCAACCTCCTTTCCCCTTCTGAGGCCCTGGGCCTCGCATCCTATCTCCAAGAAAAACAATAGGCTAAGAACAATAGGAACAGGAAGAAGTTTCTGGATCCGCCCCATCCATCCATCACCATCGACTATCCAGAAGCAGGGTCACCGGACCATCGTTTATAAGATGAACCTCCATCTTTGCCTGGAATTCTCCTGTCTGGACAGGTATCTCTTGGTCTTTCAATTTTGAAATCAATCGTTCATAGAGGCTCTTTGCGAGGGTGGGTTCTTCTGCCTCTGTAAAAGAAGGCCTTCTCCCTTTTCGACAATCTCCATAAAGGGTAAACTGGGATACCACTAAGAGTTCTCCCTTCACTTCTCTCAACGAGAGGTTGAACTTCCCAGCTTCATCTTCAAAAATTCGAAGTCCAGGAAGTTTCGAGGCAAAAAAGGAGAGATCCTCTTCCCTATCTCCCTTAGCTACCCCGACGAAAACCAATAGCCCTCTTCCAATCTTTCCTGTCGATCGGCCTTCAACAAATACTTCAGCCGATTTGACTCGCTGAATAACCGCCCTCATGACTCCTTATCTCATCAATGGGGTTTTATCCCCTTTCCCTTCTCACTCTTTACTCTCCTTCTCTTTCTTGGCCTGGGCAATAATCTTCTCGGCGATTTGGGCTGGGACTTCTTCATAATGAGAGAACTCCATGGTGAAGGTTCCCCTGCCTCCGGTCTTTGAGTTCAGGTCCGGGGCATATTTAAGCATCTCAGCCATGGGGACATTGGCCTGAATGACCTGATAATTCCCCTTCGCATCCACCTTTAAGACCCTTCCGCGCCGGCTATTGAGGTCTCCAATGACATCGCCAATTGTTTCCTCCGGCGCAATGACCTCCACCTTCATGATGGGCTCAAGAAGGACGGGATTGGCTTCCGCAATCCCTTTCTTAAAACACATGATCGCTGCAATCTTGAAGGCCATTTCAGAGGAGTCCACTTCATGGGACTTCCCATCATAGAATCGGACCTTTACATCCACCACAGGGTATCCTGCCAATACTCCGCTCTGCATAGCTTCATGGATCCCCTTCTCCACAGCGGGCACAAAATTCCTCGGAACATTCATCCCGACCAGGGCATTCTCGAACTCAAATCCTGCTCCTCGGGGAAGGGGCGAGATATCGAAATGGACCTCTGCAAACTGGCCTCGGCCTCCGGTCTGCTTCTTATGCCGATAGATGACCCCTGTTTTTGTTCCCCGGATCGTCTCTTTGTAAGGAACCTTAGGTGTACTCAGATTCACCTCTACCCCAAACTTCCTTTTCAATTTTTCAACAATCACCTCTACGTGGGACTGTCCGACTCCAGAAAGAAGAATCTCTCCGGTTTGTTCATCTCGGGAAACCATCATCGTGGGGTCTTCTTCATGAAGACGGGCTAAGGAGGCGGTAATCTTTTCTTCATCCCCTTTCGCTTTCGGAGCAATCGCATAGGTGATCACAGGAAGAGGAATCTTTGTCTCCTCAAAAACAACAGGCTTCTTTTCGTCACAAAGGGTATCCCCTGTGGAGGTATTTTTTAATTTAGCTACCGCCACAATATCCCCGACACTTGCAAAACCCACGGGTTTCTGTTTTTTCCCTTCCATCAGAAAGATCTGTCCTATTCTCTCCTTGACATCTTTCTTAGAATTATAAACCGTAGAATCTGCATTGATGCTTCCTGAATAAACCCTAAAGAGATTCAACTTCCCAGCAAAAGGATCTGCGATCGTTTTGAACACAAAGGCAGAGAAAGGGGCATCCTCCTTCGGCTCCCAGCTCTCGACTTCTCCGGTCTTGGGATGTTTCCCTTGAACGGGCTTCTTTTCCATCGGTGAAGGGAAACAGTGAATGAGGAGGTCCAGGAGGGGTTGGATCCCTATATTCTGAAGAGAAGATCCGCACACAGCGGGAACCAATCTCCGCTCAATGGTCCCTTTTCGAAGACAGGCCATGGCTTCTTCCGTGGTGATCTCCCCCGATTCTAAATACTTCTCCATGAGCTGATCATCCATCTCGACGAGCGTCTCGATCAATTTCTCACGAAGCCGATTCACCTCCTCTTCCATCTCCGGGGGAATCTCCTTGACTTCAAACTGCCCTCTTCCATCTCTTTGGTAAAAATAGGCCTTTTTCTGGATCAGGTCGATCACCCCTTTGAACTCCCCACTGTTTCCGATGGGGAGTTGAACAGGAACCGAGGGCTGAGATGGAAAGGCCTTCTTGACCTCTTCAACGACTTTAAGGAAATCGGCCCTCTCCATATCCATCTTACTCACGAAGAGGATTCGAGGAACTTCGAACTCATTGGCATAATCCCAGACCGTCTCGGTTTGAACCTTTACCTCAGAATTTGCTCCCACGACGATAATGGCCCCATCCACCACCCTCATCGAAGCCTTCGCTTCAAAGATAAAATCGGCATATCCCGGGGTATCGATGACATAAAAAAAGTGTTTATTCCAATCGAAATGGGCCAGGGAGGCACTAATGCTAATCTTTCGATTGATCTCTTCCGGCTCAAAATCCATGATGGAGGAACCATCGTCCACCCGGCCCAACCTGGTATTGATTCCTGTATCGAATAGGATCGCCTCTACTAAAGAGGTCTTCCCTTCTCCTCCATGGCCAAAGGTCCCGATGTTTCGAATAAAATTAGATTCGACCCGCCTCATCTTTTCTCCTTTCTATCCTTTTTTTTCAAATCTAAGTAAAACAATAAATTTTTACTCATTTTCTCCATAAAAGTCAACCCTTCCTGTGAGTTGACACGTAATCCCTCCCTGAGAGGTGGAAATAAATTTAAGTCCGACAGGAGTATTTCCGAAACCCATAGAATGCAGATCAATTTACATGGTTAAGGAATATGAATCGATCCATTGTAGAAATGGGTTTCTGATTAAAACAAGCCAAAGTAACGATTTCCATGGACTATTTAAGGTAGCCGCACCATGGGTTTCTCTAATCCCCCTCTCGGGCTTATTCCCCACTTCTGAGTAAGGGATTAAGTTGACACCGAAGTCGAATTCTCTTAGAATCGCCAACACGGAGGTTCCAAATGAAAAAACCTGTCTTTTTTTCCGATCTACGGGTGGAATCCAAAAGGACCCTTTTTGACAAATTAGACCTTCTCTTAGAACGGGCCCACCTGAAAGAAAAGATCAAGCAGAAGGATCTGGTAGCCATTAAACTTCACTTCGGTGAGAAAGGGAATACGGCCTATATCCGACCCATCTTTATTCGAAGGATCGTCGATCGGGTCAAGGAATATGAAGGAAAACCTTTCCTGACCGACACGAATACCCTTTACATTGGATCTCGTAGCGATGCCGTGTCCCATTTGACCACAGCCTACCAACATGGCTTCACGGATTCCGTCATCGGGGCCCCTGTTGTGATTGCCGATGGTCTGAGGGGAAATAGCACTGTGAAAGTGAAAATTGATAAAACCTATTTTAAAACGGTCTCCATTGCCCAGGCCATCTATATGGCCGATGCCCTCATTGTGGTCACCCATTTTAAAGGACATGAGCTTTCGGGCTTTGGAGGGACACTCAAAAATTTAGGGATGGGATGTTCAGGCCGAGAGGGAAAGTTAAGCCAGCATTCCAATATCTCACCTAAAGTGAAAGAAAAACTCTGTAAGGGATGTGGGAGCTGTCTGGGCTGGTGTCCTTCGGGTGCCCTCTCTCTCCTTTCCCTCGAAAAGGAAGATCGATCGAATCGTTCGGTGGCGCGGATTCATCCTCAAAAATGCATTGGATGCGGAGAATGCATCTTGACCTGTCCCTCGGGTGCCATCCAAATCCAATGGAACGAATCGATCCCCATCTTTCAAAAAAAGATGGTGGAGTATGCTTACGGAGCCATTCTCAACAAAAAGGGAAAGGCCCTCTTCGTCAATTTTCTCACTCAGGTTTCCCCTGCCTGCGATTGTTATGGATATTCGGATATCCCGATCGTCAGGGATATTGGAATTTTGTCTTCGGAAGATCCTGTGGCGATTGATCAGGCCTCTGTGGACCTGGTGAATCGGGAAGAAGGAAATCGATCTTCTAAACTTCCAAAGAACTGGAATGAAGGGGAGGATAAATTTCGTGCCCTTTATCCGGAGGTCGATTGGAGTATTCAACTCTCCTACGCTGAAGAGATTGGATTAGGAACTCGAAAATATGAGCTCATCCCTGTATGATTGGGGCCGTAATTCCATTACCCAAAGGTTGGGAACATTTTAGGGGCGAAAAGGATATTTCCAAACCCCTTGGGAAGCGAGTGATTTAATATTTGACCTCCTTGAGAAACAGGCCGTGGGGAGGGGCAGTGGGACCGGCTCTCTTTCGATCCTTACAACGGAGAATCTCTTTGAAGTCTTCAGGACTGATTTTCCCCTTTCCTACCTCCACCAAGGTTCCTACAATGGTTCGAACCATCTGTTTTAGAAAGCCATTGGCTTCGATCTCAAACCGAAGGATTCCTCCTCGGTCTTTCTTCCACTCCGCTCGGAACACTTTTCGGACAGGGGTCTTGGTTGGGGTTCCAGAAGATCGAAAGGAGGAGAAGTCGTGCTCCCCAATGAGAAAAAGAGCCGCCTTTGACATCGCCTCCTCATCCAACTTTTGAGGAATATGCCAACTGTATTGGCGATGAAAAACAGAGCGCAGGGGCTGATTGAGGATTCGATACTCATAAACCTTACTCCTGGCCTTTTTCTGAGCGTGAAAATCTCTGTCCACCTCATCCACTCTTTTAATAAGGATATCTTTAGGGAGGAGACTATTCAGGGCTCGCTGGAGGGAGTTGAGATCGATAGGACTTTCGGTCTTGAAATGGGCAACCTGGGCTAAGGCATGAACCCCAGCATCGGTTCTTCCTGAGCCGATCACATGGACCTTCTCTCCTGTAATCTGCTTCAGGGTCTCTTCAAGGATTCCCTGAATCGTTTTCCCATCGGGTTGACTCTGCCAACCCAGGTACTCTGTTCCATCATATTCAATAATCAGTTTAATGGTTCGCATTCGAGCGACTCAAATGTGAATCTTCTCTTTTCAGAGAGGGAGGGATCGGGTTTGATTGAATTTCGTGCCTCGGATTTGATGGTACCATCTCAGGACCCATCCAGACTCAATATGGATAGCCCCTTCTGGGCACACCTCTTGACAGCAGAAGCATCGGATACACTGTCCGTAATCGAAGGATGGCCCCTTTTCCGTCAAAGAGAGGGATTTGGGTGGGCAACTCTCGACACATTGACCGCATTTTTTGCAACGCTCTTTTTCCAAGACGGGTTTCGAACTCAAAGTATTCTTAAGAAGCCTCCTCAAAAAATCAGGAAGACCCCAGTTCAGAGAGGAAAGTTTAGGAAGTTCAAATTTGGAAATGCTGACCTCTTCGATCCTCTCTCCAACCATCTCAATCTCATCGCTCCCCAACCCTGCTTCTAAAGCCACTCGATTCGTCATCAATGAGACCCTCGGAAGACCAAGGAGGTCACAGACGACTTGATCCAGGGAGAGGGCATCGGTGCTCGATAAAATCAATCCCAGAGAGATGGGTCGACCACTATTGGGTCCGTTTCCATCCATTCCGATGACACCGTCCAGTACGGTGAGAGAGGGTGAAATAATCTGATAAAGGTCTACCAAGACCTGGGCGAATCTCCTCTGATCCTCCCCTGCTTTTAAATGCCAGAGCGCCTTCCTTGCCCCAGGAATGCATCCAAAAAGATTTTTCACCCCCAGGGTTAGAAGCATCTGGGCATGGGTTTTCCATTTTGGGAGATTAATGACCACCTCTGCATCCAGCACACTTTGATCGATTTCAATAGATTTAAAGAAACTTCCTCTTCGACCGGTGGAAGAAACGGGGTTGTTAAATTCCACCAAAGGGCATCCCATCTCCTCGGCGATCTCCTTTATCCCTGCCCGTTCCGCCGTCTTCATCAACCCTCCAATAGAAGGACTATCCCCGATAAAAGGTTTTCCTCCTGCCTCTTGAACCATTCGGATCATTCCTTTCACGATCGTAGGGTGGGTTGTTACTGCCTTCTCCGGAGCCTTTCCATAAAGAAGATTGGGTTTGAGAAGAACCCGATCCCCTTTCTTTACAAATCTTCGAATCCCTCCGATAAAATCGATGGATTTTTGGAGGGCTTTAAGAACTTCCTCCTCCTCATAGGTCTGGCATCGAACGATGGAGACCATTTCTCTCATCTATTCTAACCTTTCTTTTCCGGTCATCTCTTGGATAGAAATCTCGATGATAGCGGTCCGATCGAGACTCTCTTCGGAAACCTCCCCATATCCTCCTTCGGGTTGATACTTTTCCATCATAAGCCCGAGAATCTTCCTCTTTCTCTCTTTCTCCCGCACAAGAATCCCTTTTCCTTTAATGATGATACTCCTATAATAAGAATGGGCTTTACATGGAGAGCTTTGGGTGGCTCCATAAGCAATAAAATCGTCCACCTCAAAACAGACCGGGCTTCCCCTCCGGAGATCCTCTATCTTTTCCCCTTTTTTGGAAGAATGGATATAAACCTTTCCATCCTCATAAAGAAAATGAACGGGTTTGATGACCGGGATTCCTTTCGGATTCACCGTAGCCATTCTTCCGACCCATGTCCGTTTAAGAAGTCCCTCCATCGCCTCTTTTTCTTTTAACGCCCTCTCCGGATGCCTCATCTTCGCCCTCCAATTTTTTATTCTCTATAAAGCCTAATGGCCCCTTGTCTGAAAATTGGAATGACCTCGGAGATGTCTGATTGGGCACAATAGAGAAGGTCTTCCTCAAAGCCCTTTTTGATCAAATCTCTCCCGTGGTGGGAAGCGTAAAAAGCTTCGATGGGATTCCCTTTAAACCTTTCATAGAGAATTCTTGAAGCGAAGGCGGCATCGGTGAGTCGAACGGAGCCCCCCTCTTCTGCGATCTTCTCGATCAACATCCCTCCACAGACCACGTCCTCGAGGGAAAACTTTCCTTCGTCTCCAGAGGCGAAGATGAGAAGGTCTTCTCCCCGAGAGAGACAATACCTGGTAATCGCTCTGAGATTGAAGAAGCTTCCGACCAGGACTTCCTTCCCAGAAGAGACCAGATAAAATGCCCTGGTCCCATTGGTGGTAGTCAGAATGATTCTTTTCCCCCTAATCCTATCAGAGCGATACTCTTTGGGAGAGTTACCGAGATCGAATCCCTCGATCTTTTGACTATTCCTCTCCCCTCCTAAGAGGGTTGTTCCTTCAGGAAAGGCCTTTGCTTTTTCAAAGGCTTCTTTAACGGTTTCTACGGGAATGATCTCCGTAGCCCCTTCTGAGATGGCCTGGACGATGACCGAGGTCGCACGAAGGACATCAATCACGATAACAATTCGCTCAGAAAGGGTTTCGGGACTTAGAGGGACAGGGATGAGTTGGATGTCAATCTCCATAAAAGAAGGGCCTCCGAAGGTTGGGATAATAAGATTTACTGGGTTGACCAGAGTCTAAAGATCTGATTCAAAACCTCTTTCTTCTTTTTCAGCATCTCCTGTTTCGATCGGCATCGAACCTGCCCAGAGGCTGCCCCCGGGTGGCCATCCCCGATGTTGAGGGTCCTCATGATCTCACCAATATTCTTCCTTATCCCCTGTCTGTTTCCATTAATTGAAAGGGACATAGAAAAACCCAAATGATTACTCTTCACCCCCTGTGGATCCATTAAATTATAGACCTCTAATACACTGAGGGCCTGGGGATAGAGAAGAAAAGCAAGGTTTTTAATGAGATGGGGCCTCCGATGATAAGGGGTAAGATCAATCACCACCATCTCCTTCTTCTCATCCTCCTCGAGGAAAGAGGAGGCATCCTTAAGGATTTTTAGCATGCGACCCTCTTCCTCTCGATATCGCTGGAAGCGGGTCTGGATAAAATCAAGCTGAGCGACCTCTCCAATGGGTCGGTCTTTTAGTTCTCTCACCAAGTTTCTCATATAATGGGTCTGCTCCTCCGGGCTCTGGAAACGGACTTTTAAGCTTAGGTCGATGATCCTTCCAGGGGTCTCCTTTCGCCACTCTTCAACGCTTTCATAGGAAAAACTATCGATTCGGTCTGCCTCATCAACGGCCTCTAAAAATCGTGAAGGGAGCTCCACTCTTTCTGAAAAGTATTCGTAAACCACCCGACTGCAGCTCGGTTTAAGGGCAAATCGTCCAGGAATGGAGGAAGGATCGATTCTTCGATACTCTAATTCCTGGAGATTTCCTTCATGGTGGTCAAACCAAAGGCCACACTGGAGAGGATAGGGAAGGTCACAGACCACATCTCTTTCTGTAATCGTGATCTGATTTCGGGTGATGACCAACGGTCCGGCGAAAAGGATCTTTCTGATTTTTAAGACCCATCCACAGATGGAGGCGCTGATCATCCCATCAAAATCATGATGGGTAACGATCTTCTCATAAAACCCTTCCGGTTTCATAAGAGGGGGAGAGGAGTTCATGAATAAAAATTAACACTCAAGAGGAGTGGAATCAATAGAAGGACGCTCAGGAGAGGAAAAAGGATGCGATCAACCTTCCTTCTTCTTGGGAGAGAGGCCTTCAGCGCGCTTTTCGATCTCTTCCTGAATCAATGCTCCCAAGCTATGAACGGTGGGTCCTTGATTGGAGATGTATTTTTCAACCTCCGCTTTCTCGATCTTCTCTTTATACCCCTTCATGCTCAACCCGATCCTTCGATCCTGAGGATCGACATGAATGATCACAGCCGAGACCGTATCGCCAACCCTCACGACATCGGATGGTTTTCCTACCTTTTCCCGGCTCATCTCGGAGACGTGAACCAATCCTTCGATCCCGTCCTCCAGTTCTACGAACACGCCAAAATCCGTCACATTGGTCACCTTCCCTGTCACGATATCTCCTTTCCGATATCGTTTATCCACCTCTTTCCAAGGATCAGGAGTAAGCTGTTTAATCCCCAAGGAGAACCGTTCATTCTTCGAATCAATATTTAATACGACTGCCTCTACTTCCTGTCCCTTCTTGAATAACTCACTCGGGTGTTTGATCTTCTTCGTCCAGGACATTTCAGAGACATGGACCAATCCGTCGATCTCTTCATCTATCCCAATGAAGATTCCAAAATCGGTAATCGTTTTGACCTTCCCCACCACCTTTGTTCCAATAGGATACTTCTCGGCAAGAAGGGTCCAGGGGTTAGGTTCGACCTGTTTCATTCCTAATGAGATCCGTCGTTTTACAGGATCACAATCGAGGACCATCACTTCGACTCGATCCCCAACCTGAACCATCTTAGAGGGATGTTTGTACTTCTTACTCCAGGTCATCTCCGAGACGTGAACCAGCCCTTCGACTCCCTCTTCCAGTTCCACAAATACGCCATAATCTGTGATATTGACCGCCTTTCCTTTCACTCGAGTTCCTGGAGGATACTTTTCAAGGGCAGAATTCCATGGGTCAGGTTGAGCCTGTTTTAGGCCCAGGGAGATTTTCTCCTTCTCTCGATCATATCGAAGGACCTTCACCTTGACTCGCTGTCCAACCGAGAGCTTCTCTGAGGGATGAGCGATCCGTCCCCAGCTCATATCCGTAATATGAAGAAGCCCATCCACCCCTCCAATATCGATGAAAGCCCCGTAGTCGGTCAGATTCTTGACCGTCCCTTCCACAAGATCTCCTTCCTTTAAATTCTTCAGGGTCTCTTCCCTTTGAACCTTCCGTTCCTCCTCAAGAAGGAGTCTGCGGGAAAGAACAATGTTGTTTCTCTTTCGATTAAATTTAATGACTTTAAATCTTACTCTCTGCCCAACCCATTCATCTAAGTTTCGGATCGGCCTGAGATCAATTTGGGAACCTGGTAGAAAGCCATTGACGCCACCTAAATCCACGGAGAGTCCACCTTTGACTTTGGAAACGACCTCCCCCTCCATGACCGTGCCATCCCTGAAAGACTTGGTGATCTCCTTCCAGATATTCGCCCTATCCGCTTTCTCTTTTGATAGAAGAATCACTCCTTCTTCCGTATCCTTTCTTTCTACCAGGACATCAATCCTATCCCCAACCTTCAGATCCAATCCTTTCCTTCTCTTCTGAAATTCCTGAATAGGGATCTGCCCCTCACACTTATATCCTACATCCACGGTCACATACTCAGGAGTGATTTCGATCACTGTTCCTTTAAGGATCTGACCCTCCTCGATGGTTTTGAAAGTCCCATCGTAAAGGGTTTGAAGAGACTCTTTCTCCTCGGTCTCAGAAATTCCTGCTGGCTCTGTGGCCTCCACAGGAGGAGTGGACTGAACTTCTTCTCCTGTGGAAATCAAATCTTCTTTCATTCTAAAACCCCCTTTTTAAAACTTAAACTTTATACCATACCTTTTGAAAAATTACAAATATTTCTTTTGATTCCTCCTAACCCCTCGCTCAGTTGAGGGTAAGGGTCCGAGAGGGATGTTGGAGAAAATCTTTCCGCCTGAGGCGGATCCGACTCGGTCGGAAGAGCGGTTACCTTAAATGGTTCCTTAACTGTTAAACCTCCAACCCTGTCACCTCTTGACCCCATTCCTCTTATCGTTGTTGGCCCTACATAAAAGTTATATCATTGATCCGCGTTCTAAGATTTTCGGAGGCATCCCTGTCGGACCCATAAATATTCAAACCCTTCAGTGAGGGATTACGTCCCCTCGTCCCCCTCGCTCAGAGGTGGGGAATAAGCCCGAGAGGGGTACATGAGAGAATCATTGGAATGGGGCTCCTTATCATTGAGGATTGCGTCGTCGGATCTCTTTTTCCACCTCCTGAGCGATCCAGGAAGGCGTGGAGGCCCCTGTGGTCAAACCTACTCTTTTGATATTCTTGAACCAACTCGGATTCAGATCCTTGGGTGTCTCGATATGATAAGTCTTGGGTTGAACCTCTCTGCAGATGTGGACCAATCGTTGGGTATTTCCACTCTCATAACCTCCGATGACGATCATACAATCCACCTTTCTTGCTATCTCCACAGCCTCTTTCTGTCGAAGGGCCGTCGCATGACAGATGGTATTGAAGACCCTCACCTCCACGGCCTTTTCCAGACATGCCTTTACCACCTTTTTAAAAACCTCGAAATTTTGGGTCGTCTGGGCAATCACCCCTAACCTTTTGTAATTCCCCATCTTTGTAATGGCTTCTGGGCTCTCCACAACCATCGCCTCTTGACGAAGATAACTCCGGATAGCCTCGACTTCGGGATGTTTTGGGTCTCCCACAATGACCAAAGGATATCCATTTCGGTCCAGAAACTTCGCAGCGTGATGGGCTTTCTTGACAATCGGACAGGTGGCATCAATGATTTTCAACCCCTTCTCTTTGACTTTTTCTAAATCCTTTTTTGAAATCCCATGGGAACGAAAGATGACCGTTCCTCGAGGGATCTCCTCGACTCGATCCTTTGGTTGAATACCCAAACTTTCTAAGTAGATGACCGCTTGAGGATTATGAATCAACGGCCCTAACGTATAAAGATCCTTTGAAGATCTTTTGGCCGCCTGAAGAGCCATCTTCATCGCTCGCTCCACCCCAAAACAGAAGCCCGATAATCTCGAAACGATCAGTTTCATTCTTTTCCTATCTTTTCTAAAATCAAACGATACATCTCTTCAACCACTTCTTCTATAGAGAGATGAGTGGAATCAATTTCTATAGCCTCCTCCGCCTTCTTCAAGGGGGAGATTTCTCGATTCGTATCGTTGCGGTCCCTTTCGATGACCTCCTTCAAGGTCTCTTCAAAATCCACTTCCACTCCTTTTTCCAGAAGTTCCTTAAATCTTCTTCTCCCCCTCTCTACAACGTCTGCATGAAGGTAAAACTTAATATCCGCTTTCGGGAAAACGACGGTTCCAATATCCCTTCCCTCAAAGACCATTCCTCCTTCCTTTACCATTTCTCTCTGTTTCTCCACCAGAGCTTCTCTCACTCCCTTTTTCTTCGAAATCTCTGAGGCCAGACGACTGATTTCAGGTGACCGGATGGCCTCTGTGACCTCCTCATGATCGCAGAAAAAACGGACCCTCTCCCCTTCCGTGAGAAAGGTGAAATGGAGGGAGGAGGCCAGTTCCTTAAGGGCCGACTCATCTTCTACGTCCACAGACGCCCTTTTTGCCTTCCAGGCCACAACTCGATACATAGCCCCAGTATCGATATATTGATAGCCTAATCGCTTAGCCAGGGCCTTGGCCACGGTGCTTTTTCCTGCACCCGAGGGACCGTCAATGGCAATGATCAGTCTTCTGAAGTTCAAAAAGTTAACTCTCTCAGAAAGGAAGGATAGAAGGAAATCCTCTTCTTTAACTAAGAGCCTTTACCATATCAGGAGGGAATTTTCAAGAAATCGAAGAGAAAGGATTAGGGGATAGAGGAAACCCTAAGCTTTTTGCCACCCCTTCACACACCAGTTCCCCGCGAATCAAGTTGAGCCCTCTTCTTAAAGCCTCGTTTTCTTTCATGGCCTTTTCAAGACCTTGTTCTGCCAATTGGAGAATATAGGGGATCGTGGCGTGAGTCAGGGCAAGGGTAGCCGTTCTTGGATATATTCCAGGCATATTGGTGACACAGTAATGGACAATCCCCTCTTCAATATAAATAGGATCCTCATGAGTGGTGGGTCGGGTAGTCTCGAAACAACCTCCCTGATCGACAGAAACATCCACAACGGCTGACCCTGGACGCATCCTCCTCAACATCTCTCGGCTGACCAATTTCGGGGCCTGAGCCCCAGGGATAAGGACAGCTCCAATCACAAGATCTGCATCCATGATCTCTTCTCCTATGGTCATTCTGTTAGAGATGAAGGTGGTGACATGCCCTTGAGTGATGTCATGGATGTAGCTCAGCCGTTCGGGATAAATATCGAGGATAGAAACGCGGGCCCCCATTCCCACAGCCACTTTACAGGCATTCGTTCCCACTACCCCTGCCCCAAGGATCACCACTTTGGCAGGAGGAACACCAGAGGCACCACAGATAAGAACCCCTCTGCCACCGTGTCTTGACTCCAGGCACATCCCACCTGCCAGAAGGGATGCCCTTCCTGCAATCTCACTCATAGGCCTCAACAGGGGGAGAGAACCATCTCGAGTTTGGACCGTTTCGTATCCAATCCCGATGACCCCGGAGTTCAATAATTGACGGGTTAAATCCAGGTTGGCTGCCAGATGAAGATAGGTAAATATGATCTGTCCAGGTTTTAAGAAAGGATATTCGGATTCGATCGGCTCCTTCACCTTAACGATCATCTCCGCTTCTTCCCATATCGCCTTTGCCTCTCCTATTAGGATAGCCCCTGCTTGGAGATACTCCTGATCCGTAAATCCGCTTCCTTCCCCTGCTCCCCTCTCTATCAGGACTCGGTGGCGATGTGCAACCAGGGCATCCACTCCACTGGGAGTGATCGCCACTCTCTTTTCTCCGGTTTTGATCTCTTTTGGAATCCCGATGATCATCTTTTCCCCTCATTTACGTCTTAAGCTAAGACGTTTGGCTACAAATTCGACCATGGCTTCGGTGGCCTTAGAAAACTCGTTGGCCGTGGCAATCATGGCAGGATGGGAATTAAATTCTTCCGGGGTATACCCATCCTCTCGATAAGCCCGTTCAAAATAGGGAATCTGTAAGAGTTTATCCAAGACCTCCTTGGGAACCTCCTCTTCGATCAGGGGACGAAACTCTATCCCATCCAGAGACTCAAAAACACCTTCAATAAAAGGAGGAGGACAGGTAAAAACGATATCCCCTCCTGCCAATTTCTCCAGATGCCAGCAATACTTTTTCCCATTCATCACTGGGCTGATCCTCATCGAACAGATGAGCATCTTGCTTGGATAATCTCCCTCTTTCAGGAAACGATAAGCCTTTTTGAAGATCGCGATCTCTGCCCATCGAACATCCCCCTCTGTCAACTCGATTCCCAGAGACTCCGCCTCTTTTCGAAGGGTGCCCAAATCTCCATACCGGGCAGCCATATGGGTGATGACAGATCGCCACTTTGTTAAGTCGACCCCATTCTTTTTAGCCATCTCCACACCTTCCTTGACGGCTCTGGCACAGGCAATGAGTTGAGGAAGAATAAAGGTGAGCGTATTATTGGTGGAGATCCCTTTGGAGGTAAGAATCTTGATCACCTCATAGCCTTCCTGACTTCCAGGGACCTTGATCATCACATTGGGACTGAGGCTTGCCAGTTCTAAAGCCTGAGCCACCATCTTCTCTTTATGGTGTAGGTTTCGAGGATCGACCTGTCCGGAAAGATATCCGTATCGATATCTCGAGGCTTCAAATACCCCAAGGTACATCTCTGCCCCTCTTCGGACAAGCTCTTTATACGTCCTCCAGAAAAGGGTTTCTGGCTCTATTCTCGGATCTTCATCAATGAGCCGATCCACGATCTCAGAAACAAAGGGTTCTCTCATCTTGATCACATTCAGGGAGAGAGGGGGATTGGTGGTTACCCCTCGGAAGAGGGCCTTCTCTGGATGCTCAGGATCAAAGAGTCTTCTAAGCTGTTCCCTTAAGACGTCAACCCTCTGGGAAGAAACCTTCTTGAGAAAACCCTCCAGCCAGGTTTCATAAATCAGCGGAGAAGAATCCCACCAGATCTCCACTCCAGGGTGGGTCTCCATCAGTTTTTCAAAAGGACTCTTCTTCATGCCTCTCTCTCCTTTTTTCGATTCTCGAAAAATCGTTTTATGGCTGAAACACAGATGGAGTTTTCTTCATGGGTCCCTAAACTGATTCGAAAGAATCCATCTCTTCCTCTCAAAGGGGCGAAGGCTTTGAGGATCACCCCTGCCTTTTCAAACACATAATCGACAACTTCCTTTCCGGTCACTCCGGCATCGGTCGCATCAATGAGAACATAATTCCCATGAGAATAGTAAGGTCTTAGCCCCGGAATCTTAGAAAGCTCTTTCACGACATACTCCACTCCTGCATTATTATAAGCCGCCTTCTTTCTTAACTCCTCCTCTTCCTCGAGGGCTGCCTCTGCAGCAGCCATGGAAAGAAGGGTTGTATTCCAAGGGATCTGCATCTTGCGAAAATATTGAATCATGGTTTCATCTGCCAAGGCATATCCAAATCGAATCCCGGCCATTCCAAAGGCCTTTGAAAAGGTATGGGCCACAATGACATGATTATATTTTCGAATCAAAGGGGCTTTGGATTCGTGCTCTGGATGATATTCAAGATAAGCCTCATCGATCAGCGTGGGAATTCCAAGATCGACCAGTTTCTGTAAATCCTCATCAGAGATGAAATCTCCGGTGGGATTGTTCGGAGTACAAACAATGATGACTTTGGTCCTGGGGGTCACCGCCCGGAGCATGGCTGGAACGTCATACTGGAGGTCCGGCGTCATATCGATAGCGACCACTTTCCCTCCTACGGCCCTGGCTCGTATCCCATAGAGGGAGAAAGTAGGGTTAGGAAGGAGTACCTCATCCCCGGGAGTCACAAAAAGCCTCATAACCATATCAATGATCTCCGAAGAACCGTGGCTGAGATAAACATTTTCTGGGCTCAGATCGTAGAGCTTTGCGATTTTTGCTCGAAGCCGGGGACCGTTGTCTGGATAGCGATTCCCCATCCTTGCGGCCTCCATAATGGCTCGGATCACCTTTTCAGAGGGAGGGATGGGATTCTCATTGACCATCATCCGTTTGAGTTCTGGTCTGGACCAGGCCAGAAGAATATCTTCCGTTCCGTAGGGAGTAACCTGATCAATCCAGGGAACCAAAAACCTTTTCAAATCGACCATATCCGCCTCCTTGAAATTAAATTGCTGATTAGCTATCTATACAGGTAACAAGATTCCTCATCTTTGTCAAGAAGTTGGAAACGAATCCCCCAACCCTGAGCCAATTTCAGGCTAACGAATTTGGATTTTTTTCAGAGTTCACTGAATCGATTCTTTAAGATCATATCGATACCGGCCAGATTCGACCTCAAAGACATACTTATCTCCTCGATGAATCGCGTGGAGGACCTCTACCGGAATATTCTTTGAATCGTAGATGACACTCTCGAGAAAGATCGCAGGAGAGTGAGGAGGGACATCTAAAAACTTCGCATCCTCTTCAGAAAGCGAAACGGCTCGAAACGTTTGGATGGATCGATGGAGTTCGACCTTAAATTTTTTGGTCAGGAGGTGATAGAGAGAACCCGTGAGTCGCATCTTGAGAATCTCTTTAAACTCCTCGTAGGGGAGATAGCTTCTCTCGAGAACCAGGGGAACTCCATCCCCTAAACGAAGCCTCTCGGTCAAGATGACCTTCTTATCCTGACCCAACATCAACTTTTCAGCCACTTCAAGAGGGGCTTTCAGAACCGACTTTCCTATCAATTTGGTTTCGGGCTTCAAACCCATCCGGATCATATCATCCGTGAAACTGGAGATATGCTGAAGGGTATACTTGACCGGCCGTTGAGATTGAGCGATAACAAAGGAACCGACCCCATTCTTCTTCTGGATCAACCCCTTCCCTACCAGGTCCGAAATGGCCTGACGAACCGTATTCCGATTGACCTGGAACAACTCAGCCAGTTTCGATTCAGAAGGGAGCTTGTCATGAATACGATATCGCCCCTTTTGAATCATCTCCTGAAGCCACTGGCTGATCTGAATATATTTTGGAACCCCTTTTTCCAAAGGAAAGGTCTCGGGCATGATCCCTCCTCTTAGGCTGTCGCGCTCATCCCCTTTAACCCTGATTTCCCGGTGATCAATCTCATGGCGACGAGCATAGCGACGACGAGAATGATGATGATGGTGCACATGGCATTGGCACTGGCCGTTCGGCCATCGATATCCAGAAAGATGATCTCAATAGCCGCCAGCTTCACTTTAGCAGAGACCAAGAAGATCACCGCGCTGATGGTCGTCATCGCCCTCATAAAGAAGAACGTAATATTGGAAAAGAAGGCCGTCTTCGTAAGAGGAAAGACGACTTGAGTGAAGCTCTTGATGGGATCAGCCCCTAAACTGATGGCGGCCTCTTCAATGGACCGATCGATCTGTTTCAGGTTGGCAATGCTGGAGAGGGTTCCCAAGGTGAAATTACAGATGATAATATTGATGATGATGATCCAGAAGGTCCCATAGATAAAGAAATAGGGTTTGTTGAAGGCCAGGATATAGCCCAATCCCATCACCGTTCCAGGAATGGCGGCAGGCAATACGCTGAGCGTATAAAGGATTCCTACCCCTCTGGGTCTCTTCTTTTCGACGATATAACCAGCCAGTAGGGTCAATGAGGCCCCTCCTAATGCAACCAACACCGAGACCCAAAGGCTATTCCAGATAGGGGCATATTTATAAGCGATCAGGGACTTCCACTGCCCATCCAGAACGGAGGCCCAGAATTTGGTCCAGAGAGGGGCGTTTCCCCCCAGGGATGGGAAATCGAAATGTTTGAGAGTCAGAGTAAAATCATAGGGCCAGGTCTTCACAAAGGAGCCCGCAAAGACCGTGATAAATACAATAAGAATGAAGGTGGTCGGAATCCAACAGTAGATCGTGAAGGCCCATTTTTTAAAAGGTCTGGAAGGTTGAAGGAATGGACGGGCCTGTCCACTGATCAAGGCGTAACTCTTTTTCGTCAGGTAATAGTTGAGCAAAAAAGCCCCAACGGAAGGAATCAGGAGAATGACACTGATGGTCGCCCCTAAATCGAACCGTTGCATTCCGATGACTTGCTGGTAGATTTCTGTGGCAAGGACACTGTAGTTTCCTCCAATGACCACAGGAACGCCAAAATCCGTTATGGTCAAATTGAATACCAGCGCTGCGGCACTTGCAATCCCATATTTCGCTGAAGGGAGGGTCACTTTGAAAAAGGTCTTTAAAGCCGAAGCACCGAGGCTCTGGGCTGCCTCATCGAGCCGGGTGTCCACTGCCGAAAGGGTCGTGTAGAGGATAAAGAGGGCATTGGGAAAACAGTAGAGGCATTCGGCCACAATAATCCCCGTAGCTCCATAAATATTCCAGTCCGTGTTAAGAAGATGGCGGGTGATCAATCCATTTCTTCCAAAGAGCAGGATGAGGGCTAACCCTTGAATAATGGAAGGAGCAATCAGAGGAAAAGTAGAAACGGTATAGAAAATATTCTTCCCCGGAATCGTCGTTCGGGTCAATCCATAGGCAAAGAAGAAGGCCGAAATCGTCGTGATCACCGTCGTCACGATGGCCACATAGAGGCTATTGGTCAGGGACCGAAACATCCTCGGGTTCGAAAAATAGGACTGATAGTTCTGGAGGGTAAAGGTTCCCCCTTTGAGGAAACTCAGTTTACAAATATCATACACAGGGTAGAGCATGAAAAAGGCAAGGACGGCCAGAAGGAACCCCATCGTCATTCCGACCAGCCATCGGTCACTGCTCACAGGAGCAGAAATCGTAGGTCCCTGAACCTCTTTCTTTGGTTTCACCGAGATCCCTCTTTTGCCGAAAAGACCATGAAGGACTCTGGAGGAAAATAGAGATGGACTTCCTCCCCCTGTCTAAACTCTTTTCGGGAAAACTCTCTTTCAATGATATCGGAGATGACTTCCTCTCCTTCTAAGTTAATCGTGAGTCGTACTGCCGCTCCTAAGAAGGTGATCACATCGATTCGTCCTCTGGCGAGGTTTGACTTCTCCACTCCCTCAGGGAATTCTCCCAATTTAAACACCTCTATCTTTTCGGGTCGGATGGCCAGAAAGACCTCTCTTTCAGGGAGGGATTCGAATCGGGCGATTCTAAAATCCCTTCTTTCTGTTTGAACCCGATCTCCATTCCGAACCCCACGGAAGAAATTGGACGTTCCAACAAAATCGGCCACGAAGCTGGAGTTGGGAGATTGATAAATCTCTACAGGTCTTCCCACCTGCCGAAACTGGCCTGCCTCCATGACGACCACCCGGTCAGCAATGGAGAGGGCCTCTTCCTGGTCATGGGTCACATAGATCATGGTCTTTTTCAATTCTTGCTGGAGTCTCTTGATCTCGGCTCTGAGGCGAACCCGAATCTTTGCATCCAGGGCGCTGAGAGGTTCATCCAAAAGAAGAACCTGAGGATCAGGGGCAAGGGCTCGTACCAATGCGACCCTCTGTTGCTGTCCTCCGCTGAGTTGAGCCGGATAGAGTTTTCTCCATTCCCGAAGCCCTACCAGATCAAGCATCTGATCAACCCTCTCCTCGATCTCCTTCTTCGGCCTCTTTCTCACTTTAAGACCAAAGGCGATATTCTCCTCTACGGTCATATTCGGGAAAAGGGCATAGGATTGAAAAACGATCCCAAATTCTCTCTTCTGGGGGATGAGGTCATTGATCACCTTTCCATCAAAGATGATCTTCCCTTCGGTCACGGTCTCAAACCCCGTGATCATTCGTAAAACGGTGGTCTTCCCACAGCCGCTTGGACCTAAAAAGCAGATGAACTCGCCCTCCTCGATCTCCAGATTGACATGGTCCACTGCGGTCAGGTTCCCGAATCGTTTGGTCAGATTCTCTAATCGAAGATTCCTTCCCATCTTTTTGTTTCTTATAGGAGTCTCTCCTTCCCATCGAGGGTAAGGTTAAGGCTGTTTAGCTGTCTAAAAAGCATTTAATCGAATTTGAAAGGATTGTCAATAAAAAAGGGCATCCCACTTCGGATCGGGATGCCCTTTAGAAACTCTTTTCTGATCATCTTAGGAAGAGGCTTTCCCATTTCTTAAGAATTTCGTCCCGATTCTTAGCCTGCCAGGCAAAATCCATCGGGTAGAGCTTAATTTCGGAAAGTTTCGGGAGGTCTGGTCGGGTGGGGATACCTGGGAGCGTCACCCCATATTTAAACTTGGCATATTCCTTCATGGCATTCTCACTGATCGCCCAATCCAGGAACTTCTTGGCCGCCCTCGGGTTTTTTGCTCCCTTCATTAGGGCGTTCGCCTCCACCTCATAGCCTGCCCCCTCGATGGGAAAAACAAACTCCACAGGGAATCCCAATTTTTTCTGCTCGGCAACTACAAAATCGAAAGAACATCCCACAGCAAACTCACCCTGGGCCGTCATTTTGGCAGGTCTCGAGCCGCTCTTAATATATTGACCAATATTTTTGTCTAACTTCTTCAGGAATTCCCATCCATCCTCTTTTCCTTCTTTTGCTCCATGCATCTGAAGGATGCTCGAAACTTGCAAAAACCCGGTCCCAGAGGCTACGGGATTAGGCATCGCGATTAACCCCTTGAATTTTGGATTGAGCAAATCATTCCACCCTTTAGGCATAGGAAGATCCTTCTCTTTCAACACCTTGGTATTCACGCAAAACGCAGCGATATACATGTCAATCCCAACATAATAATATTCCGGATGGATGAATCGCTTTTCTAATCTCTCCACCCCTTTCGGTTTGTAGGGTTCAAGAATTTTTAGTGGGATAAACTGCTCCATATTTGTTACAGCCCATCCCCAGATGCAGTCAGCCTGAGGATTATCCTTCTCAGCTAACATCCTGGCTCCCAACTCCCCTGTGGAGAGTCGAATTATATCAATCTCAAGATCTGGCAAATCTTTCCGGGCTACCTCTAAATATTTCACGATCTCATCGGTCTCGAGAGAGGTATATACTGTGACTTTCTCCTTAGCCAACCCTATCCTACCAACAAAAAATAACATTATGAAACTTACCAAGAAAATCATCCATTTTCTCTTCATTCCTTTAACCTCCTTTTGAATTTAATTTTACGGTCCTTTCGACCCTTTTTTCTCTTTGCCCTTCTCCCTCCACCCCCTTTCTTTTTGGTTTAGATCCCTCCCTGAGAATGACAAGGGCATTATATCTCATTCTCTTTTTTTGTCAACTTCTCTGACTCCACATTCCAGCAGTCAAACTTCAACTCGCGAATAGAATACACCACAAGGTCGGCGACCTTCTCCAACTCCTCTTTTGGGGTGACCCCGCCTTCAAGGACTCCAATGGATAAAGCCACTCCCGCTTGCCTTCCCATTACCATGTCCGTCACGGAGTCGCCGATCATAATGGCCTCGTAGGGAGAAACGGAAAGCTTCTGACAGATACAATGAATGGTTTCAGGATGAGGTTTTGGCGAACTCACCTCCCCTGAACAGAGAACCATATCAAATAGATCTTCCCACTCAAGATGGTGAAGAATGGCCTCTGTATCCCTTCGCTCATCAGAGGTAGCCAACGCCGTTAAAAATCCGTTCTTCTTCAAATTCATAAGAAAGGTTTGGATCCCATCGATTGGAACCACTTTCTTCCGCCAATCCTCGTCTGCATCGGCTTCATCAAAGGCCTGCGAGACCAGGAGTTTTGCTTCATCCCATGGATATCCTTGCTGATAGAGGGCCATCGTGCCGATAACAATCTCATCAGAACGGGGTGAAACCGGACAAGGGCCTCTGGGGTCCACACGTTTAGAGATTGGATCAATCCCCCAGGCCTTCAGTAAAAATTGCTCTAACTCCCCATTTTTCCCTAATCTTTTTAAAACAAAAGCTACCCTTTTTCGTATGAGAGGAACCCAAGTGGCTGTAAAATCAATGAGTGTTCCATCCTTATCGAAGATAACGAGTCTACAGGGAATTCTTTGTCCTTGATATTCCATGCCTTTCATTTCAAATGACCCTTCTGAGAAAAATATCACACCGATTAGGCTCTTCGTCAATATCCTCTTTTAAAAAGACAATCGATATGTTAAGAGTATCTTTCAATCGCTTATAACTATACGTGCTATGTTCTATGTTCTATGTTCAATGTTCAATGTTCTATGCCGTTCAAGGAGGGGAAGATGATTGGGAAAAGATTTCAGGCTGAAAAGTTGGATGACCCTTCTATCAAGAGATTAACCGAACTTTCAAGATTAGCCAGAGGCGATCTCTTGAAAATGACCTCGCTGGCCGGTTCTGGCCATCCAGGAGGTTCAATGTCCTCTATCGATTTTTATTTGGTCCTTTACTCCTACGCAGGTGTAGATCCCCAAGCTCCCTATCACCCGGATCGGGATAGGATCATCATCAGCCACGGCCACACCTCTCCAGGGGCATATGCGGCACTGGGAAGAGTCGGATTTTTCCCTATTGAAGCAGCCATTGTCAATTTTAGAAAGGCGGGCTCTGCCTTTGAAGGACATGTGGAGAAAGGGGTTCCTGGAATCGAGTGGAATACTGGGAATCTGGGACAAGGGCTCTCTGCAGGATGTGGGTTCGCCCTTGCTTCGAAACTATTGGGTAGAGGATTTCACGTCTTTGTGGCGATGGGATGCGGAGAGCAACAAAAAGGGCAGATCTCTGAGGCCCGAAGATTTGCTGTGAAATACGACCTCCATAATCTCACCGTGATCATCGATTACAACTGCCGACAGATCAGTGGGGTCACCTGTGAGATCATGCCCCAGAACATCGCAAAGAATTACGAATCCGATGGATGGGAGGTCATCGAAATCGATGGCCATCGATTTCAGGAGATCTACGAGGCCCTCCGAAAAGCCACTCTTTCCCCTCGCCCTGTCATGATCCTCGCATGGACGACCATGGGAAAAGGAGTCTCCTTTATGGAAGGAAAGGAAGAGTATCATGGAAGGGCCCTGACCGATGAAGAGTTTCAAAGGGCGATTAAGGAATTGGGGTTAGAGGACGATCTCTCCTATTATCGTCAGAGGCGTGAAAAAGGGGAGTTCTTTTGGCCACCTCAAAAATATCCGATAGAAATTCCATCCATTGAGACAGGAATACCCAGAACCTATGGGAAAGACCAAAAATTGGATAATCGATCCGCCTTTGGAAATGCCCTGGTGGATCTGGGCTCAGTCAATCTCCGGAAAGATGGCACTCTTCCACTGGTTGTTTTTGACTGTGATCTGGCACCCTCCACAAAGACCAATGCTTTTTCGAAACAGTTCCCGAGATACTTTTTCCAAGGGGGGATTCAGGAACATAATACGGCAACGATGGCTGGAGCGATCTCGACCGTCAATTTCATCTCCTTCTTTGCCGACTTCGGGGTCTTCGGGGTGGATGAGACCTACAATCAGCATCGGCTCAATGATATCAACGGAACCAATCTTAAACTCATCTGCACCCATAATGGGCTGGACGTAGGGGAGGATGGAAATACCCATCAGTGTATCGATTATATAGGGGTGATGCGAAATCTCTTCGGCTACAAGATTATTCTTCCAGCCGATCCGAATCAAACGGACCGGGTGATTCGATATGTAGCAAAGACACCTGGGAACTTTTTAGTGGCAATGGGTCGTTCCCCAACCCCCATCATCCTTTCAGAAGAGGGAACGCCCTACTTCGGACCGCCTTATGAGTTTCGATATGGAAAGGCAGACCTGATTCGTCAAGGCCATGATGGAGCCATCCTTACCACTGGTGGAATGCTTCATCGAGCCATTCAGGCCTGGGAAAAACTGAAGGAAGAAGGAGTAGAAGTCCAGGTCCTCCACCTCTCCTGCTTGAGCGACTTAGATCGAGAAGCCATCCTTGATGCCTGCCGAACAGGGGTGGTGGTCACCTACGAGGATCACCATGTGGAGACTGGTCTGGGAAGCCTCATTGGAAATGTGATTGCTGAAGAGGGTCTTCCCATTCGTTTCCGGAAGATGGGAATTACCTCCTATGGAGCTTCTGGGAAACCGGACGATCTTTACCGAATGCAGGGATTAGATGTGGAGAGTCTGGTCCAAACGGTCCTCTATGAGGTAAGGAGAATTTGAAATCGATCCTATGAAAGTAGATCTTTTAATTTTTGATATGGATGGGGTTCTGATCGATGTCTCAAGATCTTATCATCAAACCATCCGGAAGACGACCGAGCTCTATCTCAAATCGGTCTTAGGATTTGAAAATGAAGAAAAGTGGGTCAACGAGGAAGAGGTCTCCCTTTTTAAAATGGCAGGAGGATTCAATAACGACTGGGATTTGACCTCAGGGATCCTTCTTTACCTCGTCTCTCTTTCAGGACTCCCCCCTTGTAGAGCAAGGAGGCGATTCTTTCACATTCAAGAGGCCCTTTCTTCTCTTCGAGAAAAATCGAGAAGGTTTCTCAAGAATAGAAATAAACTCCATTTTAAAAGAGACTTCGATACATTTTTAAAAAAAGTAAAATTCTACCGAGGTGGGCTAAAAGGGGTTCGCCTGGCTTTAAAGAATTCCTGGGAAGGATGGGTCTACCATCAGGGAGACTTGAATCAGGAGAACCTCGTAAAAAGAATCTTCCAAGAGATTTATCTTGGAGAAAAGTTTGCGTTATATTACCACCTTCCTAATCTATTTTATCATGGAAAAGGACTCTACTTGAAAGAGAGGCTTCTTTTCCCAAGAAGGATTCTCTCACAGCTTCATCGAAAGATTAGGATGGGAATCGCCAGTGGAAGACCCAGGATGGAGGCAGAGCTTGCCTTAAAAAGATTTCAAATCGATCCCTATTTCTACTCCGTGGTGACGCTGGATGAGTGTAGAGAAGAAGAGGAGAGATCCTATCTTTTGACCAAAAAAAGAAAATCCCTCTCAAAACCCCATCCTTACTCCCTCTTTCGAGTGATTGAAGACAGTGGCCTTTCCTCTCCGAGATGTGCCTATGTGGGCGATTCGGTGGATGACATGATGGCCGCTCAACGGGCCAAAAAAAAGGTCAGAATGTGGGCCATTGGGTTCACAGCCTCATGGCCTAAAAAAAATTTATCCAAGGAATCGCTTCTTCAAGCAGGAGCCGACCTCGTTTTTACCAAACCCGACCATCTTATGAGATGGATTGGAAAGCATTGAAAATGTCCTCATCCCTCATGGAAGGGCTGAGAACATTTCAGCCCTTAAAGTGTAACGAAGCGTTTTCCCATCTGAGTGAGAGATTACAGATGGGAAAAAATATCCTATGTAATCCCTCACTCAGAAGTGGGGGATAAGCCCGAGAGGCGTGTTGGAGAAACCCATGGTACGGCTACCTTAAATGGTCCATAGAAATCTTAACTTTCGTTTGTTTTAATCAGAAACCCGTTTCTACAATGGATCGATTCGAATTCCTCAAACCTATAAATTGATCCGCATTCTATGGGTTTCGGAAATACTCCTGTCGGGCTTAAATTTATTTCCACCCTTCAGTGAGGGATTACTATTCTATTGACATTCTGATGTTTTTCCTTTATAAGCTGTCTATACAGCTAAATAGCTCAAATAGGGAATCGTGATGGAAATCCCTCTCCTTGGACTGGCCATTCTGGTGGTGGGACTGACTCTCTTTTTTGATTACTCCAATGGCTTTCATGATTCAGCCAATGTGGTGGCTACCCTCATTACGACAGGAGCCCTATCTCCCAAAAAGGCTTTATTCATGGCAGCCATGGGTGAATTGATCGGTCCTTTTCTCTTTGGAACGGCCGTGGCTGAAACGATCGGAAAAAATATCATCGATGTCTCCTCTTTTGATCCTAAGGCCATGTTCCTTTCAATCAGCCTCCTGATTGCCGCTTTAATAGGAGCCATTGCCTGGAATCTCATCACCTGGTTTTTTGGGCTTCCCTCCAGTTCCTCTCATGCCCTGGTCGGGGGGATGGTAGGGGCTGTTCTCGCAGGCTATGGACCTGAAAAGATCTTGTGGAAGGGTCTTCTCTATGTGGTCGCTGTGTTGATCCTCTCCCCCTTTTTGGGTCTTCTCTTTGGTCTTCTCTCCTTTAAGCTGACGGTTTATCTCGCTCGAGATGCGACTCCCAAAATAAAAGACTTTTTCAATCGAATTCAGATCCTTTCTTCCATAGCCCTCTCCCTCAGTCATGGAACCAACGATGCTCAGAAATCGATGGGGTTGATCACCCTCGCACTGGTCATCATGGGATTCTCCCCTACGTTTCAAATCCCGAGATGGGTAGTGGCCAGCTGTGCGTTAGCCATTGCATTAGGGACAGCCAGTGGAGGATGGAAAATTATTAAAACCTTAGGGACAAGGATCTACCGATTGAGGGCCATCCATGCCTTCTGCGCCCAGACTTCCTCGGCTACGGTGATCCTTGGGGCAGCCCTGTTAGGAGGTCCGGTCTCTACGACCCATGTCGTCTCTTCGAGTATCATGGGAGTGGGAGCAGGACAACGAATCTCTGCCGTCCGCTGGGGGGTTGCGAAAAACATCATTGTGGCATGGTTCATTACGATTCCAGCCTCCGCTTTGATGGCTGGATTGAGTTTCTTTCTGATTCGTCTCCTCTGTCCTGGGAAATAGTCTCTCCTCCCCATGAGGCCTCTTCTCTTTGAGGAAGAGTCAAGGAGGAAGAAGGGAGAAAAAAATGCCATTAGGATTCTTTAAAAAGAAAAAACCTTTCTCGAGTGGAGAGAGCCGTTTCTTTGACATGCTTTCCCAACAATCTGCAAAATCGGTGGAAGGATTGGAAGCCCTCTTTAAATATGTGGAGGATGGATCCCGGGAAAGTGCAAATATGGTTCGTAAAATCGAGCGAGAAGCCGACGAATTAAGAAGGATTCTGATAGAGGAACTGGACAGCACTTTTATCACGCCCATCGATCGGGAAGATATCTATGCCCTCTCTCGGGCTATTGACGATGTGCTCGATTATGCGAACACAACGGTGGACGAAATGGAGATCTACCAGGTCAAAGGGGACGACCATATCAAAGAGATGGTCAACATTCTCAGAAAGGCAGCCAGAGAACTGAATGACGCCGTAAAGATTTTGAAGGACTATCCAAAGATCGCATCAGAGCATGCAGTCAAAGCGAAATCTTACGAGAACCAGATGGAAAAAGCCTATCATCATGCCCTGGCCGACCTCTTTAAGGGACAAGATACGATCTATATGTTGAAGATGAGAGAGATCTATCGTCACCTCAGCAACGCCGCCGATCGTGGAGACGAAGCCGCTAACATCATCTCAAGCATCGTCATGAAACACACCTGATCCCTCAAACTCTATGCCTCATCTCCTGCGAGTTCCCCTCGAAGGGAATGGGCCAAACCCTGAGTGATTCTCACTGGAACCAACTTCCCGACCAGAGTTGAACTCCCTCGAAAGTTGACGATCTTATTAGTCCGAGTCCTTCCCATGACCTCTTGCTCATCCTGTTTACTTCGACCCTCGACCAGGACTTCTTCAACCCTCCCTTCGAAGGTCTTGTTCTTTCTTAAGGTAATCTCCTTCTGAAGGGTCTGAAGGATAGCCAGACGCCTCTGTTTGGTCTCTTCCTTAACCTGATGATCAAACCCTTCGGCCCTTGTTCCTTTTCTTGGGGAATATTTAAAAGAGAAGAGATCATCAAACTGAACTTTCTGGATGAGAGAAAGGGTTTCCTCAAAGTCTCTCTCTTCTTCTCCAGGAAACCCGACAATGACATCGGCGGTAATGGCAATGGTGGGGCAAACTTCCCTCAGACGCTCAACCTTCTCAAGATAGGAGGCTCGAGTATAGCCCCGATGCATCGCTTTTAGAATCCTATCCGACCCTGATTGAAAGGGAAGGTGAATATGCTCGCATAGTTTTTCAAGCCTCCCGTAGGCCTGAATCAATTCTTCTGAGAGATCCATCGGATGAGAGGTAGTAAAACGAATCCGCTCAAGACCCTCTATTTCATTGATTCTCTCCAGAAGCTTTAAAAATCCGATCTCTCCTTCCCTTCCTTTTCCATAGGCATTCACATTTTGACCAAGGAGTGAGACCTCCTTCACCCCTCTTCGAACCAGATGGTTTATCTCCTCTAAAATCTCCTCACTGGGCCGGCTCCTCTCCCTTCCCCTTACATAAGGAACGATACAGAAAGAACAGAAATGGTTACAGCCCTGCATGATGGTCACATAGGATTTAACCCTGGGGAAATCCCTCTGAGGAAGGATGACCCTTAAATACTCCTCTCCCTGATCAAGGGATGTCTCACAAACCCTCTCGCCTTTTATTTCAACTCGCTCGATGAGCTGGGGAAGTAGAGGAATGGCCTGAGTCCCAATGACCATATCTAAGTAGGGAACCCTTTGAAGAAGCCTCTCTCCTTCTTGCTGAGCTACACATCCTGCCACTCCAAGAATGGCCTTTTTTCTCTCTTTTATCTTTTTATATCTCCCCAGGGCACTATAAACCTTATGTTCGGGTTTTTCTCGAACACTACAGGTATTGATGAGGATAAGGTCCGCTTCCTCCGGTTTTGGGGTAGGAAGATAATGGTATCTCTCCAGGAGCCAGAGCATCTGCTCCGAGTCATGTTCATTCATCTGACAACCATAGGTTTCGAGATAGACTAACTTCGCACTCATAGGGTATGGAATAGAGAGATGGCTTTTGGTCTGCAACGGGTGGTCGTAATTTAACTTCTGACTTTGAATCGACCCTCCAGGATTTTCATCTTTTCTACGATTCCACCATATTCCAGTTCTCCATAGGGCAACATCGCAGCCCCGGAAAATCCCTGTTGCCTCATTTCGGTCGCTTTTTGAGAAACTCTATCTCTGACCCAATCCCAGTAAGGATGGTCGAAGGCATCTGCAGGTTCGGTCAGCTTTCCCTCATGGACACAAAAGGCGTGACAGGCGACGATGGGTGGACCATCAAAGAAGGAGATGGCAGAGTTGATCTTCACAGGCATGAGGGGTCCTGTATGACTTCCCCTCATAAATCCCGCCACATAATGACCGATATTAAATGGAGCCAAGACCTCTCCAGTGGCAGGAAAGGCCCCCTGGACCCTGACCAGCATCACGGGATCGTCTTTACCCGTGTATTTTCCTGCAATATTGTGAAGGCGAGTCGTACTTACGGCCGCAGCGATCTCCCCTGTATTTCGAGAATAGATCGCCTCAATGACAAAACGCTGATTATCCCTGAGCAGAGCAGCGATGTCATAGAGTTCTTCAGGGGCATTGAGTTCAATGACCCGATCCCCCTCCGTATAATTGACATCCATGATCACAAATCGAAACCCCTTATTCATGGAGGGACTTAAGATGAGCCCCGCATTATACATGGGGTCTGCGAAGGCCAGATAGAGAGGAAGGTTATAGGCTCCGGGGTCGGTTTTATCTGCAGCAAAAAATAAGAAAGGCTCATTAGGTCTCTCTTCGAACTCCATCTCGGCCACTGCAGGACCCATCCCCTTCACATTTCCAGAAAAGGAATCCTTCAGAAGGTCTTGCCCTGCTCCATAGAGTCCCTGAGCTTTGGCGACCTTTGTTCCAGCGACAAAGGCATCCCACGCCAACCCATGGACCTTCTCATTGCCCTTTCCCAGGGTGTGAGAAAAGAGAATGGCAATGTCATCTCCGGTATGACTCACATAAAAATCGGTCACGATCCCTTTTCCTTTTTCAGCCACATAATTCCGAACGGCCTCGACCAACCGTTCACTGGGACGAATATGTCCTCCGATACTTCCAATGTCTGCCTTGATTACACTGAGTGTCGTTTTCATCGTCATCTCCTTTGATGATTGAAATGGTTGATCTGTTTTTTAGATTTTCCATCTTTTTAACTTAGGAAGAGAACCATAATTGGTTAAGTCAAGGTGAAGGGGAGTGATGGAAATATAAGCATTCTGAACGGCCTCCACATCGGTATTCCTCTTTTTGCTGAAGAGGAGTTGTCCCCCTCCAATCCAATAGTATTTCTTTCCTCTTGGATCCACCTTCTCAACGACCGCATTCCCGTTATGAATCCACCTCCCCTGTTCTGTAATTTTATAAGATTTAATCTCCTTCTCCTTTAGGTTTGGAACATTGATATTGAGAAGGGTATCTTTTGGAAGTCCATATTTGAGAATGGCTCGGGCCACTCGAACGGCAAAACGGGCTGCGGTCTGAAATCGAAAATGGCTTCTTGAAACCAAAGAGATGGCAAAGGATGGAATGCCTAATAGGGTCCCCTCAAAAGCCGCTGAGACGGTACCGGAATAGGTCACATCGTCCCCCAAATTACCCCCTTTGTTAATTCCTGAGGCAATGAGCCTCGGTCTCTCTGGAAGAATGGCATTGACTCCCAGGTGGATACAATCGGCCGGCGTTCCATCCACGGCATAGACATTCTTTTTTATTTTTTCTACTCGAAGGGGACGATGAAGAGTAAGGGAATGAGCAATGGCACTCTCCTCTCGGTCAGGAGCCACGATATAGACTTCTCCAACCTCTTGGAGGGCCTTTGCCAAGGCCTGGATTCCTTCTGAATGAACCCCGTCGTCATTCGTAACCAGGATGGTAGGACGATTTTCCATCGGTGACACAAAAAGAAATTGGTCGGGGCGAGAGGATTTGAACCTCCGACACCTGACACCCCATGCCAGTGCGCTACCAGGCTGCGCCACGCCCCGAATTTTCTTTTAATAATTAGTATATTCAATTTCAATGAAAAAGTCCAGATCACAATCAACCATAAAATCGTTCTTTTCTTTTATCCTAACATCTTTCGAATTCCGTTGAGTTCCTCCCGAATACGGAGGAGTAGCTCATGGTTTGTCCCATTCGTGGGCTTTTCAGCCTCCTGCAGTTTCGCCTTTTTCATCTCCTCTTTCTCCATATCCCTGATCTTCTTTCTCGCTCCCGCAATCGTAAATCCCTCTTCATAAAGGAGTTTCTTGATTTTCAGAATGAGTTCCAGATCCTTCCTTCGATATAGCCGCTGAAGGCTTCTCCCTTTATAAGGTTTGATCATTTTAAATTCGGACTCCCAATAACGAAGGACATGGGGTTTAACTCCTGTAATCCGACTGACTTCACCGATCCGATAATAAAGTCGATCTTCAGAAGGAATGGAAGTCTCCCTTTTTTTGGATCCTCTCAGCACGGGATGAACCTCTCTTTCCGCCTGCCGGTTCAATTCAGACAGTCCCTAATTCAAACCGAAGAGGAGGTTGGAGGAAGGGTCTCTTTTCGATTGATAGCCGCTTTTAGAACCTGACTAGGTTTGAACGTCAAAATTCTTCGAGGGGTAATCTGGATATCATCTCCGGTCTGTGGATTTCGTCCCCGTCTCGCTCTCTTATTTCGAACAACAAAATTTCCAAAACCAGAGATCTTGATCTTGTCTTCTCGAGTGAGATGCTCTTTCATGATATCAAAGATCGTTTCCACAATCTTGGCGACCTCTTTTTTTGAAAAACCCACTTTCTCATAAATGGCCTCGATAATATCAATCTTTGTCATACCCTCCTCCTTTCATTGAAATCTTTATTGTCTAAGTTCTGCCTTAAAGATCTCCCTTAAACGGGAGAGGACCTTCTCTATGGAGCGATTCACTTCCTCATCGGTTAAGGTCCGATCAGGAGCCTGATATCGAATTCGAAAGGAGAGTCCTTTTTTCCCTTCAGGGATGGAAGTCCCTCGATAGACATCAAATAGATTGACCTCATGGATAAGGGGTTCCTGGAGGGAGTAGATCGCCTCCCGGATTCTTTCCACCTCCAATTGATCGTCCACTACAATCGAGAGATCTCGGAACACAGAAGGGTATTTAGGTAAGGGATGAAACTTCCTTTCCTCTTTCGCATAAGCAACCAGGGGGTCAAACTGGATCTCAAAGAGGTAGGCTTTGCCTAAAATCTCGTACTGGTGGAGGACCTGTGGATGGACCTCCCCTAAAACCCCTATGGATTCACTCCCAACGAGAATGATAGAGGCCCGACCTGGATGAAGATAGGGGACCTCCTCGGTTGAAATAAACTGACCCCCCCTGATTCCTAAATTTTCGAAGAGGGCCTCCAGACATCCCTTTACGTCATAAAAATCAACGACCCGTGAGGGAAAGGCCCAATGGGGTTCTCGATCCATTCCCATGGCCAATCCAGCAAGGTAGGTGACCTCATTTGGAAGGAGGGCCTCTGGTTTGGGAAAGTAAACCTTTCGGAGTTCAAAAATTTTTAAATTCAAATTTTTTCTCGAGACATTATAGCGAGCTATCTCCAAAAGCCCAGGGATCAGAGAGGTCCTCATCACCGAGGCCTCTTCACTGAGGGGATTGAGAATTCGAACCATATTTCTTCGTGGATCCCCTGTGGGAAGACCTATGGAATCGAGCGAGGAGGGCGAAGTAAAGCTATAGGAGATGACTTCGTGGTAACCATGGAGGAGGAGGGTCTCGTAAATCTTCTTTTCCACGAAGGTGCTTCTTTTCTTCTCTCTCACCGATGGAGGCCCTTTCGGTAAGGTGGAAGGAATCTTTTCGTATCCCTCCAATCGGGCCACCTCTTCGATCAGATCGACTTCACGTTCAAGGTCCCCTCGAAAGGAAGGCACGGTAACTCTCCATCGATTCTCCTCTTCCGGATCCACTTGGAGCTCTAAATTTTCTAAATAGAGTTTGATCCTCTCGTTCGGGATCTCCATTCCTAAGAAGTGTCTGAGCTTTTTGGGATTCAAATCAATCAGACGATCTGCAATGGGCTTGGGATAGGCATCCAGGGCCCCCTCAACGACCCTTCCTCCCGCGAGCTCCTGGATTAATTGGGCAGCTCGGTTGGCTACCTTCAGGCAACCTCCATAGTCGATCCCTCGACTGAACCGATAGGCCGCTTCTGTCTCGAGACCAAGTTTCTTGGAAGTCCGTCGGTTATTGGCAGGATTAAAATAGGCGCTCTCTAATAGGACAATCTTTGTATCCTCTTGGATCTCTGAATTCAGCCCCCCCATCACTCCGGCAATGGCCACCGGTTTTACCCCATCACAAATCATGAGCATCTCTTCATCCAGAATTCTCTTTACTCCATCCAGGGTGACGAACTCTTCCCCTGGGGTGGCCCTCCGAACCACTATCCTTCCTTCTTCCAATCTTTCAAAATCAAAGGCATGCAGGGGCTGGCCATACTCCATCATGACATAATTGGTCACATCCACTACATTATTGATCGAACGAATTCCCACCTTCTCCAATCGATCTTTGATCCAGAAGGGAGAGGGGCCTATTCTTACCCCTTCGATCATCCTGGCTACGTAACGGGGACAAAGTTCAGGATCCTGAAGGGTCACAGAGGTCTTCCGATGAATCTCCCCTCCTTCAGAGGGCAGGGTAGAGACAGGATATCTCACCTTCTGATGGGTGAGGGCAGCAATCTCTCTGGCAATCCCGATGACACAGAGGCAATCCGGTCGATTCGGTGTAATGCTAATCTCTAAGATGGTATCCTTTAGACCTAAGGCTTCCGCTAAATTGACTCCTATAGGAGTTTGGGGATCAAGGATCATAATCCCAGAGGCATCTTGCCCCAATCCAAGCTCTATCTCGGAACAAAGCATCCCCTCTGAAATTTCCCCTCTGATTTTCGACTTTTTAATCTCCATTCCGTTAGGGAGTTTGGCCCCCACCAGCGCCAGAGGAACTCTCTGGCCCTCTCGAATGTTGGTTGCCCCACAGACAATAGAAAAGGTTCGATCCAAAGTCCTGACCTGGACCAATGAAAGTCGATCCGCATTCGGATGCTTTCGAATGGACTCAATTTCAGCCACAACGATCCTGTCAAAACCTTCACCGGTAGAGGAGACCCTTTCCACTTCGAGTCCTGACATGGTCAGAAGATGGACCAGTTCTTCGACCCCCATTGGAATCTCTACATAATCCTTAATCCAGTTCAAACTTACCTTCATCGTTTTTGATGGAGTGATATTAAATGACGAAATGGAAATAAAAAAATCCCATCGGAAGATTTAAAATTGTCTTAAGAATCTCAAATCGTTTGTGAAGAAGAGTCGAATATCATTGATTCCAAACTTCAACATGGCAATCCGCTCAATCCCCATCCCAAAGGCAAAACCACTCACTTCCTCTGGATCGTAGTTGACAAACTGATAGACGGCTGGATCGACCATGCCCGAACCCAAAATCTCCAACCACCCGGTATCTCCGCAGACGCCACACCCTTTGCCCTTGCAGATGAAACATTCAATATCAATCTCTGCACTCGGCTCTGTAAAGGGAAAGAAGCTCGGTCGAAACCGTAGCTTCGTGTCCCTGCCAAACATCTGTTGAACGAAGGCCGTTAAGACCCCCTTCAGGTCAGCGAAGGTGACTCCTCGATCCACCAGAAGGCCCTCGACTTGGTGAAACATTGGAGAATGGGTGGGATCGGAATCGCAACGATAGACAGCCCCTGGGCAGATGACTCGAATGGGAGGTCGCTTCTTCTCCATGGTTCGAACTTGAACAGGAGAGGTATGGGTTCTCAGGACGACTTCATCCGAGATGAAGAAAGTGGCCTGCATCTCCCTCGCAGGGTGACCCTTAGGGATGTTGAGGGCCTCGAAATTGTAATAATCGAGTTCGATCTCCGGTCCCTCCACCACCTCAAACCCAAGGTGGTCAAAGATATCTACAATCTCGTCGAGGACTTGGGTCAAAGGATGCTTTCTCCCCAGGGGAAGTGCCCTTCCGGGAAGGGTCACATCGATTCTCTCTCTTAGGAAGGCTTCTTCTCTTTCCTTCTCTTCGATTCTCCGAAAGGCCTCTTCTATCCTCCTGTCCAGTTCTTCTTTGACCTGATTGGCCTTCCTTCCTATTTCTCTCCTCTCCGATTCTAAAAGGGATCCTATCTGTTTGAGGACCTGGGTTAAACTTCCCCTCTTTCCTAAGACTTGAACTCGAATCTCATTGACCTCTTTTTGGGTAGAGGCCTTGGAGAGGGATTCTAAGGTTTCATGGTAGATCCTATCAAGGATTTCCTTTAACGACTCCATCCTTCTTTCGAAAAACCTCTTAAGGGAGCCCTGATTTGGCCATTTCTGCAATTTTGGAGAAGGCCGTGGGATCACTGACGGCCAAATCTGCCAAGATTTTTCGGTCCAGCTCCACATGCGCCTTCTTTAAGGCATTCATCAATCGACTGTAGGAGAGACCATGGAGCCTGGCTGCGGCATTGATTCGGGCAATCCAGAGTCTTCGAAAGTCCCTTTTTCGAGCTCGACGATGCCGATAGGCATAAACAAGGGCTCGATGGACCGCATCGACCGCCGTTCGGTAGAGCCGTCTTCTTCCACCCACATAGCCCTTGGCCATCTTTAGAATCTTCTTTCTTCTTTTCCTGGTCTTAGGTCCACCCTTAACTCTCGCCATAGTTTTTTGCTCCTTCCATCATTATCCGTTTATCGGATCCTTCTATTTTGACTCTCTTCAATCCTATAGAGACTTAAGCATAGGGGAGCAATCGCTTCACCCCTTTCTGATCGGAGGGGGAAATGAATGTAGGTCTCCGTAAGCTTCGCTTTCGATTAGAAGATTTTTTGGTCAAAATATGTCTGGCAAAGGCCCTCTTGGCCTTGATCTTCCCTGTAGCGGTTTTTTTAAATCGTTTTGCTGCCCCTCGATTCGTCTTTAATTTTGGCACCCTGTCCTCCTTTCCCAATTCTTTAAGATGAAGAGGGCTTCTGGCTTGGAAGAGGAGCTAAAACCATAACAAAATTTCTCCCTTCGAATTTGGGTATCTGCTCCACTTTCCCATAGGCTTTCATCTCCTCAATGATTCGCTCCATGATCGTCTTTCCCATCTCAGGATGAGCCAGTTCCCTACCACGAAAAATAACGGTCACCTTGGTTTTATTCCCCTCTTTTAAGAATCGTTCGATATGACGGAGTTTAAATTGGAAATCGTGCTCCTCGGTTTTGGGTCTAAATTTAACCTCTTTGAGGTGAACAATGCTTTGTTTCTTCTTTGCCTCATGAGCCTTTTTGCTCTGTTGATACTTGAATTTCCCATAATCCATGATCCGGCAGACGGGCGGTTCCGATTTTGGGGAAACTTCAACCAAATCCAAATCATATTGAGCCGCCGTCCGAAGGGCCTCCACTAATGGCAATATTCCTAACTGTTTTCCTTCAGGATCAATCACCCTCACTTCCTTTGCCCGAATCTCACGATTCACCCTGACTTCTTTGATAATAGACACCACCTCCTCATTCTTTCTTGTTCCCGATAGAGGGCTCGAGTTTTAATTTAGAGTTTTGGATAGTCCGATTCCACTAAGGCAATGAATTCGTCCACCCTCATTGCTGAAAGGGTCTCCCCGCTTCTTAAACGAGGAGAGATGGTTCCTTCTTTTTCCTCTCTATCCCCGATGACCAGCATATAAGGGATCTTTTGGAGCTGGGCCTCCCGAATCTTAAACCCCAATTTTTCGTTCCGAAAATCCTTCTCTACCCGGATTCCCTTCCGAATCAGTTCTTGAAAGACCTTTTCTCCGTAAGGGACATGTCGTTCTGTGACGGTCAAAAGGATCGCCTGGACAGGAGAGAGCCAGACGGGGAAGGCCCCTGCGTAATGTTCGATAAGGACCCCTATGAATCGCTCCATGGCTCCTAAAATGACCCGATGAAGCATGACGGGCCGATGTCGCTCCCCATCAGGACCGATATAGGTGAGGTCAAACCTCTCGGGCATCGCAAAGTCCACTTGAATGGTGGCACATTGCCATCTGCGATTCAAGGCGTCTTTCAATTTAACATCAATCTTTGGGCCATAAAAGGCTCCTTCCCCCTCGTTGACCTCATAGGGAAGCCCTTTATCCCTCAGGGCTTGATGGAGGGCCTGGGTAGCCTTCTCCCAGTCTTCATCCGTACCGATAGACTTTTCTGGTCGGGTGCTGAGCTCCATCTCGAATTCGAACCCAAAGACCTTCATCACCTCATCGACAAAGTCAATGATCCTTTTGATCTCTTCGTTCAATTGGTCAGGTCGACAGAAGAGGTGAGCATCATCCTGAGTGAATCCCCGAACCCTAAGAAGTCCATGAAGCTCTCCAGATTTTTCATGCCGATGTACCGTTCCCAGCTCAAAGTACCGTAAGGGCAAGTCTCGATAACTTCGAATCTTAGACTTATAGATGAGCATATGGGCTAGACAATTCATGGGTTTGATCCCATATTCTGCATCTTCAACCTTTGTAAAATACATCTTATCTCTATAATTTTCAAAATGTCCGGATCGCTTCCAGAGTTCCAATCTCAGGAGTTGAGGGCCGATCACGATTTGATATCCCCTCTTCAGATGCTCCTTCTTCTCGAAATCTTCGAGGATGGTTCGAAGCATAGCCCCCTTGGGATGATAGATGACCAGCCCTGGCCCAGCTTCCTCGCTGAGGCTGAAGAGGTCGAGTTCCCTCCCTAACCTTCGATGGTCCCTCTTTCGAGCTTCTTCAAGCATTTGAAGATACGCTTCCAGGGCTTTAGGGTCAGGAAAGGCTGTTCCATAGATCCTCTGAAGGACTTGATTCCTTGCATCTCCACGCCAATACGTCCCTGAGACACTGAGGAGTTTGAAGGCCTTGATCCTTCCTGTGGAAGGGAGATGAGGTCCTTCACATAAATCTAAAAAAGATCCTTGTTGATAAAGGGAGACCCGCTCAGGAAGCTCTCTGAGATGTTCTACTTTATAATGTTCACCCATCTTCTCAAAGATCGAGATGGCCTCCTCCCTTGGCACCTCTCTTCGAATAAAAGGTTCATCCCTCTGGATGATTTCCATCATCCTCTTCTCGATTGCCTCAAGGTCTTCGGGAGTAAAACTCTTCTCGTAATCAAAATCATAATAGAAACCTGTCTCGGTAGATGGACCGAAAGTAAGCTTTACCGAAGGATAGAGCTCCTTAACAGCTTGAGCCATCACATGGGCCGCTGAATGACGAAGGATTTCTAAGCCTTTTTTAGAAGTGATAGAGATGTAGTGGATGGAGGCATCCTCCTCAAGACGATGGGATAGATCGACCAATCTGCCGTTGAGTTGAGCAGCGATAATGTCCTGATTGACAAACTCTTCTATCCTTACTCCCTTTGGAACAGTCTTCTTCTCTCCGTTGGGAAGGGTAAGGAGGACTCCTTCTTCCATTTTATTCCCGGATGGAAATGGAAGAGGCATCACTCATCCTGACAAAGATGAATGATGCCTCTTCTGTTTTTTATTAAAATGTTAGCTTTTTCAGTCCTTTTTGGCTCACTCGAAATAGTTTTTTATTTGGTAGGCACGTGGGGATTTGAACCCCAGACTTCTACCGCGTCAAGGTAGCGCTCTCCCCCTGAGCTACGTGCCTTCTCACTCCCTCCTTCCTGTGAAATAAAACTCTGAAAGTTGTTGTATCCATAACAGGTTTTTACGCTATTGTCAAGAAAATTCTAAGAGATTTCTGAAAAAGTAAATACTTTATGGAGTAGTCTCATTTTGAGAGTTAGGGAAAGGCTAAATTATGGGATACAGGGGGTTACTTTCTGGATTAATCTCTATCTTTTTTCTATCTTTCTTTTCTTTCTCCTTTCTTTTTCCTCATCCAGTTTCCAAAATTCCTAACTTCTGTTCCTTCATCAAAAGAAGCCTCACCATCCTCTTCACATTCATCACCAAAAAAGTCATAAGGGCCTGAATCGCTA
>Ga0209479_1000591_pt1 | contig 53817 bp, 62 predicted proteins | sample DewCreD2012metaG_2_FD_184112 | JGI IMG/M metagenome (GOLD analysis project Ga0209479, IMG submission 184112) | Hot spring sediment bacterial and archeal communities from British Columbia, Canada, to study Microbial Dark Matter (Phase II) - Dewar... ...
GCCTGCTGTTCTTTCTCCAGCACGCCGAGGACGCCGAGCTGGTCCGCTGGGGCCGTACCCTCCGATCCTGGAAGGCCGAGCTCTGGAGCTACCACCAGCACCGCGTCACCAGCGCCTACACCGAGGGCATCCACACTAAGATCAAGCTCCTGAAACGCCTCAGCTACGGGTTCCGGAACCGCCACATGTATGTGCGGAAGATGCTCCTAGGCCTCGTCCCCTTGGCTCTGCTCCTCTCCCCACCACACTTATTGACCTAGAGCCGCGGAGCGGCCGGACAACAGCGCCAGGAACCCGAGACAGACGGTGGCGCCTCCCACGAGCGTGCGCAGCCGCACGGCGCTCACCCGCCGCACGGTTCGGGTCCCGAAGGGCGCGGCCAGCACCGCGCCGCAGGTGACCGCCAGAACTAGGTCCCACCGCCACGAGCCCCAGAACCACCACGCGTAGCTCGCCACCGCGGCCAGCGAGACCGCGGCTTCCGCCAGGTTGGTGATGGCCACCGCCGCCCTGGGATCCAAGCCGGAGACGATCTGCCCGCTGGCGACGAGCGGGCCGTAGCCGCCGCCCGTAAGCCCTTTGTTCACCGACGCCAGAGCTCCCAGGGCCACCAACCGGCGCCACGAAAACCCCTGCGGCCGCCGCCCCGCCAGCAGCCAGACGCCGAGCCCGGTGATCATGAGTCCCATGTACGCCCGGACCACGGTCTCTCCCACACCCCGGGCCACCCACGGGCCGGCAAACCCGCCCGCCAGGCCCGCGGCCACCAGCACCCCTGCGACCCGCAGGTGTATGGACTCCGGGGCGAAGGACGCGTTGCCGTTCGCGTGGTGGAAGCGCGCACCGACCAGCCCTGCGACCACCTGGGACAGCAGCAGGGCCGGCACGGCCTCGGGGAGGCGGTAGCCCATGACGACCAGAAGCGGCCCGAGGACGGTCCCGTAGCCCATGCCCACCACCGCGTCCAAGAACCCAGCGGCGAAGGCCAGGGCCACCAGCGCCACCAGCACGCAGGCTCCTCCCTCACCGCACCAACTCCTCGACCGCGGCCGCGCCCTCTCTGCATAGCTCCACCACCCGGCCCATCACCAGGGTGGCCGGAGCTTGGAGGCCGGCCTGCTCGACGCGCCGGGCGATGGTCCCGAGGGTCGCCACCACCACCTGCTGGTCAGGGAGCGTGCCGCGGGTGATCACGGCGGCCGGCAGGTCCCGGTCCGCACCCGCGTTCACCAGCCGCGCCACCACCTGGGGGAGCCGGCGCAGGCCCATGAGCACCACCAGGGTCGGGATCTGCACGAGCGCTTCCCAGTGGGGTTCAGGAGCGTCAGCGCAGGAGTGGCCGGTGACCACCGCGAACGCCGACGCGTACGCGCGGTGGGTGACCGGGATCTCCGCGGCCCCGGGCACCGCCACCGCCGCCGTCACCCCCGGTACCACCTCGTAGCGCACACCGGACGCCCGCAGCGCCTGCACCTCCTCCCCACCTCGGCCGAACACGAACGGGTCTCCACCCTTCAGGCGCACCACGCGCAACCCAGCCCGCGCCCGGTCCACCATCAGCCGGGTGATCTCTTCCTGGGGCGTGGAGGGACCCTCCGGATGCTTGCCGACGAAGACGCGCTCGGCGGCTTGGGGTGCCTGCTCCACCAGCGCCGGGTGCACCAGGCGGTCGTACACCACCACGTCCGCGCTGCGCAGGACCCGAAGCCCCCGCACCGTGATGAGCTCGGGATCACCCGGGCCGGCCCCCACCAGGTACACCTTGCCCCTCATTCCGCTCCCTCCACGAGCTCCCAAAGCCGCGCGCGGGCCGCCTCCCGATTCCCTCGGCGCAACAGGTCCAGGATGTCCGAGTCCACGATGCGGTACCACAGGGCCGCCCGCTCCCGGAAGGCCGGGACCCGTCGGTTGATCTCCTCCCGGACCGCGCCCGCGAGTTCCAGGAACTCCCCGTACTCCGGCCCGAGCTGTGCAGCGAACCGGTCGCGCAGCCGCACCGCCAGCGCCGGGGCTTTCCCCGAGGTGCACACCGCCACCACCAGGTCTCCCTGGCGGAAGACCGCAGGGGCGATGAAGCTGCAGTGCGGGGGATCGTCCACCGCGTTGACCCAGAGCCGCCGCCGTTGCGCTTCTTCCCACACCGCGTCGTTCACCGACCGGTCTTCGGGTGCGGAGATCACGAGCCACGCGCCCTCCAAGTCTGCGGGTCGAAACGCCCGTGCCTCCCAGCGCAGGCGGCCCTCGGCGGCCCACACAGCGAGGCGCTCGGTCACCCGGTCGCTGACCACCGCCACGTCCGCGCCGCAGTCCAGCAGCGCGGCCACCTTCGCCTCCGCCAACGGGCCCCCTCCCACCACCACGCAGCGACGGCCTCGCAGGTCTACGAAGAGGGGATAGTACACGGCTACTCCCCGGCTGCGTCCCGGTACACGCGCAGCGCCTCGACGAGCGGAGCCATCTTCGGGTGCGAGGGGCTTGCGACCACCCGGACTCCGTAGGCCTCGAGGGCTGCGCGGCTCGTGGGGCCTACGGCGGCCACCACCACGGGCCCACTCAAGGCGTCGCGCACCGCCTCCCCGAGCCCTTCAGCCTCCGCCACCGTGAACAGGTGCACCACCTGCGGCCGGCTCGTCACCACCAGGGCGTCCACCTCGCGGGCCGCGATCGCCCGCACCGCTTGCTCAAGCGGCGCGGAAGGGTCCGGCAGGGCCCACCGGTAGGGCGCCGCGTCCACCACCTGCGCGCCGCGGGCCAGCAGGTACGCGCGCAGTGCGTGGTTCGTCTCGCCGTAGTGCTGCACGAACACCTGTCTGCCGGCGAGGTCTACCTCGTCCAGGGCGCGGCAGAGCTCGGCTGTGGTGTACGGGCTCGCGCAAGACACCTGTGGCCGAATCCCCCACCGGCTCAGCGCCGTCTGCGGCTTGGGGCCGCGCACGGCCGCGGGGAGCTCGCGGAGCGCGTGCACGAACGCTTCTCCCATCCCCAGGGACTGCGCAGCGTCGTACAGGCGCTGGACTCCCACGCCTGTGAGGAACACGGCCCAGTCCACCTCCCGCGCGCACAGTTTCCGCAGCGGTCCCGCCAGCTCCCCAGCCGGGGTGGGGACTTCCGCCACAGCAGGCGCGCACACCGGCTCCCAGCCCGCCCTTCGCACCAGGTCCGCGAGCACCTGCGCCCAGCGAGACTCGAGCAGCAGCACCCGCCAGCTCACGCGACGTCTCCGGGCACGAGCTCCACGAGGTAGCCGCGGTCCGCCAGCAGCCGCAGGACCTGGGCCGCGCCTTCCTCCGGCGTCTGGAGGTCGGTGTCGAGCACCAGGTCAGGTGCTTCCGGCTCCTCGTACGGGTCGCTCACGCCGGTGAAGTTGGGCAACTCGCCGCGCAGCGCCCGCGCGTACAGCCCCTTGGGGTCCCGCTGCACGAGCACCGCCATCGGGCAGCGCACGTACACCTCCAGGAAGTCGCCCACGAGCGCGCGCGCCTGGGCCCGCGCGTCCCGGTACGGGGAGATCAGCGCCACCAAGACCACGACCCCGTGGCGCATCAGCAGCCCGGCCACGTACGCCACCCGCAGCACGTTCTCCACCCGGTCCTCCCGGGAGAACCCCAACCCGCGGGAGAAGTGCTGCCGCACCGCGTCTCCGTCCAGGACCTCCACGGCCCGACCCATCGCCCTCAGCCGGGCGGCCACCAGCTCCGCCAGGGTGCTCTTGCCCGCGCCGGAAAGCCCGGTGAACCACACGCACACGCCCCGCGGAGGGGAGCTCGCCTCCGTGGCCACGCTCTCCACCTCCACCCCGTCCGCCCGCGCGGACAACGTCACTACCACCCCCTCCGCGCGCAGGGCCACGGTGTAGTCGCCCAGGGTGCGAGCGGCCACCCGCACCTCCTCCAGGCGCCGGCCCCGCAGCGCCCGCAGGGCCCGGTTGGTGGCTTCCAGCCTCGCGCGCAGGGCTCGGCCCCCGGGGGTTTGCCACAACACCTCGGTGAGCAGGCGCTCGCCTTCTGCACGGTACCGGCGCCTGGCCCGGCCCGACTGCAGCGAGAGCGTCACCGCAGACTCCACCACGTCCACCAGGTCCTCGGATAGCCTTCCGGTGCGCAGCCGCTCCGCGGCCTCGGCGAGCCGCGCGCGCTGCGGGTCCGGGACGGCTTGGGCGAGCGCCAGGACCTCCTCCACCACCAGGGCCGCGGACTCAGGGTCCAACTCCCAAGCAGGCTCCGTCACCGCCGGACCTCCTCGTGCGCGTGCGCGTGGCCTAGGATCGCGTGCGCCTCGTGCTCGAACCCTCCGGTCTCGATGGGGCAGTGGATGCCGCACTCCTTCGGGGCTCCCACCTCCCACCACCACCGGCCAGCCCGGTCGTCCTCGCCCGGCTGGATGGGTCGCGTGCAGGGGTCGCAGCCGATGCTGGTGTAGCCCTGCGCGTACAGGGGGTGGGTGGGCACGCGGTGCGCGTGCAGGTACTCCCACACCTCCTCCTTGGTCCAGTCCGCGAGGGGGTTGACCTTCACGATGCCGTCGTGGTCGTGGTCCAGCTCCACCTTGCGGATGTTGGCCCGGGAGGCCCACTGCTCCCGTCGCAGCCCCGTGATCCACGCGTCCAACCCTTCCAGGGCCCGCACGAGGGGCCGCACCTTGCGCACCTGGCAGCACAGCAGGCGTAGCGGCACGGACCTGTAGAACAGGTTGACCCCGTGCCGCCGGACCATGGCTTCCACCTCCCGGTGGTCCGGAAGGAGCACTTCAAAGCGGGCCTGCGGGTAGTGCTCCCGTACTGCGTCGAGGAACGCGTACGTGGCCTGCGGGAGCCGGCCGGTGTCCACGGTGACCACCCGGACGTCGGGTCTGAGCCGCGTGGCCATGTCCAGGACCGCCATGCCTTCCGCCTGCAGGGCGGTGACCACCGCCACCCCGTCGCCGAAGGTGTCCAAGGCCCACGCGATCACCTCTTGAGGATCCCGGTCGTCCAGCTCTACCGCGATCTCGCCGATCTGCAGGTCATCGAAGGCTACGGTCCGCCCCATGGCCTCCTCCTCACCGCGCGCCCCCGGAGAGGGCGGGCAGGATGGTCAACTCCTCTCCGGGCTGCAGAGGGGCGTCCAGCCCACCCAACCCCCGCACGTCCTCCTCGCCCACGAATAGGTTCACGCTGGGGTGCACCGTCCCGTCCGGGGCCAGCACGTGCTCCACGAGCTGCGGGTACTGCGCCCGCAAAGCCTCCAGGGCCTCCCGCACCGTCCTCGCGTCCACTTCCACGCGGTCTGCGCCCCCGCTGTACGCCAGGAGCATCCCCGGGATGCGCACCACGGGCCGCCGCGGGGTCTCCTCCCGTGTCGTCGCCTTCCCCACCGCCAGGGCCTGGAGGGCCTCGTCGGTGTGGGCGTCCACAAAGTCACGGAACGTATAGCCGTTCCCCCGCTGGGCTTTCTCCCGCAGCCACGCCTCCACCAGATGGCAGACCACGTCCGTGATCTGGTCCTCCGGGATCCTGCGCAACAGGGGCTTCCCGATGGCGGCCCGGGTACCCAGGCCGCCCCGCAGGCACACGTCGTACGCCTCCACCCGCACCCCCTTCTCCGGATGGACGGTGGTGGTCCCCTGGAGGCCGATGTCCCCCACCCAGTGGTGGGCGCACGCGTGGGGGCAGCCGTCCGTGTAGATCCGCAGCCCTCCCACCGCCTGTCCGAACCGCGCCTCCAGCTCCGCGAGGATGTCCTTCAGCTTGCCCTTGGTCTCCGCCACCGAGTAGTTGCAGAACCGGTGGTCGGTGCAGGCGATGGAACGCGCGTACACGGGGTTGCGGTGCGGGTCCAGCCCCAACCCGGCGAGCGCCTGGGCCAGCCACCCCACCCGGTCTTCAGGAACGTGGGTGACGATGAGGTTCTGCATCCGGGTGAAGCGGACGTCTCCATCGAAGGAAGCCACGAGTTCGCCCAAGGCCACCAGTTGATCGCCGGTGATCCAGCCCATGGGCACGGGGACGCCCACGTACATTCGGCCCGCCTGCTTCTGTCGGTGCACGCCCAGGTGGTCGGTGTCGTGGGTGGGCTCCGGCGCGCGGCCGTCTTCCAGCCGGCGCCCCAGCCGCGCCTCCACCAGGGCCCGCACGCCCTCCGGCCCGTAGTCGTCCACCATGAACTTGATTCGAGCCTTGGCGCGGCTCAGGCGGTAGCGGAGGTCGTGCTGCCAGGTGTCCGTGATGGCCCGCAGCACCTCCACCACCCCGTCTACGGGCTCCGCGGGGACGAAGACGCCGAGGTCTCGGGAGATGCGGGGCGTGGCGGAGAGTCCTCCCCCCACCCGCACCGCGAACCCCGGCCGGCCGTCCTTCCACACACCCACCAGGGCGACGTCGTGGATCTCGGGGGCGTTGCACTGGGCTGGGCAGGCGCTGATCGTGTACTTGTGCTTGCGGGGCAAGTTCGAGTAGTCCCGGTTGCCGTAGAAGAACTTGGCCACCGCCTCCACCACGGGCCGCACGTCGAACAGCTCCTCCCGGTCCACCCCGGCCACCGGGCAGCTGGTGACGTTGCGCACCGTGTCGCCCTCGCCGCCCACGGTGGTGAGGCCACTCAGCTGGATCTCCGCGAGGACCTCGGGGAGCTGGTCCAGGCGGACCCAGTGGAGCTGGATGCCCTGGCGCGTGGTGAGCTCGCTGTAGTTGCGACCGTACCGTCGGGAGATCCGGCCGATCGCGACGAGTTGGGCTGGGGTGATGCGGCCGCCTGGGACCTTGATCCGGACCATGAAGGTCCCGACCTTGGGCTTGTCGTGGGTGAGGCCCCACCAGTTCAGGCGGACGATGTCCTCCTCGGGGACCGCCTCGTATCCCTTGGCGATCAGGTCGGGGAGCTCGTGGACGATGTCCAGCGGGAACTTTTCCTGCTTCAGCCGCTCGATGGAGTTGCGCTTGAGCACAAGCTCCCACGTGGGCTGCTGCTGGGCCACACCTGCTCCTTGCGCCATCCTCCTCCCTCCCCAGATCACCCCGAGAATCGGTCCGCGAATTTTGGGGACCCCGGTCCCTGCCACAACGTCTAACCCGCCTGCTCCGCGGGACGGCTCGAGAAGTACGCCCGCAACACCTCCGCCACCTCGGGCCGCATGACCTCTGGAGGCGGCAGCTGGCCCGAGCGCAGCAGCTGGCGCACCCACGTCCCGCTGGGGTTGACGCGCACCTCCGCGGGGTGCGGGCAACTACGGTCGGTGGCCATGGCGTCGCAACGTCGGCAGTAGAAGACTTCCCCGAAGAACACAGGGGTGATGCCGAGCTTGTGGGGGTCGAACCGGTCGAAGATCCTGTGCGCGGCGTAGGGTTCGTAGAAACCGCCCACCCCCGCGTGGTCTCGGCCGATGAGGATGTGGGTGCAGCCGTAGTTCTTCCGGACCAAGGCGTGGAACACCGCCTCCCGCGGGCCCGCGTAACGCATAGCTGCGGGGAACGCCGCCAGCACCACCCGGTCCTTCGGGTAGTACAGCTGCAGGAGCACCTCGTAGGCTCGCATCCGGACTTCCGCGGGCACGTCGTCGTCCTTGGTCTCCCCCACCAGGGGGTGCAGGAACAGCCCGTCCGTGACTTCCAGGGCACACTTGTGCAGGTACTCGTGCGCACGGTGGAGGGGGTTGCGGGTCTGAAAGGCGGTTACCGTGCGCCAGCCCGCATGGGCGAACAGCTCCCGCGTGCGCGCGGGGTCCAGCTCCAGGTCCGCGAAGGGCCCGCGCGGCCGTTCCACCAACCACGTGGGCCCGGCCACGACCCACGGCGACTCCTGGAGCAAGCGCCCCACGCCCGGGTGCCGGGGGTCGGTGGTACCGAACACCGCGCCCGCCTCCTCTTCGAGGTCGCGCCGGTACACCTGCGTGACCTCCACCACCGCCAAAAGACCCTTCCCCCGCAGGGCCACCCGACAGCCCGGGCCGAGCCTCAAGGCCTGTTCGGGCGCGACCGGCAGGGTGACCGGAAGCGTCCACGGCAGGCCGTCCGGAAGGTGCAAGGTGTGCAGCACCGACCGGTACGTCTCGCGGTCCATGAAGCCCACCAGCGGGCTGTACGCGCCCGTGGCCAACAGGACCGCGTCCGCAGCCTCCTTCCGGCCCGCCGGCACCTGCGGCCACCGGCCTGCGTCCACCACCTCCCCGCTCGGCAGCAGTTGCTGCACCAAACGGCCTCCGTGGGGCGCAATCATACACGCCTCCCCTCTGCGCGCACGACGAGACCGTGCAGCGCGAAAAAGGTTCTAGAACCAGCTGGAAAAACTGGAAGCCGCGGAAGGGGCCCGGGCCGGGCTAGGCCAGGGCTACCTCCCGCCTAAGACAGATGCACTGCCGAGGGCGGGCTATCAGAACACTGAGGTGCGTGACGCGACGTTCCATCGCAGTTTCCTTGACGCGCACTATAGTCAACTCGACCCAGGCCGTCAAGAGGGTCGCGGGTCCGACGCGGACGCCTTGAGACGGCGCGTCCAGTCCCGCAGGGCCACGAGCAGGTCACGGACGCGGGCGCGCGTGGCCTGGTCCACCAAGTGGCCGTCCGCGTCGAACTTGTCCCGCGCGTGCGTCACCAGGACCTCTGGACGGTTCAACGGGTAGGTCTCCAGGTACGCCAGCACCTGCCGCAGCTGCAGCTGGGCCCGCAGGGTGCCCCACGCGCCCGTGGTGGCTCCCATCACCGCGACCGCCTTGCCCCGGAAGGGGTTGTCCCCCGACGGACGCGCGGCCCAGTCCAACGCGTTCTTCAGCACGCCCGGGAACGACCAGTTGTGCTCGGGGGTGGCCACCAGCACCGCGTCGGCCTCTCGGATGGCGCGCTTGAACGCCACCACCGCCTCCGGAAGGCCTTGCTGCTCCACGTCCATGTCGTACAGGGGGATCCCGCGCAGGTCGAAGACCTCCACCCGTACGTCCTCCGGCGCGAGCTCCACCGCGGCCCTCAGGAGCCCGCGGTTGAAGGACGCGCGGCGGAGGCTGCCCGCGAACCCCAACACTCGGACCACGCCGTCCGGCATCCTGTGCACCTCGAAGGGCCGTCCCCGTAGACTTCACGCGTGCGCGGACCGATCCGTGCACGGGAGTTTAGGCGGCTTGGCGCCGTCCGTCAACGCGTCACCGGGGAGCTCCGTCACGGCGGCCCGGCGCCGTGCAGGCTCAGCAGCGCCTCCCGGAGCCGCTCCAACAGCTCCTCTTCGCCCGCCGCGGGTTCCACCGGCGGCCCGAACCGGACCGCCACCTTCCGGGGACGCGGCACCACGCTGCCGAGGGGCAGCGCCCGCTCGGTGCCGAAGATCCACGCGGGGATCACGGGCACACGGCCCCGCAGGCTCAGGGCGGCCACGCCGCGGCGCAAGGGCGCAAGGGGCTGGTCGGTCCGGTTCACGCCTCCTTCCGGGAACAGAGCGAGGAGGCCTCCCGCACGCAGGATTCGGAGTGCCTGGCGGAACCCACCTCCCGTGTACGCGGCGGGGTCCACTTCGGTACGGCGCACGGGCACGAACCCGTACCACCGCACGAACGGCGCGATGAGGCGGATGAGGGGGTTCCAGGGCACGAACCCCGGCGTGAGCCGTCGGCCCACCAGCTCCTCTGCGCCCAAGAAGACCGCGCGCCTGCGGAGTGACGCGGCCAGGACCACGGGGTCCAGCCACGACCGGTGGTTGGCCGCCACGATGGCAGCACCCCGCAGGGGCACCACGTCCTGGCCTGTGCTGCGGAAGTCGAATACCAGCCACAGCGCCAGCCGCACCGCGGCCCGCGCGATACGGTAGTCCCAGCTCTCCCCGGGAAGACCTCTCACGGGCGGGCGTCGGCTGAGACGGCTATGGCCGGCGTGCCAGGTCCAGCAACAGCGGCAGCACCTCCACACCCCGCCGCCGGCCCAGGGCGCCGCGGGCCGCGGAGGACTCGCCGAACCCCCCGGCGCCGTCCGCCGCGAGCCCCGGGCTCCACACCAGCAGGGGCACCGGGTCGTCGGAGTGAGCCCCCAGCTCGCACACCGTGGCGTGGTCCGCGGTCACCGCCACCAGCACGTCCTGCCGCTCGCCCAACCCCTGCCGCAGCGGGCCGAAGAAGTGCCGGTCGATCCCCTCCACCACCGCGCGTTTGGCGTCCGCGTCCCCGTCGTGGCCTGGCTCGTCCGGGCCCTTGAGGTGCACGTACAGTCCGTCCCACCGATCCAGCTGGCGCAACGCCTCCTGCGCCCACGCGGCGTACACCGCGGGGTCCCGGCCGCTCGGGGGGACCTCCACCACCCCCATGCCCAGCAAGCGCGCGATCCCCCGCTCCACGGGCATCTCCACGAAGCACGCGAACCGGGCGCCGAAGCGCTCGGAGAACGGCGGCAAGTGCGGCACGTGGTCGCTGGCGTCCCGCAGCAGCACCAAGTTCGCGGGAGGTTCACCTCGGGCGCGGCGCGCGGCGTTGACCGGGTGCCCCTCGAGCACTGCGCGGCTCAGCTCGGTGAACTGGTTCACTAGCTCGGCCGCCCGTGCGGCGGCCGCTCCCCCGTCCAGGGGCACGCAGGTCTCCACCTCGTCCCGGACCACGATCCTGGCCACCCCGAGGGCTCCCACGCGGCCGTACGCGGGGTCGGTGTTGGTGATCTGCGCGGACAGGGGCTGATCGTGGTCGTACAGCACGAGCACGCACCGGTGCCCCACGCTCGCCTCGAACCGGAACTCCGCGCCCTTTAGCCTGACCTGCTCCTGCACCGCCTGCGCCAGCGCTCTGGCTTCCGCGCTGCGCAGGCTGCGGCCCACCCGGCGGTCCAGGATGCGGCGTCCCTCCCCCGCGGTAGCGAAGTTGCCCCGCAGAGCCAGGTTCCCGTCGCGGAAGGGGATGTCCATGCCCAAGGCCTCCAGCAACCCGCGGCCCGCGTGGTACTGGAAGGGGTCGTAGCCGAGGATCGCGGTCACGGCCACGTCCGACTCCGGCGCGATCCCCTCCCCGACCGTGACCACGAGCCCCTGCTGCCCGGCCGTGGCCAGCGCGTCCAGGTGCGGCTTGTGGGCCGCCTCCAGCGGCGTGCGGCCACCCAGGGCTACCACAGGCCGGTCTCCCAGCCCGTCCAGGATCACGTACAGGACCTTGCGCACCGGTCACCTCCGCAGCCGTGCGAGGAGCTCTTCCAGGTCCGCCGCCACCAGGTCGGGTTGGACGGGCCCGTTACGCAGGTCGTCCCGGGAGGTCACGCCCGTGAGGACCAGGGCGGTCCGCATCCCAAGGCGCGCGGCGCCCACCACGTCGGTGGCGATCTGGTCGCCCACCATGAGGGTGTCCTCGGGCCGTGTCCCCAGGCGCTCCAGGGCCATTTCGAACGGGTAGGCTTCTGGCTTGCCGACCACCACAGGTTCCCGGCCCGTGGCGGTGCGGATGGCGGCCACCAGGGCGCCCGCGCCGGGCCACAGCTCGCCCTCCACCGGCAGGACCGGGTCTAGATTCGTGGCCACGAACCGCGCCCCGCGCCGAATGGCCGCGCACGCGGCCCGCAGCCGTGCGTAGGTGAGGTCTACGTCGAGCCCGACCACCACCGCTTCCGCCTCCGGACCGTCCGCGAGCTCCAATCCCGCTTCCCGGATCGCCTCCCGCAGGCCCGCCCCGCCCACCACCAGCACGCGCCCCGCGAGCCGCCACCGCTGCAACAGCGCGGCCGCACACAGGGCGGAGGTCACCACCTGGCCCTCCTCTGCCGCGACCCCCAACCGCCGCAGGTGCTCGACGTATTCGCGCGGGCTGCGGGTGGAGTTGTTGGTCACAAACACAAAGGGGACTTCGCGCTCCCGCAGCCAGGCGAGAAACTCCGCCGCGCCCGGTAGCAGCACGGTGCCCCGGTACACGACGCCGTCCAGGTCCAGCACCACGCCCCGCGGGCCGTCCACGCTCACCCCGCAGCCCGGAGGGCCTGCACGAACTCCGGCGCCAGCTCGCCCCTACACACCTCCGCGGCCGGACCGGCCATGCGCAGCCGGTACCGGCCGTCCACGAGGACCTGCAGCACGCCCCCTTCCATCTCCACCTGGAGCTCCCGCCCGGTGAGGCCGCGGCGCACGCAGGCCGCAGCCACCGCACACGCGCTGGACCCCGAGGCCAGGGTGTGGCCGGCCCCGCGCTCCCAGATCCGGATGCGGACTCGGTCCGGGGCCAGCACGCGCGCGAACTGCACGTTGGTGCGCTGCGGGAAGTTGGGGTGCCGCTCCAGCGCGGGCCCGAGCCGGTGTAGGTCCACCGCCTCCAGGTCTTCGGTGAACACCACACAGTGCGGGTTGCCCACGTTCACCGCGGTGACCCGCAGCACCCTCCCCTCCACCTCCAGGGGTTCGTCCACCACCTCCCGGGCCGGACCTGCCGCCGGGATGCGGTCGCTGCGGAAGGTAGCCTCGCCCATGTCCACCGTCACCTGCGCCACGCGGCCGTCTTCCAGCTCCAGGTCGCAGGCGGCCACCCCGCCCGGGGTCTCCACGGTGAAGCGGGGCGCGGTGGTGTGCCCGTGTTCGTACAGGTACTTAGCGAAGATCCTTAGCCCGTTGCCGCTCTTCTCCGCCTGGCTGCCGTCGGGGTTGTAGATCCTCAGCCCGAAGTCCGCCCGCAGGGAGGGGACGAGGGCCAGCACGCCGTCCGAACCCACGCCGAAGTGGCGGTCGCACAGCCGTCGCACCGCCTCGGGCGTCAGGGAGAAGTCCAGTTCGGCCGGGACGACCACCAGGTAGTCGTTGCCGAGCGCGTGGGACTTCACGAACCGGTTCACCCCACCCCCTCCATCCGGATGCGCCGGCCGCCCTCGTACGACGTACAGAGGGCGTTGCGGCGCCGCCACCGCTCCAGGGCCAGGTCCACGAGCCGGCCCACGAGCTCCCGGTAGGGGACGCCGGACGCCTCCCACAGGCGCGGGTACATGCTGATGGGGGTGAACCCGGGGATGGTGTTCACCTCGCTCACATACACCGCGCCCCCGCGGTCGAGGAGGAAGTCCACCCGCGCCATGCCGGACAGGCGCAGGACGCGGAAAGCGCGCAGGCTCAGCTCCCGCACGCCCTCCGCCTGGTCGGTGGGGATCTGGGCGGGGACCACCAGCTGTGCTCCCTGGGGGTCCACGTACTTCGCGTCGTAGTCGTAGAAGCGGTGGGTCGGCCGGATCTCGCCCGGCACAGACGCCACGGGGTCGTCGTTGCCCAGCACGCTCACCTCCACCTCCACGGGGTCGAGGACCGCACGCTCCACGATCACGGCAAGATCGTACCGCAGGGCGTCCCGGACCGCGTGCGCAAGCTCCTCTTCCCGGTCCACCCGGTGCACCCCGACCGAGGAGCCCAGGCGCGTGGGCTTGACGAAGCACGGGTAGCCCACGGACGCCACCTCCGCGTACACACCGCCCGGCTCCCGCTCCCAGCGGCTGGCCTCCACCACCCGGAAGGGCACCACGGGGAGCCCGGCGTCGCGCAGGAGGGCCTTCTGCACGCCCTTGTCCATGCCCACGGCGGAACCCAGCACGTCCGCGCCCACGTACGGCACGTTCACCATCTCACACAGCCCCTGGAAGGTCCCGTCCTCGCCGTACGTGCCGTGCAGCACCGGGAACAGCACGTCGCAGACCACCTCCCGTCCACCCACCACCAGCGCGGCCTGGCCGGTCCGGTCCAGCCGGAGCCAGGCGGGTTCGCCTCCCACCGACCACCGTCCGTCGGGCGCGATGAAGATCTCCACCACCGTGAACCGGACGGGGTCGAGCGCGCGCACCACGCTGCGGGCGGAGACGCACGAAACCTCGTGCTCGCCTGACCGGCCCCCGTACACCACGCCCACCCGGATGCGCGACACGGCCTGTCTCACCCGGCGGCCGCGGCCCGGCTTCGGCGCCACGCCTCCACGCGCTCCCGCACCAGGCGCACGGCGCCCTCCACGAGGACGCTGCCGAAGGGGATGGCCTGTTTGCCGGGGGGTAGCTGAAGCCGCTCGAGCACCCTGGGGGAAGCCACCACGACCTGACACCGCGCCAGGGACGCGCGCAGGCCGGCCGGGTCCTGGAGGTGGGCGGGGAGAAACCGCAGCCGCCCGCCCACCGCTTGGAGGGACGTGGTCTTGCTGCGCGCCCCCTCCGCGGTAGCGCACACCACCGCCACCGGGGTCCCCGCGGGCAGCGACGCCACCCGTTCCAGGGTGGCGAAGTCCGGCATGGCCACGAGGCCTACCACCTCGCGGCCCGCCACCGCGCGGCGGACCTCGTGCACGTGGAAGAAGGTGGTGCACACCAGGTCCGCCTGGCGGGCTGCGCGCGGGGCATCAGACAACAGGCACCCCCGGACGTCCAGGCCCAGAGCGTCCTGCAGGGCGCGGGTGAAGTACGCCACGTCCACGGGGTTGCACTCCACGAACAGCACGCGGGGGGACGGGAGGTCGCGGGCGTGGGCGCGAGCACGGACGAGGGCCACGAGGTCCTCCGCTCCCAAGCCGGCCCGCCGCCCCAGCCGCACCAGCTCGTCCACCCGCTCCGCGACTAGGGCGTCCAGCGCGCCGGGGCGCCGGGGCGCCACGAAGGTCCCCCGGCCCGGCGAGGCCTGGAGGTAACCACCGGCGACCAGCTCCCGGTACACCCGCGCCACGGTGTTCCGGTGCACCCGTAGGAAGCCCGCGAGGACGCGCACGGGCGGAAGCCGCTGGCCCGGCCGGAGGACGCCGGCGAGCACCTGGTGGGCGATCTGGGCCCGCAGCTGCTCCGCCACCGGGAGGCTGCGGTGCAGGCGCAGGCGCACGGGACTTGTCACACTACAAGTGTGACAAGCTAGACCGGGGACGTCAACGGTCCGCGGGGTCTCCTGCTTCCCCCGAGGGAGCCAAGGGCTGGCCGTTCAGCTCCACGTCGTAGGTCACCCTGGCGGAAGCGCGCAGCATCGCGGACACGGGACAGTAGCGCTCCTGCGACAGGCGGACCGCCCGCGCCACGGCTTCCGGCCGCAGCCGCGCGCCGGCGAACCGGTACCGGACGTGCACGCGCGTGTACACCCTGGGGTGCTCCTGCGCCCGCTCGCCTTCCACCTCCACCTGGAGCTCCTCCAGCGGCTCCCGCATCCTTTGGAGGATGGCCACCACGTCCATACCCGTGCAGCCCGCGAGCGCCGCGAGCACCGTCTCCATGGGAGCCGGCCCCGCACCCGACCCACCCTGCTCGGGCGGGACGTCCAGGCTCCACCGCCCGTCCTCGCTGCCAAACCGCATGCCGCCTTGCCAGCGCAATTGCACGTGGACCATGCCTTCCTGCCTCCTCCGTGGTCCGACCGACTACGAGCCGAGCGGATTCCGCCGCGCCGACGCGCCCACCGCCACCACCAGAGCTGCGGCCGCCAGCAGGGCTAAGATCCCGCCCACCTCCTCCCGTCGCCAGCGCCAGCCCAGCGTGCGCGCGAGGTCTCGGTACGCGCGGTGGAGCTCTGCGGCGCTGGTGGTCCGGTAGTAACTACCCCCCGTGCGCTCCGCCACCAGGCGCAACGTCTGTTCGTCCAGCAGGCCCCAGTACCCGCTGCGGAGCAGGTGGGCGGGCCGGGTGGTGGCGATCCCCACCGTGTACACCCGCACCCGCAGCTGCACGGCGCGGTCCGCGGCAGATTCGGGCGTGGGCCCATCGCTGTAGCGGCCGTCGGAGAGCAGCACCACCACGCCTCGCGGGTCCTGCGGCGGCTCCGCCTCCAGCAGGTGCAAGGCGGTGAGCAGCCCCGCGCCCAGCTGGGTCCGTAGCTCCGTGGCGAGGCCCGCGATCCCCGACAACACCCGCCGACGGTCCTGGGTGAGGGGTACCACCACCGCAGCGGAGCTCCCGAAGCGGACAACGCCCACCCGCACGCCCTGGGGCAACCGGCGGACGAACTCGGAAGCGGCGCGCTTCGCAGCCGCGATGCGGGACGGCGTGACGTCCGTCTCCTCCATGCTGCGGCTGACGTCCACCACCAGGACCACGGGCCACCGGTTCGCCACAGGCCAGGGACCCTCCGGACGCGCCGCGGCCAGGGTCGCCAGGACGCCGGCTCCGAGGAACCACAGCAGGGCGCCTCGGTCGGGGCCGGCGGTCGTGAGCCACCGGACGCCTGTATGCAGGAGCCCTCGCCGCGCGCGGCGGCGGGCCGCGAGGAGGTAGCCCACGGCCAGCAGCGGCCAGAAAGCCAGCAGCCACAGGGCCGCCTGCCAGCGGAACGTCACGGGTTCGCGCGAGGCGGGGACGGTGCCGGAAGGCGCACGCGGAACCGCGTACCGTGAGGCTCCCGGCGCTCGGCACGCACCGTCCCTCCGTGTGCCAGCACCAGGTGCTTCACCACCGCCAGCCCCAGGCCGCTGCCCCCCTTCTGACGGTTACGGGAGGGGTCCCCGCGGTAGAAGGGCTCGAAGACCCGCTCCAAGTCGTCTTCGGGGATCCCGGGACCTTCGTCCTCCACCACGAGCTTCGCCCAGCGCCCCTCGCCCGCGACCCGCAACACGACTCGGCCGCCCGGCGGGCTGAACCGCACCGCGTTGTGCACCAGATTCTGCACCACCTGCCGCACCCGTTGCGGGTCGGCCCACGCCACGGGGTCTCCTCGCACCCAGACCTCCGCGGTCAGGCTGCGTTCCTCCAACCACGGGCCCAGAGCTTCCACCACCTCCCGGCAAACCGCGGCCAGGTCTACCGGGGACCGCTGCAACGGTAGCGCTCCCGCCTGCGCCAGGGTCAAGTCGCGCAGGTCGTTCACGATGCGGTTCAGGAGCACGGTCTGGGTGTGAAGGGCGACGATCCGCTCTGGCGTGGGCTCCGCCACCCCGTCCAGGAACGCCTCCAGGTGCGCCTGCACGTTGGCCAGGGGCGTGCGCAGCTCGTGCGCCACCGCGGCCAGGAACTCGCGCCGGAGCCGCTCGTCCTGCTCCAGCCGCGCCGCCATGGCGTTGAAGGCTTCCGCCACCTCGCCGATCTCGCCGGCTGCAGGCCGCACCCGCTGGTCCAGGTGGCCCGAGGCGATGGCCCGGGCCGCCCGCCGGAGCTCGGCCAGCGGCCCGGTGAGCCGGCCCGCAAGCCAAAGCCCTGCCACCGCCGCCACCACCGCGGCGGTGAGGCCGCCAAGCCACAAGGACTGGTTGAAGGCTGCCAGGAACTTGCGCTGGGAGGCTCGGAACAGCCGGGCGCTCGTGGGCCGCAGGCCCTGCAGCAACAGTTCGCGCACGTGCGCGGGCTGTTCCGCCACCCACGGCACCTCGCCCCGCCGCACCCGCTCCAGATAAGCGTGGAACCGCACCGCCGTCAGGTGCTGGGCCCACAGCCCCACGGCCAACACACCCAGGGCCGCAACCCCGGTAAACGCAAGGGCGAGCTGCGTGCGTAGCCCCCACCATCCCCGCCTACGGACCGGCTCCACCCACCGACCTCGCCAGCTTGTACCCCACGCCGTGCACGGTCAGGACGTACCGCGGCTGCTGCGGATCCGGTTCCAGCTTCTGCCGCAGGTTCTTCACGTGCACGTCCACGGTGCGCTCGAAGCCCTCAAAGGACTCTCCGTACACCCGGTCGATCAGTTGCCAGCGGGTCAGCACCTGGCCGGGTTGCCCTGCGAGGGCCTCCAGCACGCGCCACTCGGTGTGTGTGAGGCGTACGGCCCGGCCCGACACCCGCACTCTTCTGCGGCGGAAGTCCACCACCAGCTCCCCCACCCGCAGGACTTCGCGGCCGCCCCACCGGTTCCTCCGCAACACCGCCCGCACGCGCGCCACGAGCTCGCGCGGGCTGAAGGGTTTGGTCACGTAGTCGTCCGCCCCCAGCTCCAGGCCTTGCACCCGGTCCTCCACCGCGTCCCGGGCGGTCAGCATGAGGACCGCGGCCCGCGAACCCTCACGGATCCTCCGGCACACCTCCCAGCCGTCCAGGCCCGGCAGCATGAGGTCCAAGACCACCACGTCCGGCCTGAGGTGCGCAAAGCTCTCCAGCGCCCGATTCCCGTCCGCGGCGACCTCCACTCGGAACCCTTCCCGTTCCAGGTACGCGCGCACGAGCCGCGCGATCTCCGGCTCGTCCTCCACGACCAGTGCCGTGACAACCGGTCTGCGCGCCCTCACGGACGCACCCCCAACACGACGTCCACGTCCACCACCGAGCCGCCCCGGGCCACGCGCAGGCGGACCCGCTCGCCCGGCTCCCGCTCCGCCAGCAGGTTTAGCAGGTCTTCCATCGTGTCCACAGCCCGGCCGGCCAGACTCAAGATCACGTCGCCGGGGGCGCCGTTCGCGGCGTCGCCGCGCAGACCTGCCCGGTCTGCTGGGCCGTCGGGCACCACTTCCACCACCAGGACCCCGCGCGAGACCATCAGACCCCGCTCCCGTGCCAGCTCAGGGGTCACCGTGGTGCCGAGGATCCCCAGCCACGCCCGCTCGACCCGCACGCCTGCCATGAGAGACGGCAGCACCTGTGCCACCACGGGCCCGCCGACCGCGAGTCCCCCTTCGGCTCCGGGTCGGGCGGAGACCGCCACGACCACGCCGAGCACCTCGCCTCTGGCGTTCAGGACCGGGCCGCCCGAGCTGCCTGGAGCCACCGCGGCGCTCACCCGGATGAAGATCCCGGGCAACAGGCCGGGCAGGGTGAGCCCCACGTCCAGCAGCACACCGGTGGTCAGCACCTTGGGACGGCCGCGGGGGTTTCCGATGACGGCCACCGGCTCGCCGACCTGGAGCGCGGAGGGGTCTGCGAAGTGCAGGACACCCGGAGACAGCGCGCCGCCCACCCGGAGGACCGCCACGTCCCGGCGGGCGTCGTAGCCAACGAGGCGCGCGGACACCTGGCGGCCCGGCTCGAACTCCACCGCGATCCGGTCCGCCCGGCGCACCACGTGCGCCGCGGTGACGAGCCACCCGTCCCGCGACACCGCGAACGCCGTACCGGTCCCCACCCGATCGTCCTGCACGGTGCGCACGAGGGCCACCGCAGGGGCTGCGCGCTCGTACAGCGCCTGGGCGGACAGCGCCTGCGACCGCGCTGCACCCGCCGCAGCGAGGACCAACACCAGCCCAGCGAATGCCCGGCCCCTCACAGGTACGCCAAGAGCCTCCCGCACGCCACCGTCGCCACCCACACCACGAGGGACACCGCGCCCACCAGCCGGGCTCTAGCCGGCGGCGGGCCCACGTCCCAGGACGCCGCGGACCGGTACACCCCCCGGTGGAACGCCCACACGTTCAGGCCTCCTGCGGCGATCAGGGCCATCTTGACCGGGAAGACCGGGTTCTGCCACCACTCCTCCGCGTGGGCGGCGAACATGGCCGCGCCGCTGGCCGCGACCAGCGCGAACCCGCGCCACGCCCACGGCAGCAGGTGACGTGCGAGGGCGCGCACCGACAGCCCCGGCGACAGCCCCACGAGCCGCAGGTCGAACGCGGCCGCGCAGCCCACCAGGACCGCCACGCCCACGAGGTGGATCACCTCCGCCACCGGGTACGCCCACAGCGCCTGGCGCATCCACGTGGCGAAGGCGGTGTCCTCCAGCCACGCGGCCCACGGAGGAGCATCGTTCACCGCAGCCGGAACGTCCGGTCTCTCACGGAGATCCGCAGGGCCCGCATCTCGCCCGCCTCCCTGCGGTGCGGGTGGCCCACCGCCACCACCCGCGTGCCGGGCCGCAGCACGTCGGCGCTGAGCCCCAAGGCCACCGCACGCGTGGGAGGGGGCAAGACCACGAGCCACGCACGGTCCTCTGCCCGCACCCGCACCGTGGCGTGCGGGTGCTCGAAGTGGACCTCCTCCACCGGCCCTGACGCCGTCACGGTCCGGTCTTCGTCGTACGAAGACCAGCCGTGGTGAGCGTACGCGAGGCCCGCGAAGGCCAACACGGCCAGCGCGCCCCAGCTCACGGCGACCCTTCCCTTCATCCTCCGACCTCCTTCCCCATAAGAGGATCCGCCGGCCGCGTCACCCACCTGTGAAGCCTCTAGTGCAGGTCGTCCAGGCCGCTGCGGCGCAACAGGCGCCTGAACTCCCGCTTGCGCCGCCAGCGGCGGTACACGTCCAGGGGGTTTCGCAGGCGCACCAGGGGCCGCGGCCCGAAGGCGTACCGGCCCACCCTGCTGAACCAGTACGCGAAAGCGCATCCCGCCAGCGCGAACGCCCCGAGGGGGAAGGGGAACGAGAAGAACACCAGGGCCACGGCGAGCCAGCCGATCCAGCGGCCCTCCACGGGGAGGGCGAAGTATACGAGGAGCCGCTCCCCGGGGTTGACCACCGACCACGCCACCGCGCAGGCCGCCACGGGCAGCCACAGGCCCGACAGCCCCACCGACCGCCCGAGCGCCGACTCAGCGCCCCACAGGGCGAGGGCTGGGAGCACGGTGGACAGCGCGAGGAAGCGTGCGTATTCCCGCCCGCCCCACGCGCGCTCCAGGCTTCCGCCGAACAGCCACAGCGCGTAGGCGGACAGTACCAAGGCGAGCACGGAGCCGCCGCCGTCCAAGGCGTACGTCAAGGCGGTCCACGGGCGCGCTGCAGCCCACGCGGGGTGGAAACTCAAGCGTACGTCGAACCCCACGAAGGACAGGACGAAGGTGGCGGCGTTGGCGGCCACCACCGCCCAGGTCACGGGGCAGGCGCCAGGAAGGGTGTGCGCCGGACGCACCGTCAGCCCCCAGTGCTGCGCGCCGGGCCCGTGGCCTTCAGCGGGGAAGCCGGCCCCGCAGCCTTACGGGGTCCTGAGGCCCGGGCTCTGCGATCAACTCCCGGGCCGCGTCCACCTGCCCCCACACGTTCCACAGGAGGACGCCGCGCACGCGGCCCTGGTCCAGGTAATACACCACGCCCTCCCGGTACGGCTCCTTCCAGTCCTCCACCACGGACAGCCTCGCGTCCACCTCGCCCACCGCCTCGTACCCCAGGTCGAACAGGTCCGAGTAGAAGAAGGGGAGGTGGGTGTAGCGTTCGTCCGCTCCGGCCAGGTTGCGGCCCGCCACCTGGCCCTGGGTGTTCGCGTTGTCCTCGTGCTCCACGCGAATGCGCTTCCCGAGGGCAGGGTTGAAGAAGCGGGTGACGTCGCCTGCGGCGAACACGTCGGGGTGTCCGGCCCGCAGCGACTCGTCCACCAGGATCCCGTCCTCCACCGGGAGCCCCGCAGAGGCCGCGAGCTCCGTGTTGGGACGGATGCCGAGCCCGGCCACCACCCCGTCCGCCTCGAACCGCAGGCCCGACTGGGTCTGCACCTCAAACCGCTCCCCCGTGGGTTCCACCCGCGCCACGGCCTGGTTCGGGAGCACTTCCACCCCCCGCTCCCGGTAGTAGTCGTTGAGGAAGCGCGCGAGCCCCGCGGGGAACAGGCGCGCCCCAACCCCGTCTTCCAGGAACAGCATGGTCACCCGCCGCCCGAGTTGGGCGAGGGCTGCGGCGATTTCCGACCCGATGAAACCGCCGCCCACCACCACGAACCGCTCCCGCTGGTCCGCGAGCCGCCGGAGGGTTTGGTAGTCGTCCAGGGTCCGGAAGTACACCGCGCCGTCCGCGCCCAGACGCACAGGCGTCCCACCGGTCGCGAGCAGCACCCGGTCGAAGGCGTACACCTCGCCACGATCGTCCGTGGCCTGCTTGTGGCGCAGGTCCAGGTGGCGCACGGTCCGGCCCAGGTGCAGTTCCACCCCCAGCTCCTCCGTGCGCCGCCAGACGCGCTCGAAGGGCGCTCCCTTCCACAGGCCCTTCGACAGGGGAGGACGGTTGTAGGGAGGGTGCGGCTCCGCGCTCACCAGGCCCACGGGCCCGTCGCGGTCCAGCTCCCGGATCCCGCGGACCGCAGCGTCCGCGGCCATCCCGCCACCGACGATCAGGTACCGGTACCGTCGCACCGCGTCACCTCCTCACAGCTCCCCGCGGGCGCGCAGCGTCCGGTGGACCACCGCCGCGCACGCGTCCACCACCACCTGCAGACCCGCTTCCCGGGCCCTGCGGGCGGCACCGTCGTGGCGGGCGCCGGGCTGCAGCCACACGGCCCGGGCGCCCACCGCCAGCGCGTCCTCCACCACCGCCGGCACGGCCGCCGGCCGCCGGAAGACCAACACCATGTCCACGGGCCCGGGGACGTCCCGCAGGTCCGGGTGGCTCCGCAGCCCCAGGACCTCCCGCACGCGTGGGTTCACGGGCACCACCTCATACCCTGCGGACTGGAGGTAACGGGCGACCCCGTGGCTTGGCCGGCTGGGGCGGTCCGAAAGCCCCACCACCGCGATCCGACGCGCAGACCGCAGGATCTCCCGGGCTTCTTCAAAGGTCCCGTGCATCCTCCGTCTCCGCGCGTTCCAACCCCGCGGCCGACTCCCCTATTCCCGCCCGGCACTCCGCCACGAGCGACTCCAGCGCCGCCCGCGCCCGGTCCACGTCCTCGTCGCGCACCAGCAGGTGGTCGCGGTGGAAGGTGGACACCACCGAGACCGGGACCCCTTCCCGGGCCAGACGGTCGGTGACCACCCGGAGGTAGCCCACCACGTCCATCCGCAGCTCCACGTCCAGGGTGATCATGCGGTAGCCGCCCTGCAGCGCCCGCACCCGCAAGCCCCTGCCCGCGTGCCCCCACTCCACTTCCCGGCAGACCACCGACACCTCGTGGGGTGCGAAGCTCAGGCAGAAGGGCGCGTGGAAGCGGTCCGCCCGGCGCTGGACCGCGCCGGCCTCGGAAGGGGGCAGGCTCACCCAAACCAAGCGCTCCGGCTCCACCACCACGCGGGTGTGGGCGAGGAGTTCTGCCACCTTCGGGTCCACGACTCACCCCAGGGCCTGCTCCAGGTCCTCCAGAAGATCCTCGGGGTCCTCGATGCCCACCGCCACGCGGATCAACCCGTCCGTGATGCCGGCGCGGAGCCGTTCCTCCCGGGGCACGTGCACGTGGGTGGTGCTGGCCGCGTGCGTCACCAGCGTGTGGACCCCGCCGAGACTCACCGCGAGCTTCATCCACCGCAGCCGCTCCACCACCCGCGCCCCGGCCTCCAGCCCGCCACGGACCTCGAAGCTCAGCACGCCGCCGAAGCCCCGCATCTGCCGGCGCGCCACCGCGTGGTCGGGGTGGTCGGGCAGCCCGGGGTAGTGCACGCGCTCCACCCGGGGGTGCTGGCGCAGGTACTCCGCCAGGGCCTGGGCGGTGGCGTTCTGCCGTTCGACCCGCAGCCCCAGGGTCTGTACCCCCACGAGCAACAGCCACGCCGCGAACGGGTCTGGGGAGGCGCCGTACACCCGCACGTGTTCTCGCCAGCTGCCGAGCAGCGAGCTCGGGCCTGCCACCGCGCCCAGGACCAGGTTGTGGTGCCCGCCCAGGTACTTGGTGGCGCTGTGGACCACCACGTCCACCCCGAGCTCGAGCGGCCGGGTGTTGTACGGTGTGGCGAAGGTGTTGTCCGCCACGCACACCGCGCCCGCCCGGTGCGCTAGCTCCGCCACCGCCGCCAGGTCGGTGATGGCCAAGACGGGGTTCGCCGGAGTCTCCACGTACACCAGCCGGGTGTTGGGCCGCAGGGCCCGCGCGTAGTTCTCCGGGTCGGTGGGGTCCACGAAGGTGGTCTGGACACCCCAACGGGGCAGGCCCTTGGCGAACAGTTCCAGGGTGCCGGAGTACGCGCACTCCGGGCAGACCACGTGGTCGCCCGCCCGGAGCACCGCCATCACCGCCGCGCTCACCGCGGCCATGCCGGAGGCGGTGAGCACGCACGCCTGCGCGCCCTCCAGAGCCGCCACCCGCTCTTCCGCGGCCCGCACCGTGGGGTTCGCCCACCGGGTGTAGAAGGCGGGCGAGTACTCGCGGGCGCGGCGCGCGCCCTCCTCCACGGTCGGGAAAGCGAACGTGGAGGTCTGGTAGACGGGCGGGCAGACCGCGCCGTGCGGGTCTTCGAGGCTTCCCGCGTGAGCCGCCAGCGTGTTGAAGCCGGGGCGCCGCGACACCTTCCTCCTCCTCAGGGGCCGCGCTGCGCTGCCGGCTCGGGCGCGCCGAGCTGGGCGGCGGTGATGCCGGCCAGGATGAGAGCTGCACCTGCCCACTGCAACGCGTCCAGCCTTTCGCCGAGCCATAGCCGCGCGAACACCGCAGCCGCCACCGGCTCCCCCGCGAACACGAGGCCCACGTGGGTGGGCGGGGTGAACCGCTGTGCCCACGCCTGCACCGTGAAGGCCAGCGCGCTCGCCACGAGCCCCATGCCCGCCACCGCGGCCCAGACCCAGGCGGGCACCGCGCCCGGCAGGGACTCGAAGGGCACGAACGCCGCGCACACCGCGGCGGCCACTCCGACCTGCACCGCGCCCAGCGCCGCAGGGGGGAGGTGCGGCGCTACCTGGTCCAGGACGAGGATGTGTACCGCGAAGCTCGCAGCGCAGCCAACGAGCAGCGCCTCTGCGACCCCGAACCGCGAGGCTCCGCCGGTCAGCAGCACGAGGCCGGCAGTCCCCACCACCACACCCGTCCACTCCCAAGCCCCGGGACGCCGGCCCCACATCAAACCCAGCACGGGGACCAGGACCACAAACAGCCCGGTGATGAACGCTGCGGAGGTGGCCGGTGCGGACTGGAGGGCGAGCGTCTGCAGGGCGTAGCCGGCACCCAGGGCGAGTCCGGCGGCCGCACCGCGGCGCCAGGCCCAGGATGGGCCGGCCCGCCGCGCGAAGCGGGCTAGGGGTAAGAGCGCCACGGTCGCGACCGCGAAGCGCACAGCCAGGTAAGCGAAGGGCGGCAGGAACTCCAGGATCCGCTTCGCCACCGGGAATGTGGCGCCCCAGACCACGGCCACGCCCACGAGCGCCAGGTCGGCCAGGAGCCGGCGCAGGACGGGCGACACGACACCAGGATACCGCGGGCCGGGTCGAGTACAGTAGCACCGTGCGGTTCGGCGCGCACGTGTCCATCCGCGGCCGCATCTTCCAAGCCGCGGACCGCGCGGCAGGCCTGGGCTGCGAGTGCCTGCAGATCTTCGTGGGCAGCCCGCGGACCTGGCGGCTGGTCTCCTACCCGCCGGAAGACCTGGCGGAGCTGAGGAAGCGGTGCCGGGCCTATCGGCTGCGGCCCCTGGTCGCCCACGCGGCGTACCTCGTGAACCTCGCCTCGGAGGGCGAGCTGTACGAGCGGTCGGTGGCGCACCTGGCCCACGCGCTGCGCACCGTGGAAGGAGCGGCCGGGCTGGGGGTCGTCACCCACCTCGGCAGCCGCGGCGGAGCGAGCCTGCGGGTGGCGGTGCGCCGGGTGGCCCGCGCGGTCCACAAAGCCCTCGGCGCCGCAGAGCGCGCGTGGATCCTGCTGGAAGGCAGCGCGGGCCGCGGGCTCGGCGCCACCTTCGACGAACTCGCCATGGTGCTGGACGCGCTGCACGGCCACCCGAGGGTCGGTGTGTGCCTGGATACCGCGCACCTGTTCGCCGCGGGCTGGGACCTGCGCACCGAGGAGGGCGTGGACCAAGTGGTACGGGCCTTCCACGAACGGGTGGGCCTCGCACGGCTTCGCCTCGTGCACCTGAACGATTCGAAGGCAAACCTCGGCAGCCGGGTGGACCGGCACGAGAACATCGGCGAGGGCAAGATCGGGCTTGCGGGGTTCCGGGCGTGGGTACGACATCCCAGGCTCCGCCACCTGAGCGGGGTCATCGAGACGCCGGGGTTCGAGGGGAAGGGGCCGGACCAGGCGAACTTGGACAGGCTGCGGGCGCTCCGGGAAGGGAGGGCCGTTCGGTGACGCCCATCCGCTGCGCCTACCACCCGGACCGCGACGCCCTGCACTACTGCAACCGGTGCGGCAAGCCCGTCTGTCCGGACTGTGTGGTCCGCGCGGCGGCTGGCAACCTGTGCCGGGCGTGCGTGGAGGGGATGCGGCGCGGGCCCGCCCGCAGCCCGCACGTCTGGCTCTGGGTCGCCGCGGGCGTGGCGCTGGTGCTGCTCGTGGTCCTGCTGCCCCGCCTGCTCCGCTAGACCACCCCGGTCCATCTGTCGGCGGGGTCTTCCGGAACAAGCTCCTAGGTGCGGCCCACCGGAGCCTCGCCCGCGCCGAACCGCAGGAAGGCCGCCTCCAGGGCAAGCCGCGGGTTCGCGTTGCGCCGCACCGCCCACCCAGCCTCCTCCACGGCAGCGACCCGCTCGCGCAGCGTTTGAGGCTCCAGCCGGCCCGCCACGCGGGCGATCTCTCCCTGACGGTCCACGTTCACCAACAGGGAGGGGTCGGCGGTCTCGCGCCACACCAGGAGGTCGCGGTACCACAACGCCGCCACCTCCAGCCGGTCGAGGAGGCGGGACCGGTCCTGCGCGAGGAACTCCGCGGCGTGGAGCGCTCCCCACAGCCCCTCGTCCTCCACCCGGACGAGGAGATCCACCACCGCGTCCCGGTCCGCGAGCGCCTCGGGGTCCTGCGACCAGGCCGCCGCCCGCGCCGCCCGGCCTCCCGACAGAGCCGCCAGCACCCGAGCACGGGCCGGCGGGACACCGAACTGCACCCGCAGGGCGTGCTCGATCTGCGCCACCGGGACCAGGTTGAAACGCACCAGCTGGCAGCGGGACACCACGGTGGGAAGCAGCCCCTGGGGGCTCTCCGCCACCAGCACGAACACCACCCGCTCGGGCGGCTCCTCGAGCAGCTTCAGGAGGCTACTCTGCGCCTCGACCTGCATGGCGTCCGCGGGTCGGAACACGAACACCTTCCACCGGCCCTCGTACGGGCCGTACCCCGACTCCCGGCGCACCTCCCGGACCTGGTCGATCCCAAGGGTGGCCTTGCCCTCCAGCGGCTCCACCCACCGCACGTCCGGGTGTACTCCGGAGGCCACCTTCCGGCACCCCTCGCACCCCCCGCAGCTGTCCTCCTGATAGCGCTGGCACTGGAGGGCTTGCGCGAACGCCGAGGCCACTTCGGACCGCCCGGTGCCCGGGGGGCCCACGAAGAGGTACGCGTGGTGCAACCGCCCGCTGCGCAGGCTCGCCCGCAGCAGGCCCACGGCGTGGTGCTGGTCCAGCACGTCCGCGAAGCGCACCCCACCACCCCTCACACGCGCTCCATCCGGTCCACCTGCAGGACGAACACGATGGCCCCGCCCACCTGTACCTTCACCGGGTACGTCACGTAGGAGTCCACAGGTTCCACCACGGGCGGGATGGGGCTCATGAGCTGCTCCCGGGTTTGGCAGGTCCTCCGGACGATCTCCAGGACGCGGTCCACCTCCGGGTCCTCCACGCCGATGAGGACCGTGGCGTTGCCACTGCGCAGGAATCCGCCGGTGGACGCCAGCATGGTGGCCTGGAAGCCCGCTTCGGTCAGCGCGTCGATGAGCCGGCCCGAGTCCTTCTCCTGTACGATGGCCAACACGAGCTTCACGGCGGAGCCCCCGCACCGCCTCTCCGCTCCACCACCCGGCGCACCTCCTCCCAGATCCGGGCCTCCACCCGCTCGGGGTCGTCGCCCGCGGGGACCACCCGGATGCGCGCGTCTTCGCGGCTCAGCCGGAGGAACCCTTCCCGCACCCGGCGGTGGAACTCCACGCCCTCCCCCTCGATCCGGTCGGGTGCCGCCTCCGCCCCTGGCCCTCCTGCGTCCCGCCGCAGACCTTCCTCCACCGGCAGGTCCAGCAGGACCACGAGGTCCGGCAGCAGCCCGGCGGTGGCCACCTCGTTCACCCGCCGGACCACCTCCACGTCCAGGCCCCGTCCGAACCCCTGGTAAGCCAGGGACGCGTACACCGAACGGTCGGACAGCACCACCTGTCCCCGGTCCAGAGCCGGCCGCACCACCTCCCGCACCAGCTGCGCCCGCGCCGCGGCGAACAGCAGCATCTCCGCCTCCGGGCTCAGGGGCTGCGCGGGGTCCAGCAACAAGGCCCGCACCGCCTCGCCCACGGCGGTCCCGCCCGGTTCCCGCGTCTCGAGCACCTCCAGGCCGAGCGACCGCAGCCGCGCGGCCAGCCGGCGCAGCTGCGTGGTCTTGCCCGCGCCCTCCGGGCCCTCCAGCGCGATGTACAGGCCGGTCACGGGGACGTCCGCCTCAGCGGGGGTAGATGACCACGCGGCGGAAGGGCTCCTCCCCCTTGCTCTCCGACGACAGCCCGTAGCGTTGCACCAGCTGGTGCTGCAGGCGGCGGATGTAAGCGTTCTGGGGCGACAGCTCCACGGGCTGGGCCTCCTCCAGGACCTCCCGGATGGCGTCCTCCACCTCCCGCAGGGCCGCCTCCTGGTCGTCCAGGTAGTCGCCCACGTCGAACACCGACCGCAGGAAGCCCTCCAGCTGGGTCACGGTGTTGCTGCGGACCACGTGCAGGGGCACGCCGCGGAGCTGCGCGTCCCGCAGGCGCTTGGGCTGCCGCTTCTCCTGGGACTTCACGGTGACCACCAGGTCCGCCTCCTCCAGGTGGTCCACCACGTACGCGGGCACCCGCAGCTCCCGGATGGCGCGCTCCAGGCGGTTGCGGCTCACCGCGTACGGGTAGATGCGCAGGACCTTGCGGCCCGGCCGGTCCGCCGCGTCCGGGGAGGCAGCGGCGAAGGGTCCCTGGGGGGCGAAGGAGTCCACGCGGACCTGCGCCGGCTGGATCTCCACACCCCCCTCCGTCCGCACCCGCACCTCCGGCCGCGGGGGGATCCCCCGCAAGAACCGGTCCACCACCTCCGCTACGTTGTGGTGGACCGCGAGCTTGTCCTTCTCCTGGATCTCGATCACCACGTCGAAGGTGGGGGGCGCCTTGCGCTCCAGCACGGTCTTCTGCGTGCCGCGCCGGCGCGCTTCCTCGTCCGACAGGGTCACCGCCTGGATGCCCCCCACCAGGTCGCAGAGGGTGGGGTTCTGCAGCAGGTTGTCCAGGGTGTTCCCGTGGGCGGTGGCGATCAGCTGGACCCCGCGCTCTGCGATGGTGCGGGCCGCCAGCGCCTCGGCCTCGGTCCCGATCTCGTCGATGACGATCACCTCGGGCATGTGGTTCTCCACCGCCTCGATCATCACCGCGTGCTGGAGGGAGGGCTCGGGCACCTGCATGCGGCGCGCGCGGCCGATGCCCGGGTGGGGAATATCGCCGTCGCCCGCAATCTCGTTGGACGTGTCCACCACCACCACCCGCTTGCCCAGCTCGTCCGCCAGTACGCGGGCGGCCTCCCGCAACAGGGTGGTCTTGCCCACACCCGGGCGGCCCAGCAACAAGATGGACTCGCCCGCCTCGATCACGTCCCGGACGATGTCCACGGTCCCGTACACCGCGCGGCCCACGCGGCACGTGAGACCCACCACCTCACCCATGCGGTTGCGGATGGCCGAGATCCGGTGCAGGGTGCGCTCGATCCCAGCCCGGTTGTCCTTGCCGAACCGCCCCACGCGCTGGGTGACGAACGCCAGGTCGTCCCGAGAGACCTGCCGGACGGGCAGCACCTCGGTGCCCGAGGGGAACCGCGCCTCGGGCGCGCGGCCGAGGTCCATGACCACCTCCAGCAGGCTGTCCCGGTGGGGCAGGCGCTCCACCGCCTCGCGGACGTGCGGGGGCAGCACGGCCAGCAGCAGCTCCAGGTCGTCCGTGATGCTGATCTGGCGCGTGGCCAACTCCCTCACCGCCTCCCGGGCGCCTCCACGGCCCTGCACGACACTTCTGGAGAACCTCGCGACCGCCAACTCGACTCCCCCTTCTGCTCGGCTGCACTCCTCAGTGCATGGACGCGCGCGCAGGCCCCGGCCTTCCCGGCCGCCGGCGCGAAAACGCGACGGGAGGGGTACCGGCCCCTCCCGTCGGCTGGCGTCCGCTTGCGCCTCGGCTGCGCCACCACGTCCTCGCCTGTATTCTACGTCCCTCCCCTCGGGTCAGTCCACCGCCTGCAGGACGAAGCACTTCAGGTACCGGGTCTCCGGCATGGTGGCCAGGGCGGGGTGGTCCCGGGCTTGGGACCGAGCCTCCACCAGCCTCAGACGCCGTCCCGCGTCCTCCGCGGCGTCCAGCACCACGGTCCAGAAGGTGCCCTCGTCCACGTGGTAGGAGCACGAGCACGTCACCAAAAACCCGCCGGGCCGCAGCAGCCGGAGTGCCCACAGGTTCACGTCCCGGTAGCCCGCCAGTGCCCGCGCCACCGCGTCCTTACGCCGGGCGAAGGCGGGTGGGTCCAGGACCACCCAGTCGAAGGACCGGCCGGCCCGTACGAGGGCCCGCAGCTCGTCGAAGGCGTTGGCCACCCGGTACTCGCAGCGGTCCAGCACCCGGTTGCGCTGGGCGTTCTCCCGGGCGAGCGCCACCGCCTCCTCGCTCACGTCCACTCCGAGGAGCGACTGGGCACCCGCGAGGAGCGCGTGGATCCCGAACCCGCCCGTGTAGCAGAAGGCTTCCAGGGCGTCGCCGCCGCGGGCCAAGGCAGCCACGCTCAGCCGGTTCTCCCGCTGGTCGCAGAACCAGCCGGTCTTCTGACCTCTCGCCACGTCCACCAAGAAGCGCGCCCCGCCTTCCACCACCTCCTGGACGGTGTCCGCCTCACCCCGAAGGAAGCCCTGGTGTCGGGGCAGGCCCTCCAGCTCCCGGGCGTGGGGGTCGTTGCGCAGGTAGACGGCCTGGGCGCCCACGAGTCCTGCGAGGATCTCCGCCAGCAGGTCCTTGCGCACGTCCATCCCCACGCTGAGGGTCTGCATCACCAGCAGGTCGTTGTAACGGTCCACCACGAGTCCGGGCAGCAGGTCGCCCTCGCCGTGGACCAGGCGGTAGGCGGTGGCCTCGGGCCGCAGGCGTTCCCGCAGGGCGCACGCCTGGCGCAGCCGGCGCTCCAGCAGCGCCTCGTCCACGGGCTCGTCCCGAGTCGTCAGCAGGCGGACCCGGATGGCCGACCGCGGGCTGAAGAAGCCCCGACCCAGGAACTCCCCGCGGGCGGACTGGACGTCCACCACGGCGCCGGGGCTGGGGTCGCCCCGGACCTCCTCCACCTCGCCCTCGTACACCCACAGATGGCCCGCGCGCAGGCGGCGGTCCCTGCCACGCCGCAGGACCACCGTGGGGACGCGGTCTGCCATCCGGAGGTCAGAACAGGCTCATCTGTGCGGCTTCCGCGGCGGGCGTAGTGGCCTCGTCAGGATCCCCCTCGAAGAGGTGGATCCGCCCGAACTCGCCGTCGTACCCCGGCTCGATGTAGACGTGGCCCTCCCGCATCCGCCGGATCCCCTCCACCACCTTGGGCTGGGTGGCGCGCTCGAGCTCCGCCAGGGGCACGTCTTCGAGCACGGCCAGCTCGTCCCCGAACCGGGCCACCAGCTTCAGGTACTCCTCCCGCACCCGCGCGGTACCGACGCCCTGCCCGAACGCCTCGGCCAGGACCTCTTCCAGGGGAATCAGGTTGCGGTACGGCGGCCGCCCGCTCGGCCGCACGCCCTCCTCTCGGTCCGCCAGGCTCTCGACCCGGTGTAGGACGCCCACGGTGACCAGCCGGCCGCACTTCGGGCACCGGCCTCCGTGCTCCCGGGTGGTGCGCGGCGGCCACCGCACCCCGCAGGCCCGGTGCCCGTCGTAGTGGTACTTCCCCTCCTCCGGGAAGAACTCGATGGTGTAGGCCACCCGGCCGGTGCGCAGGGCGTCCACGATGGACTTGTAGGACGGCTCGCAGTCCAGGACCGTGGCCTCCCGCCCCAACTTGGAGGGCGAGTGGGCGTCGCTGAAGGAAACCAGGGTCACCCCGTCCAGGAAGCTGCAGCGCCAGTTCATGGGGGGGTCGCTGCTGAGCCCGGTCTCGATGGCCCGCACGTGCGCCACCTGGTCTCCGAAGCAGCTCGCGAGGTCGTCGAAGCCGGACTGAGAGCCGAACACGGAGAACCAGGGTGTCCACGCGTGCGCGGGGATCGCCAGGCAGTCCGGCGAGATCTCCATCACGTACTCCACCAGCTTGGCGCAGGAGATGGTCAGGGTGGGTCGGCCGTCGGCCATGAGGTTCCCGAACCGCCCCAGCACCGCACCGATCCGCTCGCACACCTCGAAGGAGGGACTCAGGAGGATGCTGTGGACCTTGCGGAGCCGGCCGTCCTGCGCGTAGACGTTGCTCACTTCCGCCGTGAGCAGGAACCGCGTCTCCCCGTGCCGGTACAGGCCTGGCTCGGCGGGCTCGAGCTTCGTCCTGAGCTCCCGCAGCCACACCGGGTGCGTGAAGTCGCCGGTCCCCACCACGTGGATGCCCTTGCGCCTCGCCCACAGGCTCAGGGTCTCCACGTCCATGTCCCGGCTGGTGGCGCGGCTGTACTTGGAGTGCAGGTGCAGGTCGCAGACCACTCTCACGGCCGGCCTCCCCGGGCCGGGCGCAGCCACTGCCGCAGGCGCTGGTACGTCACGGGCAGCACCCACTCGCGCCGGTAGTCGGGGAAACGCGCGCGCAGGGCCGCCAGCACCTCGGCTTCACCCTTCCCGGCGGCCAGGGCCTGACGCACGACCTCCTCCACGGCGTCGTGGTACGCCGCCTGTGCCGCCACGAGCTCCGGCCCGCCCGGCTCGCCGTGGCCTGGTACGAACACCTCTGCGTCCAGGGCCCGCAGGGCCTGGAGTCCCTGCCGCACGCCGGTGGGGTCCGCGTGCTCGTAGTGGAAGTGGTAGCCGGAGAACACCAGGTCACCGCACACGGCCACGCTGGCTTCCGGAAGGTACAGGAAGACGTCTCCCGGGCTGTGGGCGTGGCCCGGGTGCCACACCTCCACCTCCACGCCCAGGTGCAGCCCCACCCCCTCGTCGAAGGTCAGGGAGGGGAGCACCAGAGCAACCTCCGCCAGCAACTCTGCAGCCTCCGGCTGCGCCTGCCGCGTGGCCAGCAGGGTGGGGTGCTCGGCCGCCATACGCTCCCGGCACGCCCGGTGGGCCAGCAAAAGCGCGCCTTGGCGGACGAAGTGGCTCGCGCCCCACGTGTGGTCCGCGTGGTGGTGCGTGAGGACCACCACCCGGACCGGGCGGTCAGTCTTCCTCCGCAGGGCCGCCTCCACCAGGCGGGCGTGGGCCGGCGCGCCCAAGGGGTCCACCAGGACCACGCCCGCGTCCGCCACCACCGCCACACAGTTGGCCCCGTAGCTGGTCCCAACGCCGTCTCCGCCCAGGGTCCAGACCCACACGTTGTCCCGCACCCGAAACTCGCGCAGCTCGTCCATACCCGGTGTATTTCGCGGCACATCCTCCCAGTCCTGGTGACGCACGGGAATATCGCCTGGTGGGGTCGCGTTGCCGGTGTTGAGGAGGACCGCGTGGACTCACTGACCGTCGTCCGCCAAGAGCCGGACCCCGTGGAGGCGGAGGCGCTAGACGCGTACTCCCGCGCCGTGGTCCGGGCCGTGGAGCGCGTAGGACCCGCGGTGGTGAGCGTGGGCTCGGTCCGGCGCGGGCGGTCTGCTGCGCGGGAAGCCCTCGCGGGAGGCAGCGGTCTCGTGCTGACTCCGGACGGCTACGTGCTCACCAACCACCACGTGGTGCAGGGGGCAGACCGCGTGGAAGTCCGGCTCCCGGACGGACGAGCGGTCGCCGCGCGGCGGGTGGGCGAAGACCCGCACACCGACCTGGCGCTCCTGCAGCTCCCCGTGGCGGACCTAGCCGCCGCGGAGCTGGGCGACTCGAGCCGCCTGCGCGTCGGCCAGCTCGTGGTGGCCATCGGCAACCCCCTGGGCTTCGCCGCCACAGTCACCGCGGGGGTCGTCAGCGCGCTGGGGCGCACCCTCTACAGCCAGACGGGGCGGCTCATCGAGAACGTCATCCAGACGGACGCCGCGTTGAACCCCGGGAACTCCGGAGGGCCCCTCGCGGACGCGCAGGGCCGTGTGGTGGGGGTCAACACCGCGGTCATCGCGGCCGCGCAGGGTCTGTGCTTCGCCATCCCGGTCAACACCGCCCGCTGGGTGGCCGCGCAACTGCTGCGGGAGGGCAGGGTGCGCCGTGCGTACCTCGGGGTGGCCGCGCAGCCCGCGCGTCTCGCTCGGCGTGCCGTCCTCGAGCACCGGCTGGACTCCGAGCAAGCGGCCCAGGTGGTGCACGTGGAGAGCGGGTCTGCGGCGGACCGGGCGGGCTTGCGGCCCGGCGACGTGGTGGTCCGCGCGGGTGACCGGGCGGTCCGTTCTCCGGAGGACCTGCAGCTGGCCCTCGGACAACACGTGCCCGGCAAACCCCTGCGGCTGTGGGCGCTCCGCGAAGGCCAGCTCCTCCACCTGGAGGCGGTGCCCACGGAGCTGCCGGAGCCGTAGAATCGGGTTGGTCATGGGTGCGGCCTTCCTGCTCGCGGCCTTGCTGGTGTGGGCGGTCCACTCCCCCGCCGCGGCGGGGCTGCCTCGGGGCGTGGTGACCCTGGTGGACGGCGACCGCCGCGTGACCCTTACGGTGGAGGTCGCCGACACCGTGGAGACCCGGGCACGGGGGCTCATGTACCGGACCCACCTGCCGGAGTACGCGGGGATGTTGTTCGTGTTCGAAGCGCCCGCGCGGCTCGCCTTCTGGATGAAGAACACCCGGATCCCCCTTTCCATCGCCTTCGTCGACCCCCGGTGGCGCATCGTGGACATCCAGGACATGGACCCGCCTCCGCCGGAAGGGGACGTGCCGGTGTACCTCTCGCGGCAGGAGGCCCAGTACGCGCTGGAGGTGAACCAGGGGTTCTTCCGGCGGCACGGCATCGGGGTCGGCGCGCAGGTGGTGTTCCGTCCCGGCGGTTCCTTTCGCGGCCCCTGAGGGAGTTCCCCGTGGGAGGGGCCGTCGGGACGCCCGAGGCGCGCGGCAGGCGTGTGGCGGGGAGCGCATGGGGGCGTGGGGCGTGAGGCCCCCGTGGGCCGTGCTGGTGGTCTTGCTCGCTTCGTGCGCCCGCACCCCGGACCTGTCGGTGTGCCTACCTCCGGACGGACGCTTCGAGCTGCGGTACGTGCACTCCGTGGAGCGCACCCCGGTGGTGGAGCGCTACCGGGTCTGGGACCGCAGCCTGTGGCTTGAGGGCATGCGGTTCCAGTCGCTCGGCTGGGGGCTTCCGGCCGAGGGCTTCGTACGCCGCGGCGGCTGGTTCGAAACCACCGGGCCGCCTCGCCGTATGGACGGTCTTGTGCTGCGCGTGAGCCACCAGGTACGGCCGGAACTGGCGGCTGGCCAACAGACCCTGCCCTTGTACCGCCGGGTCCCGGACGGTGCGGCCCTCCGGCTGGAGGTGAGCTCCGGGGGCGGGTGTCCGGAGCGGCTCCTGCTGCGCCCTGCCCCCTGAGGGGCTTCCAGCATTGGCGCCGCGGCCCCGGATCGCTTAGCATAACGGATCGGGCCCGCAGGACCCCTCCTGCAAGGCCTCACCGCGCGGCGAGGAGGTCGTATGTCTGAGGCGAAGATCGTCCTGCCCCCCTTTGCCGCCACGGAGCTCGCGCTCCTGTGGGTCGTGCTCGCCTCCAGCGTGCTGGCCCTGGCGTACGGCTGGGTCTTACGCCGGCGGGTGCTGCGCCGGGACCCAGGCCCCGAGGCCATGGTGGCCGTGGCGCGCGCGATCCAGGAGGGCGCCCACGCCTACCTGTCCAGGCAGGCGCGGACCATGGCCTGGTTCGTGGGGCTGCTCGCGGTCGCGCTGTACGCGCTGTACCTGCCCGTGTACCGGGACCAGCCAGGCCTGGCCTTCGGGGTGGCCGTGGCCTTCCTCATGGGCTGTCTCGCGTCCTACGGCGCGGGCTACGTCGGCATGACGTCCGCGGTGCAGGGCAACGTACGGGTGGCGAGCGCGGCGCGGCGGTCGTTCAAGGAAGCGCTGGAGGTTGCGTTCCAGGCGGGCACCATCTCCGGCATGTTCACCGTGGGCCTGGGGCTGCTGGGCGCGGTGCTCATCTTCATGGCGTTCCGGGAGAACGCCATGCGGGTGCTGGTGGGTTTCGGGTTCGGGGGGTCTTTGGTGGCCGCCTTCATGCGTGTCGGCGGCGGCATCTACACCAAGGCCGCGGACGTGGGCGCGGACCTGGTGGGCAAGGTGGAGGCGGGCATCCCGGAGGACGACCCGCGGAACGCAGCCGTGATCGCGGACAACGTGGGCGACAACGTGGGCGACTGCGCGGGCATGGCTGCGGACGTGTTCGAGTCCTACGAGGTCACGCTGGTGGCGGCCATCATCCTGGGTGCCGCCACCCTGCTGGAGCCCGCCTTCCGTGCCCGGTTCCCCACGGAGGCCGCAGCGCAGGCCTTCGCCCTGAAGCTGGTGATCTTCCCCCTGCTGGTGCGCGCCGTCGGGGTGTTCGCCTCGGTGGTGGGCACGTGGGTGGTCCGCGGCTCCGACGAGGAGCTCGGGGACCCCATGAAGCCCATCACCCGCGGGTTCTGGACCGCCGCGGGGCTCGCCACGGTGGGGTTCGGGGCCGTGGCGTGGTGGTACCTGGGAGACTGGCGGTACTTCCTGGCCACCTTCACCGGCATCCTGCTGGCGGTGGTCATCGAGCGGATCACGGACTACTACACCCACACGGACCGACCGCCCGTGACGGAGATCGCCTACTCCAGCAAGACGGGTTCGGCCACCCTCCTGCTCACGGGCATGGGCCTCGGCATGGAGTCCAGCGTGTGGTCCATCGCCGCCATCGCCGCCACCATCCTGAGCTCGTTCGCCATCTTCGGTGGGGACCCGGCGCTGTCCGCTTACGGCATCGCCCTGGCCGGCTTGGGGCTGTTGACCACCACAGGGTTCATCCTGGCCGAGGACACCTACGGGCCCATCGTGGACAACGCCAACGGCATCTTCGAAATGTCGGGCGTCGAGCGGGGCGACAGCCTGGCGGGTCGCGTGGTGGCGCGGCTGGACCAGGTGGGGAACACCACGAAGGCCCTCACCAAGGGATTCGCCATCGCTACCGCGGTGGTGGCGGCCACGGCCCTGTTCCGCTCATACCTCGGCGAGGCGCAGCTGTTCGCAGATCCCCGGGAGCTGTCCCGGGCTCTGGCCTCGGGCGGCGACGCGCTGCTGCACGCCCTCGAACGGGTGGGCATCCAGGTGAACCTGCCCCTGGTGTTCATCGGGCTGCTCGTGGGCGGCGCGGTGCCGTTCCTCGTGTCCGCCTTCCTGATCCGCGCGGTGGGCCGGTCGGCCTTCCACGTGGTGGAGGAGGTGCGGCGTCAGTTCCGGGAGATCCCGGGCCTCATGGAGGGCCGGGCCCGGCCCGAGTACTCGCGGTGCGTGGACATCGTGACGAGCGCGGCGCAGCGGGAGCTGTTGCCCTCGGGCCTCGTGGCCATCGCCGCGCCCGTGCTGGTGGGGTTCAGCCTGGGCGCCAGCGCCTTGGGCGGCTACCTGGCCGGCGCCATCCTCACGGCGCAGCTGCTCGCGGTGTTCATGGCCAACACGGGCGGCGCGTGGGACAACGCCAAGAAGAAGATCGAGGACGGCTACCTGGGCGGGAAGGGCACGGACCCGCACAAGGCCGCGGTGGTGGGCGACACCGTGGGTGACCCCCTCAAGGACACCGCCGGTCCCGCCCTCAACCCCATCATCAAGGTCATGAACCTGGTGGCCATCCTCATCGCGCCGGTGATCATCCGGCCGATGCCGCTTGTGCTGGAGATCCTCGTGAGCGCCGGGGCCCTGGGCCTCATCGCGCTGGCGGTGTGGATGAGCAAGCGCGGGACCCTGACGGAGCCCGCGGGCGGAGGACTCGCGACCGCGCCCACCCGCTAGACCACTCCGAAGATGGCCGCGCGGCTCTTTGGGGACCCCGGTCCGGCCGACGGTCTTGCGGGGACAGAGGGAACCCAAGCCGGCCTCCCTGCGTGATCCGGTTGGACGTCGGAGGCAGGGAGGCCGGAGATGCTTGGACGGGTTTTCGTCATCGCGCTGGGTGCCGCGTTCCTGGCGGGCTGTGGCACCACCCTGCCGGGCGCCCAGCCCGGTGCAGTCACCAGCACGTTCCGCGACCCGCAAGGGGACGCCTTCGGGACCAGCGGGACGAACTACGACGTCACCCAGGTCCGCACGGTCCGCACCTCGGACGAGCTGGCAGCGGAACTCACCTTTGCCCAGGGGGTGTTCCTCCCGCCGCCCGGAGGTCGTTCGACGAGCTCGCAGCTCTCCGGGATCATCGAGCTCGACACCGACCAGAATGCCGGCACCGGGAACCGCTCCGCCTGTCCCACCACCGCGGTGGGTCCCATCGGGGTGGACTTCTACGTCGCCATGACCCGCAGGGACGGTACGGGTCAGTACACCGTGTACGACGCGAGCGGCGTACCCCGCGGCTCCGCGTCGGTGTCGGTCTCCGGAGGATCGAGCAACGTGCTCACGGTCCGCGTGGGTCGGGCCGCCCTGGGAGGAGACGACCTCCTGGCGCACCTCGTGGTACTCGCGGGGAACGACAGCGACCCGAGCTTCCCGCTGGTGTTCCATCCCACGGACTGCGCGCCGGACGCGGGCGGGGCGGTGGTCACCCGGCAGCAGCTGCCGCGCACCGGCCGCTGACAAGGGGCAGCGCGCTTGGTACCCTTTAGCGTGTGTTGGACAGCCGGGAAGCCCACAGGGGCTGGGCGCGGTGTGGGTGTCCACGCCTGGCCCTGGCCGCGGCGGTGGTGGTGGCCGTGGTCGCGGCCTCCCGCGCCCACGGCCAACTCTTGGCCACGGGCCGCTTCGTGGTCGTCCCCGAGGAGTCCCGCATCGAGCTGTTCGTCCGCGACAACGTGGGCGGGTTCCGCGGCCGTGCGCGGGACTTCGAGGGCGCCGCGGTGGTGCGGCAGACGGGCGAGCGCAGCTTCGTGGCGGACCTGCAGGTTTCCGTGTCGGCCCGCTCCGTGACCACCGGTCTCGCCCTGCGGGACGGCCAGATGCACCGGGAGCAGCTGCAGTCCGACCGCTACCCCACCATCGTCTTCGACGGCATGGTGACCACCGACGCCGCCCGCGTGATCGGCACCTTCCCCGCCATGGCCCACGGCCGCTTGACCCTCCGCGGGGTGACCCGACTCGTCTCGGCCCCGGTGCAGGTGACGCCGCTGCCCGACGGCTTCCGCGGCAGCTCCGAGTTCGAATTGCGCATGTCGGAGTTCGGGATCCCCATTCCTCGCTTCCTGTTCTTTGTGGCCGAGGACGTGGTCCGGGTGACCGTGGAGCTGCGGCTGCGAGCTGTCAACCGCTCGTAGCGCCCACCGACTGGCGCTCGGTTGCCGAGCGCCTCGCCACCAGGCCTACAGTAACAGTAGAGGAGGGCGCCGTGGGGGCGCAGCTGCACCGGCGGCTGGGCGTGCGGGAGGCGCAGCAGACACCCCTCGCCCGGGTGCTGTCCGAGTGGACCCGGGAGGGCGAGCTGTACCGGCGCCTGGACGGCGGCAAGGTGGAGTGCTTCGCCTGCGGTCACCGGTGCGTGATCTTCGAGGGGCTCGCGGGCATCTGCCGCGTCCGGTTCAACCGCGGCGGCAAGCTGTATGCCCCCTGGGGTTACGTGGGTGCCCTCCAGCTGGACCCCGTGGAGAAGAAGCCGTTCTTCCACGCGTACCCGGGGTCCCGCGCCCTCAGCTTCGGCATGCTGGGCTGCGACCTGCAGTGCCCGTACTGCCAGAACTGGCAGCTGAGCCAGACCCTTCGGGACACGGTGGCCACGCGTCTGGCGGACTTCACCCCCATCAGCCCGGAGGAGTTCGTCCAACTGGCCCTGCGGTGCGGCGCCCGGGTCCTCACGAGCACCTACAACGAGCCGCTGATCACCAGCGAGTGGGCCGTGGCCCTGTTCCGGCAGGGGAAGCGGCACGGCCTGGTCACTAGCTACGTGTCCAACGGCAACGCCACGCTGGAAGTCCTCGACTTCCTTCGGCCGCACGTGGACCTGTACAAGGTGGACCTGAAGTCCATGCGGGAGGCGGGCTACCGCGTGCTGGGCGGGAAGCTGCAGACGGTGCTGCACACCATCCGCTGGGCATGGGAGCGGGGCTTCTGGGTGGAGGTGGTCACCCTGGTGGTGCCGGGCTTCAACGACAGCGACGCGGAGCTGCGTGACGTGGCCGAGTACCTGGCCAGCGTGTCCCCTTACCTCCCGTGGCACGTCACGGCCTTCCACAGCGGCTACCGGATGACCGACACGCCCAACACCCCTCCGGAGACCCTCGTGCGGGCCGCCCGCATCGGCGAGGAGGCGGGACTGCGGTACGTGTACGCGGGGAACCTGCCGGGCCAGGTGGGCCGCTACGAGAACACCTACTGCCACGGGTGCGGCGCGCTGCTCGTGGAGCGGTATGGCTTCGTGGTGCTCTCCAACCGCCTGGCCCACACGGGCGGCGCTTGCCCGGAGTGCGGGACCCCCATCCCGGGACGCTGGGTTTGACGTCAAGGTGTCCCCTCTCGTCCGTGAGTCCCGAGCGAGGGGCCCTGCGGTCCTGGATGCTCACCTCGCGGCGCTGGCCCTGGAGCACCGCGCGGTCCTTCGGCGAGGTCGGCTCAGAAAGGGGGACTTTCCGCAGCCTCGGACAGCGCGGCGGGACGCGCGTAGACGATGCGGGTCCCCTGGACCCGGGCGAAGGGCGTGAGCCGGTGCGGGGTACACCCTCGATCCGTGATGTGCCGCACTTCCCAGCCCCGCACGAGGAACGCGTCGGCCAGCAGCTGCCGGTGACAGCGCCACGGGGTCGCCTCTGCACACATGAGCACCATACGTCCCGTGGACGCTAGGGCCTCGAGCTCCCTCACGATCCGCTCGAACTCCGGGGTCAGCATGAAGTCTGCGTAGGCGCGAAAGGCACCCACGCGCCAGCCGGTGTTCGGAGACTCCGGCCCGGGCTTCCGATAGCCACCCAGGTCCTGCCGCCACACGTAGCGGACCCTCGAGGCGGCGAGGTGGCGTTCCAGCTCGTCCCTGCGGAAGTGGGGGAACCGGCGGGAGGTCGGCCACCGCCGGACGTCCACCAGCACCTCGATCCCGTGGGCACCGAGCAGCGCGAGGAAGGCTTCCAGGCTGCGGGTGGAGTGACCCACGGTGTGCACGGTCCGCCCGCCGCCACAGGTCATCTCCTAGCGCCGCCACCGTGAGGCCCAAGCGCTCGCCGCGAACAACCCGATGCTCGTCAGCACCACGGCTCCGCTCGGGGCCACGTCGAAGTAGAAGCTCGCCGCGAGGCCGATCACCACCGACACGACGCCGGCCGCCACCGCGAGTCCCAGGGTCGCGAGGAAGCTCCGCCCGAGCTGCAGCGCCGCCAGCGCCGGGACCACGAGCAAGGCGCTCGTGAGCAGGATCCCCACCACCCGCATCCCCACCACCACGGTCGCCGCCACGAGCAGAGTCAGCAAGAGGTTCAGGGCATCTGCGGGCACACCCTGCACCCGTGCCGCCTCTTCGTCGAACGTGACCGCGAACAGGTCCTTGTAGAAGGTCGCCACCGTGCCGACCACCGCGAGGCCCAACCCTGCAATCCACCACAGCTCCTCGGGACGGACCGCGGTGACCGTGCCGAACAGGTATCCGAGGAGGTCTGCATTCACCCCGCGGGCGAAGCTGAGCAGCACCAGGGCCACCGCCAGTCCACCGCTCAGGAACAGCGCCAGCGCGGCTTCCCCGAACAGCCGTCCAGAGGCGCGGAGTCGCTCCACCCCCGCCGCACCGGCCACCGCCAGGATGAGGGCACCCAGGGCCGGCGCCACCCCGAGGAGCACGGCCGCGGCCACGCCCGCGAGCGCCACGTGGGCCAGGGTGTCCGCGATGGGGCTGAGCCGCCGCAGGACGAGGAACACGCCCACAGTAGGCGCGGCCACCGCCAAGACCACCCCCGCGGCCAGCGCCCGCTGCATGAAGCCGTACTGGAGGAGCTCCACCCGTCGCCCTCAGTGGCGGTGGGCCACCACGAGGTTCCGCGCGCCGTACAACCGGTCCAGGGTGCCGTTGTGCAGCGCCTCCTCCGGCGCCCCGTGGAAGAACAGGGTCCGGTTGAGGCACACCAGCTGCGACACCTCGCGCGCCACCGCGGCCACGTCGTGGGAAACGAGCAGGAGGGTCGTGCCCCGCTCCCGGTGGAGGGAGCGCAACAGCTCGTAGAAACGCTCCTCCCCCTCCGGGTCCACGCCGACGGTAGGCTCGTCCAGCAGGAGTAAGTCAGGCTCGTTCGCGATCGCCCGCACCACGAACACCCGCTGCTGCTGGCCGACAGACAGCCGGCCCACCAGTTGGTCGCGGACGTCCCACAGCCCGGCGGTGCGCAGCGCCGCCTCCACCGCCGCGTGGTCCCGCGTGCCAAAGCGACGTCCCAGTCGCACCCGCCCAGCCCGGCCGCTCAGCACCACCTCGCGCACCGTGGCCGGGAAGCGGGTCTCAAACGCGACTGCCTTCTGCGGCACGTATCCCACCCGGTGCCAGTCGCGGAAGGCACGGATGTCCTGGCCGAACAGGCGCACGTGGCCACAGCTCGGCCGCACGAGTCCGAGCAGAACCCGCAGGAGGGTGGTCTTGCCGGCGCCGTTGGGCCCGATGACCCCCACGAAGTCGCCTTTGCGGACGCGCAGGTCCACGTGGTCGAGCACCCGCTCGCCGTCAAAGTCCACGCACACGTGCTCCAGCTCGGCTAGGACGGGCTCCAACGCTCACCCTCCCGGCGGCTCTCCGGCCGTCCCTCATTCTAGCGCTGCGGCTCGGTCCGTCCTACAGGCTCAGCACGTAGTCCGGGGGATCGCCCTGCAGGGCGGCGTACAGATCTGGAAAGCACCCCACCTGAACTCCGTCCACGGTGTCCACAGGCTCGCAGGCCGCGGGCTCACGCCGGCCGATCCCTCCCGCATCGCACCACTTCGGCTGTCCCCGCGCGAGCCCGCGCTCGAGGGCACAGCTGTCGCAGGCCATCAGGAGGATCCCCTGGTCCTGTGCAACCCGGGCCAGCCGCTCCCCCACCGGGTCGCCACGGCGTAGTACGAAGACGTTGTCGTCGAAGAAGAACATGGCCAGGACACGCACTCGGTGCGTGCCGGCCTCCAGCTGCGGCAGGATCATCTGGCCGAGTTTGTAGCTGGCCGCCCGCGGCGTGGTGAACACGTAGGCCACCCTCATCCGACGCCTCCTCACCGGCAGCCAAGGCCCGCCGCCAGCTGCTGCAGGTTGTCCTCCATCACCGAGAAGTAGTTCTTCCCCTGCTGCACGTCCGACTCCGAAAGGCCCTCGAGCGGGTCCAGGACGAGAAGCGGCGCCCCGAGTTCTTGGGCCAGGGTCTCCACCACCCGCGCGCCGGCCAGGGTCTCCGCGTACACCGCCCGCACCCCTTCCCGGCGCGCGAGCCCCACGAGCTCCCGGAGGCGGCGTGGGGACGGCTCCGCCTCGTGGGTCAGGCCTGCCACTGACTCCAACCGCAGCCCGTACCGGCGGGCGAGGTACCCGAATGCGGCGTGGGAGGTGATGAGCACCCGGCTGCGGCAGCGCTTCAGGGTCTGCGCGTAGCGCGTGTGGAGGGCTTGCAGGCGCCTGCGCAATCCTTGCTCGCGCTCCCGGTACGCTGCGGCCCCCTGGGGGTCTGCCTGCACGAGCCCCTCCGCCACGTTCTCGACCATCCGCTGGGCCAGCACCGGGTCCAGCCACACGTGGGGGTCCACCCGTTCTTGGTGTCCGTGGTCCTCGGAGTGTCCGTGCTCGGAACTCCACTCCACGAGCGGTAGACCCCGGGTGGCCTCCACCCGGACCGCGTCGGCCGGGAGCTCGGCCTCGAGCCGCGGCACCCACGGCTCCAGCCCCGCACCGTTGTACACGAACACCCGTGCATTCCGGACCGCCGCCGCCTCGCTGGGCTTGGGCTCGTAGTCGTGTGGGGAGGTGCCCGGCGGCACCAGCTGACGCACGTCGACCCGGTCTCCTCCCACCTCTTTGGCAAACGCGTACAGGGGGTAGAAGGACACCACCACGGATAGCTTGGTCGCTGGGGGGGGCGCCGCGCAGCCTGCCAGCAGGGCCACGAGGAGGAGGGCTGTGCACCTCATCCCCGCACCTGCCGGCACGCCTTGCAGTACCCCAAAAGTTCCATGCGGTGGCCTGTCACCAGAAACCCTCCCCGCACCGTGGTCCCGCGCCGGACTGGTATGGGGCATCGTTCCCAGCGTGCCACCGAGCCACACCCCAGACACACCAGGTGGTGGTGGTGCGGCTGAGCCAGCTCGTACCGGGCCGTGCCCCCTTCCTCCCAGCGCTCCGCCCACCCCTCCCGGACCAGCAGCTCCAGGGTGCGGTACACGGTCACGAGCCCCGTCTTCGGGTACATCCGCCTTGCGAGCCGGTACACCGTCCGCGCGTCCGCCCGGCAGCCCGCGCGGGCCAGCGCTTCCAGCACCGCCCGCCTGGGCGCCGTCAGCCGCCGGCCCTGCGCCCGCCACGCTCGAACGATCCCGCGGATGGCATTACTGAAATCCATTTTCACTAGGACTCTACCGGCACGCCCCGCCCCTGTCAAGAACGGGACCACTCGCGCCCATCAGGGCCCGGAGCGGGGACGCGGCTAGTGAGCCACTGCCGCGCCAGTTGGAAGATGGCCTCCCGATTCTGCGGCGACAGGACGAGTTCGGTTGTGCCCGGCCGCCGGCGGAACCGATCCGCCCACGGGTGGCGGGCCGCGACGATCGTGGCGACGAGGCACGTGGGCCCTGACGCCGCAGCTTCCACGGCCTCTCGGAACGCGCGGCTAGCAAGCTCCATCTTGCCGATCTCGTCCACCAGGACCGCGCGGTGAGCCTCCAGGGTCTCCCGGATGGCCCTCACGCCCAGCCGCTCCAGCACGTCCGGATCCACGCCGTACCGCCCCACTCGGTGCGCGGCGCGTTCCCAGTCGCTGCGGGCGAACGGCGCTGCTTCCCCAGCCAGGGTGACGAGCAGGAACCCCACCCGCCTCCCTTCCTGGCGGATTTCTGCCGTGTAGAACCCACCGACGTGGCCGGCGAACGCCTCCGCCAGCCTCCGCACCACGGCGGTCTTACCGACCCCTGGCCGTCCGGTGACGAGCAGAACGTCCCCCAAGGTCTCCTACCAGGCAGACGCCGCGCTGGTACGAGTGCCCTGAGTCGACCTTCAGATTTAGGGAATGTCGAAGGCTGGCGAGGATCGATCCTGGGAGATGGCCTCCTCCAGTTCGCAGCTGCGGCGATGCACACCGCCTCGCCGCGTCCCCGACGTCCGGCCGCAGGGCAGCCCGAGCTCACCCAGACCGCCCTCAACCGGGCCCTGGCCGTGCGGGATAACCTCCTGCTGCTGTACCTGGTCACGCTGGCCTTCCTCTTCTCGTCACTGGGGGTGGGCGTCCTCATCTCCACGGTCTCCCGGACCTTCAACCGGGCGACGCAGCTCGCCAGCTCGTCTTGCTGCCCAGCATCCTGATCTCCGGCTTCCTCTTCCCCCGCGAGTCGCTCCCCCCGTTTCTCCAGGTGATCGGGTACGCGGTGCCCCTCACCCACTTCATCGCCGTGCTGCGGGGGATCATCGTAAAAGGGGTGGGAATCGCCTACCTCTGGCTCCGGATCCTGGCCCTGGTCGGCCCGGGCAGTCTCGTCTTCACGATGGCGATCGTGCGCTTCCAGAAGCGGATCGACTCATCCCGATGGGCTCGTGCCTGCCCTGTTGCCCGACCGAGAGCAGGTAGTCGGGCCCCTGCAGCCGGCCGATCCGGCTGGACAGGCCGGCGAGCGAACCCGGATCAGTTCAGGACCAGGGCGATCGGAAAGGTGGCTGCGTAGCCCTCGCCGTCCCGGACAACCGAAAGCATCAGACGGTCGCCCCCGGTGCGGAAGATGAAGTCCTGCGCGTTGCGCACGGGCCGCCGGTGTCCGGCGCTCTTCCAGTCTGCACGGGCGCCCCGGACGGTCAGGCAAACCCGAGGGGCGCCCGGCGGTCAGGCGCCGCGGCGGTGCAGCAACACCAAGCGCCCGGATGCGTCGCGGCGCACGTGGCCGGCCTGGGTGAGGCGCGCGATCTCACGCGTGACGGTGACCCGTGTGGAGCCGATCATGCGCGCGAGTTCTTCGTGCGTGATCCTCTGGTGGAGGCGCACGCCCCCGAATTCCGCGGCAGGTTCGCCGTATTGGGCCGCCAGGGCTTCCAGCAGGAGGGCGAGGCGTTCGGAGGCGCTGCGGAACGCGGCCCGCTCCAGCTGCACCGCAAACAGGTGCATCTTGCGCGCCAGGCTTCGGAGCAGGTCCACGGCCAGGTCCGGGTGGTCACGGATCCGCTCCAGGACCGCGTCCCGGGGGAACACCCGCACCCGCGACCTCGCCGTGGCCACAGCGCTGGTGGAGTACGCCATCCAGCCGAAGCACGCCGCCTCGCCGAACAGCCCGCCGGGCGCCACCCACGTGACCACCTGCTCGCGGCCGTCCGGGTCCGCCACGTAAATCTGCACACCGCCGTCCACCAGCTGGTAGAAGCTCTGGGACACGTCCCCCTGTCGGTAAATCCACGTCCCCCGGGCCACGTCCCGGACGGTGCAGAGGTCGCCGCAGACCTCCGCGATCCGCGTCTCCTCCGCGACAACCGGACAGGTCAGGTCGTCCGGCGCCTGCCACCGCTTTGCCGCCACCCTCCGCCGCGCCATACGGTCATTCTAACCCCGCCCGGACTCCGGGTCAGCGGATCCGCAGCTGCAACAGCCGGGCCGGCTGGAGGTCGGCGAACCACTCCGGGTGTTCCCGCACCACCTCGTTCAACAACGTGGTGTCCACGTATCCCTGCATGGGCACCGGGCCCTTCAGGCGGCCGTACCGGCTCAAGAACCGATACGAGGTGTCCCAGGCGATCCGCGTGTACTCGGTGATCCGCGGGTCGAAGGGTACGTTGCCCAGAGACTCCACGAGCACGTCCAGCCCAACCCCCGGCATCCACGTGGAGGCCGCCTGCGCCGCTTGCCGCGCGTCCCGACGCACGAGCCACGCAGCTTCCGCAGCCGCCTCGATGTACTTCTTGACCAGGTCGGGCCGGCTCTGGAACATGCTCCGCCGGGTCAACGCGAAGCTGATGTAGTTGAAGTAACCCCCGCCCCGCACCACCATCGTGCTGCCCGGGACCTCTCGGAGGATCTGCGTGGGGAACGGTTCCCATCCCGAGATGGCGTCCACCTGCCGGCTGCGCAAGGCCTGCACGGCGTTGGTGGGCAGCACCTGCACCATGCGGAAATCGCGGTCGGCGGATAGGCCCGCGCGCTCCACCGCCCGCAGGTACAGCTCTGCAGACCCGCCCAGGGAAAGCCCCACGGTCTTGCCCCGCAAGTCCTCTGGCTTTCGGACTCCGCTCTCGCCGCTCGCCACGATCGCCAGCGGCCGGTCGTTGTTCCGCGACCCCCCCTCGCCCATAGGGAGGACCATGAACCCGACCACGTCTAACCCGGCTTGGATCGCAGCCTGAAAGTTGTTCACCGCGGAATCGCCGAAGGTTAAGTCCCCCACGGCCAGAGCCTTGGCCACCTCCTGCCCGCTGTTGAACAACCGGAGGTCCGCGTCAAGCCCCCGCTTGGTCAGCAGGCCCCGGTTCGCCATCACGTAGTACGGGGTGGACATGACGCTGATGGCTGTACCGAAGGACACCCGCTCCCTGGGCGCGCTCAGCGCTCCCGTCCCCACCACACTGAGCGCGGCGGCCAGCAACGCCACCAACAGCACGGCCCGCGTGCGGAACCCACCCATGGCCCACCTCCAGACGCCGTCTCCGCCCAGTTGGTCGCCCGCCCGGGGCGGCCTGTCGGTAGCCGCCGATACAGGGCTACGACCGCTGCGCCCGAGCCAGGGCCACGGCGCAGGCCCGCCGGTAGGTCTCACGGAAAGCCTCGTGGGCTCGCCGCAGCAGGTCCTCGTGGGGGATCCGCCATAGGGAGTCGGGAAGCGCCTGACCGAACGTACCGTCATCGGAAAACACTTCCAGTTCGTACCACCCCCGGAACCCCGACTCCACCAGTGCCGCCACCACCTCCACCGCAAGGCCGCGGCCCTGACCGGGCAGGACGCGGTCGAACCACACCCGTTCGACCAGCGGCACGTCGTTCACGTGCACCCCACAGATCCGGTGCACGTGTCGTCGAACCTGCTCCCGGAGCTCCGGATCTGCGCCGTTGTGGAAGACATCTAGCACCACGTCCACGTTCTGCTGCGGCAGCCCGCCCAGGAACGCGACCACGTCGTCGAGATCCCGGAACGGGCACCCCCGGCGCACGGACGTGAGCTCGAGTCCCACCCGCAGGCCCAGCGCTGCCGCCGCCGCGGCGACGCGACCCAGGGCGCGTCGCAGGACGTCCACCGCGTGGTCCCGCATACCGACGGCCCAGTCCGCCTGCCGCACCCGTCACCACCGCCACCTTGCCTGCAAAGCGCATACCCGCCTCCTACGGCCCCTCCGCAGCCTGCGTGCCCGGCACGACTTCCACCCAGCCACCCCGGCGGTCCGACTCCAGGGCAGCGTCCAAGACCACCTGCACCCGCCAGCCGTCGTGGAAGTCCGGCGACGCCGGCTCGCCGCGGACCACCGCCCGCAGGAAGTCGCAAACCTGGAACGCCACCGTGTCCAGGAACCCCACCGGGATGCCTGCGAAGGCCAGGGGGATCCGGCGGGAGTGCGCGGGTCCGAGCAGGACCCGCCGGAACCCGTCCACCTGAGGATCGTCGGGCAGGTACACGCCGAGCTCGTTGGGCCGCTCCGCGTCGAAGCACACCGACCCCGACTCTCCGTGCACCTCGAACGCCAGGTGGTTCTTGCGGCCCGGCGCGCACCGGCTCACTTCTAGCACGCCCAGGGCGCCGCCCGCGAAGCGGACCAGCAGGCACGCGGAGTCTTCCACATCCACCGACCGCATGCTCCCCTGCGCGTCTCTAGCCACCGGGCGCTGCGGAACCCACACCCGGGTCGTCCCCACCACCTGCGCGGGCTCGCCCACCAGATAGCGCGCCAAGTCCACCAGGTGGCTGCCGATGCCCGCCAGCACGCCCGCGCCGCTACGGCGCGCCTGGAACTTCCACGAGTAGGGGACTTCCGGGTCGTTCCCCCAGTCCTGGAGGTAGGTGCCCCGGAAGTGCCGGACTCTCCCCACACGGCCGATGTGGAGGAGGCTGCGCGCGAACTGGACCGCAGGGAGCTGCCGGTAGTTGAAGTTCACCATGTGAACAACCCCGGCCGCCTCCGCCGCGCGCCACATGGCCTGCGCCTCTACTGCGCACGTGGCCAGCGGCTTCTCGCACAGTACGTGCTTGCCGGCCCCCGCGGCGGCCACGGCCACGGGCGCGTGCAGGTCGTTGGGTGCGGCGACACTCACCACGGAGACCTCTGGGTCGGAGACCACCAGCTGCCAGTCTGCGGTCCACCGCTCGAACCCCAGGCGGTCCGCGGCGGCCCGGGCGCCCGCCGTAGACGCCTCGGCCACCACCTTCAACCGGACCGGCGGAAGCTCGGGGTCGTGGGCCCTCGCGGCCGCGTACGCCATCGCGTGCACCCGGCCCATGGCCCCCGCGCCCACCAACCCGACTCCGAGGGATTCCCGTCTGCTCATCCCGGCCTCCCTCCGCGCCACCGCTCAATGTAGGCCGGACCCCCGGGTTCGAACGGTAGCGGACGATACCAGCAGGAGGTGGCCCGCGGCCCGGAGAACAGCAGGCGGAGCACATTCCCCGGAGGAGCGTCCCGTGGACCTTGTGGTGCGCCGCGCCCGGCTGACCGGAGGAGCCGAACCTGTGGACCTGGCTGTCCAGGACGCGCGGATCGCCCTACTGGCCCCGAGCCTGGACGTCCGCGGCCGGGTGGAGCTGGACGCGGACGGCCGGCTGGTCACGCCGTCTTTGGTGGAGCCCCACATCCACCTGGACGCGGTGTTGACCGTGGGACAACCACGCTACAACCAGTCGGGTTCACTCTTCGAGGGGATCGAGATCTGGGCGGAACGGGTGCGGTCCCTGACCCACGAGGACGTGAAGCACCGCGCCCACCAGGCGCTGCGGTGGATGCTGGTGCACGGGGTCACGCACGTGCGGACCCACGTGGACGTGTGCGACCCGTCCCTCACCGCCTTGCGGGCCCTGCTGGAGGTGAAGCGGGAGGTCGCACCCACGGTCCAGGTCCAGATCGTGGCCTTCCCGCAGCAGGGCATCTACTCCTTCCCGGACGGCGAGCGGCTGGTGCAGGAGGCGGTGCGGCTGGGGGCGGACGTGGTCGGCGGGATCCCCCACTACGAGTGGACGCGCGAGTACGGCGAGCGGGACGTGAAGTTCGCCCTGAAGCTCGCGGCGGAACAGGGGCTGTTGGCCGACCTGCACTGCGACGAGACCGACGACGACCAGTCGCGGTTCCTGGAGGTCCTGTGCGCGGAGACCATCCGGCTCGGCCTGCAGGGCCGCGTCACGGCCAGCCACACCACGGCCATGCACTCGTACAACAACGCGTACGCCTACCGGCTCCTCCGGTGGATCCGGCACGCGGGTGTGCACTTCATCACCAACCCTCTGGACAACGCGGTCCTTCAAGGCCGGTTCGACGCCTATCCGGTGCGACGGGGCTACACGCGGATCAAGGAGCTCCTGGCCAACGGCATCAACGTGGCCGTGGGCCACGACTCCATCATGGACCCGTGGTATCCCCTCGGGGTCGGGGACCCGCTGCAGGCCGCCTTCGTCCTCGTGCACTACGGGCACATGTCCGGCTACGAGGAGATCCGGGAGCTGGTGCGCATGGTCACCACCCGCGCCGCCCGCTGCCTGGGTCTGGAGGACCACCGGATCGAGCCCGGCGCCCCAGCGAATTTCGTGGTGTTCGACGCCACCAGCGAGTTCGACGCCATCCGCACCCTGGCACCCCGCCGGTGGGTCGTGGCCGGCGGACGCGTCGTGGCCCGCACCGATCCCTCCCGGTCGTTCGTGCGCCTGGATGGTGGCGAAGAGGAGGTGACGTTCCACCCCCATGGCCACCGCTGACCTCGGGCGCCTCCCGCGCCCCCTGCGCCCGTGGCGCCTGCGAACGCGCCTGGGGGAGGCGGGCCGTTGGCTCCTGTTCGCAGCCCTGTTCCTCGGCGGGTGGGAAGTCGCCGCGCGCCTGTACGACCAGCCTTACCTCCTGCCTGCTCCCTCCGCGGTGGCGCGCGAGTTCGCGGAGAACCGGATCCTGGTGTGGCAGTACACCGCCGTCACCTTCCAGGAGATCGCCCTCGGGTTCCTGTACGGGTCCCTGGTGGCCCTGGCGGTGGCCGCGCTGTTCCTGTGGCTGCCGCCGTGGCTAGAGGACCTGCTGTACCGGCTCGTGGTGACCATCAACAGCACGCCCTTCGTCGCGCTCGCGTCCTTGGCCGTGGTCTGGTTTGGCATCGGGATCCGCAGCAAGGTCATCATCGCCGCCTTGTACGCTTTCTTCGCGGTGATGTACCACGCCCACCGGGCCTTCCTGTCGGTGCCGCGGGTGCGGGAGCAGCTGCTGGACCTGTACAACGCCACCTGGGCCCAACGGATGCTGCTCCTGAAGGTCCCCTCCGCCCTGCCGATCCTGTTCACCAGCCTCAAGGGCGGGGTGATGGCCGCGGTGAACGGCGCCATCGTGGGCGAGCTGTTCGGGGCCACGGAGGGATTGGGCTTCATGATCCTGGACGCCCGCTACGTGGGCAACACGGTCCGGGTGTTCCTGGCCGCGGTGATGTGTACCTTGATCGGCTGGCTCCTCCTCGCGGTGGTGTCCGCGGCCGAACGCGTGCTGTTGCCTTGGCACGCGGAGGTCGCCGGCCGGCGCAAGTAACCCTAACGGGAGGTGGTGAAGATGCGGTTGCGGTGGTGGTCGTTACTCTTCGTCGTGCTGCTGGCCGGATGGCCTGCGGCGGCCCAGGGCGTGAAGGTGGCGGTGATCGAGTCGTGGTTCATCCACAACGAGTCCATGGGCGACCCCATCGCGGTGGAGCGGGGCTTCTACGGAGACCTGCGGGTGGAGGTGATCGGCGGAGGCCCCGGCCTTTCGCCCATCGACCGGACCATGGCCAAGGCCCGGGCCGGGGAGATCGTGTTCGGGGTGGACTACCCCCAGAACATCCTGGAGGCCCGGGAGCGGCAGCGCCTCCCCCTGGTCGTGGTCGGCCACGACTTCCAGAAGTCCGCCATGCGGATCGTCTGTTGGAGTCCCAAGCGCACCGCGGGGGACTTCCGCGGGCGCTTCGCCACCTGGATCGGCTACGACAAGCCCATCAAGGCGGTGGTGGGCCGGAACTGGCAGCGGCAGATCCAAGTGGTGAACCAGCAGGGTGACCCGGCCACCTTGGGCGGCTGGCTGGCCAAGCAGTACGACTGCGCCAGCGCCATGATCTACAACGAGCTGCTGGTGATTCAGCGGCTGGCGCGGGAGGGCCGGATCAAGGACCGCTACTACGTGTACAGCTACCCGCAGTTCGGGGTCGACTGGCCGGAGAACGTCCTGTTCACCACCGAGGAGATCGTGGCGAAGCACCCCCAGGTGGTGCAGCGTTTCGTCACCGCGCGGTACCGCGGGTTCGCGTGGGGCTTTGCGAATCGAGAGGCGGCCGCGGACATCCTGCTCAAGTACAACAAGAACCTGGACCGGCGGCACGAGATCGAGGGGATGGAGGCCATCCACAGCATCATGGTGACCCCCTACACGCGGCAGCACGGCCTGGGTGCGGTGGATCCCGCGGCGTGGGACCGGTTGGGCCGCGACTTGGTGCGGGCAGGCTTCTACGCCCAGACGCCCAACGTGCGCGCCGCGTACACCACCCGATTCCGGAGCGGGGTGCGGCCGTAGTGGAACCCCGCATCCGCCTGGTGGACGTCACCAAGCGGTTTCCGGCGCCAGACGGTGCCGGCCTCGGGCCGCTGGCGGTCTCCCAGTTCACCCTCGACGTGGTGGCTGGGGAGTTCGTGACGGTCATCGGTCCGAGCGGGTGCGGCAAGACCACCCTCCTCCACCTGCTGGCGGGCCTGCACGAGCCCACCGCAGGCCAGGTGTCGGTGTGTGGGACGTCCCCAGGCGAGGCCGTGCGGTCCGGTGCCTGTAGCTTGATCTTCCAAGCACCGGTCCTGTTCGAGTGGCTCAGCGCCGAGGAGAACGTGCTCCTGCCGCTGCGGCTGCGCGACCCCTTATGGTGGGCGTGGCCGTGGCGGCGGGAGCGCTACCGGCCCAGCGCCCGAGCCGCCCTGCGGACTGTGGACCTCGAGGGCTACGAGGCCTTCCGACCCCAGCTTCTTTCCGGCGGCATGCAACAGCGGGTGGCCATCGCCCGCGCCCTCACCCTCGACCCGCAGGTCCTCCTCATGGACGAGCCCTTCGGCGCGCTGGACGAGATCAACCGGGACCGGCTGAACCTGGAGCTGCTGCGGGTTTGGCAGGAGCGCGCGCTGACCGTCGTGTTCATCACCCACTCCATCGACGAGGCGGTGTTCCTGTCGGACCGCGTGGTGGTGATGGGGCGCGCCGCGGAGGGGGTCCCCAGCATCCGCCACGTGGTCCAGGTGGGGCTCCCAAGACCCAGGACCTTGGAGATGAAGGAGAGCCCGGAGTTCTTCGAGCGGGTCCGGGAGGGCCGCGAGGCCTTGCGCTCCGCCCTCTGACCCCAGGGGACAGGGCCCTGGGGACAGGGCCCTTGGGGACAGAGCCGGGGGCGGGGGAGGGGGCCTAAGGGGTATCTTTCCGGCTGGACGCCCGGGTGATGGCCTGCAGCAGGACCTCAGGGGTTGCGGCTGTCGCGCTACCTAAAAAGATCCTCCGTCCCTCGGGGTCCAGCAGGACGACGAAGTGTTCCGACTCCAGGACCCGGTACCCCGGCGGCAGCCGGAACTTGAGCTTCTCCGGGGGGACCTCCCAGAACACGCCCTGACCTCGCGCTTCAACAGTCCGTAGCGATTTTACAGCGGCGCGTAGCGAAGCGCAGCGCTAGTGTCCTGAGTTAGAAATATGTTGCATTATTCTCTGCCGACCCCTATGGTGGGTGAAAGCCTCACCGGGAGGTTTCACCCGATGCCGCGCGGACGTCCTCTCGCCCCTGTGACCTTGACCCCCG
>Ga0209479_1000593_pt1 | contig 53717 bp, 50 predicted proteins | sample DewCreD2012metaG_2_FD_184112 | JGI IMG/M metagenome (GOLD analysis project Ga0209479, IMG submission 184112) | Hot spring sediment bacterial and archeal communities from British Columbia, Canada, to study Microbial Dark Matter (Phase II) - Dewar... ...
GGGAGTGGGCGTCGGCGCTGGAGGCGGGGTGGGTGTCGGTGTCGGAGTCGGGGTGGGCGTCGGCGTTGAAGTGGGAGTGGGTGCCGGTGTCGGAGTCGGGGTGGGCGTCGGCGTTGAAGTGGGAGTGGGTGCCGGTGTCGGAGTCGGGGTTACTTCGGCGGTAGGGATCGGATCCGGTTCTTTCTGGGTATCCCGGATCGTTGGGCGTGGCCACAGCAAAAAGGCGGCCAGCAGAGCCATGACGCCCAGGGATCCCCCGGCCAAAACCCACTTCAGGTTGCTGTCGGAAGGTTGCAGAACCGTTTGGGGGGCAGCTTGCCGCAGAGGGCGAGTGCGGGGAGTATCGGTTCGTGCCGGCGTGGCAGGGCGAGCGACGGGGGGATCCTGAGCAGTCGGGGGAGCGTCGCTGGCTGGGATTACTGTGGAGGGCGTTTTGGAAGTTTCATCCTCACTTTGGGGGGAGGGATCCGGTGTTTCCGGCGAAGCTTCTGCTGAGGAGGGTTCCCGCCCGGTGATGGAATAGGGGATCCCTGCACCTGGAGGAGGGGGAGAGACCGGCTCATCTTCGATGAGATCCAGATCCTCATCGCGGATATCTTCAAAGGCTCCAGAAGCCGATCCTGTATTGCGGGTGGTTTGGATCGGTGACTTGGGCTCAGAAGAGGGTGGAGCATCCTGTTGAGGCTTGGTGTTGCCGGTGGGAATGATCACCGTGCTGGCCTGGCCGGTGGAGAGTTGAGTGGCCACTGTCAGGTCATAGGCTTGCAGCAGCCGCTCTCCCAACTCCCGCATTGTTTGCGGTCGTTCGTCCGGGTTTTTTTTCAGGCAATCCATCACCACCGCTACCAAAGGGGGTGGGATCGGCTGGGGAGCTGCATTGGGGTTGATCTCCAGGGGGCTTTCGTAGCAATGGGCATGGATCCAACTGTGCAAAGAGTCGGTTTCCAATTGAAAGGGCATGGATCCCGTCAGCATCTCATAGAGCACCACGCCAAAGGAGTAGATGTCCGAGCGGGCATCCAGGGCTTTGCCCCGCATCTGTTCGGGAGAGGCGTAGCGAGCTGTGCCGATAAATCCCCCCCCCTTGTAGGTGCCTAGGCTAAGGGTGTGATCCGCCAAAGTTTTGGCCACGCCAAAGTCGAGGATTTTCAGTTGGGGGATGAGCTTGCCGTTTTGAAAAACTTGCTCGATGAAGAGGTTGCTGGGTTTGATGTCGCGGTGAATCACGCCCCGAATCTCGCGGCCCTCCACCTCGGCCTGAAACGTGTGGGCAAAGTGCAGCCCCTCACAAGCTTGGAGAGCCAGCCGAATGGCTTGCCGAACCGGCAGAGCCCCTTTTTCTCGAATTAGCTTGGCCAGATCCTGACCTTTGAGGTACTCCATCACCAGATAGGCTTGCTCCCCCTCTTGGCCGTGATCCAGAACTTTGACGATGCGGGGATGCTGGCCCAAGAGAGTGCTGACGCGGATCTCTTCGGCAAAGCGGCGGCGCAAGTTCGTCTGGGAGTCGCCCCGACTCAGCAGCATGGGGGCATAGAGGATCTTGACGGCTACCTCTTGGCGGTTGTTGTGTAAGTCCAAGGCGCGAAAGACGGATCCCATACCGCCGCCACCAATTTCTTGAATCAGTTGGTAGCGGTCGCCCAAAATGCGGTTGGTGAGATCTGCGGTCATGGGTTTGCAGCTTGGAGAAAGGGGATTGAGGTGAGGATGTCCATACCATAAACCGAATTGCTGAGGTCTGCATCAGCCTAGGTCGCGGCTGAACTCAGGGATCCCAGTTGGGGCCATCGGTTGGAAATGGCGAGGTTTTCGATTGATTTTTCGGCTAACTGCTCAAGGTGACTTCTCAGATTGACTCAATAAGCTGTATTGACTCAATAAGTTGTAGAAGAAAGCTCCGGCAGGGGTGGTGACGCTCAAGGGAGAACTGCGGTGATCGGTTTCACCGTCCAAGAGGACATTTTTGGGTTGACTTTGGGGGGAGAGTCTGGTTTATCCTGAGCGAGCCCCAGTCCGAAGAAGGGGACAATCGACAGGGATCCCTTGATGAGGTCGGCTATGGACTTGGGCTTGGTGGTAATTGCCTATAAGGAGGGGGATCGGGAGAGCAAGGCCGCTTGTCAGAGGTGTGCTGAACAGTTGCGCCGGCGCGGCGTTACGGTGTTAACGGCTCCCACCGGCTTGCACCACAATCCCTACCCTGTCTTTCTGGAGGCCACCTCGGATCCCATTGATCTGGCGGTGGTGCTGGGGGGAGATGGCTCGGTATTGGCGGCGGCACGATACCTAGCTCCCCGCGGGATCCCGATTTTGCCAATCAAAGCGGGGGGCAGGCTGGGGTTTTTGGCCCAGTCGGAGCGGGTGTTGCAGCAGGATCCCTGGGAGCGCATCCAGGCGGGGGATTTTTTCTTACAAGCCCGCATGATGTTGCAAGCCCAGATTTGGGAACAACCGCAGTTGGGGCGAGGGGATCCCTTGGCTACCCGTGGAGAGGGAAAACCCCAGGGCCGCCCGGTTAGCGAAGTCTACTATGCCCTCAATGAGATCTGCCTGAAGCCGATCAACCGAGAGCGGCTGCCCGCCGCGATCATGGAGATCGAGGTAAACGGAGAGATTTTGGATCAGTACCACGGAGATGGAGTGCTGGTGGCCACACCGACGGGATCCACTTCTTACACTCTGGCAGCCAATGGCCCTATCCTCGAGCCTACCCTCGACGCCATCATCATCACTCCCATTTGTCCCCTGAGTTTGTCCAGCCGTCCTATTGTAATCAGCGGCACAGCCAGGGTGGACATTTGGCCCCTTGCCGATCCCGAAGGGTTGACCCGCCTGTGGACAGATGGCGTGTTGGCCCAGTCGGTGAATCCCGGCCAGTGGGTTCACATTCAGCAAGCGCCCACACCGGCCAAGCTGGTGATCCTGGAAAAAGATCTCTCCTACTTTCGCACTCTGCGGGAAAAATTGCAGTGGGCGGGTAGCCGCATTTACATCCCCACCACCAATCACCGCCCCGAGGGGGGATAAGGAGAGCTTAAAGTTGGGGAGCTAGAGTGGCGAAGTTCACCACCCATCCGCACATCTCCCATGAGCCTGAGACTTTACCTCGTCAGACACGGAGAAACTCCCTACAGCCGTTCCGGCAGCTTTTGCGGTGCTCTGGATCCTGACCTCACCCCTGAAGGCAAACAAATGGCAGAAGCCTTTGCCGTAGCCTACGCGGGGATCCCTTGGCAGGCCCTCTACGTCAGCCCGATGCGGCGTGCCTTGGCTACCCTGAGCCCCCTGGCCGAGAAAGTTGGCTTGGAGATGCAGATGCGAGAGGGCCTGAGAGAAATTCACTATGGTGAGTGGGAAGGCAAAACCCACGCCGAGGCACAAGAAGCCTACCCAGAAGCCTATTGGCGCTGGATGACTGAGCCGGCCTGGAACGCGCCCCCAGGGGGGGAAACCGCTGTGCAAATTGCCAATCGGGCCATGCCGGTTGTGGCCGAGATCCAGGAAAAATGGACAGATGGCAACGTCTTGATCGTCTCCCACAAAGCCACAATTCGGGTTATTCTCTGCAGCCTCCTGGGCATTGACCTGGGACGCTACCGGGATCGCATTGAGGTTTTGGCCGCCTCAGTCAGCGTTGTCAAGTTCGACCGCTATGGCCCCCTTCTGGAAATCTTGGGGGAACGCAGCTATCTGCCTCCCGATCTGCGCCAAAGAGCAGGTACCTAATTGATTTTAGAGAAAGCAAAGTTTAAGATTCCTGAAGTCTTTTGGGCTTCTTTTTGAGGAGCAATCATGGGCAAAAAACTGGGATTGGCACTGGGCAGTGGCGGAGCCAGGGGATGGGCTCATATTGGCGTGATTCGGGCTCTAGAACAGGCTGGGATCTCCATTGATTACATTGCCGGGACGAGCATTGGCGCTTTTGTGGGAGCTATTTATGCAGCGGGAGAACTGGATGAGCTAGAAGACTTTGTGCGCGATCTCAACTGGAAAATGATCTTGTCTTTGTTTGATGTGGTCTTTCCCACCTGCGGTCTTCTGGATGGCAACAAAATTTACGAGCTGCTGACCGAACATTTGCAAGAGCTGTGTATTGAAGAGGCTGGGATCCCTTTTTGCTGTGTGGCTACCGACTTGATCACGGGTCAGGAAGTGCTGTTGCGTTCGGGTAAGATGGCTGATGCCGTGCGGGCCAGCATCTCTATCCCAGGAATTTTCACCCCCTTTCACCACGAAGGGCGCTATCTCGGAGATGGAGGCATTGTCAATCCGGTGCCGGTGCGAGTGGTGCGGGAGATGGGGGCCGATGTTGTCATTGCGGTCAATCTCAACCATGTGGATCCCGCGGATGTGGAGCCGCAACTGGAAGAAACAGAGGTGGAAGAAACCCTCCAACGGCGACAGCGCTTAAATGCTGAAGGAGAAGTGATCGAAGAAGAAACCAACTTCATCACCCGCATTCGCAAACGCTATCAATCCCTGCAACAAGGGATCCAAGAAAAAATTAGCCAATGGTTTCCAGACGAGCCCTCTGGCCCCAACATTTTCGACGTTATTGGCAAGACGTTGAACGTGATGGAGCAAATCATTACCCACAGTGTTTTAGCCGAACATCCGCCGGATTTGCTCTTACAACCCAAACTGAGCCAGTATGGGATCTTCGACTTTCACCAAGCAGATCCGATTATTCAGGAGGGCTATCGACAAATGCGGCGGGCTATCCCAGAGTTACGCCAAAAGTTGGAGCAGTAAACCAACACTTCTCCAGCATTTCAACCTAAAGCTTTGCAAGGATCTGTAACCCAAGCTTTCCAAACAATTCTCGATGGATCCTACTGCCAAAATGGGCCCGGAATTCATTCAATCGGGATAAATTGCAACAGCAATCCTGTGTGGATGAGATGGGCCGGGGCAGATTTCCCATCCTGGTCAGGATGGGCCAGCAGCACACAGCGATCTTGAGGAGTGAGGTTAAAACTAACAAAGGGCTCAGGCTCTCTTTTTAGCTGAGAGTTGAGTTGGGGATCCCCGATAAAAGTAAGTTGGGCCAACACGGTCAGCAGGTGATCTTGATGGGCCAGGTCTGCCCCAAAAGGAGTCCGCTCTTGTAGCGTAACCAGTGCCACCGGATGGCCTTCCCGAATCAAGGAGAAGAGGATCCCGGCACAGCGCTCTACAGCTCGCTCCAACTTATCTCGATGGATCTCGGGCCTCTCTTTCTGAGGCTGCCAGCGATTTTCAAAACAGAGGGTGATGGCTTGGGATCGTGGACGCTCCAACTCCCGCACGATGAGTTGATCCCGTTTGGCCGAGATCTTCCAATGGACAGAGCGCACATCGTCCTGGGGGCGGTAGGGCCGCAAGCTCAGGTAGTCTCCCTCTCGACCAGGCTGGGGGCGCAATTGGTTGCCGCTGCTGAGCTGATTCCACAGCACCAATCCTTGAACCGAGGCAGGCCGCGGAAACACGATCACCGTTTGGGGATCCCTAATTTCCACCGCCTTGCGAAAGAGTTCAAATGGGAAGCTGGTGGCAATTTCAAATCCCTGCAACTGCCAGGCTCCCCGCTTTGAAAAAGTATGCTGATAAAAAGTATCCACCTTGGCACCGGGATCCACCCGCAAAACATAGCTGGAAGGCCAGTCTTCCCGCCTCAGTCCCTCAATGCGTTCGCTCACCTGCAATGAAAAGCTGGGCAGGCGCCGTTTGCGGTTGATAAGCGTAAGCCCCACCAAGACAGACTGACCGGCAAAAATGCGGCTGGGCAACTGCCGGCTCACCTCCAAATCTTTGAGGGTGATATCGGAGAGGGTACCGCTGATGAGGATGAGGCTGAGCAGCATCCCCAGCAACAAGTACAGAGGATTGTTGCCGGTGTTGAAAGCAGCAATACTCACCAACAGGGCGATCCCGATAAACCGCCCCCCGATACGAGTAAAGCGGAAGCGGCGCAGAAAACGAACCTGAGGTCTTGCTCCCTGCTTTGAGGGGAAGATCCCCAGGCTTCCCGTCCGTTGAAGTAATGGAAAAAGTTTTTGGCTTAGCTTCAACAACACCGCAGCCCTCTCAGTGCTCCTTCATCCCCAGCCCCTCTCCCATGAGGAGGAAGAAGTCTGGCATCGACAATTCGCTTTAGTATAATTTAAAACAATCATAACCAGGTGCCGTGGACAAGTTTTTTCCGAGAGGATTTGAGTGATGGCATCCGACGGTCTCCAAGGGGCCTCCTCCCAAGAACTGGGCAAACAGCTCCTCAAAGCGCTGCACCGCCGCCCCGCCGATGTACTGACCAGAGGCCAACAGAGCCTCCACCTGCGGCTGCAACACCGCCGCCAAAGCCCGGTACTGCCCCCTCAAATCCAACAGCGGAATCGGCTCTTCCGTCATGGTGCCCGCCCCAGCCCCTCCTTGTTCGTAGCTTACCGCCTGGGCCGGTCTGAGCTAGAGTAAACCATGGCGGCTACACTGAGGAGGCTCTATGCAGGCGGCTGCCCCAGCCAGTTTGGGTTTGGTGTCCCCCCGCCTTTTGGCCCTGGTGCCGGGGGGGATTGGCGACCAGATTTTGTTTTTTCCCACCTTGGCCAGCTTGCGGCAGCGCTTTCCTGAGGCGGAGCTGGAGGTGCTGGTGGAGCCGCGGGCAGCAGGGGCCTATGAGGTTTGCCCCTCGGTGAATCGGGTGCTGACTTTTCCTTTCAAAGAGCGGCTGTCGTTGGCGGATCTCAGCGACCTGCTGGGGCGGATGCGCGAGCGGCAGTACGACGCGGTGCTGAGCCTGGGCCGGGGGCTGGGGGTGAAGCTGCTGCTGTGGCTGACCGGCATTCCCAAGCGGGTGGGCTATGCGCCGCCGGGGCCGGGTTGGCCGTGGCTGACCGACCCGGTGCCCCTGAAGGGGGCCCAGTATGCGGCCCAGATGTACCACGACCTGGTGCAGGGGTTTGGCCTAGCTCCAGCGGCGGTTCGGCCCCAGATACGCCTGAAAAAAGCAGACCTGGAGTGGGCGGCGCAGGAGCGGCGACGCCTGTTGGGGGAGGGGGTGCAGGAGTATGTGCTGCTGCATCCGGGGGCCAGCCAACTGTCGCAGCAGAAGGGGATGCGCAAGCTGTATCCGGCCAGTCAGTGGGCGAAGGTGGTCAGGGGGTTTCGGGAGAAGCGGCCTGAGCTGCCGTTGGTGTTGGTGGTGGGGCCAGAGGATGAAGGGCTGGCGGAGGGCTTTGGGGTGGAACTGCCGGAGGTGCCGGTGAGCCGACCGGGGGGGGTGGGGCAACTGGCGGCCTTGATTGGGGGGGCGACGCTGCTGTTGTGTGTGGACAGTGCTCCCATGCATTTGGCGGTGGCTACCCAGACGCCGCTGGTGGCGTTGTTTGGGCCTACAGACCCGGCGCGGGTGTTGCCGGCGGAAGGGCCGTTTCGGGCGGTTCGGGGGGCGAATGGGGTTGTGGAGTCAATTGCCCCGGAGCAGATTTTGCAGGTCATTTTTCCGGGTTAGGGATGCGGACGAAGGGAGTTGAACCCTTACGCCTTGCGGCACCAGATCCTAAGTCTGGCGCGTCTGCCGTTCCGCCACGTCCGCCCTCACCCATCCTAACTCCCTACCCCCGCCACGGCGATCTGCAGGGCAGCAACTTTAGCATCATCCCCATTTGGAATCAGAATCCCGCTCCAAGTCACGAAAAAGAGGCGTGCTTAGGTAGCGTTCCCCAAAGCTGGGCTGGATCATCACAATCCGCTTGCCGGCATTTTCCGGTCGCCGTCCTACCTGAATGGCTCCCGCTAAGGCAGCCCCAGTGGAAATGCCGGAGAGGATCCCTTCTTCCTTGGCCAGGCGCCGACTGTAGACCATGCTCTCTTCATCTTCCACTGCAATCACCTCATCCAGCAGGTCGCGCCGCAGCACATCAGGCACGAATCCTGCTCCGATCCCTTCAATGCGATGAAAGCCGGGCCGGCCACCACTCAAGACAGCACTGGCCTTGGGTTCAACGGCCACCAGTCGAATGGCCGGGTTTTTCCCCTTCAAAAACTCGCCCGCCCCCGTGATGGTGCCACCGGTGCCTACCCCTGCCACCAGGATGTCCACCTGACCATCGGTATCTTCCCAAATTTCCGGGCCGGTGGTTCTGGCATGAATCTGGGGGTTGGCGGGATTGGTGAACTGGCCCAACATATAAGCGTTGGGAGTGCGGCGGACGATCTCTTCGGCCTTCCAGATGGCTTCCCCCATGCCTCCAGCACTGCTGGCCAGATAAACCTCTGCCCCGTAGGCTTTCAACAGCAGTCGCCGCTCAAGGCTCATGCTCTCAGGCATGACGATGATGAGCCGGTAACCCTTGGCAGCAGCGGCCATGGCCAAGCCAATGCCGGTATTGCCAGAGGTGGGCTCCACCAAGATGGTCTTGCCGGGGGTGATCAAGCCAGCTTGTTCGGCAGCCTCGATCATGCTGACGGCAATGCGATCTTTCACCGAGGCGGCGGGGTTAAAGCTCTCCAACTTCACCACAATCTCGGCCAGACACCCCTCCGACTGAGGGATCCGATTCAACCGCACCAGCGGGGTGCGACCGATGAGCTGGGTGATGTTGGCGGCAATTTTCATGGCTAACAAAAAGGAAGCAACCAATTGCAACAGCGGGCCGTAGGCCTTAAGTCCAGAGCACTCGGTGGCCTTGTGCGATGCTAACCCTTAAATCAACTCGCTGGCGCTCCCCTTTCAGGATCTCACTGCTCTTGGCCCAGCATTGAGGGGGATCCCTGCATTCCTTGAAATTTTGAAAGGGAGGGCAACAAAACCCCTCCAGAAAATGATTTAGAGTGAGATCACACCGGAAGGACGAGTCCATTATGCACCTGAGTGACATCACTCATCCCAACCAGCTCCGCAACCTGAACCTCAGCCAGTTGCGCAGCCTGGCCCGCCAGATTCGCGACAAGCATCTGCAGACTGCTGCCAATTCCCCGGTCGGCTGTCATCTGGGGCCGGGGCTGGGGGTGGTGGAGCTGACTTTGGCCCTCTACAAGACCCTCGATCTGGATCGGGACAAGGTGATCTGGGATGTGGGGCACCAGGCTTATGCCCACAAAATGCTCACCGGCAGGTACCACAATTTCCACACGTTGCGCCAAAAAGGGGGCATTGCTGGCTACTTGAAGCGCAGCGAGAGCCGCTTCGATCACTTTGGGGCGGGGCACGCTTCCACCAGCATTTCGGCAGCTTTGGGCATGGCCATCGCCCGGGATCGGCGAGGAGACAACTTCAAGGTGGTGGCCATCATTGGGGATGGGGCCCTAACCGGAGGCATGGCCTACGAAGCCATCAACCACGCCGGGCACCTGCCCAAGACCAACCTGATGGTGGTGCTCAACGACAACGGCATGTCCATTTCCCCCAACGTGGGAGCGATCCCTCGCTATCTAAACCGCCTGCGCCTCAGCCCGCCGGTGCAGTTTTTGGCCGATAGCCTGGAAGAGCAACTGAAGAATCTCCCCCTGCTGGGATCCAGCCTCAGCCCAGAAATTGACCGCCTCAAGGAAACGGTAAAGCTGGTTACCGCCGTGCAAAACAACAAAGCAGGCATCATCTTTGAGGAGCTGGGCTTTACCTACGTGGGGCCGGTGGATGGGCATAACCTGGCGGAATTGCTGGATGCTTTTGAGTTGGCCCACGGCATTTCTGGGCCAGTACTGGTGCATGTGGCCACCGTCAAAGGCAAGGGCTACCCGCCTGCCGAAGCTGAACAGGTGGGGTATCACGCCCAATCCCGCTTCGACCTGGCCACTGGCAAGCCCTACCCGCCCACCAAGCCCAAGCCCCCCAGCTACAGCAAAGTCTTTGGCCATGCCCTCTGCAAGTTGGCCGAGCGGGATCCCCGCATTATTGGCATCACCGCTGCCATGGACACGGGCACCGGCCTGGACAAGCTGAAGGAAAAGCTGCCGGATCAGTTTGTGGATGTGGGGATCGCCGAGCAGCACGCTGTAACGTTGGCCGCCGGCATGGCCTGTGAGGGGATGCGCCCGGTGGTGGCCATTTACTCCACCTTCCTACAGCGGGCCTACGACCAGATCATCCACGATGTCTGCATCCAAAAGTTGCCGGTCTTCTTCTGCTTGGATCGGGCGGGAGTTGTGGGAGCCGATGGCCCCACCCACCAAGGCATGTACGACATCGCCTATCTGCGCTGTATTCCGGAAATGGTGCTGATGGCTCCCAAAGATGAAGCGGAGCTACAGCGCATGGTGGTGACCGGGATCCAGTACACCAAGGGCCCCATTGCCATGCGTTACCCGCGCGGCTCTGGCGTAGGGGTGCCTCTGGCAGAAGAGGGGTGGGAGCCCCTGCCCATTGGCAAGGCCGAGGTGTTGCGCAGCGGCGGTGAGGTGTTGATCCTGGCCTATGGGTCGATGGTCCATCCCAGTCTGCAGGCCGCGGAGATCTTGAAAGAACACGGTATCTCAGCCACGGTGGTCAATGCCCGCTTCGCCAAGCCTCTGGATACCGAGCTGATCCTGCCTTTGGCCGAACAGAGCCGCTTGGTGGTGACAGTGGAAGAAGGCTGCCTCATGGGGGGGTTTGGCTCAGCGGTGGCCGAAGCCTTGCTCGACGCTGACCTGACAGTGCCCTTGTTGCGCCTGGGGGTGCCGGACGTGTGGGTGGAGCACGCCACCCCCGAGGAATCCTTGGCAGAACTGGGCTTGAACAGCGCTGGGATTGCCGAGCGGATTCGGGCCAAGTTTCAGGCACAGGTTCTCAAGGGATCCCCTGTGGAAGCTCCCGCTGTCAATTCCTGCAATTCCTGAGCCTATTCCGAAAGGCCCATCCGCCGGTTGAACTGCTCGATGGCGGCTTGCTGCAGAGCTTCTGCAACAGGGCGGCTACGCAGGAGGATCTGCACATCTCGCAGCAGGTTTTCTCGCCACAGGTTCTCCCGCAACACTTGCAGGCGGGCGTAGTTGGGATCCAAGCGCATGGCCTTTGCCCCCAGTTCCTCAGCCCGTTTGGTTTCTCCCCGGATGTAGAGGGCAGTCGCCAGGGCCAAATAGGGCTCTGCTACAGAGTCATTCATCTCTATCGTGCGTTCCCAGCGATCGATGGCGGCGTCCAGATCCCCCTGCTCATAGTCCACCAAGCCCATGTTGTTCATGGCCGGCCAATAGGTGGAATCCAACTGCAAGGTCTTCTCATATTCCCGCCGGGCCGCATCCCACCGATCCAGCATGAGGTAGGCATTGCCCAGTTGGAAGCGGGCGTTGGGGTTATCCGGTTGCAGGGCAACAGCCCGTTCCAGGGTTTCAGCGGCGGCAAAGTAGCTGCCCTGCCGCAAATAAGCCGATCCCAGCGAGTAGAGGACATCCCCATCTTGAGGAGACAGGGCGCGGGCCCTTTGCAACGATGCAATGGCTTGCTCTAGGTTCCCCAGTTCTAGGTGTACGTTACCCAAAACATAGAGCAGCTCTGAGGAGTTGGGCACTATGGCCACTGCCAGTTGTAGGCGGCGCAGCGCTTCTTCCGTCTGACCAAACTGGGCTAACCGCAGCGAGTCAGTGGCCAGTTGCAGTGCTTGGGCCTGCATCAAGCCCCCATTGGGCAAAGGGACGTGCAGCAACACCTGGGCCTGGGCAGAGCTCCACCCTCCCATCCCCAACACAACTGCCAGGCCCACCGACAAGGCTTGCCAGGGCCGGACGGATAACTGGAACAACAGTGGCGGCATGATACCCACGCAATAAATCAGGTCATGCCCATGTTAGCTGCAACAGCCGGGGATCCCTACTTCTCAGTGTTCTCCTCTGCAACTGCCATCGGCCAAATCAGAGGCGTCGCCACCGCCGCCCTGCTTGGGTGAGCAGATCTTCGGCAGCCTTTGGACCCCAGGTGCCAGCCTCATAGGTGAACAGAGGCGGTACAGCACTGCCGCCATTGCCGCTGCCGGGCTCCGATTCCCAGGCCGACAACACCGGCGTCACCACCCGCCAAGCCGCTTCGACCTCATCGGCACGGGTGAACAGCGTTGGATCTCCCAACAGACAATCTAGGAGCAGGCGATCATAAGCATCCGGTGTACCCGCTCCAAAAGCCGTCCCATAGCGGAAATCCATGTCCACTGAGCGGGTGCGGATCTCCGGCCCCGGCATCTTGGCCTCAAAGCGCAACGAGATACCCTCATTGGGTTGGATACGCAGCACCAGGATGTTGGGGCTGACTTCCCGGGCTGCCGATTGGAACAGGGAAAGGGGCACCTGCTTAAAGTGAATGGCCACCTCGGAAACCTTTTTGGGCAGGCGTTTCCCGGTGCGCAAGTAAAAGGGCACCCCCTTCCACCGCCAAGTATCACATTCCAGTTTCAGGGCGACGTAGGTGGGGGTTTGCGAGTTGGGATTGACGTTGGGCTCCTGCCGATAGCCCAACACCGGCTTGCCGGCAATCCAGCCAGGGCCGTATTGCGCCCGCACCGCTGCGGCTGCCACATTGCGGGTATCGGCTAGGCGGGTGGCCTGCAGCACCTTGGTTTTTTCGTTACGCACCCCATCACTGCGCAGAGAGACAGGCGGCTCCATAGCCGTGAGACAGTAGACCTGCATCAAGTGGTTTTGCACCATGTCCCGCAGGGCGCCGGCAGCATCGTAGTAGCCGGCTCGATCCTCCACCCCCACGGTTTCCGCTACCGTGATCTGCACATGGTCGATGTAGTTACGGTTCCAGAGGGGCTCAAAAATGGCGTTGGCAAAGCGGAAGACCAGCAAATTCTGCACCGTCTCTTTGCCCAAGTAATGATCAATGCGGTAGACCTGCTCTTCCTGGCAAATCCGCTGCAGGATGCGGTTGAGCTCCTGGGCCGAGGTGAGATCGTGGCCAAAGGGCTTTTCGATCACCACCCGCGTTTTCGTCGGATCGGCCACCATGCCGGCTGCCCCCAACTGTTGGATGGCCTGAGCATAAAAGTCCGGTGCCACCGCCAGATAGAACACCCGGTTGCCACGGGTGCCCCGCTCCTCATCCAACTGGCTGAGCAGTTGCTTCAGGCGAAGGTAGCCTTCTGGATCCCCGATATCCAGGCGGCAATAGAACAGGCGGCTGGCAAAGTCCTGCCATAGGGCCTCCGGCCCCAAGTCCTGGGGGGCGAACTCCTGCACAGCAGCCCGCATCTTTTCCCGGTAAACCTCGTGAGTCCAATCGCGGCGGGCCACCCCCACCAAGGTAAACTCCGGCGGCAGTCGTCGCTGCACAAACAGCCGGTGGTAGGCCGGGATCAGCTTGCGAGCCGCCAGATCCCCAGAAGCTCCAAACTGCACCAAAATACAGGGATCCGGAGTGCGCTCTTGGTTGAGACCAACACGGAGAGGGTTTTCAGCCAGGGTCACCATAGAGTCGGCTCAGCCTAGGTGGATAGGGTTGGGGAAAAGAGCGGCTAGGGGGTCAGAGAACCTTCCAGGCAGCGCAGCACTTCGGTCACATTCTCACGGCTGCCAATGATGAGGGGCACCCGTTGGTGGAGGGATTGGGGAACAATATCCAGGATGGCCTCGGTGCCGGTGGTGGCTGCCCCACCCGCCTGCTCGGCCAGAAAAGCCAGGGGATTGGCCTCGTACATTAGGCGCAGCTTGCCTTCCGGTTTTTTCTGGGTGCCGGGATAGAGGTAAACTCCCCCCTGCAGCAGAATGCGGTGAAAATCTGCCACCAAAGCGCCGCTGTAGCGGGAGATGTAGCCATCGCGGCGGTGAACATAGCGAACGAAGTTTTGGATCCCTTCGCTCCAGTGGCAGAAATAGCCCTCGTTGAGGCTGTAGACGGAGCCGCGTTCAGGAATGCGGATGTCGCTGCGGGAGAGGATAAATTCCCCCAAGCTGGGATCCAACGTGAAACCGTGTACCCCCTTGCCGACGGAATAGACCAGTTGGGTGCTGGGGCCGTAGAGAATATACCCTGCAGCCAGTTGGCGACGGCCCGGTTGCAGCAGGTCTTGGTTGTCCGCTTCCGGGCGATCCTCAAGAGGGTGAAGGACGGAGAAGATAGAGCCGACGCTGAGGTTGGCGTCAATGTTGGAGGATCCATCCAGGGGATCGATCATCAGGGCCAAGCGGCTGAGGGAGCAGTTTTCCGGCAGGCGAGCCGGGGTTTTCATCTCCTCCGAGACCAGCCGACACACCAGGCCCGTTTGCTCCAAGGCGCGAATGAAGGCCCGGTTGGCATAGTCGTCCATCTGTTGCTGTTCTTCCCCTTGGACATTGACGCTGCCGGTAACCCCCAGCGCCCCTTCGATCAGTCCTGCCTGACTCAGCCGCCGGGCAATCATCTTGCCGGCCAGGGCAATGCGGTTCATCAGGGCGCTGAAGTCTTGGGCTTCTGCCGTAAAGCTGCCAAACTGCTGCAAAACATGACGGGAGAGGGTGAGCACGTCCCGCGACATCTCCTGTGAGGACTCTGTCCCGCCAACGCGGTCGGCGCTGCTGGACACTACCGGCGGGGAGGGAGGAGAGCTGAGAACCATACGAGGCTTCGCCAACACGAAAGAAAAACACCCATACAGGGGATCCCCGACCCCCACATCTTGACTCGGAGTGCAAGGACTCGGTCTCGCTAGGGCGATTGGAACTTGGGATCCCTTCTATTAGGTAGGCTGGCCGATCCTCGGCGCAGGTGCAGACAACTTACAGAGTTGCTTCAGATTTGGCTTGGATCCCTCTTTCCGGGAAAGCTCATGTTCCCCCGAAGAAACGCGGTAGGATGAGCTCTACCCCTTTTCTTCTCTTCCTACTTCGTCCCGGTTTCCTCTTGCAATGATGGCCAATTCCCCTTTCCCGCTGCGCAGCCAAGTGGTTACCCAGGGGGTACAGCGCTCCCCCAACCGCGCCATGCTCAGAGCCGTGGGCTTTCGCGACGAAGACTTCGGCAAGCCCATTGTCGGCATTGCCAACGCCCACAGCACCATCACCCCCTGCAACATGGGGATCCAAACTCTGGCGGAGCGGGCGGAGGCAGCTCTGAAGGCAGCCGGCTGTATGCCCCAGGTGTTCGGCACCATCACCATCAGCGATGGCATTTCCATGGGCACGGAGGGGATGAAATACTCGCTGGTGTCGCGGGAGGTGATTGCCGATTCCATCGAGACGGTGGTCAACGGCCAGAGCATGGATGGCCTCTTGGCCATTGGCGGTTGCGACAAGAACATGCCGGGGGCGATGATCGCCATGGCCCGCCTCAATGTGCCTTCTATCTTCGTCTACGGCGGCACCATCAAGCCCGGTCACTACAATGGCCGCGACCTCACCATCGTGAGCGCTTTTGAAGCCGTAGGGGAGTTCAGTGCCGGGCGCATCTCCGAGGAAGAGCTGCTGGCGGTGGAGCGCCACGCCTGTCCTGGTGCCGGATCCTGCGGCGGCATGTACACGGCCAACACCATGTCCAGCGCGTTTGAGGCTATGGGGATGAGCCTGCCCTACTCCTCCACCATGGCCGCAGAAGACGAAGAAAAAGCCGAAAGTGCAGCTCAATCGGCCAAGGTCCTGGCAGAGGCCATCAAAGCCAACATCCGCCCGCGGGACATCATCACCCGCAAAAGCATTGAAAACGCCATCTCGGTGATCATGGCCGTAGGGGGATCCACCAACGCCGTGTTGCACTTCCTGGCCATTGCCCATGCCGCAGAGGTGCCCCTCACCCTAGATGATTTTGAGACTATCCGTGCTCGTGTGCCTGTCCTCTGCGATCTCAAGCCTTCAGGACGGTTTGTGGCCACCGACCTGCACCGGGCCGGTGGGATCCCCCAAGTGATGAAAATGTTGCTCAACCACGGCCTACTGCACGGGGACTGCCTCACCATCTCCGGCCAGACCCTTGCAGAGGTGCTGCGGGATGTACCGGATGAGCCCCCCGCCGACCAAGAAGTCATCCGCCCCTGGCACAACCCCCTGTATCCCCAAGGGCACCTGGCCATTCTCAAGGGAAACCTGGCCAGCGAAGGGGCAGTGGCCAAAATTACCGGCGTCAAGAAGCCGCAAATTACTGGGCCGGCGCGGGTCTTCGATTCGGAAGAATCCTGCCTGCAGGCCATCCTCTCCGGCCAGATCCGAGCAGGGGATGTGGTGGTCATCCGCTACGAAGGCCCCAAAGGTGGGCCCGGCATGCGGGAGATGCTCTCGCCCACTTCGGCCATTATCGGCGCCGGCTTGGGAGATAGCGTTGGCCTGATCACCGATGGCCGCTTTTCCGGCGGCACCTACGGCATGGTGGTGGGCCATGTGGCTCCTGAAGCCTATGTGGGGGGCACGATTGCCCTGGTGGAAGAAGGGGATCTCATCACCATCGATGCTCCGGCTCGCCTATTACACCTGCATGTGAGCGACGAAGAACTGGCCCGCCGCCGCGCCCGCTGGTCTCCTCCTGAGCCTCGCTACAAACGGGGCACCCTAGCCAAGTACGCCAAGCTGGTCTCCAGCAGCAGCCTGGGGGCAGTGACGGATTTAAACCTGTGGGATTAGGGTCGTTTCGATTCAAACTAGGACACTGCAACCGCAACCCAATGTTGACTGCAGGAGGCCAGAGAGCTTTCGTGGCCTACAGTCCTTAGAATTGCGATTCTTACGAGTCTTTTCGTAACCTAGAGAACAAATACACCCCATCTTGGTGGTACAGAAGCTGAAATTGGGTTTCCTTGTGTAGAGCTTCAATCAGGACATGGGAAAACTCTGAACTACTGCGCCACCCCGGATGACGGCTATTTAGCAACACGTAATCAAAGGGATCCCATTGAGAAGGCGGGGATCCATTGAAGTGTCTCTCATCTGTAAAGTAGATTACAAGTCGATGGGTGAGGTGGGGGCTGATCTCATGGGTGGTGAGAACGCCCCCTTGGGTGGTGATCTGGGCAAGAGCGTGTCGGGTTGCCTGCCAAGTGTCTAGGGAGCTGAGATAAATTGAGCCAAAAAAGGTGTATTTCCCCAAGGCTAAAAAGGCCAGCGCAGACCAGATCAGAGGCAATTTTCTATCTTTTATAAAATGGCTCTGGAAGGATTGGTTTTTCACATTCTCGATGACGGCCAAGAACAAGAAAGGAACGATAGGCAAAGCGTATTGATGTACCAGATCCCGATAGACAGGATTGCTGGAGAGTATATTTAAGCCCAGGGTAGGCAGGGCAGGGATCCAAGGATCCCAATGCCGCCAAGAGAGACCCCAAGCTAAAGGCACGACCAACAAAAATCCATAAAACAGGGTGTCCAGGGAGAAGACTTTGCTCAAAACCAACATTGGTCTCAAGATTAAGCTTTGAACAATTTCCGCAACAGAATCGCCCAGATGGTCGTAGTGGGAAATAGCTGCCGGCTCGCTGCCGCTAAAGTGAGGAATGATCCCAAAAGTGGCTATTCCAAACCAAGCTAACCCTGCTGTAATTGCCACCCAGCCACCCAATTGGCAGCGCCGTTGCCAGCGTCCTTGAATTCGTCCTTTTTCCCAAAACAACAGCCAGACTCCCAGAGCAACAACGTTGAGAGATAACACCGCCTTACAGCCGAGGATGCCACTCAAACACAGAAGGAACCCCCACAATTTTCCAGAGCGAATGCAGAGCACAGCCGCCAAGAAAAGGGGAACAGCTATGACCTCTGGATGAAAATCAAAAAGGTTGGCGTTAAAAATGGCCGGGTAGAGAAGATAGGCCCCGGCAATCACCATTGCTTGGCCGGGATCGATCTTGGCCTGAAGTGCAAGGTGATAAATAGCCAACGCTCCCAAGGTTAACGCCAGAGATTGGAGTCCAAATAGCCAATAGACCGAGGGGACAATGCGATACAAGAGACTGATAGGGTAGAGAATAAAGGCCGCATGATCCCCAAGGATATGGATCCCTCGAATGGTAGAAAAAGGAATCTCGCCTCGACTGATTAGATATATGGATTGATCAAAAATGCCAAGATCATACCCTCCGGACTGAAACAGGTGATGCCGTACAACACTACAGCCCAAGAGAACAAAAAAATGACCAACCATAATTGCCAACAGAAGTGGGGGCAGAGGATGATTCTTCATAAGAGCCAGAGCTTTTGGATCCTATAGGTCTTGGTAAAGCAACTTTATCGTTTTTCCCAGCCTTGCACGGCATCCTAGCAAGATCTATAGTCATTTTAATTTAAACTAGGGCATTGCCCCTACACCTATGGTCATTTCGATTCAAACTAGAACACTGCGCCCATATCTAAAGCATTGAACGCATGGGGTCAAAAGGATTTTCAAGGACTCTGTCCCGCTAGCGCGGTCGCGTCAGCGTTGCGTAGCAACACAGTAGTTCAGGTGTCTCACCCCAACCTGAAATGACCATAGATTGTACAGAAGATTCACCTCAAGTCCAGGCATCTCTCTTTCCTCTGGAGTATCCAGCTTGTCGAGGATGAGGATACGGATGGGTTAGGACTGATTACGGCAAGAAGGTGTGATTTGACCTAAGATGGTAGCATGTCTTGCTCCGGTTACTTCCGGTAGATTATTGGTCTCACCTTGCCAGGTTTTATAGGCCAATACTGCGAAGGCAAGAGCCTCTTTGGCCTCAGAAGGGATCCCCACTTGGTCAGAAGTCAGCAGGGTTGTGGTCGGCAGTTGTTCCTGCAGCAGTCGTATAAGGACAGGGTTTTGGGTGCCGCCACCGCTGAGGATAACTTGATCTGGGATCCCAGGCAAAAAGTCCCTATAGGCTTGGGCAATGGAGCAAGCTGTAAACCCTGTGAGGGTGGCAATGCAGTCGTGGGCGGATATAAATTGGGGCCAAATTCGCTCCAAATAAAGGGATCCAAAATACTCTCGGCCAGTGGTTTTGGGCGGTGCCTTTTGAAAATAGGGATCCCGCATCCATTCTGTAATTTTTTCCCAGTGGATCTGGCCTTGGGCAGCCCATTTTCCATCACGATCAAAGGCTTGTTGTCCCTGACTGGCCCGCATTACTGCTAGATCAATCAAAACGTTGCCAGGGCCGGTGTCGAAAGCCAAGGGGGATCCCCCCCTACAGAGGCTGGGGAGATAGGTGAGGTTGGCAATGCCGCCGATGTTTTGGGCCACGCGATGAAGGTGGGGATGTCTCAACAGAAGCCAGTCCACAAAAGCTACCAAAGGCGCGCCTTGGCCTCCTGCCGCCATGTCCCGTGCCCGAAAATTGCTCACCACCGGGATCCCAGTTAGCTCGGCAATTACCGCGGCTTCACCGATTTGCAAAGTCGAAGCTTCTGGCCCATCGGGGTTATGCCAAAGGGTTTGACCATGACTGCCGATGAGATCAATCTGTTGGGGGGTGAGATGGGCCGCCTGGATCCCTTGCAAGGCCGCTTCGGCAAAAGCTCGGCCCAAACGAAAGTTCAAGGCGCAAATGCGATCTACCGTGCCGGTTTTGGGATCCGCAGCCCGCAAAATCTCCGCCCGCAGCGTTGGGGAATAGGGGATCGTTTGGAAATGCATTAACTCCCACTGTAGGGGATCGTCACCCTCCAGGTGGACGATGGCCACATCGATCCCGTCTACCGAGGTGCCCGACATCAGGCCGACGACGATCATCTTGCTGGGGGCTCGCACCAGAGGCTTGAGAAGGTCTAAAGTTTTGCCCTCTTTCTCCCCTCCCCTTTTTAAGATACAGGCAGCGTATCCGGAGCTACCGCGTGGAGAGGATGAGTGAAGCCATCCGCTACGACCTTCTGTTGGTGGGGGGGAGTTCCTCCAACTTGATCTTGGCCCATCGCCTTTTGGATCTGGCCAAGCTATCCGGGCTAAGAATCTCCATCGCCATTTTGGAAAAAGCCCGCCAATTCGGCGGTCACATCGTCAGTGGGGCCGTCTGCAATCCGCAGGTGATCGCCAAGCTCTTCCCCGATTTTGAAAGCCAAGGATTTCCCCATGAAGGGCGGGTGGAAGCCAATCACTTGAGTGTGCTGGGATCCCAACAGCGCTGGGATCTGCCGGAAGCGGTGATCCCACCGGGATTTCGCAAGCAGGGGCAGTTCATTCTCACCCTCAGCCACGTGATCCGCTGGCTGGCCGAAACCCTGCAGGAAAAAGCCAAAGGGATCCCAAATGTCACCCTGGATGTGTTCCCCGGCTTTGCCGCCCATGAAATCCTCTACGAGGGGGAGCGGGTGATCGGGGTACGGGCAAGCGATTCTGGCCAAGTGTACGAAGATTGTATCTTTGCCGAACTCACCTGCTTTGGCGACAAAGGCTTCATTTCCAAAGATCTCATCGAGAAGTTTCAACTACGCCCCAACCCGCAATTGTGGTCGGTGGGGGTCAAAGAGGTGTGGCAGATCCCCCAGTCCCTGCAGGGGCAGGTGTGGCATACCTTGGGCTACCCGGTTTTGGATGGCAGCTTTAGCGGGGGCTTTGTCTATGGCCTCAAAGACCATCGCCTGGCCTTAGGTCTGATCATCGGCCTAGACAGCAAGAACCCCAACCTCAACCCCCAGCAGCGTCTGCAGGAGTTCAAAGCTCACCCCTGGATCCAGTCCCTGATTGTCGGCGGCAAGTTGCTCAAGTACGGGGCTGCTGTGATTCCCGAAGGGGGCTACCACAGCCTACCCACCCGGTTTGGCGTTGAGGGAGCCCTGCTGCTGGGGGATGCGCTGGGGGTGTTGGATGTGGGCAGCTTGGCCGGGGTGGATAACGCCATGGAAACCGGCTATCTGGCGGCGGGCCTCATTCACGATGGCTTCTTGAAAGGGGATCTGCGCATCCAGGCCGACTACCAAAGGGCGGTGATGGAAAGTGCGGTGGGGCAAAACCTCTACCGCAGTCGCTATTTCCGCGAGGCTTTTCTGGAGAACTCTCGCCTGCTGGAAGAATACCTGCCTCAGGTGTGTCGCAGCGTCGATGCCGGCCATCCTTGGCTGGGATCCCTGCGCTGGGGTTTACAGGATCCCGTTCGCCGCGGACGCGAAACCCTGCGCGCCTACACCCTGCTCACCGGGCGGGTCAGCCTCAGCGAGCCACCCCCGCGAGGCTATGTGGCCCCCCACGCTGCCATTCAAGCAGATTTTGTGGCCCCCACAACCTTGGCTCCCCAGGAATTGGCCGCTCAACCGGGCTATTTCTCGCGGCCCGATGCGGTTTTTTTCGCGGATCCCCGCTACCCCGAGGGTAACCGTCACATCCTGGAGTTCGACGCCGAAACCTGCCGCCGGTGCATTGCCACCTACGACAAGCTGAATCGTCCCACCCCCTGCGTTGCCGACTGCACGGCAGAGGTACACCACATCCGCGACCAGAATGGCATCCGCTCCCATGCCATGTCTCTGGAAAACTGCATCCAGTGCCGCACCTGTGAGATCATCTGTCCCCACTTAAACCTGCGGGTCAACCCCAGCTACGAGGGATCCGGGCCGGATTTCTACGGGCTGTAGCCGTTGCTAAGGTTAACTCAGTTCGCTGCAGCTTGGATGATCCTGGGATCTAGCCATTGATCTAAGGCTGAATGAATCTATCCATCCTGCCTGGCGATCCCAGGGATCCAAGCAACCTTGGAAATTGGCTAGGTTGGGTTAGGGCTTGTTGGGGATCTTTTGTTGGTGAGCGATTCTCTGGATGTCCAGGTTTCTCTGTCCGCTATTTTGGCCGATCTGCAAAAAGCCCTGGGATCTCTAGGGCTGGGCCATCTCCAGGTACAAGCGCGGCTTTCCGGCCACCGCCTGTTGCTGCGTCTAGAGGGGGATCCCCTGCCTGAGCCAGATGCTTTGCTGGGAAGCCTCTCGCCGGCGTTGGAGCAAATGGCGCTGACCCACAGGCAGCGTCGGGTGGAGCTTTTTGGCTTTCCGGCCAATGAAGGGATCCCGGAATGGCACCGCGAGTGGCGCTACCAGCCCCAGTCCAACCCCAACAGCCCTCTGTATCGCGCTCGGCAGGGGGATGGGGTGGCCATCCAGCAGGTGTTGAATTACCTGTTGCGCCCGGAAGGGATCCAAGCACGGGTTCATTTCCATCCCAAACTGGGCCTCTTGCAGGTGAACTTGCAGGGGGCAGAAGCTCCGGATCCGGCTTGGGCTAAGGATTTTCTGCGGCGAGCCTTGACCCGTCTGGAATGGACGTTCTTGCAACGGCTGCGGCTTTCTGGACAAAAACTGGGCTCCTTTTTCCCAGCCTGGAGCCAGGAGTTTGATCTCAAACAGCCCGCCTTTTGGCAGGCCCCTCAGGTTCCTCTGACCAAACGATCTGGGATTGCGGAGAAGGAAATCTCTCCGGTGGACAAGCCGCCATCCCCTTCCCCTGCCACCCTAGACTGAAGAACAGTGCTCATCGGGGTTAGCATGCGGGTTGTTTTTTTCGGCACACCGGAGTTTGCTCTGCCTTCGCTGCGGATCCTGTTGCAGCCGCAGTCTCCCTTTGAAGTGGTGGGATTGGTCTGTCAGCCGGATCGGCCCCAGGGGCGAGGGCAAAAGGTGCTCCCGCCCGTTACCAAAGTGTTGGCTCAAGCCCACGGGATCCCTGTGTGGCAGCCTGTCCGCTTGCGGCGGGATGCAGAGGTGCTGGCAGCTTTGCAGGCCCTGGCCGCCGATGTGTTTGTGGTGGTGGCTTACGGCCAGATCTTGCCCCTGACGGTGTTGCAGATGCCCAAGCTGGGCTGTGTGAATGTGCATGGATCCCTGTTGCCGGCCTATCGTGGCGCTGCGCCCATCCAGTGGGCCATTGCCAATGGAGAAACCGAGACCGGCGTGACCACCATGCTCATGGATGAGGGAATGGATACGGGGGCCATCTTGCTCCAGGCCAAGCTGCCTATTGGATCAGAGCAAACCAGCCTGGAATTGGCACCCCAACTGGCTCAACTGGGGGCAGAACTCTTGGTGGAAACGCTCTTGAAATTGGAGAAAGGCGAACTCACCCCCATCCCTCAGGATGGATCCCTGGCTACTTACGCTCCTCTGTTAAAGAAGCCAGATTTTCATCTGGATTGGCAGCGCTCGGCTCAAGCTTTGCACAATCAAATTCGCGCCTTTTCCCCCAACTGCTTCACCGGTTTACAGGGGCAGCGGATAAAAATTGTCCGCTCTGGCTCTCCCCAACTGCACCCACCGCCCTCTGAGATCCCCCAGGGCAGTCCCGGAGAAGTGGTGGGGTTGGCCAGAGGAGAAGGGATCTATGTGGCTACAGGAGAGGGATCCCTGTTGATTCGACGGGCGCAACTGCCCGGCAGAAAAGAACAATCCGCTTGGGACTTGGTCAATGGCGGCCAGCTCAAGATGGGGATGCGTTTTGAGCCGCTCCCGGATGCTTGAGAGTCCATAACAGGGGCGCGGTCAACTCAAATGGCGGCGAACCGGTCCCCCCTCTCTCTCTGGGAGAAGGGCTGGGGGTGAGGACTATTCCGGCTGGGGAAACTCCTGCCAGAGGTCAGTGCGTTGGCGCAAGCTGAGGAACTGTCCGCCGCCGAGGATAAGGTGATCCAAAACCGGGATCTGTAGCAGTTGCCCCGCCTGCAAGAGCTGCCGGGTGAGGGCAAGATCTTCTGGGCTGGGATCCAGGCAACCGGAAGGGTGATTGTGGGCAACGAGGATGCGACTGGCTCCCTGTTTGATGGCGCTGCGGAAAGTCTCCCGCGGATGAGACAGGGTTTCGGTGGCGGTGCCCCGGGTTACAATCTGCTGGCTGAGCAGACGGTGCTTGATATCCAGGTGCAAGACGGCGAAGTGCTCTTGAGATTCCCACATCAAGTCACCACTCAGGGCCATAGCCGCTTGTTCCGGCGACTCAATAACTGTCCGGTCTGGTGGACGACTCAAAAACACCCGTCGTCCCAGCTCGATGGCAGCCAACACCGTTGCTGCTTTGGCCGGGCCAATGCCTTCGATCTGGATAAGCTCCCCCGCTTCCACCTGGCGCAACTGGGCCAAGGGATCCCCTTGGGCTTCTAACTTTTTCAGGAGCAACTGGGCTAGGCCGACTGCCGAGAGTTTGCCCGGCCCCTGTCCGGTGTTGAGCAAAATGGCCAGCAGCTCCGCGTGGGAGAGGTTCCTTGCTCCTTGGCTAAGCAGCCGCTCGCGGGGGCGATCTTGGGCGGGAATATCGCTGATGCGCAGCACGTACTGGCTCATATTGCGGCTAGGGCGGAGAAGAGAAGTGGGGAGAAGCTTTCAGCAGCCAAAACGGGCTTCGGCGCTCAAGGGCCTGCCAAGATCCCAGTGTGGCATCTGACCCGTTATCGGGAACGGCCAACTCCGCCACAAAGGGATCCCAAGTCACCAAGTAGTCGGGCATTTTCCTTCTGACCTGCCAGTTAGCCAACTCGGCTCGGTTAGCCGCGTAGGGCACCCGTAGCGGGCCGTAAAAATACGGCACAAAAGAGCGAAAGCCGTACAGGCCAACCGTCCCGGACAAAGCGGGCTCTGGGCTTTTTTCTGAAACGGTAAACCGTTGGAAAAAGTCGATAGCTCCCCCTTGGGTGTGTTGCAGCAGGCGGGGGAAAACCCAGCCCCAAGCCAGTTGGGCGCTTAGTCCGGTGGCCAAGAGCAGACTCGCCCATCCCCAACCTTTGTGCCGACCCCTGATCCAGGCCAGCCCCCCCAGCACCAAGAGCAAAGCAGGGCCATAGGTGAAGCGGGGCCAATCCACCTCAGCTTGCAGATAGCCCAGCACCAAGCTGTCCGATAGACCCTGGAAAAGATCGGGAAGAGGGATCCCCAAAGTTTCCAATCTCTTCTTGACCACCGACATCAGCAGGATGGGATCCTGGGATCCCAGCCAGGGCAGCACCAGCCACAGGGCCAGCCAAAACAAGCCGCTCAGCAGGATCCAGCAACCTTCCCAAAAGCTGAGCCGGGCCTCTTCTAACCCCAGGCCCTGCAGGCGCACAGCAGCGAAGTAGGCCCCAATCGGATAGAGCAGCGAGGTGTAGTGCACCAGCTTGGTTTGCACCAGCAGCGAAAACAAGGCCAGCACCACCGCAAAAGCCACCAACAGCAGATGTTCTGCCCGCCGAGTCAAATCCACCAAGCCCATACGTCTGGGGATCGCCTGCAGGATCCCGGCCAAGGCCAGAGCGCCCCAGGGAAAGCACCCCAAGGCAAAGGCCAGCAGATGAAAATAAACCGGGCCGGGATGCCCATCCGAGGTGGTGAGGATGCGCCATTGGTAGCGCCCAAACTCTTCCACCCATTGCGGCCCCCGTTGCACCCCTTCCAGCGCCAGCCAAGCGAGGGGAACAGCCGCCGCCAAGCCCAGGAAGGCCAGGCTTTCTCCCCATGCAATCGGTGGATCCCGGTGCCAGACCTTGTAGCCAACCCAGATGAGCAGCGGCAACACCAACCCCACCGGCCCTTTGGCCAACACCGCCAAGCCCAGGGCCAGCGCCCCCACCCCTTGCCAAACCCGACCGGAGCGCCCCACTCGACGCGCTTGATCCGCGGCCAACAGGGATCCCAGACCCACCCCCATCCCCAGATTCAACAGCGGGTCGATGAGGCCGGTTTTGTAAAAAAACAAGGGCAGGTAGCCCGTCAGCAGCAGGATCCCCCACAAGCAGCCAAACCCCACCCCGCGCAGATGGGATCCCCACCCCACCAGCAGCGCCACCGTGATCCCGCCCACCCAGGCATTGGGCAACCGCGCCGCCCATTCGTTCATCCCCAAAGCAGCCATGGACAGGGCCTGCAGCCAAAAAAACAGAGGCGGCTTTTCAAAAAAGGGCTCCCCGTTGATCGCCAACGAGAGCGGATCCCCGCTGGCCAGCATCTGCCGCGCCAAGCTGGCGTAAATCAGCTCATCCCAGTCGAACAGATAGGGGATCCCCTGCCCCCATAGGAGCCATAGCCCGGCCAAAAGCCCCATCCCCAAGGCCCATCCCAGGGATCCTTTGAAAGGCAAGCAGGCCGGGAACCTAAGCATGGAAGGCCGCCCATCGTTCCACCCGGCCCACATGTTGAGGCGACCGCATCAGCTGCAGCAACTGGGCTGCCAGAGCGGATCCCTCCATCTCCGCCGGAATCTCCACCCCACACCAACGGCTGGAGCTACTCTGCAGGGCAGCTATCCACTCCGGGGCCAGGGATCCCCGCGCCACCCCGATCAATTGCGGCAGAGGCTCCCGACGATACAGACCAATCCAGCGCAAGCCCAGTTGAAAAGGCCCCGGTCGGAAACGGGGGTTCAAGCGGCCATCCGCCTCAAACTTGCTCAACATCACCTGCAGAGAGCAGATCTGGCGAGTATTGAGCGCAGGAGCCGAAGGCACAAGGCGGGCGCGGAACGTGGCAACCATCTCCGCAAAGGGGATCTGAACGGTTTGCTCTTCTCCCGGCGTGGTGTCAAACGCATAGCCGTAGGCAAGGCTGTCCCAGCCCCCCTGATCCCGTAGTAAGACCTTATACCGCTGCCCATCCCCTCGCAGGCGCAACTCTATGCCGGCAAACCCCGATAAGTCCAGCGGCGGCTGCCAATTGCGGGTGCGCGTGGAAACAAACCCCCCAAAGTTGGCCGTGGAAACTTGCCCCGTAAACAGAAGCTGCCCCTCCCCCCACTGCAACTGGCTTTGGCTCACCCCTCCCATCACCACATCATCCAAAATGCCCCAAAACCGGTTCAGATCTGGGTTGGGCCGGCGAAAGTCGAACAGCATTCGTTCCGTTTGCCCACTGCTACGCAATTGCTCCAGATAAGCCTTGGCCGTTGGCGGATCCCCCAAACCCAGGATCACCGTTGCCGTCGCCCAATCTGGCCTATGGCTCACCTCCACGCCCTGCTGGCGCAGCGCCTCCGCCAGCCCGTCAGGCAAACCTTCCCCCACCACCCCCACCTGGATAGGAGCCGGCTCGGAAAGAGAAGGTGGCACACAATCTTCCTCCACAGCCCGAAACCCATTCTGAACCCAACGCCACACCTCAGCCAAAGGCAGGGCCTCATAGTAGGTGATGGTGTTCCAGAACCGCCCCAGATCCCAAGGCATGACTCTACCTCATCTTCTCAGATTCACAGAGCGCAGTTGGCTCACCAGTAGGGCAAGTGGCAATCCAAGTGACATACTCCCGACGCTCACCCCTTATTGCTACGCAACGCTACGCGACGCGGACAGAGGGCGGGACTTCCCGGCGGGCTAGCTAACTACCTCTCCAGCCCAGGGATCCGATTCAAATGTCAATACAACGATCCCTTCCAGAGAGCTGAGGGCAAGAAGCCTTGTGCTTGACCTGCAAAAAGCTGGACTCACTCAAGAAGGCAAGATACCAAAAGATATCGGATGGGTATTGTGGATCCCTAGCTTAGGGCAGCACTGAAGAACTCCACCGCTTCTGCCAACACGTCCAAAAAGCAATCCACCTCCGCCAATGTGTTGTACAGGTAAACACTGGCTCGGGCGGTGGATTGTACTCTCAAATAGCGATGGAGAGGCTGAGTGCAGTGGTGCCCCGCTCGAATGGCAATGCCCTGCTCATCCAGCAAGGTAGATAGGTCATGGGGATGGACGGCCTCTACTGAAAAGCTGACTAGCCCTGCCCGTCGCGCCGGATCCTTGGGGCCATAAACTGTAATACCCGCTATGCGCTGGATCCCGTCCAAGAGGCGAGCGATCAACCTTTGTTCATGGGCATGAACTTGCTCCAGACCGATCTGGCTCAAGTAATCTACGGCTGCCCCCAGTCCCACCGCCTGGGCAATCGCCGGTGTACCGGCCTCAAATTTGTGGGGGATATCGGCGTAGGTGGCGTGATCCCAGTACACATCGGCGATCATCTCTCCCCCGCCCAAAAAGGGGGGCATCGCTCGCAACAGCTCCCGCCTACCGTAGAGGACGCCAATCCCCGTTGGGCCACACATCTTGTGCCCCGAAAAAGCCAGCCAATCGCAATTCAGCGCCTGGACATCCACAGGCATGTGAGGCACACTCTGGCAAGCATCCAGCAAAACCTTGGCCCCGTAGCGATGGGCCAGCTCAGTCATCTCCTGGACAGGGTTGATGGATCCCAGCATGTTGGAGACCTGGGTTACTGCCACCAAGCGGGTGCGGTCGTTGAGCAAAGACCGGTAGTGCTCCAGGTCTAGCTCTCCCTCTGGCGTGATCTGGATGAACTTGAGGTGGGCTCCTGTCCTTTGGGCCACCCATTGCCACGGGATTAGGTTGCTGTGGTGCTCCATCACCGAGAGGACAATCTCATCTCCCCGCTCCAGATGGCTCAAGCCCCAACTGTAGGCCACCAGATTGATGGCTTCGCTGGCATTGCGAGTGTAGATGATCTCCTGAGGAGAAGGCGCGTTCACAAAACGAGCGATCTTTTCCCGTGCTCCCTCATAGGCATCTGTGGCTTCGTTGCTCAGCGTATGCACCCCGCGATGCACGTTGGCGTTGCAGTGTCGATAGTAATGATCCATCGCCTGCAGGACTGCCAGTGGCTTTTGAGAAGTGGCAGCGTTGTCAAAGTAGATCAGCGGGTGGCCGTTGATCTGGCGCTGCAGAATCGGAAAGTCTGACCGTACCTGGGCAGCCAGGTCGAAAGAATGATCAAGCTTGAAAGAAGAAAGGGGGGATACCGCCATAGTCTGTGCAAAAGGCCCGCTTCCCTCAGTATGACATTGCTTCGGGCCAGCCCTTGGCAAACCCCTCCGCCCAACCCGTTGCAACGGCCAGGGATCCCTTCCGCCCTGACCTGAAAGCGAAACTTGTCACAAAATGTAACCTGATGTTAAGATTAGTTACAGCAACCGATATGAGGTATTGACAATGCAATCGTCTCCCAGGATTCCTTCTCGCCTAGACTCCGCTTCTGTTGCCCAGTACTACGACACCACCAACGACTGGATTCCGGGCTGGACGGAGCAAGCGGAGCGTTGGAATGGACGCTTGGCCATGTTGGGCTTCGTGATCAGCATCGCTACGGAAGCGGTATTGGGCCACAGTGTTTTCGCCAGCACTCTCGGCCAGTGGCTGGGTCTGCAATAATCTGCAATAATTTGTCAAAGAACTTTTCGGTAGAGCCACATTGGACATCTCACAGACCTTCTCTTCGGCTTTGAGATGCTGTGGTTCTGCCTTTTTTGGAGCTCTTTTACCCTTCGATCCCTATCTTGAAATCCGATGATGCTTGACAATCCCTTCCTCCCCTACATTGCCGTAATGGTGGCCGGGTTGGTGGCTGCTGTTGCAATTGGCTCGATGGCTTTCTTCAACTCCAAGCGCCCTGCCGGTTGGGAGAGTGCCGGTCGCCCGCGGTACGTACCCCAGTACGGTCAAGACGGCGACACCCCGCCGGAGTGGGAGATTGGCTGGACGGAGAAGGCGGAGCGATGGAACGGGCGGCTGGCCATGCTGGGGTTTGCCATAAGTGTTGTGGTAGAGGCCATTGTGGGCCACAGTGTGTTTGCCTCTGCACTGGGGATCCGCTGATCCAAGTTGAAAGCTGTCTGACGGCTCGAAAGATTAGAAAATGGCAGCAGGAGAGCGCTGCCTCTCCTTTTTTGGCCTGAACTGAGCCTTCGCTAAGCTGGCCGCAGGGGGAGCTTCTGCAAGATCACTGTCGGCCTTCGGCTTTACCACTGGATAATCTTTTTCTGAACGGCTGTCATGCACATGGCAACACGGGCGTTGATCTCATCCTCAGAGCCGAAAATGTCCAACTTTTCTTTGAGCCTTTGGATACAGTTTTGCACGGTCTTCTTGCTGGTGTGAATGCGATCGGCGATGGCTTGGTCGGTGAGGGCTTCTTTGCAGAGCAAGTTCAAGACCTCAATTTCTCGTTCCGTCAGCTTCGTGAGACCGCGTAACTCCCGCGGCATACGCAATTCTCCATTCAGAGCACTTTTGGCCCCCTCCAGAAACACGGTGCGCCGTTCCATTTTGTTGACCGCGGCAAACCCACCCTGGTGTTTGCTGATCAGGCCCACCAATGGAGTTAGCAGCAGCGGCTCGCTGGAATAGGCCATCACATTCAGGGTGGGGTAGTTCTCAAAAATATGGCGCAGGAACTCTAGGCCAGGCTCGGCAGACTGCTCTCCGCTGGTTTGACCGTAGAGCAGATCGGCTACAACCAAGTCCGGTTGTTCCCGCTGCAAGCGCAGGATGGCGTCCATAGGGTTGGTGACCGTAATGCATTGAGCATCGGCTGCAATCCGTTGCAGCCACTCACAGTTGTTTTGGGCCACCTCTGGATGATCTTCGACAATCAAAAACTTGAGCGGGGCAGTGGGGCTTTCAACCTCGGGCATCAATCCACTCCTCTGATCCATTCTTGTCATTATTCTTGTCATTTGTTCCTTGCCAGGCGGGCACAGCCGAATATGCTTGCAGGCAAGGATCCCACCTGTAAGCATAGCTCGTAGCAGGTTACCCCAGTCTAGCCTCAGGTAGGGGTTTAGAGGTGAGCCTGGGGGGGTAGGAAAGAACAGGCTAGGCTAGAGGGTGATGTCAACCGGATCTGAACTGTGGTACCCCTGCAAGATTGCAACCCAACCACCCGCACAGCCTATGTTACTTATGCCCTGGTGATCGTTAACATCTTAATCTTTCTGTACCAGCTAACCCTGTCGCCACAAGAGTTGGCAGCTTTTTTCCGAGAGTGGGCAGTGGTACCGACAGAGTTGACGGCCAGTTTTCGAGGAGAGATCACCTCTTCGTCGCGTCCAGAATGGGTAACCCTATTCACCTCACAATTTCTGCATGGGGGCTTTCTCCACATTGGTGGGAACATGCTTTTTTTGTGGGTTTTCGGCAACAATGTTGAAGATCGCTTGGGCCATGTGCGTTACCTCATCTTTTACCTGGCTTGCGGAGCTTTGGCTGCGCTAACGCAGTGGTTTTTCGATATGGGATCCCCCATTCCTTCACTGGGGGCAAGTGGTGCCATTGCCGGCGTATTGGGAGCGTATATTTTGCGTTTTCCACGGGCCGAGATCCTGACCCTGGTGCCCTTGGGTATTTTCATCACAACCCTCTACGTTCCAGCTTGGGTGTTCTTGGGCTTTTGGTTCATCCAGCAGGCCTTCTACGGCATTGCCAGCCTACAGACACCTACCAACATCGGCATGCAGGGTGGGGGAATTGCCTACTGGGCCCATGCAGGCGGTTTTGTGTTTGGGGCCATTTTGGGGCCGCTGATGGGGCTATTTTCCGGCAAAAGCCCTTATGACCGCCAAATGACTTGGCAACAACGCGACAGGGATCCGTTTTGATTTGATCGGCTTTGATACTTTCTCAGCCTATTGTCAATCGGATAGCAGCTTGATGGGAGAAAGCCATGGTCAGTCTATCTGCCAAGCCTCTAACTCTGGAAGACTTTCTACAACAGCCGGAAACTCAGCCCGCCAGCGAGTTCATCGAAGGAGAAATTATCCAGAAGCCCACACCACAGGGAAAACATAGCCGTCTCCAACTAAAGCTGGGTAGCTTCATTAACGAGATGTTGGAGCCTTCTCAACTGGGAATGGCATTTACAGAGCTGCGCTGCACCTTCGCCGGATACGCGATTGTGCCCGATATTTCTGTGATCCCCTGGGATCGGATCCCTGTGGACGAAGATGGCACCATTCAAAATCTCATCTCCTTTTGTCCTGATTGGATGATTGAGATTCTCTCTCCCGATCAAAATCCAATGAAGCTGGTCAAAAAAATCTTGATTGGCCTGGATCACGGCTGCCAAATGGGGTGGATTGTGGCTCCTGAAGAAAGGGTTGTTTTTGTCTGCCCTGCCGGGCAACAGCCAACGGTGCATGAGGATCCCCAAGAGGTGATCCCCGCTCCTGCCTTCGCCCAAGGGATCCAACTGACAATCGCGACTTTGTTTGGCTGGATGCAAGTTCAAGCTGACGAGAGCCGCAAGCCCAACGCAGGATAGAAAGGGAGTGGATCTCCTTCCACCCCTCAGTTCTTACCTCAATTCAAATTCAAGATTCACAAGATTCAGTCGTTGTAGAGGGCAGGAGCTTGGGCAACCGTCTCACCAGTTTGGGGCAGCTCCTGCCGCAGCAGTGCCACCAGGGCATTAGTGGATTGGTCGTAGAGGCTGGTCACCAGTTTGGGATAGAGCCCAATGCCAATGATAGGGATCAGCAGGCAGGCGATGATGAACACCTCGCGCGGCTCGGCATCCACCAATTCTTCGTGTTCGGTGAGCTCTTTGTTCTCCGGGCCAAAGAAAATCTGCCGCAACATCGACAGCAGGTAGATAGGGGTCAGGATCACCCCAACTGCCGCCAGGAAAACCACCACCAGCCGGAAGGGGAGAGAGTAAGCATCGGTGGTGGCCATGCCAATAAACACCATGATCTCGGCCACAAAGCCGCTCATCCCGGGTAGAGCCAAAGAGGCCAGCGAGCAGGCGGTGAACATGGAGAAGATCTTGGGCATCTTCAGGCCCACACCGCCCATTTCTTCCAGCTCCAGTGTGTGGGTGCGGTCGTAGGTGGCCCCCACCAAGAAGAACAGGCTGGCCCCAATGAGCCCGTGGGAGATCATCTGCAACATGGCCCCGCTCATGCCGATTTCGGTCAGGGATCCGATGCCGATGAGCACAAAACCCATGTGGCTGATGGAAGAATAGGCGATCTTCCGCTTCAGGTTGCGCTGCGCGAAAGAGGTGAGGGCTGCAAAGATGATGTTCACCACTCCCAGTACGATCAGCACCGGCGCAAAGTAAAGATGGGCATCCGGCAGCATACCCGCATTCATACGCATTAGGGCATAGCCCCCCATCTTGAGCAGGATCCCCGCCAGCAGCATGTGCACCGGCGCAGTGGCTTCTCCATGGGCATCGGGCAGCCAGGTGTGCAAGGGGAAAATGGGCAGCTTCACCCCATAGGCAATGAGGAAGGCCCCGTACATCAGCAGTTGGAAGGTGAGCGGATAGGTCTTGCGGGCCAGATCCGTCATGTCAAAGCTGATGGGATCCCCGTAGAAGGCCATGGCCAGACCTGCCACCAAAATAAACAGGGAGCTGAGGGCCGTGTAGAGGATAAACTTGGTGGCCGCGTAGAGGCGGTTTGCCCCACCCCAAATGGAGAGGAGCAAGTACACCGGGATCAGCTCCAATTCCCACATCAGGAAGAAGAGCAACATGTCCTGCACGGCAAACACCCCGATTTGCCCGCCGTACATGGCCAACATCAAGAAGTAGAAGAGGCGAGGCTTGAGGGTGACCGGCCAAGCGGCCAAAATGGCTAGGGTGGTGATAAACGCCGTGAGCAGGATCAGCGGCATGGAGAGGCCATCGGCCCCCACCGACCAACTCAAGCCCACTTGGGGTACCCAGGTATAGCGCTCCAGCAGTTGCAAGCCCGTCTGGCCGGGATCGTAGCCAACATAGAAGCCGGCCAGCAGAATCAGCAGATCCGTGACCGCGATGAACAAAGCAAACCAGCGGATCCGCTCGGCCAACTTTTGCGCATAGGCGCGGCTACTGGGATCCCCAGCCGGTGCTGGGATCCAGGGGATGAATAGGGCGGCCAACACAGGGTAAACGATGACCGTGGTCAGCCAAGGAAACTCGTTCAAGCTGGGCAGCGCCATGGATGTAACCTCGTTTGTGCCATACCACCAGGGGGATCCTTGCGGGCTGCAATCCGACAGCCCTTTACCAGAATCGCCCTTGAGTATCTATGCTTAGCAGATTTACAGGATTATCTTAAGGCTCCCTCTCCCTTTCCGTTGGGATCCCTGGGATGGAGCAGATGCATTGGTGGATGTTGTACCCGAAAATCAGAAGGAAGTAATCTTTCACTGTCCTCCCAAGGTAACCCATCTCATCATGCCTCAACCCAAACTGATCATCCACGGCGGAGCCGGCAGCGCCCTGGAAGGGGAAAGCAGCCTGGAAAAAGTGAGGGGATCCCTGCGGCAGGTGGTGGAGAGTACCTACGAGCTGCTACTAGCCGGGCAGAGTGCCGAGGCGGCGGTGATGCATGCCTGCCAGTTGCTGGAAGATGATCCGCTCTACAACGCTGGGACGGGGTCGGTCTTGCAATCGGATGGGCAGATCCGCATGAGCGCTGCTCTCATGAACGGGGCCACCCAGTCTTTTAGCGGGGTGATCAATGTCAGTCGGGTTCAGCATCCCATCCTCATGGCCCAGGCTCTGCAATCTAGCCCGGATCGGGTGGTAGCCGAACAAGGGGCGGCAGAGCTGGCGCGGGAACTGAAGTTGCCAGTCTATGACCCAGCCACTCTCAAGCGGGTTCAAGAGTGGGTGCAGTTGCGCCAAACCCATCCCCCAACCAGGGTTCTCACCGCTCTGGCCATGGGCACGGTGGGAGCGGTGGCGCTGGATCAACAGGGGCAAATCTGTGCCGGCACCTCCACCGGCGGGCGGGGGTTCGAACGGGTGGGGCGGGTGAGCGATTCGGCCACTCCGGCGGGAACCTATGCCAGTGCAGCGGCGGGGGTCAGTTGCACCGGTGTTGGGGAAGATATTTTGGATGAGAGCTTGGCGGCGCGGATCGTGATTCGAGTGGAAGATGGCCTCAGCTTGAAAGCTGCCATGGCCAAGTCTTTTCAAGAGGCCCGCCAACGTCGCCGCTCCTTCGGGGCCATTGCTCTATCGCGTTCGGGCGAGATTGCTTGGGATACCACCACCGACCTGCTGCTGGCCGCCTATCACGATGGGCAGGGGATCGGCTTGACAATCTAAACTGCCAACTGAGCTTGCGGGATTAGACCTGGACAAGCCTAAGGCGGTTGGGTAAGAGTAGAAATAGTACTTAAACAAACCAAGTCCGCTCCCTGGCGGGCCACTGTAGGGCGTTTATGGCACTTCACGCGGAGTTACACCGCCATTTGGGCGGGTCGGTTGTTCCCCGGATTCTGTGGCGCTATTTCCATCGCCAGGGATCCCCTTTGGCACAGCGCTTTCCCACCTATGCCGAGTTTGAGGAGTTCTACACGCGCCCGCGCAACACCCTCGAAGATTACTTAGAGCTGCACACACTGGTGGAACAGGTGCAAACCCTGGAAACCCTGCCCTATTTTATCTACCGCCTGCTGCGGGGAGCTTACGTCTTTGAGGATCTGGCCTACCTAGAGATTCGCTACACTCCCTACCTGCGCACGGATCCCACCCTGGATGAGGCGGAGCGCCTCAAGCAGATGCGCCAGGTGATCGAGACGGTGGGACAGGCCAGCCAACAGCGGGAGTATCCCATCGTCACCACCCAGATCGTCTGTTTGCACTCGCGCCTGCCCAGCCACATCAACCGGGCCATGGTGGAAGCTGCCGCCGAGTCGGAGTATGTGTGTGCCATTGACTTGGCCGGGGGAGACAAGCCCTATGGCGAACGCATGGACGAGTGGATTGAGCTGTTCAAGTATGCGCTGGCCCGCGGCCTAAAAACCACTGCCCACCTGTACGAAACGTTGGATGGCTGCTACCCGCAGTTGCTGCCCTATGTCTCGCGGATCGGCCATGGCATTCAGATCCCTCTCCACTATCCAGAATTGCTGCCGGAGCTGGCACGGCGAGGGCAATGCTTGGAAGTTTGTCCTACCACCTATCTAAAAACAGGAACCCTGCCCAGTTTGGAGCCCCTCAAGATTGTGTTTGACCGCTGCTTTGACGCGGGAGTAGATATTGCCATCTGTACTGACAACGCCGGCTTGCACAATGTGCGCCTGCCGTTTGAATACGAGAACCTGCTGACCCACGACATCATTGATTTCGAGCAGCTCAAACACTGCCAGGAAGCAGCCTTTCGTCACGCTTTTGCCTGGCCCTACAAGGGGCGTCCAGCCTCATTGTTGTCGGAGTTGCAGCAGGGGGTATCTGCCTCTTTGGTGGCTCTCTAGGTGATGGGCTGCTGACTGCTTTTCCAAGTTTTTCATCCTGACTTCTTATGGGGAAGGGATCCGCAACAGGGCTAGGGGCAGTTTTCGCAGGGGAAATAACGGCTTGGATCCCTTGCTCAGAGGGATGTTGAGCGGCTTCCGAGGGTGGATGCAGCCCAACAGAATCCAATGCTGAGTCTACTGAGTCAAGCATGAAGGTTTACATCAGCGCCGATATCGAGGGGATCGCTGGCATCGGCCATTGGGATGAGGCCACCATCGGACAGCCAGGTTATGAGCCATTCCGAGAGCAGATGACCCGAGAAGTGATCGCGGCTTGTGAGGGATCCCTGGCTGCCGGAGCCACGCAGATCACGGTCAAAGATGCCCATGACTCGGGGCGGAACCTCATCCCTGAGCGGTTGCCGGAGCCGGTGCAACTCATCCGCGGCTGGAGCGGCCACCCCTACTGCATGGTGCAAGAGCTGGATCGCAGTTACGATGCCTTGATCTTGATCGGCTATCATGCCCGCGCCGGATCTGCTGCCAACCCCCTCGCCCACACCTACACCACCGAAGTTAGCCAAATCCGACTGAACGGCCAGGCCATCGCCGAGTTTCACCTGGTCAGCCTCACGGCTGCCTATGAGGGAGTCCCGGTTGTGTTTGTAGCCGGAGATGCAGAGGTGTGTGCCGCAGCGAAAGCTTATGACGCCCAAATCGAGACGGTGGTCACCCACAAAGGGATGGGCCAGTCGGTGATTGCGCCACATCCGCAGCAAGTTTTGCGGGCCATCCGCCAAGGTGTAGAGGGATCCCTGAGGCAGTTGTCGGCCTACCGGCCTCGCCCACTGCCGGATCACTTTCAATTGGAAGTGGACTACAAGGATCCTGCCCGGGCCTACCGCAAGTCTTTTTATCCCGGCTGCCGGTGGGTTGCCGATGCCACGGTTCGGCTGGAAGTTTCCGACTGGTTTGAGGTGTTGCGGGCTTTGGAGTTTATCGTACTCACCTAGCCGCGTCTGATGGGGATCCAAATGGCATCTCGATAAGGCAAGCGGCAGCTTCCTTGAGGCTGGTCTCGGAAAGGTCAGACAGCTCAATCCGGGCCCGAATGCGATTGAAGTTTTGCTGCAGCCCGTGCCAATAGGTGGGGTCGTAGTGCTGCTCCAACAACTCCCGTACAAACTGCGGCCAGTCTTGGGCGTCGATCAGCTCAAACCAACGCTGCAAGCAGGCCTGGCCAAGGCGGGACTTCAGAGGCAGCAATTTCCCCTTTAGCGCTTGGGGGTGGGCAATCCAGTGGGGATAATGGGCGATCAACCCCTTGACTCGCTCCTCCAAGGGCAACTGCACTTCGACACAGTCGGCTTGGGTAAGGGCTTGCCAAAGGGCAGGCGGCAGATGGAGCTGGCCCACTTTGGCACTCTCAGCTTCCACCCAGACCGGCTTAGCGGGATCCCACTGGAGAAAAACCTGCACCAGTTGACTTTCAAAGCTCTTCTGACTGGGCTGCGGCGTTCCCCACTCAGCCCCCAGAAGGGATCCCCGGTGACAGGCCAGCTTTTCTAGATCGAGGACTTGGGATCCCTGTTGGCGCAGATGGTCAAGCAACTGGGTTTTGCCACTCCCTGTTGGCCCGCAGAGCACTCGGTAGGTAAATTCCTGGGGCAAGATCTGCAGTTGCCGGCGCACCCAGGCCCGGTAAGTTTTGTAGCCCCCTTGCAAGACCGTAACCTGCCAGCCCACCTGGGACAACACCAACGCCAAGCTGGCAGAGCGCTGCCCACCGCGCCAGCAGTAGATTAGGGGCCGGTAATCGCGATCTTTATCGGCAAAATGGGTTTGCAAGTGGCGACTGATGTTCTGGGCCACCAAGCTTGCCCCTCGTTTGCGGGCTGTAAAGGGATTCACCTGCTTGTAGAGCGTGCCCACCTCTGCCCGTTCTGTATCGTAGAGTACAGGCAAGTTGATGGCTCCCGGCCAATGATCCTCTGCAAACTCTGTCGGAGAGCGCACATCGATGATTTCGCTGTAGGTGTGCAGCCAGGGCTCTGCAGTGAAGTGAATCGGAGGAGACACAAACTTAGGGATGGAAATGGCAAGCTAGCGCGATCTTGAACAGTTTCTAGCTTAGCCAACGCTGCTGCTCAAGGAAGCCCAGGGCTAACCCTAGCCCATCCCCTCGCGGGTGGACTTCTCGCTTTTCCAGAAGTTTAGGCAAGGTCCCTGGAACATGCAGGATGCCATTTGCCGCTCTCAAAAAAGTTACAGAGGTCTTCAGGCTCTCCAGGTGCCATCTCAGATAGAAAGGTGAGCTCGAACTTTTTCTTCATCCATTTGGTCGGTCGGCCCTTCCATGATAAGGGATCCATTTTCCATGAGATAAAAGTAATCGGCTAGGCTTTGGGCAAACTCAAAATACTGCTCCACCAGCAGCACGGAAACCCCTCGCTCTTTCTGAATGCGGGTGATGGCTTCTTCGATCTCGATAATGATGGAGGGTTGGATCCCTTCTGTGGGCTCATCTAGGAGCAAAAGTTTGGGCTCCGCCACCAAAGCTCTGGCAATCGCTAACTGCTGCTGCTGCCCACCGCTCAAATCCCCGCCTAGACGTTTAAGAAAAGAACGCAGAATTGGGAATAAGTCATAGATAAACTCAGGTATGATCCGTTCTTTGTTTGGGGCAGCTTCTAACCCCACCAGCAGGTTTTCCTCAACCGTTAAGCGGGGAAAAATCTCCCGTCCTTGGGGCACATAGCCGATACCGGCACGGGCTCGCCAATTGGGAGGGTAATGGTTAATAGGACGGCCCTCAAAAGCAATTTTGCCTGTGCAGTCTTTCAGAAGCCCCATCAGGGCTTTAAGCGTGGTGGTTTTGCCCATGCCATTGCGACCCAGAAGGCAAACCGCTTGGCCCGGAAAGATCTTAAAAGAGAGATCCTTTACAATTAAGCTCTGGCCGTAGTAAACCCTCAAATCGGAGACCTCCAGAAGAGGCCCAGATCCATCTCGGGATAGATTTTGTGTTGCGGTCGCGTTTTCCGTGTTCATGGGCCTGCGCATGGTTTGGCTAGATACAGAGCTATGGCCTTTCTGTTTAGTTTTTTGCCTTATGGGATCCGAGATAGACCTCAATAACTCTCGGGTCGTTTTTCACATCCTCAAAGGTACCTTCGCACAGCACCGATCCCTGGTGCAAAACAGTAACCTTGCGGGCAATTTGCCGGACAAATACCATATCATGTTCAATCACCAAAATGGTGTGGCTTTGGGCTAAGGATTGAATCAACTCTCCTGTAGCTTCTGTTTCTTTGTCCGTCATCCCGGCTACGCATTCATCCAGCAGTAGCAAATCTGGATCTTGAGCAATCACCATGCCAATCTCCAACCATTGCTTTTCTCCGTGGGAAAGCAGCCCTGCTGGAACCCGATCCTTATGGCTGAGGCCAATGGTTTCCAAAAGAGCATCCGTCTCTTCTCGCAGATGCTTTTTGCCAAATAGGGTGGGAAAAACCCTTTTGTTGGGGTGAGGGATAGCTCCAAGTTTTCTCGCACACTCAAGTTTTGATAGACCCGCGGTGTCTGAAACTTGCGCCCAACACCCAAAATGGAGATCTCATGTTCCTTGAGCTTGGTTAGATCCTTTCCTTTGAACAGCACTCGCCCTCGAGTGGGCTTAACCTTGCCCGTCAGCACATCGAGAAACGTAGTCTTGCCTGCCCCATTGGGGCCGATGACCACCCGCAGCTCCCCTTCCTCCAGAGAGAAGTTCAGCCTGTCCAAAGCCTTGAAGCCATCAAAGCTGACGGTGAGATCCTGAGTTTGTAAAATTTGTCGGGTAGCGGTGGGAGCTGCAGTGAGCATAGGGATCACATCCAAGAACGGAAAGGCCAAAGGTCAAACCGGATTCTCAACCCATCAAATAAACCCATCAAATAGGGGAGGAAACTTGGCATCGCTGGCTCACCCATGAGATCTGGAATCCTCTTATATCTTGCACATAACTGACATCCTCAAGAGAAAGCCAGATTTAGGCCGGAGAAGTATTTGCTAAACGCCTGCGCCAAAGCTGAACGGTGACCCAAAGTTGCCTGCCTTGGGTGCGCACCCAGCCCACCAGTCCATCCGGCAACACCAGCACCACCAGCAGGAACAATCCCCCTTGGAAAAACAGCCAAATCTCCGGAAAATTTTCGCTCAGCAAGCTCTTGGCAAAGTTGACCAACAGAGCCCCCAGCACTGCCCCCACCAAACTGGCCCGACCTCCCACTGCTACCCAGATCACCATTTCAATGGAAAAGGGAACGGCCATCGCGTTGGGAGAGATGATCCCGGTTTGCAAGGTAAACAGCGCTCCGGCAATGCCTGCCAGGGCAGCAGACACAGCAAACACCAGCACTTTAAAGCCGGTGGGATCGTAGCCGGAAAAACGAACCCGTGGCTCGTCATCTCGAATGGCTACCAGGATCCGACCAAACAAGCCGCTGGTGAGCCAACGACAGAGAAGGTAAGCCAAAACCACCGCCACGACTGTAGTGACATAGACAGCAAAGCGCATCTCGGACGAGTTGACATCTAAGCCAAACAAGGTCTGGAAGTTGGTTAGGCCATTGGTACCGTTAATTAAGCGCTGTTGGCCATTGAAGAAGTTAAAGAAAATAATCGTGGTGGCCTGAGTTAAAATGGAGAAATAAACCCCCCGGATGCGATTTCTCACCACCAAATACCCCAGGGCTGCCGCCACCAAAGCCGGGATCAAGACCACGGCAACAGCCGTGAAGGGAAACGAATAAAAGGGGTACCAAAACCAGGGCAATTCCGTTACCCCATAGAGGCTGAAAAACTCCGGTATCTGACCTTCCGGCAATTGCAGCTTCAGGTGCATTCCCAGAGCGTAGCCACCCAAAGCAAAGAACACCCCATGCCCCAGACTGAGCATGCCAGTATAGCCCCAGATGAGGTCGATCCCCAAAGCCACAATGCTGAGGGCCAGAAATCGTCCCAGTAGGTTAAGCCGAAAACCGGACAACACAGTTGGGGCCACAAAGATCAAGGCCAGCACCAAAAGGACAAGGATCCCGGCCTCCCATAGGAGCTTGCGAGAAGGACTGGGATCCCGCTCGGCAGCGGGAACAGCCACTTCATGGTCAGCACGGGGGGGATGAACCAGTTTCATGGGCTTTGTGAGGGAGTAGAAGATGAGGGATCTAACCAGAAAGATTCGCTCAAGAGAGCCGATAGCGTCAGTTCCACAGGCAACTGTCCAGGGATCCGGAAGTCAGGGTATTCCAACTGAACCGTCTCCGCCGCCTCTTGCAACAGTTCTGGCAGGTTTTCCAACAGCACTTGGCTCAAACTGGGGGAGTCTCGCAGGTTACGCTGGAGCTGCCGCCGTTGCTCGCGAACGATCAATTCCCATCCTCGATAGTTCTCGGGCTGGGGTAGATAGCATCGCTTGAGCAGGTGCTGCAGCAGAATCTCGGCTCGGTTGAGGATCTCTCGTTTTTCGGAGCGGCCCAAGCTCTCTACCTCGTCAATGAGATGGTTCAGATCCAGATGGTCAAAGTCTCGCTTCTTGAGACGCTCTGCCGTATCCAGGATCCAGAGGTAGAAATCCCGATCGTAAAGGCTGGCGGTGGGGTCTGACTCCAGGGCTTGAGACATGGGATCCCTCAGCAAACGCAACAGCTTCCTTAGGCATCCACCGTACGACCTTTTTCGGGGAAAAGGCCACGAGGGCGCACCTGCAAAAAGGCCACGATCAAAGCAAAGACCATCACCTTAGCCATGCTGGTGGTGGCAAAAAAGTTGAGGGTATCGGTCAAGATGGGCACGTTGGGAAAGATCAAAGCCAGCGTCCCTGAGCCGATGACAAAGTTGGCAATCCCGATCCCAAGCGCCGCTACAATGCTGCCCAAGAGCTTGCCCACCCCTCCCACGACAACCACCATAAAGGTATCCACGATGTAGTTTTGGCCGGTATTGGGCCCCACGGATCCCAGCAGGCTGACCGCCACGCCAGCCACTCCCGCCAGACCTGAGCCAATAGCAAAGGTGAGGGCATCCACCTTTTGCGTAGGGATCCCTACACAAGCGCTCATGGCCCGGTTTTGGGTAACTGCCCGGATACGCAGACCCCAGCGGGTGCGTTGCAAGAAGAAGTACAGCCCCAGGATGCAGAGGATGGTGAGGGCGATAATAAACAGGCGGGTATTGGGCAAAAACAGGTTGCCCACCGGGATCCCACCCCCCAGCCACCGGGGAGCCGTCACGTCTTTGTTCTGGGCGCCGAACCAAGGCTGAGTGACGGCCAAAGCATAGGTTTGCGCCAGCACCCGCCCCCCCACCGCTGCAATGGCCGTAGAAAGCAGCAACAGCAGCGTTAGCACCCAACCCTTGAGACGCGGCCAATCTGCCCGCCTGGACAAAAGCCACCAGCCGCCGAAAAAGAGCACTGCGAAGGCCCCCAAGCGCAAAGCCAGCACCCAATTGACGCTGCGCACAAACTGCTGCAGGATCAGGCTCACGCCCCAGGTGGCCAGAAGGGTTTCCAGGGGCCGGCCATACAAAAAGCGGATCACCCCCCGCTCTAAGGCCAGCCCCACCAGAGCAGTGACAGCAAAGGCTGCCACCAAAGCCGGGAAGATATACAGATCCCGCCAGGGATCCCCCAGGGGCCGGAAAGCATTTTGCACTACAAAGGTGGTGTAGGCCCCCAGCATCATCAGCTCCCCGTGGGCCATGTTGATGACGCCCATAAGGCCAAAAACAATGGCCAAGCCCAAAGCGGCTATCAGCAAGACGGTGCCGATACTGATGCCGTTAAACAAGCTATCCAGGAGCAAGGTCATGGGCAGGGGATCCTCCTTCCAACTTGACTGGGGAAGCTTCTTAAGCAGCAGAGCGGGATCCCCAACCCCATGCAAACGGCAAGGAATCCCGCCCACAGCCACCAGCAGGACTAGCTGACTTTGTAGCGACCGCCCTTGGCCGGATCTGACCAATCACAGGCAAAGCCCTTGGTTTCCGCCACAAACTGGTTCCAGGGCTGCGGCTCCACGGCATCCGTAGAGAAAATGACATCAAACAAACCATCAGAGCGCACCTGGCCGATCCGCACATATTTGGTCAGGTGGTGGTTGGTGTTCATGGTTACCAAGCCTTCAGGGGCATCGAAGGTCTGGCCGTAGGCTGCCTTCCGCACAGCGTCGATCTCCACCGTTCCCGCTTTTTCTGCCGCCTGCTTCCAGATGTAAACCATGATGTAGGCGGCTTCCATCGGGTCGTTGGTGACGCGGTTTTGGCCGTATTCTGCCTTGAAAGCCTCCACAAACTTCTTGTTGGCAGGCGTATCCACCGTCATAAAGTAGTTCCAGGCGGCAAAGTGCCCTTCCAAAAATTCCGGGCCAATCGCCTGCACTTCTTCTTCGGCAATGCTGACGGACATGGAAGGATAGCGATCCGGCCCCAGCCCTGCCCCTTTCAGTTGTTTGAAAAAGGCCACGTTGCTGTCGCCATTCAAGCTGTTGTAGATCACACCGCCATTGGGAAGAGCGGCCCGGATCTTGCTGATGATGGGGGTAACTTCTGTATTGCCCAAAGGCAGATAGTCTTCACCCACCACCTTACCCCCCAGGGCTTCCAACTGGGCCTTGATGATGGTGTTGGCCGTGCGGGGGAACACGTAATCGGATCCCACCAGGAAGAACTCTTTGCCTTTGTTCTTAAGCAGCCATTCCACCGATGGCTCTATCTGCTGGTTGGGAGCAGCGCCGGTGTAGAAGATGTTTTTGGAGCACTCTTGTCCTTCGTACTGCACGGGATACCAGAGCAGGTGCTGCTTGGATTCAAACACCGGCAACACGGCTTTGCGGCTAGCGGAAGTCCAGCAGCCGAAGACCGTTGCCACCTTGTCCACATCGATCAATTTGGTGGCTTTCTCGGCAAAGGTTGGCCAATCGGAAGCGCCATCCTCGATAATGGGCTCAATCTGCTTGCCCAAAACCCCACCGGCGGCATTGATCTCTTTGATAGCCAGCTTTTCGGCATCCACCACGCTGGTTTCCGAAATGGCCATGGTGCCGCTGAGGGAGTGCAAAATGCCAACGCGAATGGTCTCTCCCTGGGCGTAGGCAGGCACAGACCGCTTCACCCAGATCTGTGGCCCCAAGGCAGCTCCGGCTCCGGCCAGAGCACCCATTTTCAGCACTTGACGACGATTAAAAGATAGAGCCATCGGTGATCTCCGAAACGAAGTGAGTGTAAAGGGTGTTAAGAAGTCCAGTTTTTGCAGCAGCCCGGCCAACGGGGGGAAGCACTTAGCTCATCACCTCGTCCACGTGTTGCATCTGCCCAACTGCGCTTGGCTGAGGCTTTCACCGAATGCCTTCCCAAGTCAAGCAAGGGGAAAGGCTAATCCTGCAGTCGAGAAAGCGTTGTGCATCCCTGTTGCCTTAACGTGTTCCATCAAACCCATTTGGCTCGGAGAGAATTGTATCGTGGGATACCTTTTCCGGAATCCGAGCCCTTTCCCCCCAGGCTGTAGGCAGAGGCAGGGATCCCTTGCTCCCGGCATAATAGGGGTTCTGGGGTGGAGAATTAACAGCCTATGGTGCAACAGGCCGGCTATGGATCTTGGCGATCCCCGGTTACCGCTGACCTGGTGGTGACGGGATCCCTGCGCTTGGGACAGATGGTTTGGGATGGGGGGGATCTCTACTGGACGGAGGGCCGCCCACAAGAGAAGGGGCGAAACGTGCTGATGCGGCGCTCTGCCGACGGGATCCCGGTGGAACTCACGCCAGCACCCTTCAATGTGCGAACGCGGGTGCATGAGTATGGAGGCGGAGCCTACTGGGTGGCAGAGGGGGCGGTGTATTTTTGCCACTTTGCCGATCAACGGCTCTACTGGCTGCTGCCGGGTTCGGATCCCCAGCCCCTGACAGAAGCAGGCCCCTATCGCTACGCCGACGGAGTGGTGGATCGGGCACGTGGACGCATCCTCTGTGTGCGGGAGGATCACAGCCGCCAGGGAGAGCCGGAAAACAGCCTTGTCTCAATTGACTTGGAAAGCGGATCCCAGCAGATTTTGGCCTCTGGGCACGATTTCTACGCCAGCCCGCACCTCAGCCCAGACGGTCAGACCCTGGTATGGCTGACCTGGGATCACCCCCAGATGCCCTGGGATGGGACGGAACTGTGGCGAGCAGAGGTGGCAGCAGATGGCACTCTAGGAGAGCCGCAAAAAATAGCCGGTGGCCCCGCAGAGTCGATCTTTCAACCTCAGTGGTCACCAGAGGGGGATCTCTACTTTGTTTCAGATCGCAGCGGCTGGTGGAACCTCTATCGCTGGGATCCCCAGGGCCCAGTTCCCCTCTGTCCTATGGAAGCGGAGTTTGGAGAGCCCCAGTGGGTGTTCGGCCTGAGCACCTATGGCTTTACCGGGGATGGGCGCATTCTGGCCTGCTACCGGCAAGGGGGTCTGTGCCATTTGGCTTACCTGGATCCCCATTGCGGCCAATTGCAAAGGATCCCTTTGCCCTACACCGAGATCCACAGCCTACGGGTCAGTGGGGAAAAAGCCGCTTTCCTGGCCGGATCCCCGACGGAAGCCATGGCCTTGGTCTGTTTGGATTTGTCTGTTGGACAGGTGGAAGTGGTGGCCCGTTCCAGCAGCGTGACGGTGGATCCTGACTATCTGTCGCTCCCAGAGCCTGTTGCTTTTCCCACCGGCGGCGGTAAGGAAGTGGCCTACGCCTTCTTCTATCCCCCCAAGAACCGCGACTTTGTTGCCCCTGCTGGCGAAAAGCCACCCCTGTTGGTGAAAAGCCACGGCGGGCCTACCGGGGCAACGGCAGCCGTGCTCAACCTAGGGATCCAATACTGGACCAGTCGGGGGATTGCGGTTTTGGATGTGAACTATCGCGGCAGCAGCGGCTACGGACGCGCCTATCGGGATGCCCTCAAAGGCCGGTGGGGCCTGGTGGATGTGGAAGACTGCATTGCCGGAGCCGAATTTTTGGCAGAACAGGGCAAGGTGGACGGGGAACGGCTGCTCATTCAGGGTGGCAGCGCTGGGGGCTATACCACGTTGGCGGCCTTGACCTTCCACAGAGTCTTCCGGGCGGGTGCCAGCTACTACGGGGTGAGCGATCTAGAAGCCCTGGCCCAGGAAACCCACAAGTTCGAGTCGCACTACTTGGATAGCCTCATTGGCCCCTACCCAGAGCGGCAGGATCTCTACCGGGAGCGCTCCCCCATTCATCACCTGGAGGGCCTCAATTGCCCGGTTATCTTCTTTCAAGGCTTGGAAGACGCCATTGTGCCCCCCAATCAGGCAGAGAGGATGGTGGCAGCGCTGCGGGCCAAAGGGATCCCGGTGGCCTATGTGCCCTTCGAGGGAGAGCAACACGGCTTTCGCCAGGCAGCCAACATCAAAAGGGCCTTGGAGGCAGAGCTTTACTTTTATGCCCAGGTGCTGGGGTTTCCGCTGGCAGAACCTCTTGAGCCCGTTCGGATCGAGAACTTGGACACCTGATGATGACTGCTCAATGGGTCGAGTGAAGAGCAAGAAGGGATCCCGTCTCACCCATGACTCAATTGCTCCGCAACACTGTCACGACCGAGCAGCCACTCAGCAGCCACTCTATGACGGACTTACCAGCCGACCCGGATGGAGTCATCGATGTTGCTCCGCAACACTGTCGCAACTGCTGGTAAGAAAGCTGATCATGAGCGTCAGTAGCCCTTCCTTCCGTGAACTGCCCATCTTAGAAAGCGGCGATCGTCTCACCCGCGATGAGTTTGAACGGCGCTATCAAGCCATGCCTCAGCTCGAAAAAGCCGAGCTGATTGAGGGAATTGTTCACGTGGCATCCCCCCTCAGATATCGCCGACATGGCAGACCACACAGCCACATCATGGCCTGGCTGGGAGTTTATGAAGCAGCAACGCCGGGGGTTGAGTCGGCGGGCAATCCAACCGTCCGCCTGGACTTGGACAATGAGCCGCAGCCAGATGCCATATTGCGGATGCACGAATCTTGTGGGGGACAGTCTCGCATTAGCGAGGATGACTACATTGAGGGTGCACCGGAGCTGATTGTGGAGATTGCCGCCAGCACAGCTTCCTACGACCTGCATGACAAGCTGCGGGCCTACCGGCGCAATGGTGTGCGGGAATATCTGGTCTGGCTAAACCAAGAGCAAGTCTTTCGCTGGTATGTCTTCCAGAATGGAGAGTACCTGCTGCAACAGCCCAATGAGTCGGGCGCTTTGTCCAGTCGAGTATTTCCAGGGTTGTGGTTAGCCGTGGACGCGCTGCTGACGGGCAACATGCAGCAGGTGTTGGGTGTGCTGCAAAGGGGAATTGAGTCGGAGGAACACCAGGAGTTTGCGGCGCGGTTGGCAACCCGAGGAGCAGAGGCTAGGGCCTAGGCCATGAGTCGGAGGGACGGGTTTATGCTCGCAAAGGCTCAGGTTAATGGCTGTGGGCCAACAGGTTGGGCTCGAAGACATCCATCTCCAACTGAAACGGGATCCCCATGTGGGCTAGCCAGTCCTGCAGGGGATCATCGGCTAGCGCCAGGATCTGTCCTTGGAGGGAAACGTGGGCCGGGCGGTGCCAATTGCCCAGTTGATGAATCACCTGGCCCATCTGGATGGGGTTTTCAGGTTGAATCAGGAGCACCGGTTCGGCTTGGGCTTTGACCCGAATGTGTCGCTGCGCATCCGCATAGAGGAGATCCCCATCGTGAAGATGGGTGCCCCGAGGCAGCATCAACTGGATCTGGGTGCCCCGGTCGCTCACCAGCCGTTGCCGGGATCGCTGGCGGTCGTGCCAGGTGAGGGAAACCACTTCCAATTGGCCAGGGATCCCTTCTGGCGGCTCGTCCAGCAGTTGCATCACCGTAATGGCCGCGGGATCCTCTCCGGCAGCATGGGGATCTTCGCTCATGGCAGGGACTCCAGATATTGGCTGAGGTCTTCTTGAAGGCGAGAGAACTCCACTTCGGTGGAAAGGCGCAGCCCTTCCGTTTTCACAGTAACCAACACCTTGGCTGCGTGGGGGCCAGCCCAGATGTTGGGGTTGCAAAACATCTCCAAAGAGAGGTCGGCAGCAGAATGATGAAACTCAACCGGATCCTGAGGCTGCTGCCGGGAGCTGCCCGAGGGAATCTTGAGTCGTTCCAAGAGGATTTGCAGGGCCTTGTGCCATTGTTGTGCCGCCTCAAGCGAGAGGGAGAAACTGGCCGAGCCGGTTGCGAAGTTGAGGGCAAACTGAGGAAAATGGGTAGTCATGGAAGCCCGTACCGTTCGCGAAGTGTCCTCTGGAGGGCAGCATTGGACAACAACAGTATCTTACGTCAGCTATTGCTGATGGGCGTGGGCACAACCACTCTGCTGGCGGAGCAGTTGAAGAAAGCTGCCGACGACTTGGTGCAGAAGGGGCAGCTCAACCCAGAAGAGGCATCCAATGTCATCAACAACCTGCTCAACCAGGTAAAAGCCGAGCAGAGCAACTTTGAATCCTATGTTCAGCGGCAGGTGCGCAACGTCCTACAGGATCTGGGCGTGCCCCGCCAATCGGAAATGGACGAGCTGCGCGGGCGGCTGGATCGGCTGGAGCGGCAGGTGCGCAATTTGGAAAATCAGGTTTACCGTCGCTAGCCAAGCCTTCCCTTTTTGCCGTTGAGGCTGGCTCATGTGCAGCCAGGCAGGGTTTTGCCGAGCATTCCAGTGCCCTCAAGTTAATCCCCAGATCAAGTCCAAGAGTTCATCGCAGTTCCCATGCCAAGCGAAGTTTTGACCATCACAGGCCGAGGGATCCCCCTGCTGGGCAACGACATCGACACCGACCGAATTATCCCGGCCCGCTTTTTGAAGTGCGTCACTTTTGACGGCTTGGGCCAGCACGTGTTTGCCGACGACCGCGCCCAGGATCCCGGCCAACACCCCTTCGATCAACCTCAGTACCAGGGATCCCAGATCCTTGTGGTCAATGCCAATTTTGGCTGTGGCTCCAGCCGGGAGCATGCGCCCCAAGCGCTGGCCAAGTGGGGGATCCGCGCCCTCATTGGCGAAAGCTTTGCCGAGATCTTCTTCGGCAACTGCTTGGCTCTAGGGATCCCTTGTGTCACGGCACCCCCGGCTGTGATTCAAGCCCTGCAGAAGGCGGTGGCCGAAGATCCCCAGCTCCAGTTGACGCTGGATCTGCCCAACAAACAGGTGCGCTGGGGGGAGAATACCGCGGCTGTGGAGATCCCCCAGGGAGCCTGGCAAATGCTGGTGCAGGGCACCTGGGACGCCACAGGACAACTGCTGGCCGCCAAAGCTCAGATTCAACAAGTAGCCGCTTCTTTGCCCTACGTGCGTTGGCAGCAGGCCCGTTGAGCCATCCTCTCCCCCCTGATACCCATACATGGCTGGGCAGCGCCGACCCGGATTTTATGGATTTGGCAATCCGGGAGATAGAAGCTGCGGATCCAGAGGCTGCCGTGCAGCGGCTGAAGGAAGCACCTGGCTTGGTGTGGGTGTGCAGCCAACGCTCATTTGCTGACCTGGCTGAGGCTTGGCAAGCTAACCCGCCCATTTTTTTGCGCCACATCTGCCCCATTCACCAAGAACGGCGGCTGGCCGAGGGATCCCCCGTTAAATTGCGCCTGGATGGGGAACTGTTGGCAGCCATTGACCCCACTCTCAGCTTTTCGGTTCAAACGCGCCTGTTTGGGGAGCGGAATCTCAAGCCCTTCCAGGTCAATGAAACCCTGGCAGAACAGGTAGTCGCGGCGGTGGGATCCCCCCTGCAAGTCAAAGACCCCCAGCAGGTGATCTCAGTGGTGATCCTGGCTCAACCGATGGGCATTCGCGCTTGGCTGGGCCTATCCTTGGCTGCCCAGAACCTCTCCAACTGGGCCGGCGGGATCCATCGCTTTCGGCGGGATCCAGAGCAGATCAGCCGCTCCGAGTTGAAGCTGCTGGAGGCCATCCAGGTGTTTCAGATTCCCTTGGTGCCAGGGGGACAGGCTTTGGATCTGGGGGCAGCGCCGGGGGGATGGTCGCGCATTCTACGCCTGTATGGCCAGCAGGTCACGGCAGTGGATCCGGCGGACTTGGACGAGCGCCTCAGCCAAGATCCGGGGATCTGCCACCATCGCCTCAGCGCCCAAGCCTACTTGGCCCGTGGCCCAGGCCGGTTTCACCTCATCCTCAACGACATGCGCATGGATGGCCCGGCTTCTGCCCGCCTGATGGTGGCTTTTGCCCCCCATCTGCAGCCACAGGGGAGAGCTGTGATGACCCTGAAATTACCTCACCAACACCGCCTGCCAGTGCTGCGGCAAAGTCTGCAGATCTTGGGTAGTGCCTTCCCCGTGGTGAGGGCCCGCCACCTGTTCCACAACCGCAGCGAAGTCACCCTCTACTTGGGGATCCCTGCCCCTTAATCTGCCGTTTCCACCACCTGAATCTCCCGGCGGAGCACCATTTCGCGAATGGACTCCAGCAAGCCTATCTCTTCGGGGGAGATTTTGCCGTCCGCCCGGATGGCGCTGACGATTTGATTCACCTCTGTGCGGGTGAGCTTTTTGTCTTCCAAGGCTCGATCCACCAGCGCTTGCAATTGCGAAAACTCCATAAGGCTCCTCCGCGCGTGAACAGGTCTTGTCGCCCCATTTCCTCATCCAAGCTACCCGCGCTGCCCAAAATCTCCTGCAAGTGCAAGATTCTCTTCAGATATCCTAAAAAAGATGTGAAACCCACCGAGAGGAAGACATCATGGCTGGCCCGGATCCCAGGAGCACCACGCACGATTGCGCCACCCTCTGTCGAGATGGCTGTGTCTTGGGAGAAGACTGCCCCCACCGAGAGGCAGCTCGCCAAGCCGTGGCCTTTGTCATGAGCACTGACTGGGAGACCTTGATGCGGATTGCCGAATCCAAGAACCTACCCAAAAGCTCCCCTCAAGAAGAGATGGATCCCCTGCAGTTTTTGGAGAATTACCGCTTGGGCGGGTAAGCCCCAATGGAGTCTTTCCAAGGGCAAGGGATCCCTGCTGAGGATCCAGGGGTTTTGAGCCATACTGAGTTTGGTGGGATCCCTGGATTCTATGGTTTCGCCTTGGATCGTCATCGGATTACTCCTCATTTTTGCCGAATTGTTTTTGCCAGAATTGGTTGCCGGCTCGGTGGGGCTGGCGGCCCTCTTGGCAGGGCTTTTGGCCTATTTGGGTTTGCCAATCTGGGTGCAATTTGTCGCCTGGATTGGAGGGTCGGTGGTGTTGATTATCCTCAGCCGCCGTCTGGTGCCCCATGGGTCGGTTCAGATAGAGGAATCTCGCGAGGCGCGGGCAATCACCGCCATTCCGCCGGGCGAACGGGGGCGGGTTTCTTATCTGGGTTCCACCTGGAACGCCAAGTGCAGCATCCCCAACCTAGAAATCCAAGCTGGGCAGGAGCTCTATGTGGTGGAGCGGCAGGGAAATACCCTCATCGTCATGCCGGCCAAGATGCTCAAGTCCTGAACCGGACAGATTCTTTTGTTCCCCTGTTGCTCTGAGCGAGGGATCCCTGCTTGGGTGTGCATCAGAGGCGGGGATCTGGCATAATCACAAAAGCTAAGCCGGGATGTAGCGCAGCTTGGTAGCGCATCTGCTTTGGGAGCAGAGGGCCGCAGGTTCAAATCCTGTCATCCCGATCCTGCCTGCACCAAGAACAGAGCCATTCGCGTTCTTGGCCGATAGCTTCGCGCTTATCCAGGGCCCCAAAATCCTCCCATTGATGTTGCTAACTGCCAAAGCGGGCGTCTATTGGTGGAGGCGCAGTCTTTGTCTTGAAGGCGCAAGAAGCAAACTCTTCGATGCCATCGAATGGGTGGGTCAGGCAGCCAAGCGGGATCCCTTGTAGCCAGGCTGAGGGAAAAAAGAAGCAAGCACAAAAAAGGCAGGGTTGACTTGCCCCTGCCGAGAAGATCGAGAGCTGAGAGCCTGCTCTCCTTGCCGCAATCGTTGCATCAAGGCGCGGTTCCGCTTGTCCAGTTGGCGCTTGCGCGCTGATCCCCCACGACTGCGACGGTTTCTGCCCTGATAGCGGGGAGATTCATGAGATTTCAACAGCATGGGATCCCCTTAATGAACTAAATGGGCCTGTCCAATTCTAAGCGAAGCCTCAGCCATTGACCACAAGACCGGCGGCGCAAGCTGCGGCATTCATGGCTGGGGACAGGCCACCTTCGTCAACTCATTCTGTCCGAATGAGTTATGGAGAACTCCGCTTTGGGACAGCCAGTCTTTTAGGCGATGGGTAGCTCGACAATCATCCTCGTTGTAGATGAGCGAGTGCTCCAAATATCTGCGCTCCCGAGTTTCCAGCCATTGGCTATACCAGTAAATGGACTGGGCGCCATTGGCATCCGGCAGACGCCATTGAAACCCCAACCAGCGGGCGATGTTTTTCAGGGAATAGCTCTCAATCGGCAGCACCACCGAGCGTTGCACCCAGGCATGTAAATCCACAAAGCGCTGCAACAATAGGCGCACTTGTCGGGGATCCGTGCGGTACTGCTCCCCCAGCCGTCGGCAGGTCTGCACCTCAAAGCCGTGAAAGTGGTAGATGGGAGCGTCAGGATAACGTTGTGCCAGTTGCAAGAATTGCTCCCAAGCTTGCCTTTCTTCCCGTGGCTCGGCGGCCAGGCAACTGTGGTAGTTCGCAACTTTTTTCCCCTCGGCTTGCTCCACCACCAGCAGCCCCAGCAAATAGGCGACGTTGTGACGGGGATCCGCCTCGATATCGAAGTACAGCTCTACAGGTGTGGTGGGCAGGGTTTGCGGGGGGGATTGAATCCAGAGGGGCTGCCGGCTGAGGGTGGCACGGGCTTGCAGTTGCAGTTGCAGGGCTACGCCGGATCCCAACTTGGGAATGGCTTGCAACCTATCCAACTGAGCGTTGGCCAGGGCTTCAATCGAGTCGATCCCCGCCTCTTGCAACAGGGGGTAGCGGGATCCCGTCACGCCTGGCAGCAGGCTGAGGGGTTGGGCGGTGGCGTTCAACTGCCGACAATGCTCCCGCCAGTGGCAAAGATGACAGCGGCTGCGGGCCATAAACACCTGCGGCGGTTCCGGCTGGCTGAGGGAGTGCAGATACTCCTGCAGCAATTGCCGCACCTGTGCTCGTCGGCGGCTCAGGTGGACAGGGTGCCACTTCCCATCTTTCAGGATCAAAATGCCTTGCTTGGGAACGTTCCCCTGCAGGGATCCGAGCAATTCTGCCTGCAAAGCCAGTACCAATTCGTACTCCGGTTTGGGGCGTTTGCCGATACGAATATGAACCGGCAGATAGGAAGATTGGGCGGCGCGACGACTTCTGCCAACGAGAGTGGGATCCCGAATCAGCAGATCCAGGGAGCTGCTCACCCAAACGGAATAAAATTGGGCATCCTCTTCTGACTCCCAAACCAGCTCTGCAGCAATCTGTCCGCCGTAGATCCGCTCTGCCCCGCCGGCCATAGCTGCCAAGAGGGCCTCGTTCCCTGGCCCGATTCGCTCTCCGGGGAATTGCTCAAACACAGTGGCTGCCAGGGCTTGGCGATCCCGCCGCCATTGCTCCAGCAGGTTGTCCGGTGGCAGCTTGGCCTCTTGAGGGCCAACCCGATCCAGGTAAGGCAAGCGTCGGCAACGAAAAAAAGCAAGCAGCTCTTCAGCCTCAACAGAACCCTGTCCTGCTGCTGCAACCTGGCACTCCAACGGCGGACAACCTCAGCTCTGCTGTCATTGTGGCACGTCCTCGGGCTGCCCTTTGGGATCCCTCAAGACTTGGGATCCTGAGCGGGCAGGAGATGGGCGATAATGCGCTCAATCGTCTCAGACTGCCGACGAGCTGTATCGGCTTGCTGTTGACATATCGCCTTTAACTCTCCCAGCCAGGTGTTGTGCTCTTGGGATATCAGCACATGTTGTTGAACAATGGTTTTCAAATGGGTCAGGTCATCCTTGACGAAGCTGACGGCTTCGGCCAGGGTCAACACGGCC
>Ga0209479_1000598_pt1 | contig 53485 bp, 54 predicted proteins | sample DewCreD2012metaG_2_FD_184112 | JGI IMG/M metagenome (GOLD analysis project Ga0209479, IMG submission 184112) | Hot spring sediment bacterial and archeal communities from British Columbia, Canada, to study Microbial Dark Matter (Phase II) - Dewar... ...
CTGGCCGGCACACGGCTGAGCCGCTGAGCCGGGAGCGTGGCGCGACGTGATAGTCCACCCCGACCCTGCACACCACCACCGTGCTGCCCGTCGTCCCCGGCGGCGGAGGGGCACTGATCCGCGCCGCCGCCCACGCTGACGAGGCAGCGGGTGCCCTGCACGCTATGGCCCACGCCGATGAGGCGGCGGGGGCGGCGCAGGCGGCGGCGCGGGGGACGATTGCTGAGGAGATCGCCCAGCAACTGCCACGAGGCGGCACCTACAAGCTGATCGATCAACGAACCGGAGAGGTTCGGTACGTGGGGCGCACCAGGGATTTGGCGAGGCGTGAGGCAGAGCATGCGCGTGACCCGGACAAAGCAGGTCTATATTTTGAAGTAGACTGGAGAACTGACGATTATCGTGTCATGCGGGGGCGAGAGCAGATGCTCTACGAGCAATATCAGCCGGACAAAAATCGCCTGCGCCCCATCAGCCCCCGCAATCCGCACAGGTCCCAGTATCTGGAGGCTGCACGACAGTTCGAGGCAAGTAGGGGTCAGGAGTAACGCCGATGACGGAAAAGAAAACCCGCAGAAAACACATCAGATATGCGGAGGGCCAGTGGTTTGCTGTGCCTTTGAAGGACGGTGGCTACGCTTTGGGGATCATCGTGCGCGGCAGCTCCAAAACCAGAGGTGGGCTGGGCTATTTCTTTGGCCCGCGCTATCCAGACGTTCCCGATGAGGACGAAACCTGGCGCAAACAGCCCGCGGAGGCGATTCTTATTGCTCGGTTCGGCGACCTGGGGATCATCCGGGGACAGTGGCCGCTGATTGCCAGCACCCGTCCTTTCCGCCGCGAGGACTGGCCGGTGCCCAAGTTTCATCGCGTTGACGCCCTCAACCCCGATAAGGGTTGGCTCGTCGAGTATCACCAGGATATGAATGGATTTGCTCCCCCCGAGCGAGAGACGTACACGGACACAAAAAAAATAGCCCATCTCCCAGAAGATCGCGTTTGCGGCTATGTATCGGTTGAGATCGAGTTGACGACACTCATTTCTGCGCACGAGATTGCCTTATTCGGCGAGCCTCGCGGCAGGCGCATCAAATACGGCGAAGGCCAGTGGTTTGCCGTGCCGTTGCCGGATGGCGGCTATGGTCTGGGGATCATCGTGCGCGGCAGCTCCAAAACCAGAGGCGGGCTGGGCTATTTCTTTGGCCCGCGCTATCCAGACGTTCCCGATGAGGACGAAACCTGGCGCAAACAGCCCGCGGATGCAGTTCTTGTCGCGTGGTTCTTGGACGATGGGATCAGCTGGGGGCAGTGGCCGCTGATCCCCAGCACTCGACCCTTTCGCCGCGAAGAATGGCCGGTGCCTGCGTTTTGGCGCTTTGAGCCGGGTAACCTGGGTAAGGGCTGGGTTGTTGCGTATCGCCAGGATGATGATGGGTCGAAGATTCCTGAGCAGCAAACCTATGTGGATGCGAAAAGGGCAGGCCGCCTTCCAGACGATAGGGTTGATAGCTTTGCGGGTATTGAGTCACGGTTAGAGACGATCTTTTCTGACCAGGAGCGCTCATTGAAGAAAGCCCGCAGGAAGCCCGATGCGGGTGCTGAAGGATAGCAGTTGCCATTCGCCCGAAGGACGGCAAATGCGTGTTGGCGATCACTGGGTGATATGGACAGGTTGTTTCTTCGGTCCGTGCTCCTGGAAAGCTCCTTGATGACACCAAGACCTAATGCATATAGCTCGCGGCAATCTTCGGAGGGAATGGACGCCGATCCGCAGCACCCGTCCAAGTTCGGCACGGCAGACCTCGACCGCGTGACGCAATCGTCGGGACGGCCAACCCGCATCCATCAGCAGGTGCGTCAATGACTGAAAACGTATCAGAATGTCGAGGCAGAGGTAATCAATGACCTTGGCTACGTCACGACACAACAGGCGAAGCAGGCCGAGCGCGCTGCCTTGCAACGCTACTATGCCCAAACCGGACGGATCCCACCGGGCAATCAGCGCAGCTTTCGACCGGAATAGGAAGACACGCATATGGTCATTGTCACATGCTTTGCATGGGAGGCGAAAGACCCGTACTGCTTGAACACCAGGTCGGCTATACAGGAGACTTTGAACACACATTTCCCGACCTGGACGGGGTTTCTCAAGCGCAAGCCAGATTATGACTTATGGTTCTACCTGATAGCGAAGAAAGGCGTGACGACGCTTGCGGTCAAAGGCCCAGACATCTCGCGGCGGCACAAGGAGTATGTCTACGGCATCTACCTGCCCGAAGTGATTGCCGATGTGCACGAGTATCTGGACCTGGTCTTTGCCGGGATCGGGCAAGTCCTGGCAGGGTTTGGGGTTAGCGCGGATGCAGTGGCCCAGATGAAGCAGGAATGTAAGGCGAAGTTGGGATTGAACGCAGCGAGCTAGCGCTCGGCCCACTGCAGCGCCGTCTGCGGAACGCCTGTTCCTCCTGCGACCCGTTGACACGTGAGAGATGGCCCCTGCCGCAGCGCACGGACAGCGCCGCTTTCCTGAACAGGCGCGGCGGTATCATCATCCAACCGGGCATCAGGCAGGGAAGCGTACCTCTCTCGCCATCAGCACTGCGGCCGTCTGACCGCACGTGCGACGCTCCTCTATCCCTCCGGCACGGGGGTGGTAGTCCGCGCCGCTGCCCACGCCGATGAGGCAGCGGCTGCCCTGCACGCTATGGCCCACGCCGATGAGGCGGCGGGTGCGGCGCAGGCGGGGGGAAGGGGTGGGAATGAGTTTATCGATGATCTCCCTGATGACAACATCCTTTGCCAATATTCGCGTCCTCCCAAGGATGGACAATTTCAGGGATTCCCTAAAGACCTCCATCCTGGTGAGCGCGGTATGTCCTGCCAGATAGCAGCGCAATTGCGGTAATGATCCTGTTCGAGGATGTCGGGAATCGTTCGAGAGAATGCCTGGAGCGGGCAACTGAGTTCGTCCAACACCCGGTAGCAGAGTGATAGAACGACAGGATGTCAGCAAAACCATATTGCACGTTCCGTTACCCCACTTTACAATGGGAGTGTCTGCACCTGTCAGACGATCGCCAAAGTCGTTGCGCTACAACAGGACAAAGCACGCAACTTGATACACGAAGTAAGGACCTGCTGTGCCGACAGCTCTTCGCATTGGTGCCTACCGTTTCTACTTCTATTCGCACGACTGCGGCGAACCGCGCCATATGCACGTGGATCGAGAAAACAGGAGTGCCAAATTCTGGCTTGACCCTGATGTATCGCTCGCAGAAAATCACGGCTACAGCCGCCAGGAACTCCGCACAATCGAACGAATCATACGCGACCATCGAGAGAGGTTATGCAATGAATGGGACGCCTTCTGTCGTGGTGACACTGGTACTTCCTAGGGTGATCAACGTCACTGTGACGGATGATACGCTGGCGGTGGATTTAGACGATGGACGAACCATTGCTATCCCCATCGGCTGGTACCCACGGCTGGCATACGGAACCCCTGCTGAGCGGGCCAATTTTGAAATCAGCAGCGCCGGGTACGGCATCCATTGGCCGGACCTCGACGAAGACATCAGTGTTGAAGGTTTACTCTTGGGCAAGAAATCTACTGAGAGTCGTGCTTCATTTGAGCGATGGCTGCAACGACGGAGGCAAGAATCATAGTCGTGCGCTGTATGAAGCCTGCCTGGTGGCAGGTTGGTTATGGGTCATCGTATGTCAGACGCAGTGCTGTGACAAACCCGTCATGAACAGTAGTACCAGTGTATAGGGAGTGCAGCGCGGCAGCAGCCCGGCCACCCCACAGCACCTGACCCGCTCCGCCGATGCGTTGAACAATCCACTGCCCTCCACCGACCCGACGGGGCATTTGCCGCTGCTGCCGGTGCTCATTGCTGGCGGGCTGGCGCTGCGGAAGGCGATTGACGACGGCTGGACGACGTGGGATGCCGTGCAAGCCACCCGCACGCTGGCCGACCCGGAGGCTCCTGCTGAGGAGAAGCGCGCGGCGACCGTCAACCTGGCCCTGACCGCTGCGCTGGAAGCGGCCGAACCTGATGACCTGCTGCCGGTCGGCTTGCCCCGCGATGACTTGCTTCGGGTTGGGATCATCGGGGGGAGCAAGGGGGCAGGGAAATCATTACCCGCTGCGTATGAGATCGCGAAGGCTGGTGGCCGTCAGGCTGGCATTCTCAAAAACTATCTCTCACGGCGTTCGGCAGAAATTGAGCGTGCACTACGCAGCCTGGAGCGGCAGGCCGCACTGCATCGTGACAAGCTTGCCAATCCCGCACAGTATGCCGAAGAGTGGGAAGCCATGACTGCCGAGCGACGGAAAGCTCTACTGCGTTACTGGCATAAAGAAGCTACCAATTACGCAGAGCAAGCTGATGTGCTGCGCGGCCTGCTGATGGAACGTAGTCAAGGAGGCTCGTGAATGGATGAAAAGACCCTTATCTATTTTTTGCAGTATTTTGCAGGGCTTTTGTACGAACGAGCCTTGGAAAGTAAGGAGCGATGCACGGCTGCTCAGAAGAGACCCGATAAGCCTGGCAGTCGTGACTTTGCGTGCGGGCATGCTCAGGCTTACTATGAGGTGCTGTCTACGTTTGTGCATCAAGCTGAGGTCTTTGGTATTCCGGCTGATCAGCTCGGCATCCCCAACATCGATCCCGATGAGCTGCTGCGCTAGCATAGCGTCCATTCTAGCCTGGACACCAACCAACTGCTATCGTAGCATGCGATAGTAATCACTCCCCGTCTCTCCAACAGCCCATCATGAACAGTCGTACCAGGTGATGGGGAGCGTAGTACCAGTAGCGGCCCGGTCAATCCACAGCACCTGACCCGCTCCGCCGATACGCGGAGCAATCCACTGAAATATACCGATCCGACGGAGCATCTGCCGCTGCTGCCGGTGCTGCTCGTTGGCGGGCTGGCGCTGCTGAAGGCGATTGACGACGGCTGGACGGCGTGGGATACAACTCACCCCTCCCTGTACCTGCACCTCCAAATCGGTACATACCCCACGGACACCATCCTGCCCCTCCACCTTCATCGACCAGAGCGGCACTATCCGCGATAACGCAAACAACCTGGGTGCCTGGCGACTTCTGGAGTGGCGTGCGGGATTGCCGTTTGCAACGACAGCGTGATCAGTCCGGTGGTCGATGCAGGCACCACGTTCCTCTCCTCGTTCCTACTCCCTACTCCCCCCTCCCTACTCCTTATCTCCTCCCTCCTATTTCCTATCTCCTCTCCCCTCTCTCCTCGTCCCTACGCCCTACCCTCTCCCCCTATTTCCTATCTCCTCTCTCCTATTTCCTATTTCCTATCTCCTCTCCCCTCTCTCCTCGTCCCTACTCCCTCTCCCTACTCCCTCTCTCCTATCTCCTCGTCCCTACTCCCCCTCCCTACTCCCTCTCTCCTATCTCCTCGTCCCTACTCCCCTTCCCTACTCCCTCTCTCCTCCCTCCTATTTCCTATCTCCTATCTCCTATTTCCTCAAAAAGTGATATAGTACGCAAGACAACACAAAGCGCTCGTATCACTCGCGGGGTGTTCCTGCTGGAGTAAGGTTATGTACGAATTATCTACACTGTACGCTGCATTTGAGCAGTACTTCGGTCATCCACCAACCCGCATCGCTCGCGCTCCTGGTCGGGTGAATTTGATCGGTGAGCACACCGATTACAACGATGGTTTTGTCTTCCCGATGGCGCTGGATCGCGCCACCTATGTGGCGGCCCGGCCACGCAACGATCAGATTGTGCGGGTGTTTAGTATAAAGTTCCGCGACGAGGATCAGTTCGATTTACAGCAGATTGTGCGCGATGAGCGCCGGCAGTGGGTGAATTATATTCGCGGTGTGGCAAAAGGGTTACTGGCCCGTGATTTGCCGCTGCGTGGTGCCGATTTAATGATCGATAGCGATGTCCCGGCGGGGAGTGGTCTCTCGTCGTCGGCGGCACTGGAGGTGGCGGTTGGGTATACGTTTCAACTGCTGAACAATATCAACCTGCTCGGTGAGGAGCTGGCGCTGGTGGCGCAGGGCGCGGAGCATACGTTTGTTGGGGTCAAGTGTGGGATTATGGATCAGTTGATCGCTGCCCTGGGTGAAGCCGGCCATGCGCTGCTGATCGACTGCCGCGACTTGAGTTATCGTCCGGTGCCGATTCCCGCCGAAGCGCGGGTAGTCGTGTGCGATAGCGGTGTACGCCATCGCCTGGCCGGTTCCGAGTACAATCAGCGCCGCGCCGGTTGCGAAGAAGCGGTGCGCCTGCTCAAGCCGGCGTTGGGGAAGATTCAGGCGCTGCGTGATGTGCGTTCGAGCGATCTGGCTATGTACGGTCACCTGTTGCCGCCCGATTTGCTGCCGCTGGCCCGCCATGTGGTGAGCGAAAATGAACGCACGCTGGCGGCTGCCGAGGCGCTGGCTGCCGGTGATCTGGTGAAGATGGGCCAGTTGATGGTCGCTTCGCACGTAAGCTTGCGCGACGACTATCGGGTGAGTGTGCGCGAACTCGATACGCTCGTCGATCTGGCGCTGGCCGCACCGGGTTGCTTCGGCAGTCGCATGACCGGCGGTGGCTTCGGTGGTAGCACAGTGTCGCTGGTAGCCGCCGATCACGTTGATGCGTTCGTGGCAGCGATGGTAGACGGCTATGCCATTCGTACCGGACGCAAACTGCAACCGCTGGTCTGCACCGCCGGCGCCGGGGTGTCGTGTGTCTACGCCAGCGAAGAGGAATAGGGTCTCGCCCTGCGGATGGTTCGCCTGCGCGAGGCAAGCCGGTAGGGCGGCCATCCGCCGGTGGTGCGGAATCGCCACGGGGCAGGCAGGTGCGATTCAGCGCTGACCCACTCTCGCCAATTGCACGACCGCCCTGCCTGCCGGAGCGTAGTCTATAGCGGAAATATCGTATCGCCGACCGGCAAATCGTCAATCATCCATCCGTTTATCCCTATCAGGGGGGTGCTCGCGCCGGTGCCGGCGGGATAAGGCTGGACACGAGGCGCACGAGGAGATCGTGAGTACCCTTGTGGGAGGAGCGTATGCTGGGTCGCATCTTTGCGCCACTGTCAACCGTTTCGCTGCCGTTGGTGTACGGGTTGAGCCATCGCGCGCTGCTGCGTATGGGGGCAACCAGCCAGGAGCGTTGTCTGAACGGGATTCGTGCTCACTATTACGCTATGCCGGCCCGTGGGGCGGGTGATCTGCCGGTGCTGCTGTTGCACGGGATCGCCGACCGCGCCCAGACCTGGTCGTTTGTGATGCCGCAATTGACCACGATTGGGCCGGTGTACGCGCTCGATCTGGCCGGGTTTGGGCTGAGTGGGTTTCCGCCCGGTCAGCGCTACGCCACCATCGATCAGCAGGTGGCACTGGTGCAGGCGTTTATTCGCGAGGTGATCGGACGACCGGCGTTACTGGTCGGCAACTCGATGGGTGGGTGGATTTCCATTCGGGTCGCGCTGGCCACGCCAGAACTGGTGGTTGGGCTGGTGCTGCTCGCGCCGGGGGGCGCAATCTTGCGTGGGCGCGAGTCGTGGGAGCCGTTTCTGCACACCATCGAGCTGGCCGATGCCCGCGCGGTACGGCAGGCTCTGCGCCAGATGTATGGCCGGCCACCGCTGCCGCTCTACCTGGCCGGCCACGGCCTGCGCTCAATCTTTCACCGCGACCCGGTGACCCAATTCATCGCCCATCTCGACGAACAGGCGATGCTGCGCCCCACCGACCTGCAAGCGCTTCAGGTGCCGACGGCGCTGATCTGGGGCGAGGCCGACCGCTTCCTGCCGCCCGAATCACGCGAGTTCTTCTGCGCCAATCTGCCCAACCCGCGCCTGCTGCTCTTGCCGGGCTGCGGCCACATGCCGCAACAGCAACGGCCACGCCAGGTTGCCGCCTTCATCCGGCGTTTTGCTCAGGAGATAAGCGGCCAGGCGCCGGCAACGACAGCCCAGCACCACAGCCAACACAGCGCAGGGTAAGCAAAAGGTCGTTCGTTGCTACAGAGAGGAAACCGCAATGATCCTGTCCGGCACTCGTGAAGCGGTACTGCTGAGCGTGCAGCGGATTGATATTCACGGCACAATCTTCTACGACGTCACCTTCCATCACACCGGTGAAACGCAACCGATCCGCGCCCGGATCGGGGCCGAGAGCGTCTATCCCAACCCCCAGCCCGGCGATCAGGTGTTGGTGAGCTATGTGGTGGGGGTGGTGACCAACATCACCCCACGCCCGTCATAAATCAGCCTTTGCATAGGCCGCCTGGTGTTCGACGGCCCGTAGAAGGGAGAGGGATCACCGGCAACCTACCGAATCGGTTCGCACACCCGATCCTCGCTCAATCATCGTCGGCGTGCGATGTGGTTTTACCTCCACGTTGCACGCCGGAAAGGCAGAAACAGCGGCAGCGACAGCGCACGTCCGTCTGGCAACGACCAGGATCACGACGCCGTCTACCAGAAAGCATGATCATCCGCTAAACGAACGGCGATCTCGGCCACACGCTGCGGCGTAACAGACCAGCGCTCAGGATGATCGTACTCAAACTCAACCGTGATCCGTTGCGTGGCCCGCACAAGACGCACCACGCATGCGCCCCAGGGCGTTTCACCGGCGACGTGCATCGCCTCACGCAGTGCTCTGAGTTTATCGTGTATCGCAAGCCCCGTCGGTGTCGCCATCTGATAACCACCATCAGCATCGAAAGCGAAACCGTGCAGGCTGCTCTGCTGCGCATCAATCCGTGCCACCAGCGCGTAGCGCTGCCACGGCAGTGCGGCAACCTTTGGATGAGCGATGATGGCCGCGCCGAGTTCACGAATGAGGGTGTCTTTGTCCATGCCCCATCTTTCTACGCCGTTCTCCAGGCCAGGTACGGAAGATTACGCCTATCAGCATACCACACCTGATCCGACATCTCAGGGCTGATCGGCGTGCGTCTGCGGTACGACAAACCGCTCACCCACCATCCCTGCCCGCAGCGTGTGGTACAATGCACGGTATGAAACCGACCTACGACATCATCATTATCGGCCTCGGCGGAATGGGAAGCGCGGCAGCGTATCACGCCGCCCGGCGCGGGCAGCGCGTCCTCGGTATCGAGCGCCACACCCTTGCCCACACCCTCGGCTCCAGCCACGGACGTTCCCGCATCATTCGCCAGGCATATTTTGAAGACCCGGCCTATGTGCCGTTACTTTTGCGCGCCTACGAGCTATGGCGGCAGATTGAACACGATAGCGGTACGCACCTTTTGACCATCACCGGCGGCCTGATGATCGGCCCTCCTGACAGCCACACCGTTGCCGGAGCGCTCCGCAGTGCCCGGGAACACGGGCTGGAGTACGAACTCCTCGACGCCGCTGCGATCCGGCGCCGTTTCCCGGCGCTACACCCGACCGAGGGCACCATTGCGCTCTACGAACACCAGGCCGGCTTCCTCTGCCCGGAAGCCAGCGTCACCGCGCACCTGCAATGCGCAGCGGCGCTCGGCGCCGAGATTCACGCTGAAGAAGCGGTGCTGACCTGGGAAGCCGACACCGCTGGCGTGACCGTCACAACCTCGCGTGGCCGCTACGTCGCCGAACGCCTGATCATCACACCCGGCCCATGGGCACCGCGTCTCCTGGCCGACCTCGGCCTGCCGCTGGTGGTCGAACGCCAAACCCTGCACTGGTTCGCCCCCACGGGTGGCCTGGAGCCATTTCTGCCCGACCGCTTCCCGATCTATATCTGGGAGACAGAAGACGGCACCCAGTTCTACGGTTTTCCCCACCAGGAAGGGCCACCCGGCGGCGTCAAGGTGGCCCTCTTCCGCGCCGGTGAACCGTGCGATCCCGATACAGTTGATCGGGTCGTACATCCGGCAGAGATCGCAGCCATGCGTGCCGCCATCGCTGATCGCATTCCGGCACTGAACGGCAACCACCTGGCTGCGGTGGTCTGTATGTACACCACCACCCCCGATCAGCACTTCATCGTCGGTTTGCACCCGCAACACCCCAACGTCGTCATCGCCTCGCCGTGTTCTGGACATGGCTTCAAATTCGCCAGCGTGATGGGCGAAATCCTGACCGACCTCGCCATCGATGGCACCACCCGCCACCCGATCCGACTGTTCGATCCACTGCGGTTTCGGGCGCAACAGGCGGGATGAGGGTTGGGGTTTCCTTGCCCCCCTCCCTACCTCCCCCCGCTGGCTACGCATTACCCACATGTCGCGCTGCGTCATGCCGGACTGCAAGCACTCCCCGTAGCATGGGTGGCGTGGCGTGGGCTTCCAGCCCACGTGCAGGCATCCTCTCCACCACCGTCAGGTGCGAGCCGTGGCCGCTGATGCGCAGGCTTCCAGCCTGCGCCACGGGCTGGTACACCGCTTCCCGTTCGTGACGTGAGACTTACGCGACAGCGTTACAATACGATAGTACCCAGGATCACGCACGATGAGATAGGCGCTCCTGATGCGTGAAGAGGTTGACAAAATAGTTATGGGTAATGCATAGCCGTCGCGCTCAACGCCCCGCACCGCTGTGGTGACGTAAGGTGGCAACCTGGATTATCATTATCACAACTCAAGTTGCCACCTACCCTGTGACAGGCTACGGAGACTGAGTGCCAGGATGACCAGTACGACATTGCCCGTAACACCGTATAGCGTAATCGCACCAGCAACGTGGTGAGCAGCCAGTGCCCATGGACGTGCGACGTTGCGTCTCACGGCAGCAACCTGGGTTCTCCCCATCCTCTGTGTCCTCTGTGTCTCTGTGGTGATATAAGGGAGCACCCTGGTTGACGATCTATCCGCGTGCATCCGCCTCACCCGCGTCCATCCGTGTTCCACCCTTCCCCCCGTCGCGCTCAACGCCCCGCACCGCTGTGGTGACGTAAGGTAGCAACCTGGATTATCATATATTTCACAGGCGATTGCTCCAGGCTCTACCCGCAAAGGTTTTGATCACTTCCGAGATCACAATGTATACTACAGAGAAACGTATGATTTTGCTCCACATCCCCAAGATGGCATAGAGCATCACACAGTGCAACGGAGAGGTAATCGTTGGTTTTTGTAGCTCATTTCGGGCAGATGCCGGATTGTAATGGTTAGGCGGATGGTTGCCGGGTAGAAGCCGATTCCACGGCATCGTTAACCTGATCATAATATTGCGTGGCGTGAACTTTAAAGTACAATAATTACGATTGTGGAGTGATATCTTGCCTGAACTTGCTCGCTTCTTCGGTATTATCATCCGCAATATACGCGGAGCCAGGTGTACCCCATCATGTTCCGCACTTCCACGTGTACTACCAGAACCATGCTGCGGTATACAGCATTGACCCAATAGAGCTGATACGTGGTGAGTTGCCGCGTCGAGAACAACGACTTGTGGAAGCATGGGCGGAATTGCACCAGGGCAAACTGAAAGAAAATTGGGAGCGGTTGCAAGCAGGACAGGTAGCGTACAAGATAGCACCGCTGCGCTAAAGGGGTGAGCGAGATGGGACATGCGATCTACCGGGTGGTTGGATGTGAAATCACCGGCCCATACACACTGCGCATCACATTTGACGATGGAATGGTTCGAGAGATCAATTTCAAGCCGGTGCTGGCAGGGCCGGTGTATGGCGCGTTGCGGGACGAAGAATTGTTCAAGCAAGTGAGCATAGACGCAGAGGTACACACATTGGTGTGGCCAAATGGGGCGGATTTTGACCCAGAGACGTTGCATGAGTGGCCGACGTATGCGGATGAGATGAAGCGAATGGCAGAGCGCTGGGCGACAACAATGGCGAAGGTTGGGTAATCACCCAACCCTGGCGGCAACGGATACGTGCTCCACCGGACGTGCTACATCATATCTTACAGTAGCAATCTGGGGTATACCTATCCGCTGTGGCCTCTGCGCCTCTGCGGTGATAACACCTCTTGCCGGACTCGCCCAATGTGCAGTACCATATACCGCATCAGCCACATCGAACCAGGGAACCGACGATGAGCGATAACAACAGTGTAAGCTACAAGTGCCCGAAGTGCGATTACCTCAACATCTGGACCCGCGATGAGTTGTTGCAGAAAGGGCAGAAAATCGTTTATCGGCAAGAGACGGTTGACGTGCTGGAGTATAGCGTGCGTTGTAAGAACCGGGATTGCGACCATCGGATGCGCATTCAGATATCGAAAAAGTGAGGCCGGTTATGCGGCTTGTCGGGCCGGAAACTGAGCAGGATCGCGAGCTGCGCGAGTGGTTTGCCACCCAGGAGCGCGGGAATATCGAGCGCCTGGAAGCCGGGGCGCAGACGATGATGCAGGTGATTAGCGGGTTGTACGGGGTGCTGTTCGCAGTACTGGCCCTGAGCGATCAGCCGACCTATTTGCAATTGCCGGTCGTGCGCTGGGCCGGCAGTGCCGGGGTGTGTATCTTTTTCGCCTCCCTGGTGGCGGCGATGCTGGTGCTGCTGCCCCGCCGGATCGCCTATCAGGAAGACAATCTGACCGCTATGCGGCAGGCGTATGATCACCTGCTCAGACGCAAGGCCTCCTTGCTTCAGGTTGCACAGGTGCTGTTTCTGGGCGGCATCGCCTGTGTGATTGCGGTTATCCTGGCTATCGTATGGCAGTGATGAGGACGAATCGGTAGCCGCGACGGTACGTTTGCCGGTAGCAGCGTTGCCGTGCTCTTATGCACTGTCCGTTGCTTGTCAGAGAGCGCTTGCCGCGCTGAATCCACATCACGGCACTCATCAGCCTTCAGCTCAGGCCCTGCCTCTCATCCTTCGCCCCCATCAACCCATTCGTCGCCATCGCTACGCTGTGCTATAATCGCGCCCGGCACTGATTGCCGGGAAGCGCTATGGAACACATTGTTGTCGGGATTCTGCTGTTACCGCTGATTATATACGTACCGGGGTGGGCATTCACCCAGGCTCTGCTCGCCTCTGATCGGCTCGACGGCCTGGAACTGCATCTTGAACGCTGTCTGATCAGCGCCCTCTGGAGTGGCTGGCTGGCCCTGCTGTTGGGGAGCCTGGGTATCTTCTCGCTCTGGCTCCATCTGGGCCTCACCCTGATCGTCACCGCGCTCCTCTTCTGGTGGGCATTCCGCCGCGCTCGCCGGGTGACAGCCCCGCTTGCCACCTCCACCGCGCTGGTCTGGTTCGCGACCCTGCTGCTACTCACCCTGCTGGTAGCCCGTCCCTTCGAGGTGATTCTGGGCGTGCGCGACGCTGGCGTCTACGCGGTCACCGGCTTTGCCATGGCCCGCACCGGCAGCATTGTCCAGACCGATGCCGTCGTGGCTGAACTGGGTCAGGCGGCGCAGAGCACCGATCCGGCGATCCGCGAACCGGCAGCCCAGGCCATCAGCAACTTCATGATTGCCCAGGCCCGTGATCGCTACATCGCGTCACGCCTGCGCGCCGCCGGCTTTCTGATCAACGAAGGCGATCTGGCCCAGGGGCGGATTGTGCCGCAAGGGTTTCACCTCTTTCCGGCCTGGATCGGGTTGCTGACCGCTGCCGGCGGGCCGCTCTTCGGCCTCTTTGCCACCGGCCTCCTCGGCATGCTCGGCGTGTGGAGCGTCGGCATGATCGGTCGCCGGCTCGCCGGGCCGTGGGTGGGCTGGCTGGGTATGGTCTTCCTCGGCCTGAATGCGGTGCAGGTCTGGTTTGCCCGCTACTCAACCGCCGAAACCACGGCGCAGATGCTGACCTGGGGCGGACTGTACCTGTTCGCCAAATACCACGACCGCGGTCTCTCCCCTGCGACGCGGATCGTGTACGCTGCGCTGGCCGGGATTGCGTTTGGGCAGGTTGCGCTGGCGCGCATTGATTTCTTCTTGCTGGCGCCGGCCATGCTCTACCTGGGCTACTGCTGGCTAAGCCGCCGCTGGCAACCCGAACAGACGGCACTCGCACTGGGGATGCTGGCGATGCTGGCACACGCCGCGCTGCACATCATCTTCATCGCCCGCGCCTATTTCTTCGATACCGGCTTTGCCCGTTTTCAGGATTTTGCCCTCACCTCGCTCATCGCGCTGCCGTTTCTCTCGCCGGCGGTGCGCGAAGCCTACTTCACCTCGAAGTTCAGCTCGCTCGATGAGCCATGGCGCATCTGGCTGGAGCTGGCGGTGATTGCCGTGCTGGTGGTCGGGCTGATTGTAGTCCGTCGTCGTGGGCTAATCAATGCGATTGAGCGCCGGATTGTCACGCACCGCCAACGCTGGCAGCGCGGCATCGCCATCGCACTGCTGCTCCTCGTCGGCTGGGCCTACCTGATCCGCCCCCAAATCATCGATGCCGACCTGCTCTTCAACACCCGCGGCGGCTGGAACGACCCGCTGACCCGCGATCCGGCGCTGGTCGCCGGCGACGTGCGCAGCGGCGTTATGACACCCACCGAAGCCCGCCTGCAAGCCGGCGTTGTCCTGCAGGGGCGACCCTGGGAAGCCGAACCCGATCTGGCGGCAACCGCAGCGCTACGTGCTGAACTGGCGGCGAGTCGCGGGCCGTGGCAAGGGCCATTCTCGAACCAGACCCTGAACTGGTTACGGCTGCAAGGGTACGTTGGCGCCCCCATCCGCTTGCCGCTGGTACTGTACTACCAGGAATACAGCTCAATGAACTGGTGGCAACGTCTGCTGGCCGATCCGTCCACCTTCACCAGCGAACCGGCCCCGGTACAGGCGAAGGAACTGATCCCACTGGCCGGACTGGTGCGCGTCGGCTGGTACCTCTCACCGCTCGGCGTCATCCTGGCCGGCATCGGCTTTGCCCTCTGGTGGTGGCGCGGCCTGACCGCGGCCAGTTGGCTCATGCTCACCGTTGGCTTCCTCGGCAGCTTCTTCTACCTGCGCCAGACCTACGGCACCTCCGAACAGACCTACATCTACATTCTGCGCCGGTTCGTACCGATTGCCTACCCGATCTTCGCCCTGAGCGCCGCGTATACCCTGGCCGCCCTGGCCGGCGCGTGGCAAATCCGCCCAACCGCCAACCGCTGGCGCCAGGGAATCGCGGCTGGCTGTGCCGGTCTGCTGATTCTGTTTTTAGGATGGACAGGCCGTTACTACTTTGCCCACACCGAATATGCCGGCGCCCTCGGCCAGGTAGCGGCTATAGCCCGTCACTTCACCCCAGAGAGCGATATTGTCCTCTTGCGCGGTGGTGCCCCGGTCTACAGTGACTCACGCGACATCCCCGACCTCCTGGCGACACCACTCCGCTTCGCGCACGGCATCAACGCCTTTACCGTCAAGAGCGTAGCGACCGCTCCCTACGCCGACCTGCTCGCCGAGCAGATCAGACACTGGCAGGCCGATGGCCGTACCGTCTACCTGATGCTCAGTGCCAGTGGCGGCAACCTGGCCTTTCCCGGCTTCCGGCTAACCCCAATCGCCGGCGTAGAGCTTAACCTGGCCGAATTCGAGCAACTCACCGACCAGAAACCACAAAACGTCTCGCGCCTGACCTTACCGTTCACCATCTACCGCCTCGACCCGACCACCGAACCGCTGGTAGCAACCGATCAGCCACCGCTGATCACAACCGCCTTCGCCGCCCAGGTCATTGGCTTCTATCGCCCCGAACAGCACAGCGACGGCTGGACGTACAGTTGGAGCAACGGCGAAGCGATCATCCGCCTGCCCTGGTCGGCCACCACAACCCAAACCATCGCCCTCGAAGCAGCGAGCGGCCTCCGCCCACCCCATCTCGGCCCGGCCACCCTCTGCATCAGCGCCCAGATCGAAGCGACCCTCTGGCCAACGACTGCCACCCCGCTCGTTGAACTGGGCTGCCACACCATCGGACAACAACCGACCACCATCCGCTTCACCCTCGACCCGGCGCAACTACCACCGGCAGCGAGCGGCGCCCTCCTGCTCCACCTCACCGGCCCGGCCTGGATACCGGCAGCCGAAGACCCGCGCCAGAACGACCAGCGCGTCCTGCACGTGCAAATCAGCCGACTATGGGTTGAAGAGTAAGGAGTTCAAAACAGATCACGCCCTCACCCCCGGCCCCTCTCCCGCGCAGTGCGCGGGAGAGGGGAGAGACACGTCACACCCCAACCGCCCCCATTGGTGGCAAGAGTTCACCCTCACCTCCTCCCCCCAGCGGGGATACCCTCTTCTCTCCTCCCCCCAGCGGGGATACCCTCTTCTCTCCTCCCCCCAGCGGGGGCCACACCCTCGTCTCCTCCCCCCAGCGGGGGGAGGCCGGGAGGGGGGCCGGAATTGCAGTGCGCGACCAACAGTATGGAGCACGCCTGTCTTCCTCCCCCGCTCCTCTCCCGTGGGGGAGAGGAGCGGGGGCAGGGGGGTGAGGTGAGGGGGCCGGAATTGCGGTACGCGATAACCAGTATGGAGCACGCCCATCTCTCCTCCCCGCCAGTTGGAGACACACCCCCACCCTAACCCGCCCCCGCTGGGGGCGGGAATAGACCCTCACCTCCTCCCCCCAGCGGGGATACACTCATATCTCCTCCCCCCAGCGGGGCTATGCATTACCCACAACTTATGTCAACCACGTGTGTATCAGCAGGTATGATCGCCATGGATGCTGTTGTGGGCGACTGGCCCGGTGATAGCGCGCAGCTCCAGCCGTGCCGGCGCGTGCTGGATTGATTGCCTTGCCCGCTCGTCATGCGCGTGTCGCGCAGTTTGGAGTGCGGCAGCCATGCTGCCGCGCCAGCCGTGCTCGCGATCACGTGGAGGTCGCAGCGGTTACCCCGCAGCTCTGCGCACAGTGGGATCACGTTTCAGTGGAGATACCGTTGCCGACCACCATTACCCGTGGCGCGCAGTTTGGCGTGCGGCAGCCATGCTGCCGCGCCAGCCGTGCTCACGATCCGGCGCGTGGTGGAGCGGTGCCCCGGATGGTCATAGCACGAACAAATAGCTGTATCTCGTTCCCATTCCGCACACCGGCAGGAATACCGCTTCCAGCCCGGATTGCCCTCGTATGGCGTGCGGCAGCCATGCTGCCGCGCCAGCCGCGCTCACCATCCGGCGCGTGGTGGAGCGGTGCCCCGGATGGTCATAGCACGAACAAATAGCTGTATCTCGTTCCCATTCCGCACACCGGCAAGGATACCGCTTCCAGCCCGGATTGCCCTCGTATGGCGTGCGGCAGCCATGCTGCCGCGCCAGCCGTGCTCACGATCCGGCGCGGATTGCAGCGGACTCCCGTGCCGGTCCCTGATGATGGGGATGGCTGAACGCAGGCTGACCGCCTGCCCCACAGCGTGCTGGTGCCGGTAGTGTGGAGGGGCGGGTTCGGTAGGGGCGGGTTCTCAACCCGCCCCTACGGACGGTACCTGTACCGTTCACCTGACTATCCACGGGATGTGGGGGATGAGGGAGATCACCCTGTCACGCCGGTCGTGATCACAGACCCGGCGCACGGCATTGCCGCTGCACCCGCCGGGGTGGATACGGTTGTCCGGCGGCGTTACCCGTGGCGCGACGTGTGGTGCGCGGCAGCGTGTCTGCCACAGCAGCCGCGCTCTCGATCCGACGCGGATTGCAGCGGACGCCCGTGCCGGTATGTGACTCTGATGATGGAGATGGCTGAACGCAGGCTAACCGCCTGCCCCACAGCGTGCTGGTGCCGGTGGTATGTAGGGGCGGGTTCGGTAGGGGCGGGTTGAGAACCCGCCCCTACGGACGGTACCTGTACCGTTCACCTGACCATCCACGGGATGTGGGGGACGGGAATGTCTTGCATCGCGTGCAATGGATAGTTGTTCAGAGGTGATCGCAGCCGCTACGCTCCCCGCTCCCGCGCAGCGCTATGCCTTACCCATACCCAGGTTGTTAACCGCTTCGCTCATCAGTCGAACCTATCTCATTGTGCGCGATCCTGTGCACTATCGCGTCACCCTGTTGTAGCGTGGGTCTTACGTCACGAACGGAAAGCGGATGATAGCAGCGAAAGTAGCCGTTGGATCAGACCATGGGGAAGACGTCCAGCCTGCGCACCAGCGGCCACGGCCAGCACCTGCCGGCGGTGGAGGGGATACCTGCACGCAGGCCGGAAGCCTGCGCCACAGGGAGCGCTTGGATCCCGACCTAACGCAGCGCGACATGTGGGTAATGCATAGCCCCAGCGGAGATACGCTCTTGTCTCCTCCCCCCAGCGGGGATACACTCATATCTCCTCCCCCCAGCGGGGGGAGGCCGGGAGGGGGGCCGGGATTGCGGTGCGCGACCACCAGTATGGAGCACGCCCACCATCCTCCCCCGCTCCTCTCCCACGAGGGAGAGGAGCGGGGGCAGGGGGGTGAGGTGAGGGGGGCCGGGATTGCGGTGCACGGGAGTCATCAGGAGCAAACCCATCTCCACTCTCCCCTACACCCTACACCCTATCTTCTCTCTCCTATCTCCTAACCAGCCACCGTACCCACCGGCGCCTCCAGAAAGAAGCGACCTTCCGCATCGTCATACGCGAACAGCTCGGCATAGCGTCCCCACTCCAGCGCAATATCGAGCTGACGTTCAGCCTCGGCGCGGGGAAATTCACGCTCCAGCGCAGCCAGAAACACCTCCCACCGTAGCGATTGATTATCGGCTGCGGTCAACATTCGCATCATCCAGCGGAAGAACGGTAATCGCCGCAGGCGAGAAGCAAAAATCTCTTTGCGGGATTGGATACTGGCTTCAGCAAATGCCTCACCGAGTGGGGTTAAAATCAGATCACCGCTCTCCACCCGTGCAAAACCGAGTAACTCGGCGGCCTCGATCAATGGCAAGAGCTGATCAAGATCAAGCCCTAGCTCATCCTGTAAGTGAACGATTGGATCACGCTCTACATCAGACGCATTCGCCTGCTCGATCAGGCCGGCCAGCGCTGTAACACTGGCCATAGGAAGCAGTCGAGTCTGCCCGCTCTGACCAGGCTCAGTACCGTACTCGACCGCCTCCGGTTGAGTTTGCCCGGCCAGCACAGCATAAACCCGTGCTACCAGTGCGGCAAATGCCTCTGATTTGCGATCCCGTGGGTGTGGCAGATTAATCGGAATTTCAGTAATAACCCGACCCGGATTCTTATCCATGACCACAATGCGGTCAGCCATAAACACGGCCTCTTCGATGTTATGGCTCACCATCAACACGGCCCGAATATGAAGCTTACCGCTTGTCCACAACTCCAACACTTCGCCGCGCAATGTCTCGGCGCTTAACACATCAAGCGCGCTAAATGGTTCATCCAGACACAAGAGTTCTGGATCGACAGCCAGCGCACGGGCAATACCGACCTTCTGCCGCATACCTCCCGACAACTCACGCGGATAAGCTTGCTCGAAGCCGTCGAGACCAACCAGGTCGATTAGCTCAATCGCACGTTTCTGCGCTTCATCATAAGTAACACCCCGTGCTTGCAGGGCGACTGCAACGTTCTCCTGCACCGTTAGCCACGGAAAAAGGGCAAAGGTTTGAAATACAATCGTCGCGTGCGGATTGACCCCGTGAAGTGCCTGTCCGCGATAACGAACCAGACCCTCAGAGGGGCGATTGAGACCGGTAATAATGCGCAGCAACGTGCTCTTCCCGCAACCCGACGGACCGAGCAAAGCAACAAACTCACCATCACCGATAGTCAGATTCACATCCTGAATGGCGGTAAACTGCCGGTCCTTGCCGCCATAGCGCTGCGTCACGCGCAGCACTTCCACCAGGGGCTGCAATTGTGTCTGCTGCATCGTTTTACTCCTATTCCAGACGATATCGATCTTTCTACTCTCCGTTGGTTCCTCCTCCACTATAACTGCTGCATCGTTTTACTCCTATTCCAGACGATATCGATCTTCGGCCAGCCGATACAGTCGCCGCCAGACCAGACGATTGATGGTTACCACAGTGATAATCATCGTAAGGGTTGCGGCAAATAGCTTTGCAAAATCGCCAGCGTCGGTAGCGGCAGCAATCGTTGATCCGATCCCAATAGTCTGATATGTTTGCTGATTGAATACCACGTACTCAGCGACAATGCTGGCGTTCCAGGCCCCACCGCTTGCCGTAATAAGACCGGTGATCAGATACGGAAAGAGACCGGGCAAAATCAACGTCCGCCAGCGGCGCCATCCGTGCAACTGCAACAAATCACTGGTGAAACGTAAATCCTGTGGAATGGCATTGACGCCGGCAATGACATTGAACAGGATGTACCACTGTGTACCGAGCATCATCAAAGCGATGGCAGCCAGATTGAGGCCACCTGGAAACTCCAACAAAGCCAAAACCAACACTGGAAAGAGTGCAGTTGCCGGAATCGAAGCCAGAATCTGTACCACCGGCTGTAAGACTGCCGCAATCTTTTGGCGTGTGCCAATCAACACCCCCAACGGCACTGTCCAGAGCAACGCAATGCACATCGCTACACTAACCCGCCCGAAGGTAGCTGCCACCCCTAGCAAAATCTCTCCCCACTGGGTAAGCGAAACACTGAACAGAAATCGACTGCCATTCAACAAGCCCCATCCCGTAAGAACAATAATGACGGCCAGGGCAATCCAGCCAAACAATGAACGCCGTCGTTCCCCGGTTGGCACATCATCAGCCGGATGCTGACCGAGCCACCGTCCCAGAAGGTCGTTTAGCCAGCGGAGTCTTCTACCAATCCATGCAACCAGCATCGAGCGTTGCCACAGATCGTAGAACCACGACGTTGAGTCTTCCTCGCGCTCAACGAACTCAAGCCGAAACCGACGAGACCAGACAAGCAACGGTCGCCAGACGAGTTGATCCAGCACAACGATCACAACTGCCAGGCTGAACAAGCCCCAGCCAATTGCACCCAGATCACCGGTATCAGCCGCGGTCTGCAAAAAAGCACCTAAGCCCGGCAACCGAAAATCACGCTCGCCAAGGGTAAATATCTCGGCTGCCATCAGGAAGAACCAACCCCCGGCCCAGCTCATCATACTGTTCCAGACCAGCGTCGGCGCACCGAACGGAAATTCGAGCGTGATGAAACGCTGCCACCACGAGAAACGAAAGATGCTGCTCGCTTCGCGCAGCTCTTTGGGGATTGTGGTCAGCGACTGATACCAGGCAAACGTCATATTCCAGACCTGGCTGGTGAAGATCAGGACAACCGCCGTCAGCTCGACGGCGAACGCCTGTGGCAAAATGGCACTTAAACCCAGCAACACAACCGGCAAGAACGACAAGATCGGCACACTCTGCAAGACATCGAGCAGCGGGATTAAAATCCGCTCTGCCCGTGGATTGTAAGCGGCAATATAGCCGTAAACCAACGTGAAGATGAATGACAGCATATAGGCCATCGCCATTCGGCCCACTGAATACAACGCATAAAACGGTAATGCCGTCAGACTGAGAGATATTTCTGGCCCACGGATAGTTTCGGGTGCACTGCTGGCGACACCGCCTGCCAAACCGATCAGACCGATCAGTACGAGCAGAAGCCACAAATCGGCTTGGGTGAATACTGCACGTGTCGGTGGTTCGGGAGTAAAGGTGCGCAATTTGAACATACCACGTCTCACTTTCACAAGTTAGCAGAGTCTGTTTGATGAGAAGGCGAAGACAATACTTTCGCCTGTCCCATAGGAAGGTCCGGATAAGCGCTTAGAGCCTGTTATGGACTTTTCGGTTCTGCTCGTATATCATGACGCTATGACACGAACAGCCTATCCCAGTGATGTTTCCGATGAAGTGTGGGCGTTTGTCGCGCCCTCTGTGACGCTGATGGACGAAGAAGCGCCGCAGCGGAACTATCCCCTGCGCGACGTCTCCAACGGGCTGCGCTCCATGCTGCGCACGGGTGCGCCATGGCGGATGCTGCCCACCGACGTGCCGCCGTGGCCCGTGGTGGATCACCAGACCCAGCGCTGGCTGACGGCGGGCGTGGTTGCGCAGATGGTGCATGACGTGCGGATGCTGCTGCGCGAAATTACCGACCGCACGCCCCAGCCCCGTGCCGTCATTGTGGATAGCCGGACGCTCCCGTCGACGCCGGAACGCGGGGGACGTGCTGGCGACGATGGACACAAGCGGCGGAACGGCGCGACGGTGCATCTGGCCGTGGCTACGCTGGGGCACCTGCTGGCGGTGGTGGTCACGCCAGCCAACGACCACGACCAGGCGCAGGTGGCGGCGCTGGCGCAGCGCATGCAGGAGATACCTGGCGACACGGTGGAAGTGGCCGTCGTTGACCAGGGCTACACTGGTGAGCAACCGGCAGCCGAGGCCGCCGCCCACGGCAGTCGCCTGGCGGTGGTCACGCTGCCGACCGCCAAACGGGGCTTTGTCTTGCTGCCGCGGCGCTGGGTGGTCGAGCGCAGGTGCGCCTGGATGACGCGCTGCCGTCGCTTGGTGCGCGACTACGACCGTGTGGCAGAGACGCTGGCCGGCTTGCATGTCGTTGCCTTTGCCATCTTGTTGGCCCATCGGTTTGTCGCTCTCATGGTTCAACGTTCATAACAGGCTCTAGCTTGTTAGTCCCAGCAACCAGGTCGCCAGCGAGAAATAGATCAACACCCCACCAATATCCGAGAGCGAGGTCACCAATGGACCGCTGGCCGTCGCCGGATCAAGCCCCAGCCGGCGCAACAGGAATGGCAACGACATCCCAATCAAACTACCCATCAGCACCAGCACCATCATCGTCAGCGAAACCACGCTGGCGACGTGCCAGCCAACCCGAATCACACCTAGTAAACCGACCGCCAGCGCCATCGCACTCCCCAACAACAGCGCGACCAGCAACTCTTTTGCCAGCAAACGCCACCAGTCGCCTGAATCGATGTCACCGGTCGCCAGCGCACGCACCGTCAGCGTTGCCGACTGCGAACCGGCATTACCGGCGCTACCGATCAGCAGTGGCAGGAAGAAGACCAGGGCCACGACTGCGGCAATTGTCTCTTCAAACGCAGCAATCGCCGCCCCAGAAAAGACATTCACAAAGACCAGGGCGACCAGCCAGGGCACGCGCTTGCGGACAAGTTCAAAGATCGGGGTCTCCAGATAGCTGCCACGCAGCGGCTCAATAGCGGCACTGCGATAGAAGTCTTCAGTGACCTCCTCCTCGGCAACGTCAATCAGGTCGTCAAAGGTTACGATCCCAACCAGTACCCCATCTGAGTCAACGACCGGCAAAGCCGGCAAGCTGTAGCGCCGCAACGCCTCAACTGCCCGTTCACGATCATCAAATGCCGACAACACAACATAGCTCTCGTCCATCAGACTACGCACCGTCTGTGTCGGCTCGGCCAGAATAAAACGACGCAACTCAATCGCATCGAGCAGCCGCCACTTCTCATCGGTCACATAAATCACATCAATTGTTTCGCTATCGCGTCCACGTACCCGGATATGGTCGAGGGCACGGGCAATCGTCCAACCCGGACGCACCGCGACATAATCGGGGGTCATCAGACGCCCGACGCTCTCTTCAGGATAACCGAGTAACTGACGGGCTTCTTTGAGATCGTGTGGGCTGAGCAGATTGAGTAACTTTTGCGTTACCTGGCCGGGAAGCTCTTCAAACAATTGCGTGCGATCATCGGGGCTGAGATTCGCCAGCAGTAAGCGCGTCTCCTCCAGACTCAGACTGGTCAACAACTCGTATTGATCGTCATGCTCAAGGTAGGAGAAGACTTCACCGGCTAACGCACGTGGTAAAACGCGAAACACCAGCATGCGCTCGGCGGCAGACAGCTCGCGGAGCAGATCGGCAATCTCCGGCGCCGGCCAGCGCGAAAGTTGCTCGCGCAGATCGAGCCAGCGCTGTTCGGCAATCAATGCCTTAACCTCATCGAGGCGGGGAGTTGGGAATGTGGTCATTGTCACCCCCTGTGCTTTCTGGCAGCGGCACAGGAGGTAACGACATTCAGTACACAAAAAGCCCCGGTAAGCTCAACCTCACCGGGGCAGATCGTTATGATCAGACCAAACGTCTACTCATATCGACACCGTGAGCCGATGAGGCCGGTGCAGGTATTGATTGTCATTACCATACTGTGCCGCTGACGAGAATGACTACTATCCATAGCGGTTCCGTTCCTCATCGTGTCTAAACGTTGCCAACAGGCTTCACTACTATACGCCGGAGACGCTGATTTGTCAATCTTGCGCACATTGGTAAGTCATTTTCTGGCAGTGAGCGAGTCTGTCCGTAAATTTGTTATTAAGAAAGTGTTAAGACATTTGAAGAAAGTTTAACTGACAATCTCCAGAAAAATATCTTCAAGAACAAGTTATTTAACCAAAAGATGTAAAGATTTTCTATCAAAAAGATTAAGAAAATGTTACCCCAAAATCCGCTCTGAAGCCGTATCCTGAATCCCATCACTAACGACGATTCTCCATAGTACCTGTCAAACGAAAGGGTGAGGTTGAACATGAAGCTGTTACATATGGAGAACCGGATCGAGCGTAAGGTTGTTGCCAGTCTACGCCTTCAATGGCAGCGCAACCGTTACCTTCTCGGCAGTGCAGCGCTGATCGTTGCATGCTGCGTAACAGTGGTATGGCTCGCAGCACGTCTCTGGCATATTGATCCGATTATTCTGTTACGCGATGTCTACATCGTTGTTGGTGCAGAGCCGTATGCAGGACTGATGTCAAACATTGGCTTATTGGGCTGGTGTGTGGCAGCGACTGTCTGGAGTATAACCGTCTATCTGTTACATCCGCACCGTGCTGACCCCCGCTATGGGTTAGCCATCAGTGCAGGGGTGATCACCGCGATTTTGTTGATTGATGATGGCTGGATGTTGCACGAATACCTCTTACCTCAGTTAACCGGACTTAGCGAGAAGGTGTTTCTGGCCGGTTATGCCCTCCTGGCAATCACGTTTGCCGGCTATGCCCTGCCTCGTATGTTGCAAACCGACTACCTGCTGGCAGGTATCGCTGCTGGCTGTCTGGCCGCTTCGTACCTGATTGACATAGTGCTCCCGTTTACCCCTCGCCACACGCTATACGAGGATGTCGCCAAATTGAGCGGTATTATCTTCTGGGCGGCTTACGCGCTGAGTGTCTTTCGGGAGGTTGCGAAAACACAACGGGGGCGACTCGCGTAGCCGCCCCCGTTCCTCTTGATGGTTGGATTAGCTACCCTTCCAGCAGCAACGCCTCTGGGTCTTCAATCAGCTCTTTCACTTTCACCAGGAAGCGCACTGCTGTGCTGCCATCGATCAAGCGATGGTCGTAGCTCAGCGCAACGTACATCATCGGGCGAATGACGATCTGCCCGCCGACGACGACCGGACGCTCTTCGATTTTGTGCATGCCCAGAATGCCTACTTGCGGGGCATTGAGAATCGGCGTGCTCATGAGCGAACCGTAGACACCGCCATTCGTGATCGTGAATGTGCCCCCCTGAAGTTCGGCCAGACTCAACGTTCCTTCCCGTGCCTTCTTCGCCAGTTGGGCGATTTCGCGCTCGATCTGTGCGAAGGTCTTACGGTCGGCATCGCGCACAACCGGCACCACCAGCCCCTCGTCAACACCAACGGCGATGCCGATGTCGTAGTAGTACTTGATGACGACCTCTTCGCCCTGAATCTCGGCATTTACCATCGGAAAAGCTTTGAGCGCTCCGACCACGGCTTTGGTGAAGAAGGACATAAAGCCCAAACCAACCCCATGCCGCTCTTTGAACGAGTCCTTGTGACGGGCGCGCAACGCCATCACCGCGCTCATATCCACTTCGTTGAAGGTGGTAAGCATCGCTGCGGTGTGCTGCGCTTCCACCAGCCGGCGAGCGATGGTTAAACGGCGCCGACTCAGGCGCTGGCGTTCTTCACGACGGTCACCATTCGTACTGACTACTGCCGGGGCTGCAGGTGGCGTTGGCCGTGGGGCCGGTGCTGGTGGTGGCGGCGCAACCGGAGCTGGCGCAGGTGACGGCTGAGCGGGCTGTGGGCGCTCTACCACAGCCGGGGTCGGATGGCTGACGTGGACCCGCGCTTCATCCGCTTTAGCGGTTGCTTCACTCGGCCCGGTACCCGACACCAGCCGCATAACATCTTCTTTAGTAATGCGCCCGCCGGGGCCGGTGCCGGGAACTGTGCGCAAATCGATAGCGTGTTCGGCAGCCATGCGCTGGGCAACCGGTGTCGCCAGCACTTCATTGACCGCAGTAGCAGCTACCGGTTCAGCGACAGGGGCCGCTACCGTTGTTGTACTGGCTGCCGCCACCGGTGCTTCTTTAGGCAATGCCCCGGCTTCAATCGTACCCAGCAGATCGCCAATACCAACCGTAGTCCCTTCTGGACATGCGATGCTGGTCAGAATCCCGCTCTGATCGGCGGCTACTTCGAGATTAACCTTATCGGTCTCCAATTCAACTACCGGTTCACCAACCGCAACCGGTTCACCTTCACGCTTAAGCCAGCGTGCTACCGTCGCCTCAACAATCGACTCACCGAGTGACGGTACGCGAATTTCGTATGCCATGCCCTAACCTACCTCACTCATCAGTAACGCACATACCTTAGCGCGTCATCGTTTCTCGTCCTTGCAATGCCGGTACAGGAGACTCCGGCAGATCAGCTACCGCCTCGCGTAAGATACGAGCCTGTTCACGCACGTGAATGCTATGCAACCCTTCTGCCGGACTGGCCGACTCGGCACGTCCGACATAGCGGAGTGTAACCCCTTCGGGTAAGAGCTGTTGTAAGCGGGGCCAGACAAAGCTCCAGGCTCCCATATTCTGCGGCTCCTCTTGCAACCAGACCACCTCTTGCAGGTTCGGATAGCGCTGCATGGCCATCCGCAACTCTTCGGCAGGGAAGGGATAGAGTAGCTCAAGCCGCAGCACATCAACCCGGCCAGCAGTCTTTTCCCATTCGGCACTGGAGAGCAGATCAATCGCTACCTTCCCCGAACACAGGATGAGGCGCGTGACCCCTTCTGGCGCTGGCGCCTCTGCCCCCAGACCAAGCACCGGCTGGAAGCGATGGTCGGTGAGATCGCGCAACGACGAACTACTGCGTGGATGGCGCAGCAGGCTCTTGGGCGTCAGGATAATCAATGGCTTGGGGTCGGCATACAGCGATGCCGCCTGGTAACGGAGCAGATGGAAGTATTGCGCCGCAGTCGTACAATTCGCGACGCGAATATTGTCATTGGCTGCCAACTGCAAAAATCGCTCCAGACGTGCGCTTGAGTGTTCCGGGCCTTGCCCTTCATAACCGTGCGGCAGCAGCATCACCAGCGATGGGTTCTGCCCCCACTTGGCGTGCCCACTGACGATAAACTGATCGATGATCACCTGAGCGCCGTTAGCAAAATCGCCAAACTGCGCTTCCCACAACACCAGCGTGTCGGGCGCGTGACAACTGTAGCCGTACTCAAAACCCAATACCGACGCCTCGGAAAGCGGACTGTTGTAGACGGCAAATGAGGCGCGGGCTTGCGGAATGTGGTGCAGTGGAATGAAACGCTCGCCGGTCACCACATCGTGCAAGACAGCATGGCGATGGCTAAATGTACCCCGTTCGCTGTCCTGCCCGGTCAACCGGATGGGCGTGCCATCGGCGAGGATACTGGCAAACGCCAACGCCTCGGCGTGGCCCCAATCGATACCGCTTTCCTCAAAGATAGCCTGTCGGCGCCGTTGCAGGGTGCGTTCGAGCTTGGGATGAACCGTAAAGCCTTCAGGCCGATCTAACAATGCCTCGTTCAGCTCGATCAGCGTTTTCGCCGAAACCGGGCGGGCAAAGATCGGTGGACGACGCAGCGGTTGGACGGGCGGCGGTGGTGCAGGTGGCAACGACGCTGCCAGACGCTGACGTTCACGCACCTTCTCAAATGCCTGCTGGAGCCGATTCATTACCGCATCGACGCGAGCCTGGGCTTCCTCGCGGGTGATGATCCCGCGCCGTTCCAGCTCGCGCGCCCAAATCTCGCGCACCGTCGGATGATTGCGAATTCGCTCGTACATCTTGGGTTGGGTAAACTCCGGCTCATCACCCTCGTTGTGGCCCCACCGCCGATAACCTACCAGATCGATGAGGAAATCTTTCTGGAACTTCTCACGGTATGCTGAAGCCATCCGGGCCGCAGCAATACAGGCTTCAACATCATCAGCATTGACATGCACGACCGGAATTTCCAGACCACGCGCCAGATCGCTGGCGTAGAGGGTCGAACGCGAGTCGTTGCTGTCGGTCGTAAACCCAATCTGATTGTTGATGATAATGTGAATCGTTCCGCCGGTATGATACCCCTTCAACCGCGAGAGGTTCAGCGTCTCAGCGACAATACCCTGACCGGGGAAAGCAGCATCACCGTGGATCAGAATCGCCAGCGACTCCTTCTCGTCCTCTTCCGGGAAGCCAGGCCGATTACGGTGCTCTTGCGCAGCACGGGCGCGACCTTCGACCACCGGATTGATAAATTCGAGATGACTTGGATTGGGTGCCAGCGTAATCGGCATCTCGGCAATCCCGCTCTCGCGGTAGGCTTTGCGGGCACCGAGATGATACTTCACATCACCTGTCCAGCCTTCATAGGTATCTTTGGTATAGTCGGGCGAATGAAATTCGGTCAAGATCATCGAATAGGGCTTACCGAGAATATGCGCGAGAACGTTCAGACGACCGCGATGCGCCATCCCAATAACAACCTCTTTGGTACCATTGACCGCAGCATTCCGAATGATGGCGTCGATCATCGGGATCAGCATGTCGCAGCCTTCAATCGAGAACCGCTTTTGACCGGGGAATGTCTTGTGTAGAAAGCGCTCAAAACACTCAACTTCCGTCAGCCGGTCGAGTAGTTCGCGCTGACGGTCTGCATCAAGCCCGCCGAAGAAACGGCGATCCTCGGCCGCCTCACGAATCCAGGCACGTTCAAGGTAATCCTGAATCTGATCGGTCTCGTAGCCAATCGAACCGGAATAGGCCTGTCGCAGACGTTCTACACCTTCGGCAGCATTGCGTACCTGAGTAGCAATCGGCCCCCGGACGATGTGTGCCGGTAGTGCAGCCAGATCGGCCTGCGTCACCCCGTGTGTTGCCAGCTCCAGACCGGGATCACCGGGTGGATCACTGCCGAGCGGATCAATCCGTGCTGCCAGATGCCCCAATTCACGGATGTAGCGGATCAATCGCGCTGCACCAACAATCCGCGTCACATCCAACGGCGGTTGGCCGGCCTCGCCAGCCGGCGCCGCACTGTCGCTGGGCGGCGCCCATTGCGCAAAAAAGGCCCGGGTTGCCTCATCGACCGAATTGGGATCGGCGCAATAACGCTCGTACAATTCGATCAGATAGCCGGCATTTGGGCCATAGAAGCCGTTCCATTCATTCATGCTTCGCCCGCTCCTTTACCTGGATAAGGGTTGTCAGTTATTTGTTCATATTATCACAAACAATAACAGCGCAGTAACAACGCTGTTACGCTGCCTTTATTGTACCACGTTGACTGCACGGCGTTTCCAGGCAAAACGCCACCGGGTACTGTTTTTTGACCCACAAACCGCCAGTCTGGGATGGGGACGAAAAAGAATGATGGGTGAAGGCATTTCCTTCACCCACCATCAACTTCCAGCCAGAAACCGTCTCCGCGCACCTGCTCCTACATCGCAGTAATTGCGTTGCAGGCTGCTGCAATTGCAACCATTGCGCCACAGGTGATCAGAACTGCAATCGTTTGTGCAAGCCGGTATGGCATCTCAAATCGGGATGCCCGTTGCTTCACCGAAATGACTCGCTCTTGCTGCATCATTGCCTCACTATACACTTATTCTTGATAGCCATGTACTTTGAAGATAAATGGTTGATACTGTGTCTAACCAGGGGTGATGCTCACTTTATGCCGGGAAGATTCACCCGATTTGGAATGGTAACCGGGTTCTGGTGTTGCCATTGCTGCATTGCGCAGGGCAATTGTATGCTACGAGGAGTACGAAACCAACAAGCCCCCACCCTACTCCGCCCCCGCCGGGCTATGCATTCATAACTCGGATATTGCATAGCTCGCGTGCCGGAGCGGGTCGGGGGCGTGATGACGGGCGTGCTCCCCAGCCGGGAGCTGGGAGCGCGCGCCTCCGGCGCGCATGGTGCCGGTACCATTGCTGGAGGAAGGAAACGAGAGCAAGCTCCCGCCCCTGGCGGCATTCACGGACGGCCAGGGTAGATGATCGAACACAACATCTACCCTATCAGGAAGCCCTGGATCAAACGTCTGCCCTCCCCTCTCCCACCCCCAGCGGCTATGCATTACCCATACCTGGTGTCAACCACGTGCGTATCAGCGGGGATGATCACCCTAGGTGCTGTTGTGGGCGACTGGCCCGGTGGCAGTGCGCCGCTCCAGCCGTGCCAACACGTGCTGAATGGGTTGTCTTACGCGCCCATTATGCGCGTGTCGCGCAGTTTGGAGTGCGGCAGCCATGCTGCCGCGCCAGCCGTGCTTGCGATCACGGGCGGGTGGCAGCGGTTGCTGTGCGGGCCACGGGAACGACGGGTGTGCAGCGCATATCTGGCTGGTTTGACCATCCGCACTATCACATTTTGACCAAAACGGTACCTCATCGCCGGAAACCCTGGGCAACAGCGCAAGGTGTCGGTCGCGGGCGTGGCGCAGGCGAGAAGCCTGCACACCAACGGCCACGGCAACACCTGCCGGCGGTGGCGAGGATGCTTGCACGCAGGCTGGAAGCCTGCACCACGGGGAGCCGCCACGGGGAGCGCGTGCAGCCCGGCCTAACGCAGCGTGACATGTGGGTAATGCATAGCCCTCTGGGGGCGGGAACCAGCGACGCCGGATTGATCCTGCTGGCGCGGGTTGATACAGGGGAGGCGAGACCGGCGCGCCGGAGGCGCGCGCGCCCAGTCCATACCGACACGCCCCCACCCTACTCCGCACCCGCTGGGGGCGGGAACCAGTATGGCCGAATGGCACCCGCTGGCGTGGGTTGGTGCAGGGGATGCGAGACCGGCGCGCCGGAGGCGTGCGCGCCCAGTCCATACCGACACGCCCCCTCCCTACCCCGCCCCCGCTGGGGGCGGGAATCGGCTGACTCCCGCTGGCACGGCCATCATTCGTCGCTGCCGGAAATGAAAAAAATGGCGCATATTTTTTACCGAATTGTTAATCAGAAGCTGCTATGATTAGCCAAAATACCATTGTTCGGGATAGCGTCGGAGTAGCCTTGTCTATGGAAGCTCTTGTCATCTTGGTTTGTCTGATTCCGATTATCTTCTTTGTCGGGGTGATTGGTTTTGTGATCGGACGGGCAACAGCTCGTCGTGGCGATCCGCGTCGTCAGTTCGCCGACCTGGTTCGCTTCTGGGAGCAATCGCACCAGATTGATCGCGCAACTGCTGAACACCTGCTTGCCTTGTTACGCTCGCAACCTGGTGACACCGCAGTAGCCATACCAGAAGTCCGGCCAGCACCATCGCCAGGTGTGCCTGCGCTGGCCCCGGTACCGACAGCGCCCCAGGCTGTTGCCTCGCAACCGGGCAGCGCAGCACCACCGGTTACGCCGACGCAACCGCCTCTCGCTTATGAGTATGGGGTGGTAAGCCCCGCCGCAGTAACGCCACTCACTCCCGGCACACAAGCCCAACCATTGCATGAAGGGCAGGCTGCTTCGTCAAGTCTTCCCGCAACCTCGTCGGCGGCGCCGGTTGCCTCAGAACGCCAACCGGACGATGCCCAAGCCGTGCCGCCACTTCTGGCTGCCTTGCTCTCGATGGGTGCCCGCCGCACGCTGTTGATCATCGGTACCTTCCTGGTGATGATCTCCAGCCTGGTGCTGGTGATCTTCAACTGGAACCGCTTCCCTGCCATCGTTCAGGTCGCATTTTTGAGCGCGTTCACCGGTGGTTTGTGGGGGGCAGGCCATTGGATGCAGCAAAAGACAACCCTGACCACGGCAGGTCGCAATTTGCAATCGGTAGCGATGCTGATGGTGCCGGTAGTGGTGTTTTCGTTTACGCGACCCGGTTTATTCAATCTTGAGGGTTCTCTCGCGCTCCTGGTCACAAGTACGCTGAGTTTCCTTGTGTATACGATTGGCGCATGGCGCAGCCAGCGACTCTTCTACAGTCTGGCGGCCAGTACTGCTGCCTGTGCAGTGTTGATCAGTAGCTTCTGGTGGTGGTCGGTACCGGCAAGCTGGCAACCGGTCTGGTCTTTTGTGTTGTCAGGAATTGCGCTCGTTACCACCAGACTTCTCGATGATCATCACCGCTCAAGGCTGGCGCTGGGACCGCGGATCATCAAAATCGCTGTACCACCATTGGCCCTTGCGACTAGCATGGGTATCTTCCTGGTCAATCCAATCCCGGCTGAGGCGACTACAACCATCATCGTGACGCTGCTCAGTGCTGCTTTCGCGGTAGCGTTGGCGTGGCTCGACAGGCAGCCGCTCTGGCTGTGGGCAACGGCAATCCTGATCCCCATGGCGGCAATGGTGGGTGTGGTTCACGCCGACGATGCACTGATGTGGATCAATCTGAGCTTCGCCGGTTTAACGCTGATCTATCCGCTGCTGGCAGTAATTGCTGAGCGGCGCGATCCGGCATACTCCAGACCATTTCTGGCCCTGATCCTTTTTCTGGCCATTGTCGCCGCTGTGAGTGCGACCGACTGGATTGCGATTCGGCGCAGCTATCCAATCCTGATTGCCGCTACGCTTCTGATCATCGGTCTACTAGAGGTTCGCCGCCTGACGCTCCTTCAACCCTGGCGCAACGAGGTGGGTGGTAGTTTACTGGCGGTACAGCTCGGTTTGCTGGCAATCTGGCCTGGTGCGTTTGTCGAAACCTGGGAGCTGCGGGCGCTGATTGTCATGGTTGTCGGTGCAGTGGCTTTTATCGTCAGTGCCATTCCCATCAGAGGTTTCCTCTCGTATGCACCGCCGATCTGGTGCTATGGCGGCGCATTCCTGGTGGCAGTCGGTGCCGGATGGAGTAGCTGGTTTAATGCCGATCTGCGTCTGCCCACGCTCGCAGTCGCGACCGCCCTCTACGGCTGGCGGGCTATCATCAACCGTGAACATGTCTGGGCGTTTATGACGGTTACCACCGGGCTGGTATTGAGTGGCGTGATCCTGGATCGCGTTGGATGGCTGGCGAATACCGATCACTATCTGTTGGCGAGTGTATTGTTCGCAGGTGGTCTGAGTATCGGTGGAAGTATTCTCAACAAATACGCTGTTCGCTACAATTATTGGGCGCCATCAGCGCTGATCTGGGCAGGAGTGCTGGGGAGTATTGGTTCAATCCTCTTTCTGAGTGCATTTCTCAGCCCAACCCACGCCGCAGTGTATGCCGCCCTGATCGGGAGCGCAACTATTGCCGTCCTGAGTGTGATATATCGTAACTGGCGCTTCGGCTATCCCATCGCGTTGCTTCTAGCCGGCGCGTGGGCAATGGCGATAGCCAGCAATCTGATCACCTGGAACGGGAGCTGGCACACGCTGTCGGTGCTATTACTCGCCCTTGCCGTCGGTTATGGCCTGATCACACTCGTACTGCGTGGCTGGTCGCCGTTTGATCGACCGTATGCCCAATCTGCGCTTGGCGTCGCATTACTGGCACCACTACCGGCAATCTTCGAGCTGAACGCCTTTATCTTCCTGCCCCTACCTGCCTCACTGTTGCCGAATCTGGCCCTGACGGCTGCCGGTTCAGCCGTGATGATTGCAATCGGCGCATTTATATATCGGCGCTGGCGATTAACGAGTCTGACGCAGATTCAGCTTTTGATTGCCCTGGGCAGCACTATTCACTGGTTGAGCGCCGAAAACAGCACGGTAACCGGTTGGAGTCTGCTAGTTACGGCGAGCATTATCATGCTGAGTAGCGCGGCTGTTCGCCGCCAATTCTCAGATGCCCCGGTCAACCACATCACTGCCGATAGTTATGTCATCAGTAGCACGGTCATGCTAGTGGCACTGGCATTTCTGTTCGATGGTGTCATTGGTCAGCTTAGTCTGCCGCTGCTGCTGGTCGCGATAACTATCGGCATCGTCGCCTGGCTTGAGCAGAGCCGCCTTGTTGCTGGTCTCAATCTGATAGCACTGGTGGGGAGTCTCCTCACTGCACTATCGCTAACACCGCTCACCCTCGCGTGGCAGGCAGCCTGGTTTGTGCTTCTGCTTGTTCCATTACTGCTGGTGGGCTGGTTAGCACCACGGTTAGCCAGTACGGCCATCTGGCAACAACCATCGCTCTGGATTCCGCTGGCTGCGGCTGGATTGGTTGGGTTGCTGGCCCTGGTCGATCTGCGGGCCAGTGTTGTGGCACTGGTGAACGGTGGTGTTTTGCTTGTGACGGCTACGCTGCGGGAACGGAACAGTTTGTACGCTTACCTGGCCGGCGCCCTGTTTGTTGCGGCCAGCCTCGGTCAGTTTCTGGTGTGGGAATTGCGTGAGCTGCAACTGTACGTTGTGCCGGTGGGGGTCTACCTCTTCGGGCTGGCAGCCGGTATTCGGCGATTTCAACGCCAGATTCAGGTGGCACGACTGGTAGACAGTGCAGCCGTCTGTTTGCTGCTCGGCGCAACCTTTATCCAGGCTGCCGGATCGGTGAGCAATATTGGCTACATTATGTTGTTTGGTCTGGAGTCGCTGCTGGTCGCAACCTACGGCACCCTTGCCCGTTTGCGGGCGCCATTTATTGGCGGTGTAGCCGGTTTTGTGATTGGTGTGCTCTGGATGGCCGCCAATGCAGCGAGGATGCTCAACCAGTGGCTCTTGTTAGGTGCGCTAGGGGTGTTGATGCTGCTGGCCTACGTGATTCTTGAGCGGCAGCAAGATCAACTGCGTCGTTTTGGCCGCGATCTGGTTGTGCGCCTGCAACAGTGGCAATAGTATCAAATCTTGAGTGCCACGGTGCCTGACAGCCCGTTACCGGATATGCGGTGAATCGTGACGATCCATCTCCTCCGCACTGTGGTTGTCACCTGCATGATATGGATAGGCAGGTAGGGGGCGTGGGGGCGGGTTCTGTAGAGGCGGGTTCGGTTGGGGCGGGTTCTGTAGAGGCGGGTTCTGTAGAGGCGGGTTTAGAACCCGCCCCTACTCATTGCCATGCAAGGGATGCGGCGAACGGGTATGCCTTGAATCGCGTGACGCGCATTGTATTCTTCAGATTTGAACTAACATAAACGGCAGGGACTGGCAATTGAGCAGTCCCTGCCGTGTTGTGTCACCGCGTGAACACTCTACTCGAAGCGGTCTGCCACCAGTGCGGTCAGATCGGCGACCCGCACCGAATAGCCCCACTCGTTGTCGTACCAGGCCACGATCTTGAAGAAATCGTCGCCCATGCTCATTGTGAGCGGTAAATCGACTACACTGCTGTAGGTGGTACCGATGAAGTCGGTGCTAACCAGCGGATCGTGGCTCACGCCGAGAATGCCCTCAAGCTCTTCGCTCTCGCTGGCTTCGATGAAGGCCTGGTTAATCTCCTCGACCGAGGTCTTGGTGCTCAGCAGCACCGAGAAGTCAACCATCGACACCGTCGGCGTCGGCACGCGCACGGCATAACCGTGGAACTTGCCTTTCAATTCGGGAATAACCAGCGCCACCGCCTTCGCGGCACCAGTGGTCGTTGGCACCATGTTGATAGCCGCAGCCCGCGCCCGGCGCAAATCCTTGTGTACGTTATCCTGCAAGTTTTGATCCATCGTGTACGAGTGGATGGTCGTCATCAGACCACGCTCGATCCCGAAGCGATCATTGAGCACCTTCGCTACCGGTGCCAGACAGTTGGTTGTGCAGGATGCATTCGAGATGATGTGATGCTTCTCGTGATCGTATTTCGCGTCGTTCACACCCAGACAGATGGTGATGTCCTCACCTTTCGCCGGTGCCGTAATGATCACTTTCTTCGCACCCGCCGCGAGGTGAGCCTTGGCCTTTTCCGCATCGGTGAAACGGCCGGTCGACTCGATCACGATGTCAACCCCCAGCTCCTTCCAGGGCAATGCTGCCGGGTCGCGCTCGGCCAGCGTCAACAACTCGTAGCGAATATCGTCCTGCTCTACCACAATCGCCTTCTCGGTCACCGTTACTTCGCCATCGAAGGCACCATAGGTCGAATCGTAGCGCAGAAGATGGGCCAGCGTTTGCGCGTCGGTCAGGTCGTTGATAGCGACGATCTCGAACTCTTCGGGGTAATACTCCAGCATTGCCTTGAAGCTCTGGCGTCCGATCCGGCCGAAACCGTTGATAGCGACGCGAACCATGTAAGCCTCCTTAAATGCTCAAACAAAGGTGCTCAGGCCAGCGGGCCGTGAGCCGCAATGGCATGACCTGTTGCCATTGACTGACGCGGTCATTATAGCATCTTTGCACGTCTGCTCGCATACAGATTTCTTGCCCACCAGGTAGAGAATTGTTCACATTGAAACGATTGGACGGCAGATACGAGTATGTTCGCTTCGGGCAAGACATTACTCGCGATGCCAGAACCTGTTTCAAAAAACGTCTACGAGAAGGTATCTCATTCATTCCTGACCGACTCTGATTGTAACGAGCACATCCAGCATCCCCGTGACCACTATGCATTACCCATACCTCACGTTGCTCCCTTTGTCACCACAGAGACACGGAAGACACAGAGGATGGGGATAGCCCTGATTGCTACGGTGAGTCGTGAGATAGCACGTCTGTGAGAACTGGCTGCCCCCCACATTGTGCATGCGATTACACCATCCGGTGGTAAAGGTAACCTCGTGCTGTGCATCCTGACCGTCAGCACCTCTGGCCTGCTCACCGTATCGGTGGCAACGTGAGTGACCTATAACGGTATCGTTGCCATCTGTGTTGCTCATCAGGGCGTATTGTAGCCTGTGCTCCTCTGGTCATCACCGCACGGCACCAGCGCGGTCATGATGCCGGACGAGCGCGTCGGGGCACGGCATGCCGTGCCCCTCCGGGCGTATCACCGCACGGCACCAGCGCAGTCGTGATGCCGGAGGTGTCCAGTTCATTCGCCCATCACACTAGAGCGCACCAACGGAACCTGGATGGTGACCGCAGTGACGGACAGTGGCGTCGGGCCGAGCCGAACAGGGCCGGACGTTTTCCCGCTGGGTGCGCATCCCCGTCGTGGGCGCTGCTGCACCCTGATCAGACATTACCGGGTGCCAGCCGGCTAGGATTGTCGTCCTGTGGATGGCGGCAGCATCCCGCACCGGCAGTGGTAGGGGCGCACGGCCAGGACATCTCTGGTGGCACGTGACACGACCGATGCATCACACCGGCTACTGTGTGACATGTGGGTAATGCATCCCCGTGACCAGGAGGGTTCACGGCATGCCACGCGCCGGATCGCGAGCATGGCTGTCGCACGCCAAACGTCGCGACACGCGCATGATGCGCGGGTAAGGCAACTCATCTAGCGCGTGATAGCACAGCCGGAGCTGTTCGCTGCCAACGGGCCAGGAGGAGGTAATCACACCATGACCAGGCGGGAGTGGGAATTGTGCCGATGGTGTGGGTCAGGTGGAAATCAATGGCAGGCTGCTGTGCAAGCCGGAGGCTCACGCTCCCAAGGATAACCTATCTGTCTCACCTGCACCAGCTTGCGGTCGCTATGTCAAGCGGACGAAAGACGTGCTTCTGATCTGATCAGGCGCTGTGTGCTGCCACCAGAATTTGATCAGTCCTTCGTTCATTCTGGTGCAGCGACTGAGCCATCATTCAATGACAAGGTTTTGGCATTTTGCATCTGAATTGCTACAATATGTAGTATACACATGACGTTAGCAAAGGAGTGACGGTATGAGGAGTCTGTTCATCGATGGGGGGGCGATAGTAATTCTACTTCTGTTTGTCATAGCAGGATTTCGGCGGGGGGCATGGCCGAGTGGGTTTGTGTTACTCGGCACGCTTATCGGTACCGTGCTGGTCGACCTCTGGCGTGATGGGGTTGTGCATCTGCTAACGCCGATAGACCTGGCTTCCGGCTTGCCTCTCTTTCTGGCTCTGAGCGGTCTCCTGCTGATCGCGATAGTGGTTGGCTACGGGGTTGACACGATTTTTGAGCTTGGCCTGGAAAATGCTGCCGAGTGGTCGCATCGACTAATCGGTGCAGCGATTGGTCTGGTGAATGCAGCCCTGGTCATCACATACCTTGCCCGCTATGCCGGTGCCGCCTGGCCTGATCCGGCTACTACGGCATGGTTGACAACAACGACTGTTGTGCCACTGGTGATCAACCTGCTCCCCTGGGGTATGCTGGCTCTGACACTGATCGGTCTGTTGATCTTGTTGCTACGCTTTCTGCATGCGATTCATACCGAACGCGAATTAGATGCCGATAGATTACCACCGCAGGAAGCAACTCTGCGGGTATTGGAGCGGATCGATCAGGCGCTTGGTCACCGGCGTCGCTGATGCAGATGCCTGAACTGAAACGTTAACCAGCACATACTGTCAGAACCGAGCCTTATCAATCGGGGAGCAGAGGAGTGTATCAATTATGCTTCCTTTTCAGTTTTTAGCCCGATAGTGTTCCACGTCAATGGAGAAAGAGAGGAGAACGTATTGCATGCATCAATGTACATCGTTTAGGTGTACCACCAGCGAACATGGATCGTTCAGGTGCAGGATCAGGGTAATGATTGGCTGGTGTGTCATGACCTCTATCCTGCCAGATTTGATATTACGTGCTGCACCCCTCTGATAAGTGGAAGTCAGGCTTCGTGCCCACCGTGATCGGTACATTTATACAATGGTTTAGAGTACGCCGACTCCGCATCTTCAGATGATTGCCTGAACAGGTGTCTCAGATGTATTACAATATACTGTACGGCTATTCTGCATACAACGCGAAATTCTGCAATGAAAGAAGGCCACGATGCAGCAACAAACAGTATTCGCGTTTATCCTCATTCTTACTTTCGTGATCGTTGTTACGATATCCGGTGTTCGTGTTCTCATTGCCCAGAGAGCCGGCATATACGCACCACCGTCTACCCTCAACTGCACCACGCATACAAGTAATCTTGATCTGACGACAAATCAGGTTACGCCAGTAGTCGGCAGTATGGTTCAGATTACTGTTACCTTGACCAATGCTGGTTGTGGGTAGATTGGGCAGCCAACCTACCAGCTTTTGCTTGAACCGTCATCGATCCTGGCGCCGATCTCACCGCTCTCGATCACACACTATCGGGCTTTAGCAAGTGGAGAAAGCGATACGGCTTCGTTTCAGTTGCAAGCAATCGGGGTCGGTGAAGTGGCATTACGGGCTACGGCGAGTTTTGAGGTGCATCTAGGGTATCCCGGCCCGGCATACTGGGCATTCGATAGTTCACAACCGTTGTCGGCAACTGTTCCACCAACGCATCAGGAAGTTGTTGTATTGCAACAGGCAGCGTATGAGATCGGGTGCTACCAACAAGTTGATACGATCAACGACTCGACCTATCAATTTCAGTGTACCGGCGGCGCCGGTGAGACGATAGGAGCTACACTTGAGCGCTTTACCGACGAGCCGGCTGCTCAAGCTGCCTTTACTGATAGGCGAGACACCTTACCGTTGGTCACATTTCGCTGTTATGACGCTTTTACACGAGCGATGGACGATCCCGCAGGCACTATCCAGCACATCTGGCAGGCAGAGTCGTTGCTTGTGACGACGTATCACCAACGCATGACCGATACGCTTACGTTGTCAGATGCGGTGTATCGCGCAGCCGTGCGTAATGGCCTGCTTGTGGCGTGTGATCGGGTGTTTGTGCCGGTTGTGCAACGGCCGTAACACCTTCGATCCATCTGTGTACGAGGCATGTTAGTGTTATATCCAGCATTGAGATGCGACACGCCCCTACCCTCACCCGCCCCCGCTGAAGGAGGTAACCACTGGTGAGGAGATGAGCGCACCGCAGGCGTGCGCTCCTGGCTCGCGGGGATTGCTGGTGTCAGTGACGAGCGCGCCGCAGGCGCGCGCTCCCAGCTCACCAGTAATACCAGTGCTTGCGCACCGCAGTGTGGTGATCGTGTGGCGGCCTTCAGGTGACGTTAGACAGTGTGCCGTGATAAACCTGATTTGCTGGGAGTGGTTTTATCGATAACCGGTGCGTTTGCGGTTGATAGCCTCTCCGTATCGCGAGGGCGGGCAGGCAGAGGTGGGGTGGCTTGGGCATCGCCGAGTGTATCGTGTCTGATGGCGATGCCCATTCCACCCATCATGATCCGGTCGTACTGGGGATGAGGAGAGGCTATTCGGGCGACGGTAAAACCGGTAGCGGTTTGCCCAACCATTCGGTGTAGAGTTCGCCGAAGCGTCCGGCAGCCAGGGCGCTGCGGATGTCGGCCATCAGGTTGAGCAAGAATGCGACGTTGTGCAGGCTCACCAGTCTGATGCCGAGTAGCTCTTTTGAGCGGTAGAGGTGATGGATGTAGGCGCGTGAGAAGTGGCGGCAGGTGTAGCAGGGGCAGCCCTCTTGCAGTGGCTGCCGGTCGTCGCGGAGGGCGGCGTTGGTGACGTTGAGCCGCCAGTTGCGCTCGCGGTTGCGGATCAGGGCTGCCCCGTGGCGGCCAAGCCGGGTTGGGCTGACGCAGTCGAACATGTCGATCCCACGCGCCACCCCTTCGAGCAGGTCGTCAACGTCGCCGACGCCGAGCAGGTGGCGGGCCATGCCGTCGGGCAGGTAGGGCACGGTCATATCAACCACTTCGTACATCTGGGTTTTGTTGGCACCGAGCGAGCCGCCGATGCAGAGGCCGTCGAAGGCCATGTCGCTGATGTAGCAGGCGCTGGCCCGGCGTAGATCGGGGAAGATGCCGCCGTGGACGATTCCGAAGAGTAGTTGATCGGGGTTGGGTAAGGCCGACCGATCCCGGCGTTGGTGCGCGATCAGGCAGCGCTCGGCCCAGCGGTGGGTGCGGGCCATGCTTTGAGCGGTATAGTCGTAGCCGGCGCGAAATGGTGGCAGTTCGTCGAAGCAGACGATGATGTCGGCGCCGAGGTGGTGCTGTACTTCGATGCTGCGTTCGGGGGTGAAGACGTGGCGTGAACCGTCAAGGTATGACTTGAAGATGACCGCCTCTTCGGTGACGGTAACCATGTCGTTGAGGCGCGTGGGATGGGCAGGACGACGACCTTTCACTTCATCGGCAATCCCGCCGTAGACGAGTGAGAAGACCTGAAAGCCGCCACTGTCGGTCAGAATCGGGCCGTTCCAGCCCATGAAGCTGTGCAGGCCACCGTGACGGGCGATCAATTCGTGGCCGGGCTGGAGGTAGAGGTGGTAGGTGTTGCCCAGAATGATCGATGCGCCATGGTCACGGAGTTCGTGGGGGGTGAGGGATTTGACGGTTGCCCGCGTGCCGACCGGCATGAAGACCGGTGTGGCGACCGTGCCATGGGCAGTTTGGAGAAGACCGGCGCGAGCGCGGCTCTCTGGATCACGAGCGGTGATGGTAAATGGTGCCATACAGTTTATTTCGTAGCTGATACGACTATCAGGTTGTTATCAACACAGGTCGGTATTATACCCGACTACCATCGCTGATCAACAATAAGTGCTATTGTCCCCACCTATCACTTCGTCAGGGTGCTGTCCGACCGGCAATTCGCCGCGCCAATGCCAGTTCTTCGGCACCGATGGCCCCCAGCATCCACAGGCCGGCAACGTAGACAACCGGGCCGATCAGGATGGCACCGACGCTGCCCAGCCAGCCCGGTAACCAGAGGATTGCCGGCGCCATCGCGACTGCCATCAGCAGACTGGCGAGGGCCGGGCGCCACATGAGCCGGTGTATCGCCGGTGCCAGACCCTCACGGCGTAACACCGGATGAAAGACCATGTACAACACTACTTCCGACAAGATGGTGATCACCGCCGCTGCCAGCAGAGCGTCTTGCGGGCGGCCCCACCGAATCGCGAGTGGGATCGCGATCAGGTTAGCGGTCAGGTTGAAGGCCGCACCGATTACAAAGGCACGGGTGATTGCCGTCTGGCGCTCAATCGCGATCAAGACGTACTGTAACAACCCGTTGACAAACGAAAGGGGGAGGAACCAGGCCAGCACTGCCAGAACCGTCACCGAGGGCAGGTATTCGGCGAAACGACGGCGGGCGAAGAGCCAGACCAGATCGTCGGCCAGGACGGTCATGAGCATCGCCAGCGGAAACGCGATGAGTAAGAGGAGATGGAGGGTGCGCTGTTGGGCGGACGCCAGTTCGCTCCGTGCACCACCGGCCCGACGCGCTAGCAGCGGGAAAACGGCAAAGGTGACCGCAGGCGGTAAGACCAGGGCGATGTTGAGTAACTGATACGGCAGAACGTATTGCTGCACCAGAAGATCGGCATTACTGCCGCCAAACGCCCGCACGATGAAGAGATCAAAGCGAAAGAAGATAACGCTCAGCAGATTATTGAGCATCAGCGGCAGGGCTTGCGGCACGAGCTGGCGGAGCGCTGTGCCATCGAAGCTCAGGGTTGGGGTGAAAAAGGTGCGTACCTGCAAGGCCAGAAAGATGAGCGCGGTGATCGAGCTGACGAACACTGCGGCCCAGGCCAACCCAATCACTCCCCAGCCCAGCACGAGGACACCAATTCGGGCCAGAAAGCTGAGGAGCGCGGTAAACACCTCAATGACTGCCGGTACCTCCATGCGTTCGGCGGCATTGTAGAGAGCGGTGACCGCGCCGCTGTAGGCGCCCGGTACCAGGGTCAAGAGTAGAATCCAGATCGCCTGCTGCCCCTCGTTGGTGAGAGGTTCGCTGAGGCCAAGTGTACCGATAGCGTGATAGGCAGTGATGACCAGCCAGGCGACCGGCACGGCAGCCACGCCGATCAGGATGAGGCGCAAGCCGAGCGTAACCCCGAACAGGCGTTGGGCGGCGTTCGGATGGCGGGCGACTTCGCGGATGAGCAGGACACCCAGTCCGAATTCGGTAAATGTTGCCAGGTACTGGGCGACCAGCAGGGCAGCGGTGTTGTATGCGCCCAGGGCAGCCGGATCGAGTGAACCGACCAGGAGGAGCAGGATAACGGTATCCAGGCCGCGCACAAACAGCCGTAAGCCAAAGGTGATGGCGCTGTTTTTGAAGATACGGCGCGCAGTGTTGGCCGGGTCGTCGCGATACAAACGCCGCCAGAGTATGGCACCTGCACCGAGGATGAGCAGGCCGGCACCGATAAGTAACAAGACCAGAGTCAAACGATCAATATTCATGGCAATTGTGTTGTGATCTTGATTGCACGACCATCACTGATCAGGCGGATTGCGCCATCGAGTTTGGGATGGTATACCTGCGGTGCCAGTTGTCGGCGTTCGTACAGCGTGTGGAGCGCCGGTTCAGCGGCTTGAAAACCGGTACTGAAGGCTACCGCCTGCACACGGAGTTGATCAAGCAGCGGGTTGTCGATAGGGCGCTGCCAGGGATAAATCAACAGATCGATTGGTTGACCGGCCAGGGTAGCGAGGGCCGCATCACCACTGCTACCACCGGTATGGATGAGAACACGGATCGCACGATACTCAAGAGCAAGCACAGCCCCACCCTCTTCCCCCTCGTGGACGGCCAGTACCCGCAGCCGGGTACCACCGAGATCAAGCTGTTGGCCGGGCTGTAAATGGCGAATGGGGACTGCCAGATCGTGCAATACCGCACGCCATTCACCGCCAACGTCTGCCGGTGCCAGCGCCAGCGTCGGTTGATAGCGACGTAATGCGCCTAACTGCCCAGGCACACGCTGATCGTCGATCCGGGTTAACACCACAGCCGCAAGTCGACGCTGCCAGAAGGGGAGATATTTCCCCAGCTCAACCGCCAACCCTATTGGGTCACGGCCACCATCAATGAGCGTAAACGAACCGCCGGGCGATTGAATGAGGATTGCATCGCCGGCGGTTGGCAGCAAGATCACGTGCAAATTCCCGTCAGGACGCTGGTGCCAGGCCAGCACCCCGATGATTCCGATCAGACCGGTAAACCACCACAGCCGCTGTTGCATATTATTCTCTGGTTCACTATACGTGTGTGCTCTGTATAGTAAACCGGACAACAGCGGCAAACGTTGCAGTGGATTTCAGGCTAATGCAATAACTTCGATCTCGATCCGGGCATCGCGAGGCAAACGCGCCACCTGTACCGTCGAACGGGCCGGTGGTGCATCACCGAAATGTTCGGCGTAGGACGCATTCATCGCGGCAAAATCGTTCAGATCGGCAAGGAAGACGGTGGTCTTCACAATGCGATCGAGCGAGCTACCGGCGGCCTGGAGGATCGCAGCGATATTCGCAAAAATCTGCCGGGTCATTGCCCCAATGTCGTCGGTGATCAGTTCACCGGTAGCCGGATTGATCGGCAACTGCCCGGACACAAAGATCAGATTACCGGCCCGAATGGCCTGTGAATACGGCCCAATTGCTGCCGGAGCAGCGTCGGTACTAATGGGTGTGCGTTCCATTGGTGTCATACCTCGCTTAACGTAAGAGCCAGAACCCAAGCATCACAAAGATATTCCAGATCACAGGGAGTAGACCACCGAGGATCACCTGTGAACCATCCCATTCGTAGACTTCAACCCACAGCGCTGCCGTGACCCAATAGGCAATAGCCAGCGCGCCAAACCAGAAGAGAGCAGCTAACCAGGGCAGGTTGATCAGCAGACATACCAGCGCCAGCAGCATCGGCAAGAGGCGCGGCATCTGCACAAGCGGATAGAAGGCAAAAATGCGCGCCTGATCCTCTTCGTTGGTGAAATTGCCGTGGATCAGGAACGAGATTAGCACAATCAGCGGCCACTCCAGCAAACCGGCCAGCCAGAAAGCGAGACCGCCGAGGATCATCCCCATATCTGGCCAGCGATCCCCGTCGATCAACGCCGGGAGCGAAAACATCAAACCAACCGGCAACGACACCAGCAGCATTGAGCGGGCGGCGGCCCAGAGCAGCGAACTGATCGAACGCTCACCAGCCGCGAGTTCTACGGCCATGGCTTTGATAGTGGCAACCGGCTGTCCGATCAGTTGCAGGTTTGGCGCAAACGCTGTCGGTTGAAAGCGGGGTATCTCTTTAATCGGTGGCAGATGATTCAACCGCTCGGCACACCGAACGATCAGATCGGCCCAGTTGGTCATCGTTCCGACCAGAACAACTCCCGGCTGCCACCTGCCGCTAACAATGAGGCCACACAAACGACAAAACCAGGGCAGGCGTGAGGATTGGACGAACGCGATCTGCTTGCCAAAACCCAGATCGATTACCTTGCACGCCTGTATCTGCGTCCAGGGGATGACGATACTGAAGCGCCGTCCCTGTAATCTCCGACTGTAGCGAATGAGCAGGCTCTGCTGACCGGCCACGGCAACCACCGGTACTGCGGCTACGATAGCAATCCCGGCAATGACAGCCAGGGCAAGCATGATATGGGCAGCAATGATGAGCCAGAATGGTGCCGGTAGATCGGCACGCCCGGCGATGCCAAACAATGATACGCCTACCCCTTGATACGACTCGAAAATCGCCTTGTAGACTGGATCGCGACTGACCCACAACGCAGCCGGATTACTACGGTAGGCCGGGAAGAGCAGACTCAAAGCCCGATCCCAGTAACTGCGGTAGTGGAACAATGCCAGCAGGAGAATGACTGCGGCTGAGCCAAAGGTAACGGTTTGCACCAACGAAAAGCGCGGCAGAGTTGCCACCACATCGGGCTGGTTGGTCGGCGGCAGATTCACCGCTACTGGCGCTGCCTCGGAAGTCGACTCACCCCGAAGCAGCAGACCTAACAACGGAGAACGCCGCTGCTCATCAACCACCAACGGCTGACCGCCCTCGATCCCACGAACAACCCGTGCGTTCTCTTGCAAGATGGTATTCAACAACTGATCGAACCCATCAATATCCGATGAGATGAAGAAGGCCGGTCGCAAGGTTGTGCCGTACAACAAACCGTACAGACGATGCCAGCCGGTCAGCCGCTTTGCCCGCTTCGCCGGAATAACCAGCAAGATAAAGCGCTGCCCAGAGGCATCACCGGTCACATGAATGTGTTGCAGGTCTTCCCAGGCGACCGGCAGCCAGCTACCGGAAAACGCGACCAGCAGACCACGACTACTCACCCGAACGGCGGGAAAGGCATTGAGCAAGACCAATGCAATCAGTAAGCCGACCAGTGCCCACAACAGCACACCCAGCGCCTCACTCATCCAGAGGTTGAGGTCTTGGGGTAATGGCGAGAGTGCATCAAGCAGCGGGCGGAGCCAGGAAGTACGGCGTAACCAGACAATCAGACCTTCGTTGGCCGCCAGTAAGCCGCGTGCCAGTTGGTACAGCGCACTGAACACACTGAGCAGTACCAGCAGATTCCCCAGCGTTACCAGTCCGATGCGACGACGCCACGGGTAATCGTACACCTTTTCGGCAACCATGACGCTCATAAGCGACTCGCCTTTCGTCAGACATCCGCAATCTGGCGAACCCGTAATTCCGCCATATCGAGCAATTGCTGACAGATAGCGGCCAGTTCAGCGCCGCGTTCGTACAGGTGCAACGCTTCAGCCAATGACAATTCGCCGCGTTCAAGGCGTTCGACAATCTGCTGCAACTCGGCCAGTAATCGCTCGTACTGCTCAACTGGATTCGGCTCACTCATTCGTTGACTCCACAGTTGCGTGTACAATCCCGGCGCGCAGCGTCAGCGCAATGCGCTCACCGGTCTGTACCTGAGATGAATCGGTAATGACTCGCCCATCGGTGCGCTGGGCAATCGCATACCCGCGGGCAAGAGTTGCTTGCGGGCTAAGCGTGTTCAAACGGGAATGCAAGCCGTGCAGGCGTGTTCGCTCAAGCTGAAGCCAGCGGGAAAAGGCGCGATCCAGCCGCAGCATCAGATCATCAATCGTCTGGCGGGCTGCATCGAGCCGGCGACGGGGATGATGACGCTGCAACAGTAACCGCTGCCGGGCCACTTCACTGCGTTGGGCATCGATGCCGGTCAAAAGCGCGACTTCTGCACGTTCACGCAGTTCTGTAATCCGCTGCCGGAGATCGGCAAGCGGCGGCGCGACCAGCTCGGCGGCGGCTGAGGGGGTCGGCGCGCGGACATCGGCTACTGCATCAACCAGCGTCGTATCGGTCTCGTGACCAACACCGGTAATAATCGGCACCGGGCTGGCGGCTACTGTGCGCACAACCTGTTCATCGTTAAAGGCGGACAGATCGTCGCTGGCGCCACCGCCACGGGCCAGAATGATCACATCGAGCGGTTCGGCATAGGCACGCCGTAAGGCAGCGACAATACTGGCCGGCGCCAACTCACCCTGCACCAGACACGGCGAGAGGATGACTTCGGCCAACGGATAGCGACGACGCAGAATAGTGAGCATATCTTGCAAAGCAGCCGCCTGTAGTGATGTGACAATGCCGATCCGACGGGGTAGAACCGGCAACGGCCGCTTACGCCGCTCGTCGAAGAGACCCTCTGCCTCCAAACGAGCGCGCAGATGCTCCAGTTGGGCATTGATGAGACCAACACCGGCTGGAACGATCTGATCAACGACAAACTGCAACTCACCGCGTGCCTCGTAGAAACCGATCCGTCCATGCGCCAGGACAGCTTCACCATTAGCCGGCAACGCGACTATTTGTTCAGCTTTCGAGCGCCAGAGGACAGCGCGAATACTCGCATGCTCATCTTTCAGCGTAAAATAGCAATGGCCGGAAGGGTAGCGTCGAAACTCTACCACTTCCGCCAGCAGCCAGATGTCGAAGAACAAGCCTTCGTCTTCCAGATGAGCACGCAGTGCGCTATTAAGATCGGATACCGTAAACGCACGCATCAGATTAGAGTGGTTCGATCACCATCAGTGGTTGCCCATATTCGACCGGCTGACCATTCTTGACCAGGATGCGGGCAACCCGACCGGCCACATCGCTCTCGATCTCATTCATCATCTTCATGGCTTCAACGATACCAACCGTGTCGCCAACCCGGACTTCATCACCTTCCTGGACGAAAGGTCGGTCTTTCGGTGAAGGAGCAGCGTAGAATGTACCGACCATCGGCGCAGTAATCGTATGACCAGCCGGCATCTCAACCGGCGGCCCTTCCGGCGCAGGTGGCGGCTGCACAAATGGGGTGACCGGTGTAGCCGGTAGCGACGCATTGGCGACTGGCGCAACCGGCGGTAGCGGCGCCGAATAGATCACACCACCTGGCTGACCACGCTTAACATGCAGCTTCGCGTTACCATTTTCAATCGTAATTTCGTAGACGTCGCTCTGTTCGAGCATTTGCAAGAGAACACGAACGGCAGCGAGACCGAAGGGATCGGGCTGATCGGCTGGCAATTCTGTTGTTTCGTCCTTCATAGCTCCCCACAGCATTATCCTGGCGAAACTACCCTATTGTATCACAAGAGGCGCTGCGCTATGATGCATGTCAGGATGCCTCTCAGTACCGATAAGCAATTATCACGACTGGTAGCAATATCTTTACCGACAACACTGAGAGAGATTGTTATGCTAGTCACGAGATATGGTGTAGGGAAAGGACAAAATTATGTTTTCTCGAAACATGGGCACACTTGATCGCGATATTCGTCTGGTATTGACCATGGTTTTTGGCCTCATTTCACTCTTCGGTCAAATATTCTGGCTCCAGGTCATTTGTGGTTTCCTGGCGTTGATTATGTTTGCCACCGCAGCATTCGCAGTTTGCCCACTGTACTCGCTGTTTGGCATCAACACCTACAAGCGAGAACAGGTAAAGAAGCGCGCCTGATCGGTACGTGTACGGTAATGGACTTCATGACGGCATCGGCTATGTGAATTATATCACACTCTCTACAAGGTTGCAGAAATCACCAACAGCCGTTCTTGAGCGTATACAGGCGGTATTGCTGCCGACGATGAGGAGTAGGGGCAAATACGCATTTGCCCCTACGTTCGTTGGTGCGCACCATCGTGTGCCATTTGCGAATATCAGCAGTGCGCTCTATGCATTAGTGTCACACGACCAAAGCTACACTACCAGATTTGACCTGATGCCTGCGCCGCCCCTACCGATGATTTGCCAACACTTCGTATGTTTTGGTATGCTGGGGAAAGCCGACTGGATCGCAGTTTCCATCCTCCGTTCGCTTGCAGGCGACCCTTCAACGGTGTACTGCACTGCAAATGACGAGACATAGCAGGCAGAGTCAGGCAGATCAATGCTCAAAGCGTATCATTCTACCTTCTAACCGACAGATGAAACAGCGCGAACTCATCCGCATCAGTAAGTTTCTCAGCCTGGTGCTGCGCCACCGTCCTGAACAGATCGGCTTAAGCCTCGATCAACACGGCTGGGCAGAGGTTGATGAACTGATCCGGTGCGCCAATCGCCACGGCTTGCCGTTGAGTCGGGCGCAGCTTGAACAGGTAGTTGCCGAAAACGACAAACAGCGCTTTGCCTTCAGTGCCGACGGTCGGCGGATTCGGGCAAATCAAGGCCATTCGCTACCGGTTGATCTACAACTGACACCGGCACAACCGCCGCCTGTGCTCTACCACGGTACGGCGGAGCGCTTCGTGGAATCGATCAAGCGTGATGGGTTACTCCCCGGCAAGCGGCAGTATGTACATCTTTCCCAAGACGAAACAACAGCGCTTACCGTCGGGCAACGCCACGGTCGACCAGTTGTGTTGACGGTGCATGCCGCAGCGATGACGGCTGCCGGTTATGTGTTTTACGTATCGGCAAATGGGGTATGGCTGACGAAGCAGGTGCCGGCAAGGTTTATTGAGTTTCCGGCATGATGGACGGGGTATCATCTGTACCGGCAGCGACACACGACCTGTGGAACGGGCTTTCGTTCCGCCTCGTCAATCGCCTGTACCACCGTTACATAACAGGAGTTGAAGAGAAGCATGTGGGCAGGCTTCCAGCCTGCCCCACGATCATTGACGATGACCACCTCTTGCCCAGAGAGGATCATTTTTCTCCCGTAGCAACACCATCACCCTCTGTGTACTCCGTGCCTCTGTGGTGAACACTGTCCCCGTGTACTACACCGAGCGCTCAAGCACAAAGTGGGCAATGTCGATCAACGCCTGGCGAGCCGGGCTGGATGGGAACCGCTCAAGGTGACTTACCGCCTGGTCGATATAGCGAGCCGCCTCGGTCTGGGCCGCAGCCACCCCACCAGCATTGATCACTTCACGGATCACCTCGGCCACCAACGTATCGGATGGTGGAGTGTGCAAAAGCACATCGCGTAAGACCTGACTCGGTGATGCAGCAGTGGCATAGATAAGCGGCAACGTAATCGTACCCTGACGTAAATCGTTCCCGGCAGGCTTCCCAAGGGTGCGCTCATCACCGATAAAATCGAGGACATCATCGATGATCTGGAAGGCCATACCCAGATCGTACCCGTAGCTCCCCAGCGCAGCAATCTCTTCATCGCTGCCGCCACCGGCAACCATACCGGCCTTGCAGGCGGCCTCGAAGAGCACTGCCGTCTTGGCCCCGGTTTTGTAGAGATACTGGCGCAAGGCTTTATCAAAAGGCTCGGCAACCGTGACCGGACTGAGTTCACCCTCACAGATCGTCTGGACAGCCTCGGCATAGAAGGTAATAATCCGTGGATCAGGGCTACGGGCCATCTCGGCGGCGGCAAGAGCAAAAAAGTAATCGCCTACCATCAGTGCCACGTCGTTGTCCCAACGCGCATGCACCGTGATCTGCCCACGCCGACGATTAGCCTGGTCAACCAGATCGTCATGCACAAGTGAGGCAGCGTGAATCAGTTCAGCCGCCGCTGCCGGATGGATCACCCGTTCAAGCTGATAGTGCCCGAGGCGTGCGGCCAGCACAGCCAGGGCAGCACGCAGTCGCTTACCACCGGAGCGCACCGTATGCATACCGGCGGCACTGATAACCGCAACACGGGACTGCGTACATTCCAGCAGACGTTGCTCGATAGCACCGAGATCGGCCAGAATGTCGGCCCGGTGGAAGATACCGGCTAGCCCACCAGCAGTCTGGGGTGGCAGTTCACCAACAAGGCGATGACTCGATGGCAGCGATGTACGAGCCTCTGGTACCGTGAATGAACCTGACGGATTGAATGGTAACTGGTAGCCGGCCATGCGGCTGTTCCTTCCTAGGATCGCCGAGCCGGTCTGGCGCCGGAGGCGACGACGATCCGGCGATTGTGGTGACTAACGCCAGATACATGGTGAGATATTCTCACCTTGTGATATTCACCACAATCTGAACTATATCATATTCATCGCGGCTGTCAAGCGAGACGTTGTCAATATAACTGTACCATAAGTTTCGTTCCTTCGGGGGCATTGCCCAGGTTGTCGCGTTTAAAACAGAATGCTACGAAGCAAAAGCAAGCGATCAGCGGCGAATAAAGGCAGGAACTACTAACAACTACTACAGCTATGCAGACGAGGTATACCCTCATTGCGTCAACGCTCACGAGCGGACAAGGGATCAGTGTATAATAAGAATCGGTAATCTTCGCACATCACCGCATTGATAGGCATCCAAATTGACGTGGTGTGCGTATATTTCATGTGAGGTTGGCTGTGGCCCAACCGATTGATGCAGCGCATCTGTCACGATTAAGTGATGAATCTCTGATGGAGCTGGTTGCTGCCGGTGATAGTACAGCGCTCGCTCACCTGTACGACCGCCATTCGCGGGCAGTGTATGGTCTGGCCCTGAGAATGCTGGCCACCGCTGAAGCGGCTGAAGAGGTTGTACAGGAGACGTTCTGGCGTGTCTGGAAACGAGCGGCCACCTTTCAACGCAACAGTGCGTTTTTGCCGTGGATGTTCGGTATTGCCCGTAACCTGTGCATTGATGAATTGCGTCGACGTCAGGCCCGACCGGTGGCTGCCAGTAACAATGAAGATATTTTGACAACGCTTACTGACCAGCAACAGAACGTTGAGCAATCAACCATTGAAACCGAACGTCGGCGGCTGATCACCAGCGCTCTGGCCGATTTACCGACCGACCAGCGTGAAGTTATTGAGCTGGCCTATTTTGGTGGCTTATCGCAGCGAGAAATCGCCGAGTATTTACAGAGTCCGCTTGGCACAATTAAGACGAGAATTCGTTTAGGTTTACAGAAGTTGAAACAGACCTTGCTTCACTACGGCATCGATGCAAACGACCACTAGAAGAGTAGCTGCATGCACGACTCTGACCGCGAACATGAACAATCTCTCCTCGCCGCAGCCGCGCTCGGCAGCCTCGATCCCACCGATCTGGCAGCGTTCGAGCAGGTGCTGGCCAGCTCACCCGCTGCCCGATCTGAATTCGAGCAGTTGCGCGAGGTAGTTGCTTTGTTGCCTTATGCAGCACCACCGGTTACGCCACCGGACCATGTCCGCACCCGCCTGATGGAGCGTATCGCCGCCGACCAGGCTGCACAGGCGCCGCCGCGACAGACACGGTCTTCGCGCCGCATTAGCACCGGCTGGGTAACACCACTGATACTGGTTGGTCTAACCCTGGTGATTACGTTGCTGGGCAGTCTGACGTTGTCATTACAACAACAGGTGATAGCCTTAAACGAGACAAATCAGCAACTACTGGCTGCGGTGAATAACCTCCAGGCAGCGGTGAATGCCAGCGAAGAACGACAATCTCAAATGACGGCACAACTGGCAACTTACGAGCAGCAGTTGGCACGTTTGAACGATCAGGTTGCCCAGGAGCGCTTATTGGTTTCGTTCGTGAGCGCACCTGGGGTGGCGACCCGTGAGCTGCTGCCAACACGGGCCGACGTTACGGCTCGCGGTGAGATGTACATGTATCCAGGTGAAACGCAGGCGGTGGTTGTGTTCAGCGGATTGCCGGCGCTCGAACCAGATCGGGTCTACCGCTTCTGGCTCAGTGATGGCACACAACGCATTGCTGCCGGCTCGTTTCAAGTCGATGCCACCGGTCTGGCGACGTTGATGGTTACGGCACCGCGCGAGGTGAATGCTTACACCGAAGTGATGTTGACGGTAGAGCCTGCTACCGGTACTGCACCGGGTGATGTCGAGGTTATTCTCACCGGGACGTTGTGATGGTGGCAGGAACGGGCGCTTTCAGATAAACACGTTCATCCTCTGGGAACGCGAGCATCAGGCTCGCGTTTTGGTTTATAACCAGGATGTGATGTTTTCAAAAAACATCTACTAAAAGTTAGCTCATTCACTCCCGACAGACTCTATGAATGTGGCGAGCATCCACAGCATCCCCGTAACCAGCAGGGTCAACGGCGTACCACGTGCCGGATCGTGAGTACGGCTGCTGCGGCAGCATGGCTGCCGCACTGGAGTTTGGCTGTTTCGTGGACGCAGGAGGGATGACGAGAGTCGGGAGCAGATGCTGGTGACTCTCGGTTGCGTGCTGATGGATGGGTCATTTGGGGGGTAGAAGGCCGCTAGACCCCCCTACGCCCTGGCCGCCGCGCGTGCGGCGTTGGTCAGGGCGATGATCGTGTGCTCTTTGTTCAGCCAATCGTCCGTGGACGTCGTCCAAAGCGACCGACATGCCGCCGTGCCCCACA
>Ga0209479_1000600_pt1 | contig 53305 bp, 61 predicted proteins | sample DewCreD2012metaG_2_FD_184112 | JGI IMG/M metagenome (GOLD analysis project Ga0209479, IMG submission 184112) | Hot spring sediment bacterial and archeal communities from British Columbia, Canada, to study Microbial Dark Matter (Phase II) - Dewar... ...
AATCCTCCTTTCTCGGTATTTGTAGTATTATTACTACAATATAATAAAAAATTTCTCTTTTGTCAATAAAAAATTCGGATTGAAATTCCTATGACCTAATAGGGGGATAAAAGTGATAGACGGTCAGGGAATAAATGGATTGACAAAAAAAGATATCCATATTAAATTAAATAAGTCCAGAAAAAAAGGTAAGACCATTTTTATAAACTCTTTTACCGGGAAAGGAGGTGAGGATATAACATAAAGGGGAAGGAGGCAAGGATTTTGGTTTTTAACCATTCTTTAATAAAAGGAGGGTCCTATGGATAAGAAAATGAAACAAAAAAAGACAAAAGAGGAGAACGTATCACGACGTAGGTTTTTAAAGACAGCCGGTGCAGTGGCTGGTGCAACGGCTGCAACGGTAGGGGTCCCCGCATTTCTTAAATATGCCTCCGCTGCTCCGATCAAATGGAAAATCCAGACAGTTTGGGACGCAGGGACTTTAGGTTTTACCAAAGTAAAGGAGTTCTGCAAAAAGATAGAAGAGGTTTCGGAAGGTAAACTCATCTTCGAGCCGTTCCCTGCTGGTGCCATCGTAGGTACCTTCGAAATGTTTGATGCTGTGAAGGCTGGGGTTTTCGATGCTATGCATTGTTTTGACCTTTACTGGGCTGGAAAGGATGCTGTCTTCGGATTTCTTTCTTCTTACCCATTCGGAATGGATCGACCCGACCAGTGGGAGACTTGGTACGAAGCTTTAGGCGGTAAGGAGATCGCTCGGGAGGCCTATGGCAGGCACAATATGATGTATGTAGGACCAATCCAGCACGATGATAACCTGATTCACTCTAAGGTACCTATTCGCTCATTCGAGGAGTTTAAGGGGAAACGAATTCGTTATCCTGGTGGCATGATTGCAGATATTTATCGGGCTGCAGGTGTTTCTACGGTCCTCCTTCCGGGCGGGGAAGTCTATCCTGCTTTAGAGAAAGGCGTCATTGATGCTGCAGACTTTGTGGGAGCAGCAATCAACTACAATCTTGGTTATGGGGAGATTGCGAAGTATATCATCATGGGTCCTCCATCCACACCATGTCTGCATCAACCCGTCGACTTGATGAGCTTGGATATAAATATGGCCAAATGGAAGGCTCTGCCCAAACATCTTCAGGACGTGGTCGAAATCGTAGTCAAGTGGCATTCTTGGGACCAATATACTTCCATCCAAAAAGCTGATATCGAAGCCTTCGAACTCTTTCAGAAGAAACAGGGAGTAACCATCATTCGCCTCAAAGAATCCGATATCGAAAAATTCAGAAAGTTTGCACCGGAAGTGTGGGTAACCTGGGCGAAGAAATCTCCTCTTGCCCTGAAAGCATTCAAGTCTCAATGGGAGTTCATGAAATCTGTAAAGGTTGGCTACTATACAGAAGACGAGTTAGTGGATACAAAGGGGAAGAAATTAACCCTTTAGGGTATACTGAGGAGGGAGGAACAGAATATCTCTTATTCTCTCTCCTCATTTTTATGCCCGGGGAATTGAATAAGGATCCTCTGAGGAGAAGGTTATGGACGGATTAAAGAAGTTTATGATGATTGTGAACAAAACCAACATCTTTGTCGGGAAGATGATGGTTTGGGTTACTTTGTTGGCAGTCTTTGTGATCACCTTTGAGGTAGTGATGCGATATGTCTTTAATCGCCCCACGAACTGGGGTCATGAGAGCATGATTCTTTTATTTGCTATTTTTTACTGCGCCGCTGCGGGCTACGCTCATTATTATCGTGCACACGTGCGGGTAGATGTCTTTTACTCCACTCGATCTCCAAGGACCAGAGCTTATCTCGACTTATTCACCTCTATCTTTTTCTTTCTTTTTACAATCGTCTTCATTTACACAAGCTGGAATTTCTATTGGAGCTCTCAAACGATGCCGGGGGGAGGAAAGATTTTTGGAATTACCATTCCTGGGGAACTCTCCTTTACAGATTGGCAACCGCCCTATTATCCAGTGAAATTTATGATGGTCCTTGGTGGGGTTTTATTATTTCTCCAGGGAGTTGTCTGGCTTATTCGTGATATTCATATGGCTGTGACCGGGAGGGAAATGAAATGAGTATTGAACTCATTACCATTTTGATGTTCGGATCGATGATGTTTCTTTTGCTTCTGGGGCTTCCCGTAGCCTTCTCCTGTGGAGCCGTAGGCGTTATTTTCACAGCAATTTTGCAAGGACCTTCTGCGGTGAACATTGTTCCAACACGAGTCTTTGGCCTCATGGTAAACTATCTCCTGGATGCAATTCCTCTTTTCATTTTCATGGCATGTATCCTTGAAAGAGGGGGGCTCATAGGACAGATATATGAGATGGTCCATCAGTGGCTCGGATGGCTCAAAGGTGGAGTAGCGACAGCTTCTGTTGTAGCCTGTACCATGTTGGCTGCTATGGTAGGTGTTATTGGAGCGAGTGAGGTAACGATGGGCCTTATCGCTTTCCCTGAGATGCTGAGGCGAAGGTATGATAAATACATGGCCGCCGGGGCCGTTCTTGCAGGAGGGACTCTTGGAATCCTCATTCCCCCTAGTGCTATGCTCATTGTCTATGGGATGGTTGACAATGTCTCAATTGGCCAGCTTTATGGTGGAGCCTTTTTACCTGGTTTCTTGCTGGCGGGCCTCTACATCCTTTATATTTCCGTCCGCTGTTATATTAACCCGAGAATGGGCCCTGCAGTTCCTAAGGAAGAACGTCTACCTCTGTCAGGGAAGTTGAGGCTTTCAAAGCCAATCATCCCCACAGCCATTTTAATCTTTCTCGTTCTGGGAACCATCCTGATTGGAGTGGCGGCACCCACTGAGGCTGCAGGCGTCGGGTGCGCAGGGGCTTTCGTAATTCTCGCTCTCCAACATAAACTAACGTGGAAAACAGTCGTTGAGGCAGCCCGAAACACCTTAAAATCATCGGCTATGGTTCTCTGGACCATGTTCGGAGCCAATATCTTCGTAGCGCTCTATGTCATGGTGGGGGGTGGAAAGTTCGTTACGGATTTGCTCCTTGGAATCGGGGAGAAATGGATCATCATTATCGTCATGCAGTTTATTCTGATCTTTCTTGGCTGTTTTATTGATTGGGTCGGTATTATCATGCTGACTGTCCCGATCTTTGGTCCCATTATCCGTCAGTTAGGATTCGACCCGGTGTGGTTCGGGGTCCTATTTGCCGTCAATTTGCAAATATCCTTTTTATCCCCTCCTTTTGGATATGCCCTTTTCTATCTCAAAGGGGTAGCTCCTCCGGAAATCTCAACAACCGATATCTGGAAAGGAGCGGCTCCATTTATTGGACTCCAAATGATAGGATTAATTCTCTGTATGATTTTTCCAGAAATCATCCTATTTGTTCCGAAGCTGCTCTATAGGAGTTGATTTGCAAAGGTTAGTTTTATATACCCTCGAAACGGATCTCGCAAAAGGGTGTGTCGTTTCTATTCCTATTCAATCCCTATTCAAGTAATGAGAGGGAAAAATACTGGCTCTCAAAAAATCTTTGTCTATCAAGCCCCGATGAATTACGTGGCTCTCTTCTACTTACTCCTGCTCGTATGGAGCGGCTTATCCTTTTTTCTCCTGGGGGGGAAGGGATGGCTCAACTGGATTCAACCCTTTATGGTGGCTTTTGTCTTTGTTATGACTTGGTATTTTTCCCTGGCAATTTCTTACAAGGTGGAAATAAATGAGATCGGAGAGGTGGAATTGATTAGCCTCAGGAGGCGAGTTACTATTCCTTCAAAAAAAATAGAGATGATAGAAGGTCCTCATCTCCCTTTTGGGTTTATACGATTCCGTCTGGAAAGGGAAAAGGCTTACCTTTTTGCCATTCCAAGAAACAAAGAATTACAACAGATTTTAAAAATCATACAGAAAACGAATCCCGAAATAAAATTTAAGAATTTAACCCTCCTATTCTGAGGTTCTCATAATCGAAGTGAGAAATTCTATGGAAAGTAAAGATTATAGATTATAAATAAATTAAGTAAAGGAGACCTTCTATGTTTACCCTTCCTCCGAATTTCATATTGTTTGTCTGTTTGGCGATCGTTTTGGGAATCGTAGGATTTCTCGTCTATGGATTTATAAAAGGTTTTGAAAATATATTTCCTGACGAATAAATATTAATTCCTTTACTAAGATTTGGAGGGCTAAGGGGATTGAAGCCAGCTTTGGGCCAGAATGGATCATTTCAAGAGAGGCTTAAACGCATCCCTGCTCTAAATTAGATTGCCAAGGCGATCGGCGACCCATTTCGCAAGATCCTTTGCTTTATCAGTTTCCCAATAAGGAGTTTCATTGCCTTCGTTTCCTAATCTGAGCAGATACTTCTTCCCTTTTTTATTTGGGTTAAGCCCGATGATAGCAACCCCACCGCCAAAAATCTCAGGGATTATGAACTTCAATGTTTCTTCACCCTTAAGCTGCTCCATTCTTTCGATAATTTCCTTTTGGCTGAGTATTATCATCTCTTCCTCCTAAATTCCTTCTTCTGAAGAGCGATGTTTAAGCCATCTATTCCATTAAGCTGAACATAACAGGAAAAAAACTCTTGGGGAACGTGCCGTGAAAATAGGTAACACCTTAATCTTTAAGTGTCAATACTTTATTGATATCAAAAACCCTTTTAATAACAATTTACAATTATCCATCAGAAAAAAGTCTTTGTGGAGGGAAGACTTCTAATCCTTTGATAAAAGAATTAATCTTTTCAACTCCTCTTCCACCTCTTTTCCAGGTCTTTTAAGGGGGAGTCTGGGATCTCCGCCAAAATAGCCATTAAGGTCCATAGCCATCTTGAGGCCTCCAATCCCGTATTGAGTGGTCACGGCTTTGGCTAAAGGAGTGAGTCGATTTTGAAGCTCTTTAGCCTGATCCATTTTCCCATGAAGGTATAATTTATAGATTTCGACACAGGTTTCAGGAACCACATTGGCCACAGCCAGGATTCCTCCTATCGCCCCCACGCAAAGGGCCGGATAAAAGACAGGAGCTGAGCCAACAAAGACAGCAAATCCTTTTTTGGAAAGAGAGACAATGTCACTCAACTGTCCAATATTCCCAGAGCTATCCTTGATCCCAATGATATTTGGATGTTCCGAAAGCTTGGCGATCCATTCTGCTTCTAAATTGATGCCAGTAAACTGAGGCACGTTGTAAATAAGGATTCCAATCTCGGAGCTTTCAGCCACGGCTATGAAATGATCGTAGAGAATTGGGGGTTTCATGGAGCCCTTAAAATAGGAGGGGGTCACTACGAGGGCGCAGTCCGCTCCCATTTTGGCAGCCTGATTGGTGAATCGAATCGTCTCCTGAGTAGATTCCATTCCAGTCCCAACCATCATTATTTTAGAAGAAGGAATGGAATCACGAGAGGTTTCAATAACCCTCAATCGCTCCCTTTCATTTAAATAGACAGCCTCTCCATTTGACCCCAAGACGAGGTAGCCAGAAAGGCCTGTTTTGTTCCATTTCTGAAAGTTTTTTTTGAGCTTACTGAGAGACAGGGCTCCGTCTTGAAAAGGCGTGGTAATAGGGGGCATCACTCCAGCCAGTTTCATAGGTTTTCTCCAATCGTTAAAGTTTAAATCACCTTTATCAAATTAACACGAGATGGCTTTAGGGTCAAACAATTTTTCCTTGACAAAGAGGTAAAAAATTAATTTAATAATATCAAACAGAATTTAGGGAGGGTCTTTATTGATCGAAGAAAAGATTAAAGATGCGACCAAAATTTTAAATCTCTTGCGCTCGATGTCAGACTATAAACCCCATTTTGAAATTATCGGGAATTACAGACTCATTGATGATGGAGTTCGACCTGAAGCGACCATCATGATTCGAGCCAATGGAAAGGAGATGCATGAGGCTGAGACGGGGGTGGGGCCTGTGGATGCCCTCGCAAGGGTTTTAAAGAAATCGTTGATCTCTCTTTTTCCAGAAGTGGATCGAATTAAATTGATCGACTTTAGTTCCCGAATCTTCGATCCTGGTGCTGGAACGGCTGCTGGAGTAGAGGTCGAAATTCTATTCAGTGATGGAAGGGAGGCATGGAGAGTAAGGGCCTTCTCCGAAAATATCTGCAAAGCCTCCTTCCTTGCATTAATCGATGGATTTGAATATGGCATTTATATCTCTAAAAATAGAGGTGAAAGGTGAGGAGTGAGGAGGGGAAATGATAATTAGGAGTAATGAGATATGAATCGGGAAGAAATGGAGAAGATCATATTAGAGAAGGCAAAGGATGGAAAACTTCCCTGTGCCGTCTGTTTTAAGATGGCTGAGGATTTTGGAATCTCAAAAAGGGAGATGGGCAGGATTCTCAATGAAATGAAGATTAAAATCGTTCAGTGCCAACTGGGTTGTTTTGATTAACCACCATTCATATTAAAAAGGAAAGGAGGTGAAAAGAATTATTTAATTTGTAAGGAGACAGAGGTTGGGATCGTTAAAAAATGTATCGTCTTTGGATCTTTTAAATCCATAAGGGGGTGAAACCATGAATGCGGTTTTAGTTCTAATTATTGGGTTTATTGTGTTTATTATAGGATATCGAGTCTATGCTAAATATGTGGATACCCGAATTGTAAAAGCCGATCCTAAAAAGGCCACACCGGCTAAACTATATATGGATGGGGTGGAGTTTATGCCCACGAGCAAAAATATCCTCTTTGGATATCAGTTTAAGTCGATCGCCGGTGCAGGGCCGGTTCTTGGTCCAATTATTGCCCTTCAATGGGGATGGGTTCCTGCTTTAATATGGGTTCTCCTCGGAACCCTATTTATTGGTTGGGTTCAAGATTATTCCAGTGCCATGGCTGCGATGAGACATGAGGGAGCCTCTATGGGGGGATTGAGCCATAAATTGATTTCCCCGAGAGCCAGGATCATTCTTCTTGCCTTTATCTATTTTTACCTCCTTTTGATTGCAGGGGCTTTTGGTGCTGTGGTAGTCAACACGGCTATTGGATTAAAAGGTTCTCCGATGGCATGGCTCTTCATGACCGGGAGTGGTATCCTTGCAGGACAGATGATCTATCGGTGGAAAAAAGACATTATTTTAACTACCGTAGTCACTGTCCTCATCACCCTCTTTGGGATCTGGGTTGGGACCGTTGCTCCTTCTAATGTCATCATCGGGGATAAGCTTGCCAATAGCAGAGTCTTATGGGGGATTCTTACCTTCCTATTTTGCTATTTCGCCGCCGTTTTACCCATCTGGAGGTTTGCACTCCCCATCAACTATGTGGCTTCCTATGTCGTCCTGTTAGGTCTCTTTTTTGGGATTATAGGAGTCTTTGTGCTTCATCCCAATTTAACCCTTCCGGCCTATACCTCCTTTACCATTAAGATCGGACCAATTTGGCCTATTATGTTTGTCACTATTGCCTGTGGAGCGATTTCGGGATGGCATAGCCTGGTATCAAGTTCGGGAACTGCCCGGCAGCTGGAGTTTGAGACCGACGCCCGTCCAGTAGGAGGCGGAGTGATGTTTGTAGAGATGATGCTGGCGTTGTTTGCTTTAATTACTGCAGGAGCTGTGTTTTCTTCTTCATCAGAATATGCAGCAGCATTAGTAAAAGGGCCTGCAGGAGTGTTCGCTGCTGGGGTTGGGAAATTTCTAAATGCTTTAGGCCTTCCTCTTAAAATTGGAACCACTTATGGAAGTGTAATGATGATCTTTCTTGCTGTGACAATCCTTCAGTTAGTTATTCGATTTATGAGAATCGCTACCTCAGAATTATTAGGAGATATTAGCCCCATATTTAAAAATGCCCATATCGGGACTCTTATTGCCAGCCTCCTTGGTATCCTTTTGGTCTTTACCGGATGGTGGCAATATTTATGGGTGCTTTTTGGAGGGGCAAACCAATTGATGGCTTCTTTAGCCCTCATGCTAATCAGTGCATGGCTAATGTCCGAAGGGAAGAATTATATTTGGGCTCTCCTCCCGATGATCTTCATGTTAGTGACCACTATTGGTGCCCTTCTCTATACTTCCTATGGATTACTTCAAAAAGTCTTTACAGGAGCAGTGAAAGGAGAGGCCCTCATTGGAAATACGATCATGGGATTGGTTGGATTTTTCTTGGTCGTGGCAGCTCTTATCTTAGCCATAGAAGGGATAAAGGCTTTTAAGCGTTATATAGCAATTAAAGCCCAGCCTGCCCCAGCAAAGGCATAAACCTATTTGGGGTTGAGTAAGATTATATTGGGCCAGGGTAAGACATTATTCAACGAGGGGGCTTGAATTACCTATGGGCTTCGGTTAAGTTAAAAAAAAGGGCTCAAGCCCCCCATCATTTTTTTAAAGGAGAAATGAGTATGGGAGGGGAGAAAAAGAAAAAAGGAGGATTTTTACAAGGGGTTAAAGAATTTGTCTATGGTGTGGCAGCTCATGATTCGGCCCGATTTGCTCTCAAAACAAGGGCCAGCATGGAGCACCTCTTTATTCTTATCACTATGGGGGACATGTTAGGTGTTCCTATCCTCCCACCCTACTACTCCTTAAGACTGCTCCCTTATGTCGTTCCCCAAATCTCTACTTGGAAAAGAAGGATGCTGAGAGAAAAAGATCTAACCGATGCCCTTGCCTGAATAGGTTCTTTAGTTTATTTCGTTTATCAGGTTCATTTCGTTAAATAAAGATTTATGTGGCTAACCAGATAGACCAGATAGACCCAAAGAGGAGGTGATTCCCATTTCATTAGCAGATATTTTTGAAAAGTTTCCGGATCGGCGATACATCATGTTTGGGGGAAAGGGAGGTTTAGGAAAGACCACTTTTTCAGCGGCTACGGCTTATTATTTAGCCAAGAAGGGGAAGAAGGTCTTGGTCTTTTCAGTAGATCCCCAGGCGTCCCTCACCGATATCTTTGAAAGGGATATCTTTGGTAAGGGGCCTACAGAAATTATTCCGAATCTCTATGCGCAGGAGATTGATGCGGACCGTCGGGTCAAAGAGTATCAACAGGAGATCAGGCAGAAGATTCTGGATATGTACGGGATGGAGAAGATCCCGGAAGAGATCGAAAGTTATATCCAGGCTGCCGCTGCAGAGCCTGCCATGGAGGAAAGTGCTATCTTTGATGAGGTGGTAGATATTGTGATCAGAGGGGGCTATGATTATTATATCTATGATTTAGTCCCTCTGGGCCACGCCCTTTATTATTTAAGTATGGCCTCTGTGTATGATGCTTGGATTGATAAGATTACCGGACTTCGAGAACAGATGAGAGAGTATGACCAGGTCGCTGCTGTTATTAGAAGGGAAAAGGAACTGGAAGAGGATGCTATCCTGAATGAACTTCTCTATATCAAGGAACGGATCAACAAATCTTCGAGCATCTTAACCGACAAACAGAAGACAGCCTTCTTTTTTGTCCTCACGGCAGAGGAGATGGTGATCAAGGATACTCTGAAAGCAGCCGAGCTTTTTGCTAAGTTTGATGTCCCCTTGAGCGGCTATATTGTGAATCGAGTCCTTCCTCAAGATCTCAAAAACCAAAACATACCGGAATATTTGAGGAATCGTCTGGAGATGCAAGAACACTATCTAAAGGTAATCGAGGCCACTTTTGGGAAGCAAATCTTAGCGGCTGTCCCTGAGATGGAAAGGGATGTGACTGGCCTTCCCATGATTGAGAAGATGGCCAAGGCGATGTTTGGAGAATTTTAACCCCTCACTCCCGCCTCTAAAGGTTGGGGAGAGGGGAAGGAGGAGGACGTGAGCCAAATTAAAGTCAATATGGTAAAATTTATGCAAGACCATTCCCAATTAAAATACATCTTCTTCGGGGGAAAAGGGGGAGTCGGAAAGACGGTCATGGCAGGGGCAGCCGCCCTTTGGGCTGCAAAGCAGGGGAAGAAGACTCTCCTTGCCTCTACCAATCCAGTCCATAGCCTTTCCAATCTTCTTGAGAAGGATGTCTTTGGAAAGGCTGCGGTAGTCTGTGATGAAGAGAAATGTTATGCTTTTGAGATTGATACCCGAGATACGATAGAACGTTCAAAACGGGAGATTCGGGAAAAGATTAATTGGTTTTTGAAATTTGCTGATATTACCACCAAGGCCGATGAGTTCATCGAATCGGCCACCATGAATCCTGCCTTCGAAGAATCAGCCATGTTTGAAAACATGATGGATCTGATGTTCAAAGACGAATACGAGTTTTATGTCTTTGATACCGCTCCCACGGCCAATGCCAGGCGTCTTTTAGGGATGTCCAAGGTTTATTCCCTCTGGGTAGAAAAGATGCTTAAAAGCCGGCAGGAAGCAAAATCTCTAAGGGAGATGCTTTCTTTTTCGAAAAAAGAGGAAAAGGACCCTCTCTTAGAATATCTTTTAAATTTTAAAGACCGGATGGCCCATGCCAAAAAACTTTTAACGGATGACAACCTTACTGCCTTCTTTTTTGTTACTCTTCCAGAGAGCCTTCCCATTGCAGTTATCACCCGATTTATCAACTGGTTCCATGAGTTCGGTATCCCCGTAGGAGGAGTCATTGTGAACGGGGTGATTCAAAAAGAACAGGTTGGCAAAGATGCTGCCGAATTTGTCCTCAACCGAATTCAGATGCAAGAGGAACATTTGGAGGAGATCTGGAGAATATTTGGTGACCAGGTCCGAGCGATTGTTCCTCTCTTTGAGACCGAAGTCAAAGGGGCAAAGATGCTTAATCGATTAGTAGAGTATCTTTTTGCGTGAAATTTCTTTAGAAGACATTCTTCCTTTTATTAGAAAACTTAAAAAATTTCCATCCGTCAGAAGAAAAGAGTGAGATGCTGAACTAAGTTCAGCATGACCTTTTTAATCTATCAGTTACCCCTCTCGGGCATATTTCCTACCTCTGAGTGATGAATTGCTTACAAATTGACAATTTTCGTTAAAAATATGTAATAATTTTACACAATTAGTCATGTCAAGATTTTCAATTTTTGACTAACTATTTAAAATTACAGAAAAATTTTTTCACCTAAATTTGGTATAAAAATTGCTAAAAAATTAAATATTTGGAGATTTCACCATGGTGCTACCTCTTTTGCAACTTCTCTTTGCTGTTTTTGCTATCTATAGTGCTCTAAAATTTGAGGAGCAAACAAGACTCATTCTCCCCCTCGCCTGTCTTATTGCTATGCTCATCGTCAGTCGAATAGATAAGATACGATCCGAGAAAGAGAAAGAGAGAAGAAATTTTTTACAGTCCGAGATGGAAAAGATTTCGAAGACAGACTCCATGAGTCTTCAAGAGAAGGATTTCTTTACCGTTGAAACCCTTCTTTGGCCTAAAAGTGAATTGTTATTGCTGGATGCGGTTCATTCCATCTTTAAAGATTTAGGCTTTATGATCTCACCTGGAATCGATTACCAATTTGTGGATCGGATTATAAAAATCCCGAATACCTCTAAATCCTTTGGTTTACAGGTAATCCGGTATGAAAAGGAGGCCAATAAAAACCATCCAAAGATTCTAAAGGCCCTTCAGTTTGAAAAAGAGAAGAGGGAAAAAGAAAAATCGCTCATCGTTGCGAGCACTCACATTCATCTCCCGCTCGCCGAAAGGGCAAAGATGACCCATATCTCAAAAGATTTGGGTGAAGTCCTTTTCCGTTCCAATATCGCTCTGATTACCGCTCACCATCTTTATGAACTCTGGCGGAAGGCCAAGAATGGAGAAATCGATCTTTTTGATTTCTTCCAGAAAATCTATTCCCATCGAGGTCCTTTCTATCCCTTGAAACAACCAGGAGATCTCCTCCCTCCCTCTCCTTTTTTGCCCGTATAAAAAATCTATCCTTGAATCCTTCCTCCTTTGATTCCATAATAGTTCTATGAAGATGAAAGAGATCCTTTCTAAGACCCTTCTTACCAAAACAGCCATTGCGGGCTACGATTACTGTATCAATCCCTATGTGGGGTGCGGGCATGGATGTCGATATTGTTACGCAAGTTTTATGAGACGATTCACCAATCATCGGGAGCCTTGGGGAGAATTTATCGACATCAAGGTGAATGCCCCGCAAATATTGGAGCGAGAACTCCAGAGGGCAAAAAGGGGGGTTGTGGCCATGAGCACCGTCACCGACCCTTATCAACCCATAGAGAGGGATTACAGAATTACAAGAAAATGTCTTGAGTTGCTGCTTCGTTATCAATATCCCGTAAACATCCTTACACGATCCACTCTCTGTTTGAGGGATATGGATCTATTCAAGGAATTTAAGGAAATCGAGGTTGGGATCACTATTACCACTGATGATGAAGGGTTAAGAAGAATCTTTGAACCTCGCTCCCCTTCTATCTTTGAGAGGGTGAGAACACTGGAACTCCTTTCAAGAGAAGGGATTAGGACGTATGTCTTTATTGGTCCCATCCTTCCCATGAATCCCGCTGAATTGGTAAGGATGCTGGATGGATTGGTGGAAGAGGTCTTCATCGACCGAATGAATTACACCTTTAAGGTGGTTTCCCTTTATCGGAAGGCCCAATTAGAAAGATATCTTAAAGATGATTATTTCAACCAAGTTGGGTTGGAATTAAAAAAAAGGTTTGAGGAGAAAGGAATCTGGGTGACGATGTGTTATTGACAATGGTCTTCTTGGATGAGACGAGGAGAGGGGAAAGATGACTCTTGGACGATTTGGATTAAGAAGAAGAAACTACGATTTTCCTCCTTACCGACCTCCCAGCGAGGCGAATAGTCTCCTCTTGAGGGTGACAAGGGGATGTCCCTGGAATCGATGTACCTTTTGTTCGATGTATAAGGGGCTGAAATTTGAAATTCGACCTGTGGAGGAAGTGAGAGAGGATATTGCGATGGCTAAGGAACTCTATCGCGATAGGGTACAAACTGTCTTTATCGGAGATTCCAATAGTCTGGTGGTGAAAACAGAAGCGTTGGTTCACATTTTGAAGACCCTTTATGAGTCTTTTCCCCAAATTGAGAGAGTGACCAGTTACGCAAGGGCTAAAACGATTGCCAGAAAGTCAGAAGAGGAACTGGGGGAGATCTTTCGAGCAGGGTTAAATCGACTCCACGTGGGTCTTGAAACAGGAGATCCGACCCTCCTAAGAGAGATACAAAAAGGAGCAACTCCTGAAGAGATGATTGAGGCCGGGAGAAAGGCTAAACAGATTGGCTTTGGGTATTCCCTCTACGTCCTTTTAGGGATAGGGGGAGAGGATCGATGGAGGGAACACGCCCAGAAGACTGCAGAGGTATTGAATCAGATCGATCCCCATTTCATCCGAATTCGAACCTTCATCCCACAACCCAATTCTCCCCTCTTCGAGGCAATGAGGGAAGGTCGATTTCGATTACCCTCTCCTGAGACGATTCTGAAAGAAACCAGACTCCTCCTCGAGGGGCTGGAGGTCACCTCCCAGTTTTTAAGCGACCATATTTCAAATCTGGTTCCCCTTTACGGGAGACTTCCTGAAGAAAAGATATCCCTGATTCGAATGATCGATGAATCCTTGAGAGCGATCGAGATGGATGTCCGATTAAAAGAAGAGATGGAGGCAAGGAGGCATTTAACCAATCTCTGATGCTCTTAGGGTTTAAAAGGGATCTTGACCCTTGAATCCTTGGACCCTTTTCCCTTCCTATTTCGAGCTGCAGGAAGAGCAGGAGGTGGCTGAACAACTGCTACAGGAAGAGCTGGCCGTACTCTTAAATTTTCCTCCGCTTGAGAAGGCAAAAGTAGAAAGCAGCCGGTTAACCCTTTGACCATTACACTTTGGGCATAAAATCGTCTCAGAGGAGTTGAAAACTAACTTTTCAAATTGATGGTCACAGGTATCACAGTGATATTCGTAGATAGGCATTTCAAAACTCCTTATATATTGATCAAATTAATCTTAACATTTTTGACATTTGATCAGCAAGAGCTTTAGCCTTTCTGGCCAAGGGGGATCGTTTCTCTTCTTCCAATTCATTGAATATTTTTCTGCAGACCTCTTCCATTTTTTTAATATATATTTTTTTAAAGCCTTTATGAATGGGGGAGCGAAGGAGTCCCTCCCATATCGCAATGACTTTGGAGTAGGCGTTCTTGAAATAGGCATCCATTCCCTGGCTAAAATGGAGAAGAAAAGGAATTTCCGTTTTTTGAGATCCTGATCGGAGGGCTTTTGAAAAATGGTAAGAAGAAAGATCGTAGTGTTCGCTCTCAAGGTAACTCTGACCTGCTAATAGATAAGCCCCTGAAATTCCGTTTTCAAACATCGTTTGAAAAATCTCTTTGGTCTTTTTGGACCCATAGATTTTTTTCAGTAGATTTTGATGATCGACCAGAAATCGAACCCAAGAAGGGTCCTTCGAATGGGTTTTAAAGAGATCGATTAACTGTTCCATCGCATCATGGAAGAGGGAATGGGTTTCGGCCATCCCTAAAAGGACTCCCTCCTCCGCTCGGGTGATAATCCGTTCGAATTGCTGGAGATAATTTTTTTCATACTCTCTCCTTTTTATCCGAGTTTGATATTGGAAATACCGGGGCCGATAAACCTCCAGTTGATAAACATTCTCTCTTAATTTCATGGCCTCATGGAAGATCGATCCGATCACCAGATCAAGAAGTCCCTCCTCATCGTGGAAGGCTTTTTTACTTCGATTTCTAAAGAGTCTGTGACTGAGTTCTTTTAGACGAAAAAGGAGGCTGTGACCCCGATCATCCACCCAGGAGGCGATGTCTGAAAATCGAAGTTTCCCACGTCGGTACTTTTTAAAAAGCTCTTGAAAAGCCACTTCAGAAATAAGGAGTTCTCTTACCAATTCAAGAAGAGCCGTGTCCCTCATCTCAATGACTTTTCTTTACCTCCTTTCCTGAAAGGATGTTTAAGTATATCAGGTAAAGGGGGATTTGGAAAGTGGCAATTTGGGGATTGACAGAAGAACAACGTTCAATTAAATGTATGTTGAACGGGTGAGGTTATGCCTTTTTGGGAGAGAAAGAGCCGAATTGCCGTTACCTGCGCAAAAGGACTCCCTCCTTTTTTAAAGGAAGAGCTCCTTTCCATGGGGTTTCCTGTTCTCTCGGAAGGATTGGCTCACATCGAAACCGAGGGTTACGGAACGGATACGATGAGATTGAATCTTCTTCTGAGGACTGCCCAAAGGGTTCTTTTCCTTATCCATGAGTTTCGGGCCAGAGATTCGGAAGAGCTTTATCGAAATCTTTTTGAATTTCCATGGGAGACCTATCTCCCAGAGGATGGATATGTTTGTCTAACCTCCGCCGTAGAAAATCCTACCATCCGGGATTCCAGGTTTGCCAATGTGCGAGGGAAGGATGCCATTGTCGACCGATTAAGAGAGAAATATGGGCGGAGGCCAGATTCCGGTCCCAGAAGAGATAAAAGTGTGATCCACCTCTATTGGAGAGGAGATCGTTGCCAGCTCTTCATTGATACCTCCGGAGAACCTCTTTCCAAGAGAGGGTATCGAACCAATCCTCTGAAGGCCCCTCTTCAAGAGACCCTTGCTGCTGCGCTCATCCTGGCTACAGGCTGGAAAGGGGAGACCCATTTGATCAATCCGATGTGTGGCAGTGGAACTCTGGCCATTGAAGGGGCCTTTATTGGATTAGAAAGGGCCCCTAATCTGTTGAGAGAAAATTTTGGCTTTATGCATATCAAAGGATTTGACGAATCCTCATGGAAGACCTTAAAAAGGAGGGTTCGTGCCGAATCAAAGGATTTCTTAAGAGGGAGGATTATCGCCACGGATATTAGTCAGCAGGCCGTGGAGGCCGCCAAAAGAAATGCCATGACCGCAGGGGTGGAACGATTTATTGAATTCGGGGTTTGTGATTTCGCTGAAACCCCTTTGCCTGCAGGGGGTGGGGTCATCATTATGAATCCCGAATACGGCGAACGGATGGGAGACCAGGAAGACCTTAAGGAGACCTATCGGAGGATTGGTGATTTTTTTAAGAAACGGGGAATAGGTTACAGAGGCTATATCTTTACTGGAAATTTTGAATTGGCCAAGAAGATCGGACTGAGAGCCAAAAGGAGAATCCCTTTTTTCAATAGCAATATTGAATGCCGCCTATTGGAATATGATATCTATGAGGGAAGCAAAAAACCCACCCTATGAAAACTCAAGGTGAGATTCATCCGGTCTATTTCCTTTATGGTCCCGAAGATTATCTGATCGAAGAAGAGATTAAACGGCTTCTCGATCAAACCCTTCTTCCTAAGGAAAAGAGCCTGAATCTCCATCTTTTCAGTGGAGAGGAACATTCCCCTCGAGAGATTATTCAGACCGCGCGAACCTGGCCCATGTTCTCCTCTTATCGATATATCTTAGTGAGGGAGATGGATCAATTTAAGGAAGATTCGGTCAAAGAATTTTTAGAGTATCTGAGGAATCCTTCCCCTAAGACCTGCCTGGTCATGAGGGGTTCCACCTTGGGGGGATGGAAGCGATTCCAAAAAGAGTTGGAGAAGACCTGTAAATTCATTGAATTTCAAAGATTGAAAGGCAAGGCTCTGGTCTTATGGCTCAAGAAGAGAGCCGATGAAAGAGGGAAGGTTCTTTCAGAAGAGGCCGCCCAGTATCTGATCGAGTTGAGCGGGGATCACCTTTTTGATTTGGATCAAGAACTGGAGAAGGTTCTATTGAGCGTGGGGGAGAAAAGAGAGATCGGTCTTTTGGACATCGAGGAGGTCACTTCGGAGGTGAAGATCAGCACAGTCTTTGATTTAACCGAGGCCATAGGACAACAGGATCTGGAGAAGGCCCTTAAAATTATGGAGAAGTCTTTGGAATCGAAGAGCATTCCTTTTAAGAAGGACGAGGAAGAGCCAAAAAAAAGAGATGAAATGATTTCTCTCCTTCTTCTGAGCATGATGGCTAAACACTACTGGAATCTCTTGAAAGTTAAGGAGATGATGTCCCTTGAGAAGGAAGTGGAAGAGGTGGCCAGGAAGATCCATCTGCCTCTCTGGAGTGTAAGGAGATTAGTGGAACAGGCAAAACATTTTTCTAAGGCTGCTCTTCGAAGAGGAATTCTACGCTGTTATCAAACCGATTTGGATCTTAAAAGCAATCGAGGACCTAAGGACCTCCTCATGGAGAAGTTGGTCATCGATCTCTGTCGTCCTCAGTGAGTGGAGGGTGGGCTTTCGGAAAGAGGGCGTGTGGTCAGAGCGTTCACTGCCTGTGTAAGTCGAGCAATCTTTCGCGACGAGGTATGTTTATGAAATACCCCTTTTGAGCAGGCCTTCTGTATTAAGGAAATGGCCTTTCGGAGAGCGTTTTGGGCCCCCTCCACATCTTTCTTGTCTATCGCCTCGCGGACTTTCTTTACAGCCGTCTTTACGGTGGATTTTATATGGAGATTTCGAAGTCGCCTTTTTTCATTCTGTTTTACCCTTTTCAGAGCGGATGGATGAGTGGCCAAATTTAACCCTCCCTTTTATGTGATTGATTTTTTTAACATGATGGGATAGGTTGTGTCAAGAAGGCATGGAAAAGAGAATCCGATGATAGAGAATAAGAGAATTACAAAAGCCGCTTCCATTATTGGGATGGGGACACTCCTGAGTCGGATCTTTGGATTTCTGCGGGACGTGGTCATTGCCCATTTCTTTGGAGCTGGATTGGCTGCAGATGCCTTCTTTGTGGCCTTTCGAATTCCCAATCTATGGAGAAGGCTGGTGGGAGAGGGTTCTTTGACGATTTCGTTCATCCCGGTCTATACCGAATATCTTACTCAAAGGTCAGAAAAGGAAGTTCGAGAACTCACCCATATTGCTTTTACCCTTTCAGCTATCGTATTATTCCTGATTACTCTCGCTGGAATCTTTTTTTCTCCCTATTTGATTCGAATTATTGCTCCTGGATTTATTAAAATCCCAGAAAAATTTGATCTGACCGTCCACCTCAATCAGATCATTTTCCCCTATCTCTTTTTTATGGGACTCTTTGCCCTTTCGATGGGAATTCTCAATTCCTATCGACACTTCTTCGCTCCTGCCTTTGCTCCAATCTTCCTGAATCTCTCCATCATTGTCTCGGTCCTTCTTTTCTATTCGGTCTTTAGAAAGGCGGTCATGACCCTGGCAATCGGAGTCCTCGCTGGAGGGGTCTTCCAATTCCTCTTCCAAATCCCTTTCCTGATGAAGAAGGGAGTTGATTTCCGATTCAACTTTAACTACCATCATCCGGCCATCAAAAGAATTGGCTCCCTGATGGTCCCAGGACTAATCGGGACCGCTGTCTATCAGCTCAATGTATTCATTGATACGATCTTTGCCTCTTTCCTTCCCAGCGGGAGTGTGTCATACCTTTTTTTTGCAGATCGATTATTGGAGTTTCCTCTCGGTCTTTTTGCGATCGCCATTGGAATGGCCTCTCTTCCCAGCCTTTCGGCTCTTGCCTCCCAGGAAAAGAGGGAAGAATTTAAAGAGGCCCTTTCCTTCGCCTTTCGTTTAACCTCTTTCATCAGTTTTCCTGCCATGGTTGGATTGATTGCATTAAGGAAACCGATCATTCATGTTCTTTTTGAAAGAGGATTGTTTGACCATTTTGCTACGGAAATGACAGCAAAGGCCCTCCTTTTTTACTCTCTGGGTCTTTGGGCTATTGCAGGAGTGAGAACCCTGGTTCCTGCTTTTTATTCTCTTCAGGATTCATGGACCCCTCTTAAGATCGCTCTGATCTGCTTAGGAGCCAATATCCTCTTCAATACAGCCCTTATTATTCCCCTCAGACATGCGGGCTTGGCCCTGGCTACAAGTCTTTCTTCTACGTTGAACCTCATCCTTCTTTCTCGAACACTTTCTTATAAATTGGGGGGAATAGAATTTAAAAAGACGTTTAAACCCCTTTTTAAAATCTTATTATCCAGTCTCCCCATTGGATTCATTTCTTATGGAATCTGTTCTTTTGCCGATTGGACCATCCAAGGGAACCTGGTTCAAAAGATTTTACTCCTGGCAGGGGGGATAGGGTTAGGGATGATCGTTTACGGGGTGATTTCTTTAAAATTAAGGAATGAAGAAATCTCCTTCCTTACGAAGTGGGTAAGAAAGAGAAGCCATCCTTCAGTCCTTTGAAGGGAAGCTCTTCTATCTTCTTACCCTTGCCCAGATAAATAATCCTGAGGCTAAACCCACTCCAAGGAGTTCCATCCCAATGGTTGGGAAGACAAGGAGAATCGAAGCAAGGGCAAAGAGAAGGCGTTTCAGCCAGTTGAGAGGAGACCAGACATACCCCACCAGAAAAGCAGCGAGGCAGATCACTCCAAGAGCGGTAAGAAATGATCCTTTCAATATCTCAAAAAGTGTTCCCTGAAGCAGGAGAGCAGGTTGGAAGACAAAGGCGAACGGGATCAGAAAACCAGCGATTCCTAATTTAAATGCCTCAATCCCGGTAGCCATCATTTCAGAGCCAGCCAGATTGGCCGCCGCAAAGGCCGTAATCGCATCCGGAGGGGTTAGGTCCGAAAGAACGGCATAATAAAAGACAAAGAGATGAGCGGTCAGAATGGCAATCCCAAATTTTCCAAGAGCAGACGCCCCCACTGTGACAGCAATGATATAGGAAGGGGTCGTTGGAATCCCTGTTCCAAGGACACTGACGACCAAAAAGACCAGGATCATTGCGATGAGGAGTTGATTATAGGAGGCACTGAGCAAAACACTTCCAAAGGCCAGAGCGGCTCCGGTTCGAGTAAGGATTCCAACCACCATTCCCGAGCCAGCCAGAGCAGTAGCAATGATAGCTGCATTGATGGCCGCCTGGTAGAAGGTGTCGATAAGCTTCTTTGGACCCAACCAGGTTTTTCGATCTAAAAAACTGAGTCCAATGATGATCAGAATGACATAAAAGGCGGCTTTACTGGGAGAGTATCCGTATCCCAAGAAAACAATAATTAAAATGAAGGGAAGAAAGTAATAGGCATGCCGAAGCATGCGTCGGAACCTCATCCGTTCTCCCCTTGGAATGCTCTTCATCCCCTGTTTTGATGAGAGGAAGTGGACCACAAAGAACAGGCTCAAATAATAGAGGATGGCCGGAATGGCAGCGGCTTGGATGATCTTAAAATAAGGAATTCCTGTGACCTCTGACATGATAAAAGCGCCTGCCCCCATGATGGGAGGCATGAGTTGACCTCCCGTGCTTGAAATCGCTTCCACCGCGGCAGCCTGTTTTGGGCTAAATCCCCCCTTCTTCATGAGGGGAATGGTAAAATTTCCGGTGGTATAGACATTGGCCACCGTACTTCCACTGACTGTCCCGTAAAGTCCACTGGAGATGACCGCAATCTTTGCAGGACCTCCTTTAGACCATCCTGCAGCCCAGACAGCGAAATCGATGAGAAAGCCCCCGACACCCGCACTGAGCATGAAGGCAGCAAAGAGAATATAGATAAATAGGATATTGGATGAGATGCCAGTGAGAAAACCAAAGATCCCTTCATCTCCAGCCAAGAAAAGGACTTCCACCATTCGGGGAAAGGAATACCCTTTGAATTTGAGTAGGCCTGGCCAATGAGGAGCCGTGGCAAGATAGATGAGGAAGAAGGCAATCGTCAGAGCCATCCAACGAGAGAGGGCCCGACGACAGGCTTCCACCACCAGAAGGACAAGAATAGAACCTAAGAAGATTTCAATGGTTCGAACCTCATCCATTCCCACCATTCGAAAATTGAGACGTTCAGCATTCCACACAATATAGAAAGGACCTATGAAACAGAAAAAAGCAGCGATCCAGTCCCAGAAGGAAGGGCGGTCTTTGGGGGAATTCTTGGAGGCTGGAAAAAGGAGATAGATAAGAGGGAGAAGCAATAGAAGGTGAAGTCCTCGTTGAGTACGAGGTTCAAATGTCCCATATCCTGAGGTGTAAAAATGAAGGAGGGAAGCTGCCACCCCATAAAGGGTCACAAAAATTTTTACCCAACCCTTAAGCGAGCGCACAGGAATGTTTGGAAGAAAGAACGCCCACCTTATGATTGAACAAGTGGGCGTTCTATTTATGGAAAATTAAGATTTTTTCAGAACCCCTTTTTCTCTAAAGTATTTTTCTGCCCCTGGATGGAGTGGAATGTCACCCAATCCCGTAACCCCGTGCTCGATCTGGTACGGGGCTAATGAACCATGAATCTTTCTGAACTGATCCAGGTTTTCATGAATCGCCTTCGTGATTCGATAAGCGACCTCGTCAGGGACATTCTTATTGATAAGGATCACACTTCCAGCAATGGCGGTGGTAATCTCTTCATTAGCATTGGCCGCTTTTGGATAGGTCCCTGCTGGGATCTTTCCCGACTCGATTCCGTACTGGAGAAGACTCTTCAAGACTTCAGGAGAAAAGTTGATCAAACGGAGAGAACGACCGATCGAGGCCTCGGTGATGGCTGCCCCTGGAATGGCGAGAAAGGTAAAGACAGCATCGACATTTTTGTCTTTAAACTGGCTTGCCTGCTCTGCATAGGAACCTCTGAAGAACTTAAATCCGGCTGACTCAAGCTCTTTATAGTCGGTCTTATAGTGAGCGAGCACTTTTCGAAAGACCCATTCGTCCGATGTTCCAGTAGGAGAGATGGCCATTCGGAGAGGTTTCTTCAGTTTGAACACTTCATCCATAGTTCGAATGGGACTCTCTGCTGCGACATAGAAATGGAAGAAGTTGAGACTCATTCCTCCTGCAATGGCTCGAAGATTCGAATGTTTCTTATCATAGGGATCTTCACCGTTCCAGGCGGCTACATTAAGAAACGGAAGTCCCCAACCTAATTCGCAATCCCCTTTGTCGACCAATCGGGGGTTGACGGTTCCTCCTCCTGGAATGACTTTTATTGTAATTCCAGGGGCTTTTTCATGGATAATATTGGCAATTCCCCCCGCAATGGCATACCATCCCCCACCGACTCCTCCGGCAGTCCAGGTGAGAGTCTGGGCATAGAGTGAAGAGGCTACGAATATTCCCAGAAAAAACGCTGTAATGAAGACTGTTTTTTTCATCGTATTTTCCCTCCTTCTTGTTTTTTGAAAGTTTCTTATAAACAATTTTATCAAAAAAGTAAAGAGGATAGTAACCCCTCACTGAAGGGTGGAAATAAATTTAAGCCCGACAGGAGTATTTCCAAAACCCATAGAACGCGGATGGATGGAATATAAATAGATCATACGAATCGAGCCATCGTAGAAATGGGGTTCTGATTGAAACAAACCAAAGTAAGGATTTCTATGGGCCATTAAAGGTAGCCGCACTATGAGTTTCTCTAATATCCCTCTCGGGCTTACTCCCCGACTGAGTGAGGGATTACAGAGGATAAAATGAGATATGAAGGCCTATGGGTTTGACCGTGAGCCGTTGGTGGTGAAATATCCCTTTGAGGCTTAAGATGTTCTCAACTCTTCAGTGAATGATAACCCTACGGGAAAAACTTTATTAGAAGGTTGATTTTATGTTATGTAAAGTTTTAAGGGAAAAGATGATAGGGATCATCCTCTTGGATACACGATTCCCAAGGTTGATTGGAGACATTGGGAATAGAGAGACGTTTTCGTTTCCTGTCCTTTACGAAAAGGTGGAAGGGGCATCTCCGGTAAGACTGATCAGGGAGAGGGATAGGACCCTTCTGCCCCGTTTTATAGAAGCGGCCCGATCCCTCATAGGACGAGGGGCTCGAGCGATCACTACGAGCTGCGGCTTTCTGGCTTTGTGGCAAAAGGAGATCGCCTCTGCTGTAAGAGTGCCTGTGTTTACCTCGAGTCTGATTCAGATTCCCTGGGTCTATGAAATGATGGGAAGAAAAGGAAAGATCGGCGTGATGACCATTGATGCCCATTCTTTAACAGAGGACCATTTAAAAGCGGTCCATGCGGATTCGATCCCATTGGTAATTCATGGAATAAGGAGGGAAGGGGAATTTTATCGAGTTTTTGCAATGGATCATCCAGATTTAGATTATCCAAAGGCAGAAAAGGAAATCGGGGAGGAAGTGTCAAAGTTAACCAAAGAAAACCCAGACCTTACAGCGATGATCCTTGAATGTACCAACCTATCCGTTTTTAAAAAGGCAATCCGAAAGGAGAGCGGGATTCCTCTATTTGACCATCTCACGTTGATGGATTATGTTTGGTCAAGTTTGAAGGAATAAATTGCGATGAAGAAAAGTGCAGAGGTGGTTATTATCGGGGGAGGAATTATTGGGGTGAGCATTGCTTACCATCTCGCCCAAAAAAAAGCAGGGCGGATTCTTCTCTTTGAGAAAGGTCAATTAGGGGAAGGATCCACAAGCCGCTGTGTCGGAGGAATTCGGACCCAATTCTCAACAGAGATCAATATCCTTTTCTCTCTTCTCTCCCTTCAAACCTTTGAACATTTTGAAGAAGAATTTGGAATCGATCCTGAATTTAGAAGAATTGGCTATCTCTTTTTAGCCACCACAGAAAAGGAAATGGAGGTATTTAAGGAGAATGTTAACCTTCAAAGGAAATTCCATATTCCTGTGGAGCTTTTAGAACCTGATGAAATTAAAAAACGGTGGCCCTACCTTCGTTCCGATGACCTATTAGGGGCCACCTATTGTCCATGGGATGGATATGTAGGGCCGAGTGAGGTTCTCTCAGGGTTTGCTCAGGGGGCAAAGAGGTTAGGGGTGGAGGTCCATGAGGGAGAGGAAGTGAAGGAGATTCTTTCGAGTAAAGGTAAGATTCGAGGAGTAAAGACCGACAGAGATGAGATTGAAACTCCTGTGGTGGTCAATGCAGGAGGTCCTTTTGCCTCTCTCATAGGGGAGATGGCTAAAGTGAAGATCCCTGTCAAACCACTTCGAAGGCAGGTTTTTGTGACCTCCCCCTTCCATCTCACAAAAGAGACGGTTCCTCTGACCATTGATTTTCATCGCGGATGGTATTTTCGTCCAGAGGTGGATGGATTTCTTCTTTCAGGTCCATTGGATCAATCCCCCAGTTTTCACACCCATATTGATTATGAGGCTATGGTGGAAGCCTCGGAGAATGCGATCTATCGGGTTCCCGCTCTTGAAGGGGCCCGGATCGCAAGAGGATGGGCAGGACTCTATGAAATCTCCCCAGATCATCATGCCATCCTTGGGAAAGTCCCGGAGTTGGAGGGATTGATCTTGGCCAATGGCTTCAGTGGACATGGCTTTCAGCACAGTCCTGCCGTTGGAAAGGTGATCTCTGAATTGATCGTTGAAGGAAGAGCCACCACCATTGATATCTCCTCTCTTTCCATCGAGCGGTTTGAGAGAGGGGAGCTTATTCTGGAGCCGATGACGGCTTTTAAAGATTAAACGAAGGGCGTCAGGCGTAAAGGGTTAAATTGGTTTCCACCTTACAGTGAAGGATTATGGATATAGAGTAAAAAAGTTAAGGGGGAGTGAAGGAGGAGGAGATGAGGTCGAAAAAATATTTAATCGTATGGGGTCTTTTTGTTCTATTCCAAATTTTTGATTCCCTTTCCATAGCGATTGATAGCCAATCGAATCGAGCTACTTTAAAGGGGCTTACAGGGGTTGGGGTTTTGGTTGAAAAGTTGCCGGCCGAATTGGAAAAGGAAGGACTTCACCGGGATCAGATTCAAAAGGATGTGGAAGCCATGCTCAAGAAGGCAGGGATTAAAGTTTATTCCAGAGAAGAATGTTCAAAGATTCCTGGAGAGCCCTACCTTTATATTAATCTGAACGTGAACGTGGCAAAGACAGAGAGTGATATCTATCCCTATACGATTGATATCATGTTGATTCAGAAGGTCTCTTTGATTCGAGATCCTCATCGAGTGGCCTATGCCGTGACTTGGTCCACAGGCGGGGTAGGCTCCGTTACAAAATCGATTGTGAGTCGACTTCGTGAGAACGTCGCCGAAGTGATCGAGATCTTCATCCAGAGATTTTTAGCCGAAAACCCAAAATAATCCGTATCCCCTCACTGATGGTTGTAAATAAATTTAAGCCCAATAGGAGTATTTCCGAAACCCATAGAACGCGGATGGATTGAATATAAATAGATCCTACGAATCGATCCATCGTAGAAATGGGTTTCTGATTAAAACAAACCAAGGTAACGATTTCTATAGACCATTTTAGGTAGCCGCACTATGGGTTTCTCCAATACCCCTCTCGGGCTTATTCCCCACCTCTGAGTGAAGGAGTACAATAACCCGAAAGGTTTCCTTGAAAATTTAGAAAGCCTGAGTTATGTTTTAATAAAAAAATGAGGTGAGTGATGGCTCGGGTATGTGAAATCTGTGGAAAAGGGGTTGTATTTGGTCACAACGTCAGTCACGCAAACAACAAAACCCAAAGGATTTGGTATCCCAATCTCCACAAGGTGAAGGCCATTCAAGAAGGAAGGACTCGGAGGATGAGGATCTGTAGTCGTTGTCTCCGTTCAGGCCGAGTCACCAAGGCTGTCTAATTCTGCTTCTGCCCTCATCCTTTCCACTCGATAGACCCCTTTAATTCTTTCAATCCCTTTGATCACTTTGTTCAGGTGGTTTAGATCACTCACCTGGAGTTCAAACAGTCCTATCGCCTTATGGTCTTCGGTGGTGTTCACGCTCGCATTCGTGATATTCGCCTCGTTGGAAGAGATGGAACTGGTGATCTCTGCCAGCAATCCCTTTTTATCTTCTGAATAGATACGGATTCGAACGGGATAGGTGTATTCCTTCGTGGAATCCCATTCGACCTCTACTCTTCGGTTGGGATCATCGTCCATAATATTTTGACAGTCCGCAGTATGAATGGTCACGCCTCTGCCTCGGGTAATAAAACCCACGACCTTATCTCCCGGAACAGGGTTGCAACACCTTGCGTAACGCACCATCACATTATCGATCCCTTTGATTAAAATAGCATCTTTTCCGCCCGTCCGTCTGATTTTGCGAAGGAGTCCTTTTAACCGACCCTCTTCTTTTTCCTCTTTCTCTTGCAGTTTTTCTGGAGGGATAATTTTCCCCAGGATCTGATTGGCAGTGACTTTCCCGTAGCCCACGGCCGCAATCAGATCATCCACATCCTGGAAACTGAATTCTAAGGCGACTTTGAGCAACTCCCCCGACTTAATCAATTTGGCCAGTGGAAGGTCAAATTTTTTGAGCTCCTTTTCAAGAATCTCCTTCCCCAAAGCGATCGATTTTTCTCTTTCCTCTGCCTTGAACCATTGACGAATCTTGGTTTTCGCTCTCGAGGTTTTGACAAATTTTAACCAATCCTTGCTGGGCTTCTGATTTGGGGAAGTAATGATTTCGACCGTATCTCCGCTTTTTAATTCATACTTCAGGGGAACCAGTTTCCCATTGACCTTTGCCCCTGCACAGTGATGACCCACATCCGAATGGATACTATAGGCAAAATCAATGGGAGTCGCTCCTACCGGAAAGACCTTGACCTCTCCCTTTGGAGTGAAGATGTAGACCTCGTTGGGGAAAAGGTCCACCTTTACACTCTCTATGAATTCCATGTCATCCTTTAGATCTCTTTGCCATTCTAAAAGTTGTCTCAACCAGCTAAATCGCTTATCCTCTTCTTCATCTAGGGGTTTTCCTTCCTTGTATTTCCAGTGGGCTGCAATTCCTTCCTCAGCAATCTTATGCATCTCCCAGGTTCGAATCTGGATCTCGATTCGTTCTCCATAAGGACCGATGACCGAGGTATGAAGGGATTGATACATATTCTCCTTTGGAAGACCGATATAGTCCTTGAATTTACCGGGAATGGGTTTCCATAGAGAGTGGATGATTCCCAGGACATCGTAACACTCTTTAATCGTGTTGACGATGACACGAAATGCGGTAATGTCATAGACTTGATCCAGATCGATATTCTGCTCCTTCATTTTCTGATAGATACTATAGATCTGTTTGATACGACCTGTCACCTCGGCCTCAATATGATTTTCATAAAGCTTTTTCAACAGGATCCGTTTCACCTCATCGATGTATCTAGACCTCTCTTTCTCTTTTCGGGCGATCTTCTTTTGAATCTCTTCGTAGATCTCGGGGTGAAGATGTTTAAAGGCGAGGTCTTCCAGTTCCGTTTTGATCCAATCAATTCCAAGACGATGAGCTAAAGGGGCGTAGATATCGAGGGTTTCTTGGGCAATCTCCCTTTGTTTTTCGGGAGTGTGGTAGCGAAGGGTCCGCATATTATGGAGGCGGTCGGCCAATTTAATCAGAATCACTCGGATGTCCTTCACCATGGCAAGAATCATCTTCCTGAAATTTTCGGCCTGATCTTTTTCTGAGGACCTTAAGGAAATTTTACTGATCTTCGTTACCCCATCGACCAGTCGGGCGATTTCTTCCCCAAAATGGTCTCGAATATCCTCCAGGGTGGTTAATGTATCTTCCACGGTATCGTGAAGGAGTCCGGTAGCGACGGTGGCCACATCGAGGCGAAGCTGGGTCAAAATTCCAGCCACCTCAAGGGGATGGCTGAGGTAGGGCTCCCCTGAAAGCCGAACCTGCCCCAAATGCACCTTAGCAGAGAAGACATAGGCCTTTCTCAAGAGGTCTACATCCGCATTGGGATAGTAAGAAAGGAGGCGCTCTAAAATGTCATTGAATCTCAGCATCTCAATTCCATATTACTATAACTGGCGGAAAATTCAAGTTTTTAGAAAAAATGAGAGGATCTAAATTTTGACAGGAGGGCGAAGGAAATTTATAATGAGCTTTAAAAATAAAAACGAGAAGGGTGAAATGGTAAAGAAATTTTTAATCCTTTTTCTGATCTTCGGAATAGCGGGCTTTCTTTACTATTTTTTTATAAAAGACAGGGGAAAAGAAGAGCAGGTCATTCGGGTTTCCGGAAACATCGAAGCCCAGGAAGTAAACATCGGCTTTAAGATTTCAGGGAGAATCGCAAGCCTCACCGTTCAAGAAGGGGATTGGGTGGAGAAGGGGGCCATCGTTGGAAAATTGGATGACAAGGATCTTAGACACCGGCTTGAACTGGCCCGGGCCTCCCTTCGAACCGCAGAGGCAAGATTAGAGAGATTACTCGCCGGATCCCGTCCTGAGGAGATCCGGGAGGCAGAGGCTACGGTTCGTCAAGCCCAATTCGACATGATGAATCGAAAGAATCAATACGAACGAATGAAGGCCTTATTTGACCGCGGGGTCATTCCCAGAGAGACTCTGGACAATGTAGAGACCGGATATAAGATGGCAGTGGCTCAACTTCAGAGGGCTGAGGAACGCTATAAATTGCTCAAAGAAGGTCCAAGGAAAGAAGAGATTGATGAGGCAAGGGCTCAGGTGGAACAGGCAAGGGCCTCCGTGAGACTCTCAGAGACCCAATTAAACGATACCCTTCTCTCCTCACCGATCAGCGGGATTGTGCTGGTTAAATCTGCCGAAGTGGGAGAGGTGGTAAATCCAGGGACAACCGTGGTGACCTTGGCCGATATTCGAAATGTCTGGCTAAAAGCCTACATTCCGGAGACGGAACTCAGTCGAGTCAAATGGGGACAGGAAGTGATCGTGACGACCGATTTAAAACCCCAAAAGGAATATAAGGGAAAGATCTCTTTCATCTCTTCCCAGGCTGAGTTCACTCCCAAACAGATCCAGACAGAAAAAGAAAGGGTTACCCTGGTCTATCGAATCAAGATCGACATCCCCAATCCTGATAAAGAGTTAAAACCCGGGATGCCTGCTGACGGAAGAATTCTCCTTACCTCTTTGGTATCCCGGAAACCCTGACCTCAAGGGAATATGTTTTCCATCCAGACCAGCAATCTGACAAAGAGATTTGACCGTCTCCTTGCGGTGAATCGATTGAATCTCATAGTGAGATCCGGGGAGATCTTCGGTTTGGTAGGACCGGATGCCTCTGGAAAGACGACGACCCTTCGAATGTTATGTGGGATTCTTTCGCCTGATGAAGGAGAGGGGAGGGTAGCGGGTTGTGATATTTGGAAGGAAAGGGAATATTTAAAAGATAGAATTGGCTATCTTCCCCAGCGCTTTGGACTTTACGGGGATCTAACCGTACTTGAAAATATCCAATTCTATGCAGACCTTTACCAGGTCCCTAAAAAAGAAAGAAAAAACCGAATCGAAAGACTTCTTCATTTTGCCAATCTTTCACCCTTCGTCAAACGAAAAACTCAAGACCTCTCAGGTGGAATGAAACAGAAGTTGGGATTAATCTGTGCCCTTATCCATACCCCTCAAATTCTCCTTTTAGATGAACCCACGACAGGCGTTGATCCTCTTTCCCGTAGAGATTTCTGGATGATTCTTTATGACCTATTGAAAGGAGGGGTGACCATCCTTTTTTCTACTTCCTATCTGGACGAAGCAGAACGTTGCAATCGAGTAGGGTTGATCTATGAGGGAGAACTTTTGGTGGCTGATACTCCTTCCGCGATCAAAAATACATTGAAAGGCTCTGTGCTGGAGCTCAGGGTGGAAGAACCTCCCAAGGTCATGAGCCTCCTGGAACAGGTTCCGGAGATTCGAAGCTCTGTCCTCACGGGAGACAAGATTCATCTATGGGTAGAGGATCCGGAAGGGAGCAAGAAGAGGTTAAAGGAGGTTTTTGGGAGAGAGGGAGTGGATATTTTAAGCCTAACAGAAATCAGACCTTCTCTTGAAGATGTCTTTGTGGCGATGGTGAGGGAGAAGAAAGGATGAGGGAAGCGGTTGAGTTTGCGGTGGAGGTAGAAGATCTCGTCAAGGCTTTTGGAGATTTTGTGGCGGTCGATCATATTCGATTACAGGTCAGAAAAGGGGAGATCTTCGGGTTTTTAGGGCCCAATGGGGCTGGAAAATCGACCACTATTCGAATGCTCTGTGGGCTCTTGATCCCGACTTCGGGGAGGGGAAGGGTGGCAGGGTTTGATCTTCTCAGGGAGCCTGAAAAAATTAAAGGGGTCATCGGATATATGTCTCAAAAATTCTCTCTTTATGAGGATCTCACCGTGATTGAAAACCTCCATTTTTTTGGCGGAATCTATGGTCTTAACGGCTCTACCCTGAAAAGAAGAGAAGGGGAAGTCCTCGAAAAGATTGGACTCAAGGGAGTTTCTCATCGGCTTACCCGAACCCTTGCCGTAGGATTAAAACAACGTTTAGCCTTAGGATGTGCTATCCTCCATCAGCCAGAAATTCTCTTTCTGGACGAACCCACAGCTGGAGTCGATCCACTCTCAAGGAGAGAATTCTGGAGTTTCATCCAGGAGATGTCGAACCAAGGGGTGACCAGTTTTGTCTCGACCCATTATATGGATGAGGCTGAATACTGCAACCGACTTGCCTTGATTTATCAGGGGAGGACGATCGCTATGGGATCTCCCACGGAGTTAAAGATAAAGACTCTCTCTCGTGGAGTCTTAGAGGTGGAGTGTGAGCCATTGATCCCATCCCTTCATCTTCTAAAAAACACGCCCTGGATATCGGAGATTGCTGTATTTGGAAATTGTCTCCATGTGATTGGAAAAGAAGAAATCTCACTGGAAGAGGAGATATCGGCTCTTTTCCAGACCAACCGAATCCTTCTTCACCGGATGGAATGGATCCATCCTTCCCTCGAAGATATCTTTGTCTCTTTAATCGAAGGGGAGAAGAGATGAATTGGTTGAGGACTTGGGCCATTTCAAAAAAGGAGTTCATTCATATCTATCGAGACTGGAGGAGTTTGGGATTGGTAATCCTGATGCCAGCAGTCTTGATGCTTCTCTTCGGGTATGCGGTGACTCTGGATGTGAAAAAAGTCCCCATGGCCATCCTCAATTATGATCAGGGTCAGGAAAGCCTTTCGTTTGTCCACCAATTTAGCGGATCTCCCTACTTCGATCGTCCCCTCTTCATTCAAAGCAGGGAGGAGCTCTATCATTTGGTCGACAAGAATAGAATAAAAATGGGATTGGTCATCCCCTCCGATTTCTCAAAGACTTTGAAGGCAGGAAAGAAGGCGTCGGTTCAGGTCATTCTGGACGGAACCGATTCTAATACGGCGAATATCATCCTGAGCTATGTCCAGTCCATTACCCAGCAGTATAACCAGGAGAAGACCTTCCTAAAAATTGAACGAATAGGGAGAAAAAGACCCGATCCTCCCCTTGAAGGGCGGGTGCGAGTCTGGTTTAATGAAGAATTAGAATCGAAGAATTATTTCATTCCAGGCCTGGTTGCGGTCATCATGTCTATCATTGGCGTCCTTCTTACCGGGCAAGTGATCGTCAGGGAGTGGGAAAGAGGCACGATGGAACTTTTGATCTCCACCCCCGTTCGAAAAGGAGAACTGCTTCTCGGGAAGTTATTCCCCTATTTTTTTATTGGCCTTTTGGATCTATGTTTAGCCTTCTTTATGGGTCGATGGTTCTTTGAGGTTCCCTTTCGCGGAAGTTTTCTCCTTCTCCTCAGTCTTTCTTGCATTTATCTGATCGTAGCCCTTGCCCTCGGTCTTACCATTTCCACCGTCGCCCGGACTCAGATCTTTGCCAATCAACTGGCGATGGTCATTGGATTTTTACCTACCTTTCTTCTCTCGGGCTTTACCTTTGTGATTTCCAATATGCCCGTCTGGCTCCAAATCATTACCTATGGAATTGCTCCACGTTATTATGTGAGTATTCTTAAAGAAATCTTTTTAAAAGGTTCGGATCTCTCTTTTCTTTATAAGGAGATGCTGATCCTCATTGGAATGGGGGTCACTGGAATAGGTGTGGCTATTCACTTGTTTAAGAAGGAGCTGAGGTAAATCCATAGGATTCATTTATGTTTGGTCGAGTTCGTTTCCTTTTCGTCAAAGAGCTCATCCAAGTCTTCAGGGATAGACGGCTTCGGGTCACCTTGATTTTCCCTCCTATTTTTCAGTTGATCGTGTTTGGATACGCCGCCAATCTGGATGTTCAACATGTCCCTATAGCCGTTCGAGATTTGGATCAAACCGTAGATTCGAGAGAACTGGTCTCTCGATTTGGAAGTTCAAAATATTTTGATATTGTAGCCTATCCAGAGAATCTCAAGGAAATCGAGGCCCTAATTAAAAAAGGGAAAATCACCTTCAGTATGGAGATCCCGAGCGGGTTTTCCAAAAAGATCAAGAAAGGGGAGACGGTCCCCATCCAGATCTTGGTCGATGGAACGGAGTCCAATACCGCTCTGATCGCCCTAGGCTATGTGAGTCGAATCCTCTCGGAGTACTCCAATCAGGTAATTTTCAATCGACTAAACCAAGAAGGAATGGGTCGTTTCGAAGAAGTGGGGGTTGAGGTAGAACACCGAATCTGGTTCAATCCTAATTTGGAGAGCCGTTACTTTTACGTTCCTGGAGTTATCGCCTCTATCGCCTTTCTCCTTCCTATCATCCTAACTGCACAGGCCATTGTCAGAGAACGAGAAATGGGAACCCTCGAACAGATTATGGTCACTCCGATTCGTCCCTGGGAGTTGATCCTTGGAAAGACCCTCCCTTTTGCAATGATTGGTTTTTTGGATATTCTTCTGATTGCATCGATCGGAGTTTTCTGGTTTAAGATTCCTTTTCGGGGAGACCTTTTCATCCTTTTGCTCGGAAGTCTCCTTTTCTTAACGAGTTCAGTGGGAATTGGACTCTTTATTTCAACCATCTGTTCCACCCAACAGCAAGCCCAAATTTCCACCTTCTTTTTTGTGATGCCTGCCTTCATCCTTTCTGGTTTTGCCTTTCCTTTAGAGAATATGCCCCAGTGGCTTCAATATTTTACCTATATCAGTCCTCTTAGGTATTTTCTCGTCATCATTCGAGGTCTTTTTTTGAAAGGGGTGGGATTGGAATTTCTCTGGCCCCATATGATGGCCTTAGCCTTCTTGGGTGGATTCATGATCACCTTGAGTTCAATAAGATTTAAAAAGAGACTGAAATAGGATGAGTAATGGAATATTTCCAGAAGATTGGCTAGGGGTGATCTTTCATGCAACGGCTCCTCATGAACATTTATCGAACGCTTTATCAGGCTTATGGTCCTCAACACTGGTGGCCCGCGGAGACCCCTTTTGAGGTGATAGTAGGGGCTATCCTAACCCAGAATACCTCGTGGAGAAATGTGGAGAAGGCCATCCAAACCTTAAAGGAGAAGGGAGTGTTAAACCCGGAGGGAATTCGAAATCTGAAAAGAATTCACCTTTCTCGATGGATTAAATCTTCGGGCTATTATCGAATCAAGGCAGAGCGGTTGAAAGCCTTTGTCGATTTTCTTTTTGAGGAATATGGTGGGGATCTTCATAAAATGAAAGAAGAAGAGATGGAAAAGTTGAGAGCAAAACTCCTTAAGGTTAAAGGAATTGGACCGGAGACGGCTGATAGCATACTCCTCTATGGGTTAAAGAGGCCTATTTTCGTCGTGGACGCCTATACCAAACGAATCCTATCCAGACATCAACTGATCTCAAAAGAGGCTTCCTATGAAGAGATTCAGCGTCTCTTTATGGATCATCTTCCCCATGAGGAAGGCCTTTTCAATGAGTACCATGCCCTTCTCGTCCATTTAGGGAAGACCTTTTGTAAAAGGCTTCCAAAATGTGATAGCTGTCCCCTTGAAGGGGTGAGGGGTGAGGAGTGAGGAGTAATGTGAGGAGGATATAAAAAATGGCATATTGGGAAAAAGCGATTCGAAGTTTGATGGGGAAAGCGATCCACCGTTTTGGATTGATTCAGGATGGGGATCGAATTTTGGTAGGGGTTTCAGGTGGAAAGGATAGTCTTACCCTCCTCCATCTTCTTCATGAACGAAGAAAACGAGTTCCTATTCAATATGACCTTATTCCGGTTCACATCGATTTGGGATTTGGTTCAAAGAGGGCAGAGAGTTTAAAAGAGTATTTTAAGTCTCAAGGGCTTCCTTATCATATCGAATTTACCGATATTGGAAAGAGGGCGAACAGCCCTGAAAATCGAGAAAATCCCTGTTTTCTCTGCTCCTGGGAGAGAAGGAAGACCCTTTTCCAACTTGCTCATCGTTTCAGATGTAATAAGATCGCCCTTGGCCATCATAAGGATGATATCATTGAGACCCTCCTGCTCAATATTTTTTATAGTGCTGAAATGAGCACCATGCTCCCCCTCCAGCCCTTATTTAAGGGGAAGATTACCCTGATCCGTCCCTTAGCATTGATCGAAGAGAGACAAATTGAAAGATTTGCAAAAGAAAAGGGACTCCCCTTTGGGCCAAGTGGTTGTCCTGTCTCGGACAAAACGAAAAGAAAGGAGATTAAGGATCTATTAAGAAATCTTGAACAATCCAATCCTAAAATTAAAGGAAATATCTTCCGCTCCCTTTCCAACATTAAAATGGATTATTTATGGGCAAAAAGATAGCCTAAAAGGAGAGCGATCCGTTTTCCTTGAAATAAAATCAAGTTATGATATTTCATAAAAGATGAAGAAGAGAGAACCCGATAAATTTTTTAATGTGATTCTGAATAGCATAGCGGATGGGGTTTTCACTACCGACAAGGAAGGAAGGATCACGTTTATGAATAAAGCGGCTGAGGAAATCACCGGATTTTCCAGCAGAGAAGCTGTAGGCCGATACTGCTTTGATGTCTTTCGGGCAGATATTTGTCAGTCTCGATGTGCCCTGAAGGAAACCCTCAAGACCAATAAGGAAATGATCAATCTTCCTGCTACCATCTTAAAGAAAGGGGGACAGAAAGTTCCCATCAGTATTAGCACAGCCGTATTGAGGAATGAGAAGGGGGAGGTCATAGGAGGGGTTGAAACATTTAGAGATCTTTCTGCGATTGAACAACTTAAAAAAGAACTTTCTCAGAGGTATACCCTCGGGGATATTATCAGCAAGAACCATTTGATTCGAGAGATATTTAATATTCTTCCCAATATCGCAGAAAGTGATAGTACGGTCTTAATTCAGGGAGAGAGTGGCACAGGCAAAGAACTTTTTGCAAAGGCCATACACCATATGAGTCCAAGGAGGAACAAGCCTTTCGTTAAAGTGAACTGTGGTGCCCTTCCTGATCCCCTGTTAGAATCGGAACTTTTTGGATACGTCAAAGGGGCCTTTACCGATGCCAAGAAGGATAAACCTGGACGATTTGCCATTGCCCATGGAGGAACAATATTTTTGGATGAGGTGGGGGATATGTCTCCTGCCCTTCAGGTTAAACTTCTAAGAGTCCTTCAGGAGAAGGAATATGAACCTTTGGGTACCAATATTTCAAGAAAAACGGACGTTCGAATTATTGCCGCAACCCATAAAGACCTCTCCAGGCTGGTCAAGGAAGGTAAATTTAGAGACGATCTTTTTTATAGGCTCCATGTGGTCAAAATTGACCTTCCGCCTTTGAGGGAGAGGAGAGAGGATATCCCTTTGCTCATCGATGCCTTCATTCAAAAATTTAATGCAAAAATGGGAAGAGAGATTGAGGGCCTCAGTGAGGAGGCCCTTAGATTATTGTTGAGGTATGATTACCCTGGAAATGTGAGGGAACTTGAAAACATCATCGAACACGCTTTTGTCCTTTGCAGAGGGAATCGGATCGATTTGGATTGTCTTCCTAAAGAGTTGATCATGAAGGAAGAAGAGAGGGATTCCTTCCTCTTCTCGAAAGAAGAGCGTCCCATTGAAAAGGCTGAGGCAGAGATCGTGAAGAGGGTGTTGGAAAAGAACATGGGCAATAGGGTTAAAGCGGCCAAGGAGTTGGGGATTAGCCGGGCGACCCTCTGGAGAAAGATGAAGAAATGTGGGTTAATTTAATAGTATCAATTTTGAAACTATTTTGTTTCATAAGTATCGTTTTTGAGACAACCTTTCATAACCCTTCTTCCTTTTCTGTTCTCTCTATAAAATTCTAACTCCTTAGAATGACAAGTTATTTTTCATCCTTATCCTTACTGGCATTCGTTTTGCTATAGTATTGGTATGAAGATTGCCATTCCAATTTTTGGAACGAGAGTTTCTCCAAGGTTTGATGTTTGTCCCGAGCTTTGGATTGTAGAACTTCGGGGCAGAAAGGTGGAAAAGGAGGAAAAGCTCTCTATGGAGAGTCTCAATCTTCATCAGAGGCTTGATCATCTTTCCTCAAGGGGTGTGGATAAACTCATCTGTGGAGGAATTGATCACTTTTGTATCGACCATCTCGGAGAAAGAGGGGTAGAGGTGATTCATAACGTTGCAGGGGAAGCGGGTGAAGTACTTGCTCTTTTTTTGAGGGGGCACCTTCGGCCCGAGTTTTATTGTGAGGGAAAGAGAAGAAGAGGCCTTTATTGTTGGAGGAGAAGAGTTCAAGGAAGGAGGAACATGAATGGGAGAGGGAAAGTGTGAAAAGGATCAACTCTGTGAGACTTGTAATCAGTCGAATGTTTGTAGCGAGCAGGAAAAGCAAGCTCATACCGAGGAGAGGTTAAGAACCCATCTCTCTCATATTAGACATCGGATTATGGTGATGAGTGGGAAAGGTGGGGTCGGGAAAAGCACCGTGGCAACCAATCTGGCGGTATCCCTTTCTTTAGATGGGCTCGATGTAGGACTTCTGGATGCCGATATCCATGGTCCCAACATCCCTAAGATGTTAGGGGTTGAATCTCGTCAGGTGATGGGATCGAAAAATGGGATTCTTCCTGTGGAGCTCTATCCCAATCTCAAGGTCATCTCGATGGGTTTCTTCTTGGGGGATCAGGACAATCCGGTGGTATGGCGAGGTCCTATTAAGCACAATGCAATTAGCCAATTTATTGGGGAAGTGGAGTGGGGGGATCTCGATTTTCTTATTGTGGATTTACCCCCTGGGACAGGGGATGAGCCTTTAAGTGTCGCCCATCTCATTAAGAATGTGGATGGTTCGATTATCGTCACGACACCTCAGGATGTGGCTCTTTTGGATTCTCGGAAGGCTGTTACATTTAGTAGAATTCTGGGTATTCCGGTCATTGGGATAGTGGAGAATATGAGTGGGTTAATCTGTCCTCACTGTCAAAAGGAGATCTTGCTTTTTAAAACAGGGGGTGGAGAGCGAGCGGCAAAAGAGATGCGAGTTCCCTTTCTTGGAAGGGTTCCGATCGATCCTGAGATGGTAACGGAGTGTGATCGAGGAATGCCGTTTGTCATAGCTCATCCTGATTCCGAGGCGACAAAGGCATTCAAAAAGATTGCCGATCGTTGCAAGGAATTTGTAGGATTTAAAGAGATTGAGAAAAAATTAGAGATGGAGAAATTTCCATATCAGTTTAAATAGGAGGAGAAGAGATGAAAAGAATTGCATTAGCTTCTGAAGATGGTCGTGGTCTTGAAGGCAGGGTCAGTGCCCATTTTGGAAGGTGTCCTTACTACACGTTTGTCGATGTGGAGGGAGATCAAATTTTAAGATTTGAGGTGGTGAACAATCCTTACTATCCCAATCATCAACCAGGAGTTATCCCTCAATTCATCCATTCTCAAAGGGCAAATGTGATGATTGCGGGTGGAATGGGTCCGAGGGCAATCGATTTTTTCAATCAATTTGGAATCGATGTAGCCACAGGAGTTCAGGGGAAGGTGAAGGATGTGGTGGAGGCTTATCTCAGAGGAGAAATTCAAGGAATGGTTGCCTGCGAGCATCATGGGTATGAACACGGATGCGGAAAGGAGGAACGATGAAGATTGCCGTCAGTTCTACAGGTAAAACTCTTGATTCTCAGATGGATCCAAGGTTTGGAAGATGTGAGTATTTTATCTTTATTGATCCAGAGACCATGGAATTTGAATCCTGTGAAAATGAGGGGATGATGTCAAGGGGAGGTGCTGGTGTTCAGGCTGCTCAGTTTATTGCACAAAGAGGAGCAAAGGCTCTTATAACAGGAAATATAGGACCAAATGCAGCCTCTGCTCTTTCGGCCGCTGGAATCAAGGTCTATTTAGTGTCTGGTGGGACAATAAGAGAAGTGGTCGAAGCCTTCAAATCAGGAACCCTGAAGGAGGCCAGTGGTGCTACCGTTCCTCCCCACTTCGGTATGGGTGGAGGCCGAGGCATGGGTGGCCGATGAAGTTCACATTTGAATGAAAGGAGGGAGAATTATGCCGTATGGTATGGGACCTATGGGATGGAGACGTTATCCATATGGATTTGGACGATGGTGGTGCTGGCATCCATGGTGGTATGGTGGCCCTGTGCCACCGTGGGGTCCACCTCCCAAAGAGGAGGAGATTCGGTTACTTGAGGAAGAAGCCAATTTCCTCCGGGAAGAGTTAAGTGAGATTGAGAAAAGGCTTGAAGAGTTGAAAAAATAATGGTGACTTTGGTGGTGAATCCTCACTTAGAATGTATTTAACGAATCGCGTCTCACCCAATAGAAAGGAGATGTTTTTATGCCCGGATTGGATGGAACAGGACCAATGGGTCTGGGTTCAATGACGGGATATCCATTCTACGGCTGGCCATCCTATGGTCCTGTCTTTGGTGCAGGTCGTGGAGGGCTTCCGTGGGGTGGAGGTCGTGGAAGGGTATTTGGTGGCGGGCTTGGTTTCCGTCGTTGGTGGAAAAATAGATGATTATTTCAATTGCAAGCGGGAAAGGGGGGACTGGAAAGACCACCATCGCTGTTAATTTAGCCCTTTCGCTCCCCAAAGGGACTGTCCAACCCATTGACTGCGATGTGGAGGAACCGAATTCCCACCTGTTTCTTAATCCCTTCATCCACCAGGTTACCTCCGTGGGAATTCCGGTCCCCCGAATGGATGAGACGAAATGCACTTATTGTGGCCAATGTGCAAAGGTCTGTGAATATCATGCGATCGCTGTCATTCTAAAAACGGTATTGGTCTTTGATGAGCTCTGTCACGGCTGTGGAGCCTGTTCTTATCTATGCCCTGAGAAGGCCATTTTTGAAGTGGAGAGAGAGATTGGAATTATTCAGGAAGGAAGTGCCGATGGGATTCCTTTTGTGAATGGGGTTCTTAATGTGGGAGAGCCAATGGCTTCTCCATTGATCCGGAAGGTGAAGGAGAGGATTAGAAAGGACAAGATCGTCATTCTCGATGCTCCTCCAGGAACAGCCTGTCCGGTTATTGAAACTGTAAAGGGAAGTGACTTTTGCCTTCTTGTCACAGAGCCTACCCCTTTTGGACTGAATGATCTGGAGCTGGCTGTTGGAATGCTGGAGAAGTTAGGAATTCCAAAGGGGGTGGTGATCAATAAGGCGGATGTTGGAGATCGGGAGGTCTGGGATTATTGTCGATCGAAACATATTCCCATCCTCATGGAAATTCCAATGGATCGGCAAATAGCGGAGTCTTATTCAAAGGGGGTTCCCATTGTGGTTGAAAAGGCTTCCTATATTTCTCAATTTTTGAGTCTATTTAAAAGGGTGGAGGAATCCTATGAGTCAAGTCAAAGAAAGTGAACCCTATCTGTCCACCGAGGAGGGTTTGGACGAAGAGGTGGGTTATCTTATTTATAACGACATTTTAATTGACCATTTTCTGCATCCGAGGAATGTAGGGGAGATTGAAAATCCGGATGCGGTAGCAGTGGTAGGTGATCCCGCCTGTGGAGATTTTATCAGAGTTTATCTCAAAGTGGATGATGGGAGGATATCCGCTTTCAAATTTTTAACCCAGGGATGTCCAGGGGCTATTTCCACCTCCAGTATTGCTACGGAGTTGGCTATCGGGAAAACGCTCGAAGAGGCATTGCAACTCACAGATAATGATGTGATTAGGGCCGCCGGTGGGATCCCTGCAAGGAAAGCCCACTGTTCTTTGCTGGCGATAAGAGGCCTTCACCAAGCTATCGAAAATTATAAAGAGAAAAAGAAGTTACAATTTTGAACTTAAATATTTAGACCCGATTATGAGCAAAGAGATTAAACAATTGGCCATCGTGAGTGGGAAGGGGGGACAGGGAAAACCACCATTGCCGCTGCCTTTGCCGCTTTAGCGAAGGATAAAGTCATAGTGGATTGCGATGTGGATGCCGCTGATCTCCATCTTTTGCTCCGTCCCAAGATACTGAAACAGGAAAAGTATTTTGGCAAGAGATCTCCCCACGTAGATTTAAATAAATGTACTCAATGCGGTCTCTGTACAGAGGTTTGTCGCTTCAATGCGATCGATAATGGAGGGGTAGATTATATCTCCTGTGAGGGCTGTGGGTTTTGTTTCCATATTTGTCCCGAAGATGCGATTATCATGGAGGAGGCATTTTCGGGGGATTGGTTTGTCTCCGAAACATCTTACGGTCCTTTCGTCCATGCACGGTTAGGGATTGGAGAGGAGAATTCAGGAAAACTCGTAACGGTGGTGAGAAAGAAAGCGGTAGAGATTGCACAAGAGAAGGATCTTGACCTCATCTTGATTGATGGTCCTCCAGGCATCGGATGTCCTGTCACTGCATCCATAACGGGGGTCCACGTAGTTTTAGCCATCACCGAACCTACCCTTTCAGGAATCCACGATTTGGAGAGAATCTTAACGCTCTCCAATCATTTCAAAATTCCCTCAATGGTTTGTATCAATAAATTCGATTTAAACCTTGAACATTCTAATCAAATCTTCCTTTATTGCGAAAAGAACGGCTCTCAACTTATTGGAAAAATTCCTTACGAACCCAAGGTGATAGAGGCCCTGGTTCAGAGGAGAACGATCATGGATTATCCTTGCAGTGAAGTTCAGGGAATTGTTCAACACATGTGGGAAGTCGTCCATTCATTTTTAGCCAAATAGACTCTTTGAGAAGGGTAAAGAGTTGAGGCGTGAATGAAATGGAGGAGGAATGGCTTACCAAAAATTTTGTTACTGGGTAGACATTGAAGAGCTGGAAAGGATCAGAATCAACTGTGAAAAGGAAGGGATTGAATTAAAGAGTGAAGTTCGGATTCCCTGCCGGGTATTGAGAAGCTCTTGGAAAGTTGCTTACCTAACCACTCCAGCCTGGTATGGTCTCTGTAAGAGAAGAACGTCATGGTATTGGGAATCCGAAAAAGTAGGGAAGTTGCTGGTTGTCAGTAATACCTCTCTGGATCATTTAGATGTAAGATGTCCTATCGTGATCACGGAGTCAAATTTTAAACCCGATCGATTTCCATCACCTGATGAGATCATGGAAATGATCAAATCGAAAGAATATCAAAAGAGGAAACCTCCTACCTGGGATAGAGTCGAACCGATAGAGATAGAATTTTATCGGACCTGGTTTGAGCGTCACCGGGCAAATGAACCTTTTGATTTCGATCAAATCTTTGCCAGCCATTCAGCCAATCACTCTAACTTTATCGATCCCAAATATTTTGTAACCAGGAATGGATTGACCTCTCCATACTCTATCGCTAACAGCCTGCGTGTATGCTCTTCTTGTATGGAATTTTTTAATATCCTTGGAGCAGAGTGGCCAATCAAATATGTCGTCCCGTGTATCGGTGCTGTCTTATTTACTCATCTCCCTATGGATCAATATTTTGAGGTTAAAGATATCGGGGCTTTAACCCAGCAGGGAGATCTCTAATCATTAAGTAGGATAGGGTTCAACTCCTCCACAATCCATGATTTGAAAAACTAAGATACGGGAAAAATGGTTCGGATTGAATTAAAGCCCGATCTATCCCATTGTATTGAAACCCTATCAAAAAAAGAATACGAGCGAACCCTTAACCTCCTTCTTAAAAGAGAAGGGAGTTTGGACGAAGAGCTTGGAGAAAGGCTTGAAGTGTTAAGGTGGTTTCTGGAATCCACCGATTTTAGTGATCTTCGAGGTCAATATGAAAGATATCTCTCCGAGGGGAAAGAGGTTAAATTCTTGATCTATTCGGAAGAAGGAAAGGCGAGTTATAAGATGATAGTGGAAGGATAAGGGAATTATAAAGGATTATCGAGCCCAACGAAATGCGTCCGAGGATGAGATTAAAAAGGCTTACAGGAATGATGAAAGGAGGTGAGGGTTGATCTAAAATTGGATTCGAGTAAAGGGGTTGAAGTGGGTGTGGACAAAGGGTGGGATAGGCAGTGTTACAAAACTAATTCATGAGGGAGGTGGGAGTTATGTTAAAAGAGATGAACCGCAGGGAATTTTTAAAAACATCGGTGGTAACAGGAGCCATGTTAATGGCAGGCGATGCTTTGAAAGGAGGTGCTACAGTGGCTTATGGTGCTATTAAAATTCCGGAGATTGAAAAATTAGTGATCACCGTGATAACAGACAATTACTACGATTGTTTAAGGTGGAATTTATATCCTCCCGATTTTAAGATGGTTAAACGATATATGATCGGTCCTGATTCGTCCTTCCATGCCGAGCACGGTTTGTCTTACTACATCGAAACATGGATGGGTGATAAATCTTATGCCTTCATGTTTGATTATGGTTTGGATTTCCAAGGCGTGAGTAAGAATATAGAGCTCCTTAACTTGGATTTGAACAAGTTAGAGGCCATGGGTATCAGTCATGGTCACTTCGACCATTGGGGAAATTTGATTGCCATTCTCAAGCATAATAGGACGAAAATCAGGAAGGGCATACCCCTTTACGTTGGGGAAGAAACTTTTAATCGTCGGTTTGCTAATCTTCCTGCCGGGCGCTATGATCCGAGTGGCATGCAGGATTTGGGACAATTGAAGCGGGAGGAGATAGAAGCACTCGATTGGGTCAAGATTATAGAGATTAAAGAACCCACTCCGATTGTTCCTGGGGCTTATCTAACAGGGAATATTGAAAGGGTTACAGAATATGAGAAAGGCTCTCCGATTCTATTTATTAAACGGGGAGATAAAATGGAACTTGATCTGTTCATGGGAGAGCAGTCCATCGTGTTTAACGTTAAAGGAAAAGGGTTGGGGGTTTTGTCTTCCTGTGCCCATGCAGGAATCGTCAACACCGTAAAACATGCTCAGAAGATAACTGGAATCGATAAGATTCATGTCGTCATCGGAGGATTCCATTTAATCGGAGCTCCGATAGCCAAAATTCAAAGTACCGTAGCAGATATTAAGGCTCTAAATCCAGACTATATCATTCCCATGCACTGTACAGGATGGGAAGCCGTGACCATGTTTGAAAGGGAGATGCCCAAGCAATTTATCATTAATACGGCGGGAACGCGTTACACCTTTACCACCCAATAATGAAATGACGAATTTGATGCTCTCAAAACTCTTTGTGAAGGTTTCAATTTCTAACATTTTGGATGAAAGGAGGAATCTCAATGGCAGAAGCTAAAGATTCATGTGTAGAGCCGGCAAAGGGACCGATTGTTCCTGAGACTGAAGCCCCTTATCCAAGTCCAATAGGAAAGGAGGAGTTTAAAGTGATAGCTCGAGTTGGGAAGCCAGCCCCTGATTTCGAGGCAAGTGCTTATATAGATGGAGGATTCAAAAATATTAAACTTTCAGATTATAGGGGAAAGTGGGTGATTCTCTGTTTTTATCCGGGTGATTTCACATTCGTTTGACCAACAGAGTTGTCGGCAGTTGCCGCCAAATACAATGAAATGAAGTCTCTTGGCGTAGAGGTGATTTCGTTAAGTACGGACAGCCGATTTACTCATAAGATTTGGCAGGAAGAGGAGCTATCGAAAATGGTTCCTGGTGGAGTCCCATTCCCAATGCTTTCAGACAGTGGTGGCCGGATTGGCAAGGTTTATGGGGTATATGATGAGGAGGCAGGGGTAGACATTCGGGGTCGGTTTTTAATTGACCCGGATGGGGTAATTCAGGCCATGGAGATATTAACCCCACCAGTAGGCCGAAATGTGACTGAACTGATCAGACAGATCAAAGCCTTTCAACATGTCCGTGCCACAGGAGAGGTCATGCCTTCTGGTTGGCAGCCAGGAAAACCAACCTTGAAACCTGCTCCTGACTTAGCAGGGAAGGTATGGAAGGTCTGGAAACCAGAGATGGCTTTTTAAGAAAAGATTATGAGAGGGAAAAGTGCTTCAGGGGACCGCCACTATTCCAATTTTTAATAAATAAAAACAGGAGAAGGGTTATGTCTTTTAAAACAATTCTAATCGAAAAGAGAGACCAGATTGGTATCATTACCCTCAATCGTCCACAAAAATTCAATACCTTTAACAGCCAAATGGCTGAAGAACTTAATCTCGCTTTAAAACAATTGGATGAGGAGATCGAAGTCCGGGTCGTGATCATCAAAGGAGCAGGCAAAGTTTTTTCAACGGGAATCGATGTGAATGAGTTTCTGGAGAAAACCCCTTCTGAATATCCTCGATGGCTTGACCTCATGGATCAGATGCACCTGACTATCGCCTCGATGGTAAAACCTGTGATTGCCATGGTCCATGGATATGCAGTGGCTAATGGTGCAGGATTGGTGGCCGCGGCGGATTTTGTTATCATGGCGGAGGATGCCAAACTTGGGACCACCGCGATCAACGTCGGATTGCTCTGTACGGGGCCTATCATTCCCATGAGCTATGGTTTCGGTAAGAAAAAAACCTTGGAGATGCTTTTGAGCGGAGAGATGATTGATGCCAAAGAAGCAGAACGTTTGGGGTTAGTGAAAACATTTCTACTACGAAATGATCGATCTTCCATTTCGACAGAGGTTCGCGCCTCATCGGGAAGTCATGGCCAGGTTATGCACTACCGAAGATGCCTATGAGGGAGTTCAAGCCTTTATAGAAAAACGGAAGCCTCAATGGAAAGGAAAATAACCTTTCTTTTTTAATCGATCTAAGGAGACCTAATGGAAGGAAAGGTTATTGGGGTCTGCCTAAGTCAAAAACGAACTGAACCAAAGAGGAATGTTGGGCAAGGCCTTCTCCAAAAAGGTGTTGGATTAGTGGGTGATTCTCATGCAGGGACAGAAAAGGAGGTAAGCCTTCTTGCCATTGAGAGTATCCAGAAGCTTTGTAAAGAGAAATCCATTTCGGCAGGGCCTGGGTGTTTTGCAGAGAATATTACCACTGAAGGAATTGAGTTAACCCATCTTCCCATAGGTGCCCTTTTGAAGGTAGGTGAGGCAAAGCTCAAAGTCATTCAGATTGGAAAGGACCCCTCCCAAGCCCACACCTACCATTATCAGGGATACTCTATCTTACCTAAGGAGGGTATTTTTTGTAAGGTTATAGAAAGCTGGGAGGTAAAAATCGGCGATCCGATTCAACTCATCGAAGATTGAGAAAAATTTTCTAATTAGGAGATCCAAATCAATCTATAGAAAGGAGGACAATCGATGGAATTATCCGTAGAGGAGAAATGGAGACAATCCCGGGCTGCTCTTTCGATGCTATTAGGAACTTCCATCAGAGCCATAAGCGAGTCTTATGGTAAAGAAGGATGAGAGAAGGTGGGGATGAGTGTTGTGAGATTGTTATTGAGGTGATGGAATGAAAATACTTGATGACCTCCTGATGAGCCTTAGAGGAAATGAGGTTCCAGTTAAGGCCGTCCATACCTGTGTCTTTTGGACTGCCGTAGTGAGTAAACACTGTGGTCTTTCATCAACTTTCAGGGATGAAGGGATTCCACATGATCGAGGTGTGAGGGAGGTTGGGCGCCTTACTCAAAAGACAGCATTAGAATTAGCCGAATATGCTAAATCAGACAGTTTATTGGAGGCTTCCATCGGGATGGCCACGATCAATTCATTGATCGATATTGAGGAATCATCATGTGTGGAGAAAAATGCTTTTGAGATTATTCTCGAAAAGGCAGAGGGAAAGAATGTGGCGATTGTGGGCCACTTTCCATGGATTATGAAATTGAGGGAGAGAATAAAAAACTTATGGGTTCTTGAACAAAAGGTGCGGGCAGGGGACTTACCCGCAAGTGAGGCAGACCGAATATTGCCTCAGTGTGAGGTGGTGGGAATTACAGGGACCGCCTTTATCAATCATACATTGGAGGGCCTCCTTGCTCTCTGTAGAAAGGCTTTCGTTGTTTTGATTGGCCCCACTTCCCCTCTCTCTCCTGTTCTGTTTGACCATGGGATAAATGCCATCTGTGGCTCAAAAGTCATCGACACAGACCAAGTGATTCGATCTATCAGTGAAGGAGCGACATTCAAAGAGATTAAGGGGATAAAGTTACTCACCCTGACCAGATGAGATAAAGTGATCAAAAATCCGATTTTAAAGCCAGTCAATCGAGACTCATTGACCAATAGTGTATCGGGATCCCCTCACTGAAGGGTGGAAATAAATTTAAGCCCGACAGGAGGATTTCCGAAACCCATAGAACGGGGAAGCCTCATTTCTGACCGAGTCGAATCCCTGCTTGTGCAGGCAGGCGCCTCTGGCGGAATGGATTTCACCCATATCCCTCTCAGGCTTATTCCCCACCTCCGAGTGAGGGATTACAAAATAGAATTGATTTTTCTCTTTTTTTATCTTAAAAATGACCGGGGGGTCATAAAACCTACCCCATCTTTCTATGGAAGCGAAGAAGACCTTTTTCAATTTGCCCGAAGAGAAGCAGAGACGGATTCTTGAAACGGCTCTTGAAGAGTTTGCGGAGAAGGGCTATCACGGGGCGAGCATAAACCTGATTGTTTCCAGGCTGGGCATTGCCAAAGGCTCCATCTACCAATATTTTAACAATAAAAAGAGCCTCTTTCTCTACATCTTCGATTATGCCGTGGAACTGGTCCGAAAAAGACTGAAAGAGGTGAAGCAAGAGACGAGGGAGGCGCCGACCTTTGAAAGGATCAAGAGATCGCTTCTCGCGGGCCTAAACTTTATTGAACGCCATCCCCTCATTTACCGAGCTTATCTGAAAGTGATGTTCGACAGGGAAGTCCCTTTTCGACAAGATCTCCTTCAGAAGATTCGACTCTTCTCTTCGGAATACCTGACCTCCCTGCTCATGGAGGGAAGGGAAAGGGAAGAGATTAGGAAAGATGTGGATCTCAAGACGATTGTTTTCCTGCTGGATGCAGTCATGGATCGGTTCCTACAGGCTTATTCGGTTCCCTATCTCGATTCTGGTCTGAAACTCCATCGATTGAAACCATCTGAAATGGAACGTTATGTGGACGAGATCGTCACATTGATCAGGAAGGGAATAGAGGAATAGATAAAAAATTTTCATTTTCAAATGACCAGTTGGTCATCATAGTAGGTGATAGGATGACGTTCCAGGATCTCAATCATTTTATTCAGGCTCTTGAAAAGGAAGGGGAGTTAAGGAGAATTTCCGCTTCCCTCAGTCCAGCCCTCGAAATTTCTGAAGTCACAGACAGGGTAAGTAAGAGAGGAGGGCCTGCCCTCCTCTTTGAAAAAGTGGAGGGGCATCGTTTTCCAGTGGTCACGAACCTTTTCGGTTCAGAGAAGAGGATCCGTCTGGCCCTTGGAGGGAGATCGCCTGAAGAAGTGGGAAAAGAGTTGAAAGATTTGTTTGGGATGGCCCCTCCTGAAACGCTATGGGAGAGCATTAAAGCGTTGCCCAGGTTCTACCATTTTTCAAAATTTTCCCCGAAAAAAGTTGAAAGGGCCCCCTGCCAGGAGGTCGTCCTCAATGAACCTGATCTTTCCTCCCTCCCAGCCCTCCAATGCTGGCCTGAGGATGGAGGGAGATACATCACCTCCCCCCTGGTGATCACAAAAGATCCTGAGACTGGCAAGCGTAATGTCGGGATGTACCGATTACAAGTCTTCGATTCAAAGACCCTTGGCGTCCACTGGCACCTCCATAAGGGCGGCGCCCACCATTTTCGAGTTGCCGAGAGAAGAGGAGAGAGACTGGAGATTGCTGTAGCCTTGGGACCTGATCCGGCCACATGTTACACTGCCACAGCACCATTGCCGGAAGGAATCGATGAGTTGGTTTTTGCTGGTTTCATAAAAGGGTCCTCGGTGGAGATCGTGAAAGGTACTACCGTCTCACTTGAAGTTCCAGCCTCATCCCAATTTGTCATCGAAGGTTATGTTGAGCCAGGTGAGAGAAGGATGGAAGGGCCTTTTGGAGACCATACGGGCTTCTACTCTCTCCCAGATCTCTACCCGGTGATGCATGTCACCGCCATCACCCATCGAAAGGAAGCCATCTTTCCAGCAACCGTCGTAGGCATTCCCCCGATGGAAGACTCCTTTCTCGGCAGGGCAACGGAGAAAATCTTTCTGCCTCTGATCCAGATGCAATTACCCGAAGTGGTAGATCTCCATATGCCAGTGGAAGGGGTCTTCCACAATCTCGTGTTAGTCTCGATTGACAAACGATACCCAGGCCATGCGAGAAAGGTCGCTCACGCTTTCTGGGGATTAGGGCAGATGATGTTTTCGAAGGTCATCGTCGTCTTCGATGTGGAGGTGGATGTTAAAAATCTTTCAGAGTGTCTCTGGGTCCTTGGAGCCAATATTGATCCCAAGAGGGATGTCTTCTTCTCCGAAGGTCCGGTCGATGCGCTCGATCATGCCTCAGACCTCCCCCATTATGGAAGCAAGATGGGGATTGACGCAACGAAGAAATGGCCGGAGGAGGGATTTAAGCGGCCATGGCCCAAAAAGATTGAAATGGATGCTAAGACGAAAAAGAGGATCGATGACCTCTGGAAATTCCTCGGTCTGGAGTAGGAGATCGGTGGGGCTGCTGAGCCGTATCGGCATCGTTCTGGAGGCGATCAAATTTGAGCACACGCTCTTCGCCCTCCCCTTTGCCTTTTCAGGGGCCGTTCTCGCCGCAAAGGGGCTTCCAAGACCGGCGCAGTTGTTCTGGATTCTTCTCGCAATGATCGGAGCCCGAAACAGTGCCATGGCCTTCAATCGCATGGTGGATGCCCCCTACGACGCCCAAAATCCAAGGACTCGGGATCGTGCGCTTTCGAGAGGATTGATTTCAAAGAATTTCTTCATTGGTTTCATTATCCTCTCATCTTCGGTCTTTATCCTCTCCGCATGGATGCTCAATCCCCTAACCTTTGCCCTCTCCTTTCCAGGGCTAGCCTGGATCTTCTTCTATTCCTATACGAAACGGTTCACTGCCCTTTCGCACCTCGTCTTAGGGGTCTCGCTCAGCTTTGCCCCTATCGGAGCACATATAGCGGTGCAAGGAGCCATTGAATTTTTGGCCATTTTATTGGGATTGGGGACGATGTTCTGGGTGGCAGGATTCGACATTCTCTATGCCTGTCTCGATTACGAATTCGATCAAAAGGCCCAACTCTTTTCGATTCCAAGGACTTTTGGCATCCGGAAGGCGCTCCGCATCGCCATGTTCTTCCATGCCATTGCCCTCTACTTTTTCATCCAGACTGGGATTTCAGGGGGGATGGGCACCATCTACTTCGGAGGCGTGGCGCTGGTCTTCGTCTTTCTCTTTGCGGAACATGCCATCCTCTCCCCCAAAGACCTCTCCAAAATCAACCTCTCCTTTTTTAAACTGAACGGGATGGTCAGCATCGTTCTCTTTTTTGCCATCCTATTCGACACCTTGATGAAATAGGGGGAACCTATGAAGGGATTGTCCGTCTTTGTCCTAATTGGTTGGATCATCCTTACCTTATTTTCAACTCCTCAAGCCTTTGCCTCATCGATCCGCATTGGTGTCCTTCCCATTGTGGAGTCCCTTCCGTTCATCGTGGCTCAGGAGCGAGGATTCTATAAGACTTACGAGTTGAAGGTGGAAATCCTCTCTTTCGCCAGCGCTCTTGAGAGGGACAGCGCCATCCAGTCAGGAGCCATACACGGAGCCATCCATGATATCTTGGGTCTCAGTCTGTTGAGAAGCAGGGATATCTCCTATACCATCGTGACGAATATAACCCTTCCCACACCGGGAAGGGACCTCTTTACACTCCTGGCATCCCCGGGGTCCGGCCTGGAATCGATCGAAGGGTTACGGGGAAGCGAGATCGGCCTCTCCTCCCATACGATTGCAGAGTATGTGACCGATTCACTGCTCAGCCTCAAAGGGATCCGGCCCAATGAGGTGAAGAAGGTCGAGGTGAAGAAGATTCCTCTCCGGTTTCAAATGCTGATGGAAGGGAAACTAAAGGCAGCTCTCCTTCCCGAACCTCTCGCCTCACTGGCTATCTTCCAGGGAGCAAAAAAGTTGGGAGGAGACTACGGATTGAAAGGCACACAGGTCGTGCTGGTCTTCCAGGAATCCTTCATTCGATCGGAGACGGAGACCCTGATCCGTTTCGGCAAGGTATACAGGCAGGCCGTGCAGATGATCAATGAAAATCCTCTACGGTGGCGTGAGCTTTTGGTGGAGAAGGGGAGGCTTCCTTCTCCCATCAAAGATGTTTACACCCTGAACCCCTTTTCTGGGATCCAAATTCCAACGCCGGAGGAGATACAGGCGGTGAAGAGCTGGATGGATAGAAAGGGTTTTGATACGTCCAAGCTTACTTATCCTTCTTTAGTCAATGAGGTCTGGATGAAAGGCGTGAGATGATCCAGGTACGAGATCTGGCCGCCTCCTACTCTGAAAGGGGGTCGAAGAAGATCATCTTCGAGGCTCTCTCATTTGATATTGCTTCAGGGGTTCCGCTGAGTGTGATCGGGCCTTCCGGTTGTGGCAAGACGACCCTCCTCTATCTTCTCTCCGGTTTGAAAAAGCCCGAGAAGGGGGAGATCCTTTTCAGGGGAGAGCCCCTCAATGGACATCGGAGGGAGATCGCCCTCGTTTTACAACACTACGGACTCCTCCCGTGGAAGACCGTCTTTCAAAACGCCTCTCTGGGATTGAGGATCAGAGGATATTCGAAGAAAGAGGCAAGAGAGGTCGTCTTCCCCATTCTGCAGGAATTGGGGATAGATCATCTTCTGGACCGTTTCCCGAATCAATTGAGCGGGGGTGAAAAACAACGGGTTGCTATTGCCCGGGCGCTGGCGCTCAGGCCCTCCCTCCTTCTTCTTGATGAGCCCTTCTCTTCTCTCGATGCCTTCACGAGAGAGAATTTACAGACCTTGATCCTCTCCATCTGTCAGCAGAGAAAATTGAGCCTTGTCCATGTCACCCATAGTATTGAGGAGGCCGTCTTCTTAGGTGAGAAGGCACTGGTGATGAATGAGGGAGGATATGAGCTCCTCTCTATCAACGGCCTGAGCGTGGATGAGAGAGACTCCAAATATAGAAAGAGCCAACTCTTTCACCAATATTGCAATCTCCTCAGGGAACAATTGAAGAGGTAAGGGATGTTCAAAGGTCGAACCCTGATGGCTGTGGGAGTGATCTTTGTGGCATGGTATGTGTTCTCCTTCTTCTTTGAGACTCGGGTTCTTCCCTTTCCTCATTGTGTCTTTTCCACCCTTCCGGCCAGCCTGAAGAAGGGGTTAGGAGAGCATTTTGGAGTGAGTGCTTACCGGATTCTTCTGAGCCTCGCATGGGCGTTGATCATGGCGGTGCCCTTTGGACTCTATTTAGGGAGGAAGAAAAGGGTCGATGAATTCATTTCACCCATGATTTATCTCCTCTATCCGATCCCCAAGATCGTCTTTCTCCCCCTCATCCTTCTGCTTTTCGGGCTAGGGGATCTATCCAAGATCTTTGTCATTTTCCTCATCGTCTTCTTTCAGATTTTAGTAACCACTCGCGATGCCGCAAAAGGGATCGATGAAGAACAGATCCTCTCCGTGCTCTCCCTGGGTGCCCGTCCCAAACAGATCTTCCTTCACACCATCTTTCCTGCTTGTCTTCCTAAAATCCTCACCTCCCTGCGAATCAGCATCGGAACCTCGATCGCCGTACTCTTTTTCGTAGAGTCTTTCGCCACTGAGAATGGACTTGGATTTTTTATCATGGATGCCTGGAGCACACTGGACTATCTCACGATGTATACCGGGATTATGACTATGGGACTTCTGGGTGTCCTTCTCTATGAAGGAGTGGATCGGATTGAGAAGAAGTACTGTCGCTGGATGTTTGCTTCGTAAAAGGGAAAAGATAAGAGCAGGTTGAATGAGGTGGAAGTCAAATCATAAAGGGAATTCTTATATGAAGATGATAAGGAAATAAATGGAGTCATAAGGCGTGCTACCCCAACTAATAGAGCTTTTGGCAGGGAAAGGTTCGTAAAAAACGAGAGGGGATCTTGAATCGAGATTTTTCTCGAAGAAGGCAGGTTAAAGGGTAAGGAGTAATATAAGAAATAAGTCTTGAAAAATTTTTTTAAATTGAGTATTTTAAAAAAAACGGCTTCTTATTAAGCATTCTATATTCTCTCCAATTAGGGAGACGAAGAAAGGAGGAATAAAAAATGTGTGAGGGACTAACGAGAAGAAGTTTTTTAAAGGGTTCGATTATTGGAGGTATGGCTTTAGGATTGGGAGCTGTTATTTATGAATTATCTTTTGCTCAAGCCACCAACATTCGGTTCAGCACCTGGCATCCTCCCTTGAGCAGGGAAGTCAAGACTGTATGGGAACCTATGCTTGAAGAGATGAAGAAGAAAAGTGGAGGAAAAATTTCATACACGATGTATGCCGGTGCAGCCTTAGGAAAAGGGCCTGAACACTTTGATATTGTGGCAAAAGGACTTTCTGATATGGGCTATTTTACAGCCACATGGACACCAGGCCGTTTTCCTCTCTCAGATGTTCTTTCACTGGCTGCGTGGGTGGATGGAAAAGATCTTGCTGTTGATATTGGGAATGCCATGTATGAGCGGATTCTCCATCGAGAGTTTAAGGATGTCAAGGTGATCGAATTAAACGGCTGTATCCAATCCTTCCTATGGACAAAAAAACCCATTCGCTCCTTAGCGGATACAAAAGGACTAAAGGTGAGGTCTCCCGGTGGGCATCAAACCAATTATATCAAGTCGTTAGGAGCCGAACCAATTTTTATGCCATTAGGAGATGTCTATTTAGCTATTGAAACAGGAACTATCGATGGTCTGGTAACGTGCCCACCTCTTATCCTTGCCTACAAACTTTATGAAGTAGCAAAGCACGGTGTTATAACTACATTTGGGTGCGTCACTGAAGGTGTGGTCATGAATATGGAGAGTTGGAAAAAGTTACCTGAAGACCAAAAAGCCATCGTAGAATCTCTGGGACGTAATCCCTTTAGAACTACAGGAGGTCTGACCAGAGAAGTTTATAAAGTGATGATGAAGGAGATTGCTGATAAAGGCGTTACCCTTTACCATCTCCCCCCTGATGAGGCAGAACGATGGTATGAAAAATTTAGGGAGGAGACAAGGAAGTGGGTAGCGGATTTAGAAGGTAAAGGTCTACCAGCTAAGGAGGTTGTAAAGATGTACAATATGGAGTGTGAGAAGAGGGGGGTTAAGGTGGTTGCTTTTCCAAAGGAATGGGCGTAATAAAATTTATCAAAGGCTGTTCAATAATTGGGAGTTTTTGTAGGGTAAGATTAATTAGATAATTTTTTAAAAGGATTCTAAGCAATGTTGGGAGCAATTCAATATTCTGATCAGCTCATTTGGGCTTTTCCTCCTCCTT